>PJUB01000120.1_pt1 | contig 58476 bp, 54 predicted proteins | sample 1512141 | NCBI WGS metagenome assembly PJUB01 (sample SAMN08177677, study PRJNA422409) | Soil metagenome, whole genome shotgun sequencing project. | isolation source: Soil enriched on filter paper: alkali lignin treatment | place: USA: Madison | collected 2015-01-15 | reverse complement strand
TCCCCGCGCGGCACCGTGCGCAGCAGCGACAGCCGCCCCACTGGCAGCAGCAGCGCCCCGCCGAGCCCCTGCACCACGCGCGCGGCCACCAGTTGCCCCAGGCTGTGCGACAGCGCGCAAAGCACCGAGCCGAGCGCGAACAGCACGATGGCCGAGAAGAAGATGCGGCGCGTGCCGAAGCGGTCGGCGATCCAGCCCGAGGCCGGGATCAGCATCGCCATGGTCAGCGCATAGGCCACCACCACCGACTGCATGCGCAGCGGGCTCTCGCCGAGGCTGGCCGCCATTGCCGGCAGCGCCGTGTTGATGATGGTGGCATCGAGCGTCTGCATGAAGAAGCCGACGGCGACGAGCCACAGCAGGCTCTTGCGAACGGGTTGGACGGCGGTTTCGGCCTCTGAAGTCATGGGCAAGGGGAAAGGAGCAGGAACGAAAAAGCCGCCCGGAGGCGGCTTTCTGGAGAGGGCTTGGTCAGCGGCATCCGGGCATCAGGCCGAGAAGCTCGATCCGCAGCCGCAGGTGCTGGTGGCGTTGGGGTTCTTGATCACGAACTGGGCGCCTTGCAGGTCTTCCTTGTAGTCGATCTCGGCGCCGACCAGGTACTGGTAGCTCATGGCGTCGATCAGCAGGGACACACCGTTCTTGGTCATGGTGGTGTCGTCTTCGTTGGTGATCTCGTCGAAGGTGAAGCCGTACTGGAAGCCGGAGCAGCCGCCGCCTTGCACGAACACGCGCAGTTTCAGGTCGGGGTTGCCTTCTTCGGCGATCAGGTCGGCCACCTTGGCTGCCGCACTGTCGGTGAAGACGATCGGCTCGGGCATCTGGGTCTGGATGTTTTCGGCTACGGCGCTCATGGGGTAATAACTCCTGGTGGGCCGAACAGGCGGCCAATGGAACGAATGCTACTGCAATGCCGCATTTTCGGCAGGCGGACTGTGGCGTGCACCCCTATGCAAGTGGGGTCGGACGGCAATGCGCCAAGACGTCGCAACGAAAAAGCCGCCCGGAGGCGGCTTTTTGTTCGAAGCGAACAGGATCAGCGCTTGCTGAACTGCTTGCGACGACGGGCGGAGTGCAGACCGACCTTCTTACGCTCGACTTCACGTGCATCGCGCGTCACGAAGCCGGCTTGGCTCAGGACGGGCTTCAGGCTTGCGTCGTAGTCGATCAGCGCACGGGTGATGCCGTGGCGCGTGGCGCCAGCTTGACCCGATTCGCCGCCGCCGTTCACGTTGACCATCACGTCGAAAGCTTCGAGGTTGTTGGTCAGCACGAGGGGTTGCTTCGCGATCATGATCGAGGTTTCGCGGCCGAAGAACGCTTGGATGTCCTTGCCGTTGACCGTGATCTTGCCAGTGCCCTTTTTCAGAAACACGCGGGCGACGCTGGATTTGCGACGGCCGGTGCCATTGTTCCATTCACCAATCATTCTCAAGGCTCCTTACAGTTCCAGCACTTTGGGCTGTTGGGCGGTATGCGGGTGCTCAGCGCCACCGTACACCTTGAGTTTCTTGATCATTGCGTAACCGAGCGGGCCCTTGGGCAGCATGCCCTTGACAGCCTTTTCCAGGGCGCGGCCCGGGTGCTTGTTCTGCATGTCGCGGAAGTTCGTCGCCGTGATACCGCCCGGGTAGCCCGAGTGACGGTAGTACACCTTGTCGATCGACTTGGCGCCGGTGACGCGCAGTTGCGCGGCGTTGATGATGACGATGAAGTCACCGGTATCGACGTGAGGCGTGTAAATGGCCTTGTGTTTGCCGCGCAAACGGAGAGCAACTTCGCTGGCTACTCGTCCGAGGACCTTGTCGGTCGCGTCAATCACAAACCACTCGTGCGTCACGTCAGCGGGCTTGGCGCTGAACGTTTTGGTCATGAGTTTTTCTCTTGAAAAGAGGGTTTGGCGAGCCCTTTTCCACGGTCGGCGTTCCTCTGGTGGGAATCTCTTAGGTGGGTTTGAAGTCTTCGCCGCGGGGCTACAAAAACGCTGCGAAGCCCGCAATTATATGAAGAAACGGCGAAATGGCCAATTTCCGGGGTTCGGGCCGGTTTCAGCGCTGGATGCGGACCAGTTCCAGGGCCTCGTTGGTTGCACTGGAATTGCCGCGCCGGTGTTCGCCTTCGAACCTCACGATGCGCCCGAGTTCGGGGCTGTAGAGCGCGGAGCCCACGAAACGCGTGCCGACGAGCGAGGGGCTCGTGCCATAGGAGGGGGCATAGATCCATCCCTCGTACCCGATGCGCAGCACGTTGAGCTCCACGCCCGCCACCCGGAACGGACGCTCGCCGCCGACCGTTGCATCCAGTTCGTGCCGCAGCCTGTCCCCGCTCGAGGCGATGTAGTCGAGGTGCCAGCGCATGCCGGGCTGCACGCCCTTGCGGACCCAGCCTCCTGGCGGCGACGAGGTGTCGAACATGCCGCCGGCCGGCGACGCGATCGACACGACTTCGCCGTCGGCCTTCTCGACGCGCCCGCCCATGTTGAACGAAAACGCGTCGCCGTCGACCTTGTCGAGGCGATAGATCACCGGCGTCCGGTTGCCCGTCAGCTTGTCGATGCGCACGTACTCGAGCGCGTCTCCGGGGCGCAGCGGCTCGTTCAGCGGCACTTCGACGCCAGGCACCCTCCGGCCCGATGACCCGGCGGGCTCCCTGGCCCGGGCCTCCAGCATGGCCTTGGCCCGCGCCGGCAATTCCGCCAGGAACTCGACCGGCATCGCGAAATTCAGGCTGCCGCCGTCGCGCGCGGCAAAGGTGGTGATGCCGAGCAGGCGGCCTTCGCTGTCGAACAGGCCTCCGCCGCTCGATCCGGGAGAGATGGCCGCCGTGGTCTGCAGCAGCCGCGCTTCAGGCTCGCCGGCGCCACCACCACCGGTGCCGCCGCGCAGACCCGACAGGATGCCCTCGCTGAGCGTGTTCTCCAGCCCGCGCGGGTTGCCGATGGCATACACCCGCTGTCCGACGCGCGCGCTGCCCGCGGGCGCCAGCGCGACCGGGGGCGCCGTGAAATTGGCCACCTTGATCTGGCACAGGTCGCGCGCCGGGTCCGGAAACTCCAGCGTCGCCCCGTAGGTGACGTTGTCCTGCTTGATGACGAAGCTGCTCGCCTTGGCCAGCACGTGGCAGTTGGTGACGAGGCGCCCGGGCGCGATCACCACCGCGCTGCCCGCACGCAAGGGCCGCTCCTGCGCGTCGAAGGTGCGAACCGCCCAGACGCTGCCCGACACCTTGCTGAACAGCACTTCCGGCTCCAGCGCGGCGGCCGCGCCCGCCGCGAGGGCCAGGCCCAGGAACGCGGATGCCGCGCGCAGCGGCACGGCCTTCACCGGGCCGCTCATGGCTTGTTCGGCAGCAAGCCGCTCAGGTCGTCCATCGAAACCCGTGTTTCGGCCTTGGGCTGCGGCGCAGGCGGGGCCACCGGAGCGGCCGGCGCCACCACCTTGACCGCAGGCGGCGGCTCAGGCACCGGCACCACGGGCGCCGGACGCGCCTCCTCGGGCGGCTTCACCGCCACGGCCTTGGGCGCCGCCGGCGGTGCCGCGGCCATCTCGGTCGTGCCGATGCGGACACCTGCCGTCGGCCCCTCGCCCGCCTGGGCGCTGCGGTCGATGCTTCGCACTTCGCCGAAAATCAGCTGGATCCAGCTCGGATAGTTGTAGCCCGCCGCCGTGCCGGCATCGACCGCCGCGCCGATCAATCCGCCGATCAGGATGTTCCCCGCCATGCCCACGTTGGCGCGCGACACGGCCTGTCCGTTGGCCGGTGCGAAGCCGGGCTGGCTGCATTCGATGTTGAGATTGGCGCTAGAGCGCCTGATCGGCACCGTGTCGCCGGAGCGCATCACCGAGTCGTTGCGGTCGTTGGTGACCAGGCATTTCGCGCCGTCGACCACCTTGCCGGCGGCCGTCATGGTCTCGATCTTCACGTTCTGCGTGGTGCCGTGCGTCACCGACGCGCAGCCCGTCAGAATAGACAGAACACCCGTGCAGACGCACAGGCCCCAAAATCGCCATCCAGCTCCTCGCATCTGCGACGCCCTCTTTTTTGTAAATCGATGTTTCGGCGCGAGAGTCTAGCGTCGTCCATCCACTTTTTTCAGGCCCATTCCACATGTTCAGTTACCGCCACGCCTTCCATGCCGGCAACCACGCCGACGTGCTCAAGCACACGGTGCTGATTGCCACGCTCGACCACCTGCTCGAAAAAGACGCGGCCCTCACGGTCGTCGACACCCACGCCGGCGCCGGCCTCTACCGCCTAGACGGCGACTACGCCGGCACCAGCGGCGAAGCAGCCGAAGGCATCCTGCGCCTTCTTCCCGGCAAGAAAGAGCCCGCCGCGCCCACCGCAGCAGCAGCACCCGCCCCCGCGGCGAAGTCGGCCGCGAAGAAGGCGGCACCCGCCGCCGAAGCCCCGCTGGCCGACGCCATCGCCCGCTACCTCGGCGTGATCAGCGACTTCAACCCCAAGGGCGGCGCGCGCGTCTACCCGGGTTCGCCGTTCATCATCCAGCACCTGCTGCGCGACCACGACAAGCTCAAGCTGTTCGAGCTGCACCCGACCGACTCGCGCACGCTGAGCGCCAACATCGCGCAGCTCGAAGCCGGCCGGCAGATCGCCGTGCTGCTGGAAGACGGCTTCGGCAGCGCCACCAAGTTCCTGCCGCCGCCCTCGCGCCGCGCGCTGGTGCTGATGGACCCGAGCTATGAAATGAAGACCGACTACGGCCGCGTGCTCGACTTCGCGGCCGAGGCGCTCAAGCGCTTTGCCACGGGCACCTACGCGATCTGGTATCCGATCATTCCGCGCCCCGAGGCGCACGACCTGCCGCGCCGCCTCAAGACGATGGCGACCAAGGCCGGCAAGTCGTGGCTGCATGCCACGCTGACGGTCAAGTCCAGCAAGATCACGAAGGACGCCGCATCGGGCGAAACGCAGCGCCCGGGCCTGCCGGCCAGCGGCATGTTCCTGATCAATCCGCCCTACACGTTGAAGCCGCTGCTCGCCGAAGCGCTGCCGCAACTGGCGGAACGCCTGGGGCAGGACCGCAACGCCACCTTCTCGCTCGAATCGGGCGGCTAGCCCTTTCCCGTTACTTGCGGCGGCGCTGCGGCACGATCACCTTGCGCCGCGCCGGAACCTGCACCTTGGCACGCTGCTGCGGCTCGGCCGACGCCACCGGCGCCTGCGCGTCGCCCGGCTCCACCGGCAGGCCGCCGCAGCGCATGCCGTCGTGGTCCACCACGGTCAGCGCCACCTGCTTGATGCCCAGGCCGGTCAGGCCGATGCGGTCGGCCGCGGCGCGGCTCAGGTCGATCACGCGGCCCATCGAATAGGGGCCGCGGTCGTTGATGCGCACCAGCACCTCGCTGCCGTTGACGAGGCTGCGCACGCACACGCGCGTGTTGAAGGGCAATGTCTTGTGGGCCGCGGTCATGGCGGTCATGTCGAAGCGTTCGCCGCTGGCGGTCTTGCGCTGGTGGAACTGGATGCCGTACCAGGAAGCGCCGCCGCGCTCGAAGATCTCGCGCGGGCCGTCGTCGCCGGGCACGCCGTCGTCCGGCGTCAGTTCGCCCGTGCCGGACACGGCCAGGTCATAGCGCACCGACGGCACGCTCGAACGCGCCGCGACGCCCGGCGGCACCGCCAGCGCCCGCGGCAGGGGTTTCAGGCTGCCATCGCCTTCGGCATCGGTGGCGGGCGGCATGGCGCAGCCCACGAGTGCGCAGGTCGCGGCCACGAGGGCCGCGTGCAGCACGCTGCGCAGCGATGCTGCCGTCACCCCGACCGCGCGCCCTCTCAATCCAGGCGCTCCAGCAGAGCCAGCGTCGCGGCCGACTGGTTCATCGTGTAGAAATGCATCGCCGGCGCGCCGCCCTCGGCCAGGCGCGCGCACAGGTCCGTGACCACGTCGAGGCCGAAGGATTTGATCGACGCCGTGTCGTCGCCGAAGCCCTGCAGGCGCAGGCGGATCCAGCGCGGGATCTCGGCGCCGCAGGCGTCCGAGAAGCGCATGAGCTGCGTCGAGCTGGTGATCGGCATGATGCCCGGCACGATGGGCGTGTCGAGCCCCAGCCTGCGCGCGTCGTCGACGAAGCGGAAGTACGCCTCGGGGCTGAAGAAGTACTGCGTGATCGCCGAATCGGCGCCCGCCTTCACCTTGGCGGCAAAGGCCTGCAGGTCGGCTTCGGGCGAGCGGGCCTGCGGATGGATCTCGGGGTAGCACGCCACCTCGATGTGGAAGTCGCGGCCGGTCTCCTCGCGGATGAAGGCGACCAGGTCGCTCGCGTACTGGAACTCGCCGCCGATGCCGTAGCCGCTCGGCAGGTCGCCGCGCAGCGCCACCAGGCGCTTGACGCCCATGGCCTTGAGCTCGGCGAGCTGCTCGCGCACCGTGGCGCGCGTGGCGCCGATGCACGAGAAGTGGCTTGCCGCGTCCACGCCCTCGGACAGGATCTCCTGCACCGCACCGAAGGTGCCCTGGTGCGTGGAGCCGCCGGCGCCGTAGGTGACCGAGCAGAACTGCGGCTTGCGCGCATACAGCTGCTGGCGCACGGCGCGCAGCTTGACCGCGCCTTCGGGCGTCTTGGTCGGGAAGAATTCGAAACTCAGCGGAAGGCGCACCTGCGTCTCCTTAGGAACCGTCCGCGTGAACAGCGCGCACGGCGTGAATGAAAAACTCGCGGTTGCCGTCGCCGCCGGCGATCGGGCTGTCGAACCACTGCAGCACGCGCAGGCCGAGGGCCTCGCAGGCGTCGCGCAGGCGCTTCTCGACCACCGCATACATGGACTCGTCGCGCACGATGCCGCCCTTGCCGACCTGGCCCGGCTGCAGTTCGAACTGCGGCTTGACCAGCATCAGCAGGCAGCCGTCGTCCGCCAGGAACTCGACCACCGCCGGCAGCACCAGCGTGAGCGAGATGAACGACAGGTCGCCCACGATCAGGTCGAAGCGCGACTCGCCCTCTTCGCCGAGGTCCTCGGGCGACAGCGCACGCGCATTGACGCCCTCGATGGGCACCACGCGCTCGTCCTCGCGCAGCTTCGCGTGCAGCTGCCCGTGGCCGACGTCGACGCCCACCACCCTGGTGGCGCCGCGCTGCAGCAGGCAGTCGGTGAAGCCGCCGGTCGACTGGCCCACGTCGAGGCACAGCTTGCCGGCCGGATCGACGCCGCTCGCGGCCAGCGCGCCTTCGAGCTTGAGGCCGCCGCGCGACACATAGCGCGCCTCGGCCGCGTCGACCAGCTCGAGCTCGGCCGACTCGGGCACTTCGTCCTTGTTCTTGGCGACGTGGCGCCACGCGTCGCTCGTGCCCGCGTCGCGCCACCGCATGCCGCCGGCGATGAGCCGCACGGCCTGCGAACGCGACGCGGCCAGGCCGCGCTCCACCAGCAATTGATCGGCGCGCATGCGCTGTCGATCAGTAGCGGTACGTGTCCGGCTTGTACGGACCGTTCTTGTCCACGCCGATGTAGGCGGCCTGCGCGTCGGTCAGCTCGGTGAGCATGGCGCCGACCTTCTTCAGGTGCAGGCGGGCGACCTTCTCGTCGAGGTGCTTGGGCAGCACGTAGACCTTGCCGGCCTCGTAGGCGTCGGGCTTGGTGAACAGCTCGATCTGGGCGATGGTCTGGTTCGCGAACGACGACGACATCACGAAGCTCGGGTGGCCCGTGCCGCAGCCCAGGTTCACGAGGCGGCCCTTGGCCAGCAGGATGATCTTCTTGCCGTCCGGGAAGGTGATGTGGTCGACCTGCGGCTTGATTTCTTCCCACTCGTACTTCTCGATCGAAGCGACGTCGATCTCGTTGTCGAAGTGGCCGATGTTGCAGACGATGGCCTGGTCCTACATGGCGGCCATGTGCTCGTGGCGGATCACGTCGCGGTTGCCGGTGGTGGTCACGAAGATGTCGGCCTTGTCGGCGGCGTATTCCATCGTCACGACCTTGTAGCCTTCCATGGCGGCCTGCAGGGCGTTGATCGGGTCGATTTCAGTCACCCACACCTGCGCCGACAGCGCGCGCAGGGCCTGGGCCGAGCCCTTGCCCACGTCGCCGTAGCCGGCCACCAGTGCCACCTTGCCGGCGATCATCACGTCGGTCGCGCGCTTGATGCCGTCCACCAGCGACTCGCGGCAGCCGTACAGGTTGTCGAACTTGCTCTTGGTGACCGAGTCGTTCACGTTGATGGCGCGGAACAGCAGCGTGCCCTTGGCCGACATTTCGTTCAGGCGGTGCACGCCGGTGGTCGTTTCCTCGGTCACGCCGATGATTTCAGCGGACTTGCGGGTGTACCAGGTCGGATCGACGGCCAGCTTGGCCTTGATGGCGGCGTACAGGATGCGTTCTTCTTCGCTGGTCGGGTTGGCCAGCACGCTCTGGTCTTTTTCGGCGCGCTGGCCCAGGTGCATCAGCAGCGTGGCGTCGCCGCCGTCGTCCAGGATCATGTTCGGGCCTTCGCCCTTCGAGCCCTTGGGACCGAAGTCGAAGATGGCGTGGGTGTAGTCCCAGTAGTCCTTCAGCGACTCGCCCTTGATGGCGAACACCGGTGTGCCCTTTTCGGCGATGGCGGCGGCGGCGTGGTCCTGCGTCGAGAAAATGTTGCACGAGGCCCAGCGCACTTCGGCGCCCAGGGCTTGCAGCGTCTCGATCAGCACGGCCGTCTGGATGGTCATGTGCAGCGAGCCGGTGATGCGCGCGCCCTTGAGCGCCTGGCCCTTCGCGAACTCCTCGCGGATGGCCATCAGGCCGGGCATTTCGGTTTCCGCGATGCGGATTTCCTTGCGGCCCCAGGCAGCGAGGGACAGGTCGGCGATCGCCTGGTCGGCGGTCGAGACGGGGGTGGGCTTGAGAACAGCGCTCATGAGAACTCCAACAAAACTGGTTTGAAAGATGCCACTGCGTTCGGGGAAAAGGACTCACCGCGAGAACAGCGGGTGAGCGTGGTTGCGATGTGGATCCGAGCCTCACGCCTGGCGGCGCTGCAACGCTCCTCGGGACGGGGCATTGTAGACGGGGCGAACAGCCGCGCCAACCTCGGGGATTTGCGCGCATTTCGAGCGTCTTCTGCCCTCTTCGGCTGACATTTGAGACGCGCGGCGCGTCGCCCGCTCCCGGGGCCGCATGCCGCAACGCCGGCATGCGGCCCTTGCTCATTCAGGCCTAAGTCGGCCGCCAGCAGATTCCGGCGCGGCGGCGTACATTGCCCCGACTCCCACTTCGCCGAAAGCACTCATGCAGATCTTCCTGTCCCACAACCGCCGGGCGCTGCTCGCCGCCACGGTCCTCAGCCTGGGCTTCGCCGCGCTGCCGACCGGCGCAGCCGCCCAGACTTCCGACCCCGTGCGCATCCGCGGCACCATCGTCCGCGTCGACGCGAAGACCATCGTCGTGCAGGACCGCGGCGGCGAAGTCGTCTCGCTCGCTCGGCCGGCCGACATGCCGGTGTCGGAGGTCTACCGCATCAAGCTGTCCGACATCAAGCGCGGCAGCTTCGTCGGCACGGCCGCCATGCCGCAGGCCGACGGTACGCAGAAGGCGATCGAAGTGGTGGTGTTTCCCGAGGCCGCGCGCGGCACCGGCGAAGGCCACCGCCCCTGGGACCTGCTGCCCGAGAGCACCATGACCAACGCCACCGTGGCCGACCTGGCCGCGGCGCCGAAGTCGGTACGCGGCGGCCAGCAGATGCGGCTGACCTACAAGGGCGGCGAGAAGACCGTCATCGTGCCGCCCAATGTGCCGGTGGTCACGTTCCGGCCCGGCACCGAGGCGCTGCTGGTGCCCGGCGCCAAGGTGATGGTGAACGCGCAGGAAAAGAACGGCACGCCCACGGCGCTGCGCGTGACCGCGGGCCGCAACGGCTTCGCGCCGCCGATGTAAGCCATCCAAGGGAAATCCCGCAGGCATTTTTTTCGTGGCGGCATGCCGGTGCGGCGTATCGTGGCGATGGACTTTTGCCGTCCGGCCGGTCCTCGCCATCCATCCGTTCACCGTCACAGGAGATTCCGCACCATGGCCACAGCCAAGAAAGCCGCCGCCAAGAAGACCACCGCCAGCAGCAGCAGCAGCAGCAGCGACAGCACCGCCAGCGCGAAGAAGGCGGCGCCGACTGCCGCGGACATGCTCAATCCGCTGAAGGGCATGGCCGACCGGCTGCAGGACCTCAACCTGACCGGTGGCGCCGGCAAGCTGCTGGAAAGCGGCCGCAAGGACCTGGCGGCCCTGATGCAGGCCAACGAGAAGTCCTACCAGGGCCTGCAGACCGTGGTGCAGCGGCAGACCGAGATGATCAAGCACGCCATCACCGAATGGCAGACCGCCGCCAAGGAAATGCCGGGCAAGGATGCGAAGGAAAACCTCGCCAGGCTCGACGAGCTCGGGCGCCAGTCGTTCCAGCGCGCCATCGACGACATCAAGGAGCTGGCCAACCTTGCCGCCAAGTCGCAGGCCGACGCGTTCGACGTGGTGCGCCAGCGCATCCAGTCCAACGTGGACGAGGTCACGAAGATGCTGCAGCGCAAGTAAGGAAGCACTGGCGTTCACGGGCGCTTTGCGCCGGCCGGCGGGCGGAAATCCCCGGCCTTCTAAAATCGCGGCATTCCCCTGCCCGATTGCCCATCTTGTCTTTTGTTGCCGAAACCCGCCGCCGTCGCACCTTCGCGATCATTTCCCACCCTGACGCCGGCAAGACCACGCTGACCGAGAAGCTGCTGCTTTTCTCGGGCGCGATCCAGATCGCCGGCTCGGTGAAGGCGCGCAAGGCCTCGCGCCACGCCACCTCCGACTGGATGGAAATCGAAAAGCAGCGCGGCATCTCGGTGGCCTCGTCGGTCATGCAGATGCTGTACCGCGACCACGTCATCAACCTGCTCGACACGCCCGGCCACAAGGACTTCTCGGAAGACACCTACCGCGTGCTCACCGCCGTCGACTCGGCGCTGATGGTGATCGACGCGGCCAACGGCGTGGAAGCGCAGACGCGGCGGCTGATCGAGGTCTGCCGCCAGCGCGACACGCCCATCATCACCTTCGTCAACAAGATGGACCGTGAAGTGCGCGAGCCGCTGGACATCCTGGACGAGGTGGAGCGCGAACTCGGCATGCCCTGCGTGCCCATGACCTGGCCCGTGGGCCAGGGCAAGACTTTCCGCGGGATCATGAACCTGCGCACGCAGGCCATGACGGTGTTCGAGTCGGGCAGCGAGCGGCTGCCGCAGGACTTCGAGACCATTCCGCTGAGCGAGCGCGACACGCTCGCCAAGCGCTTCGGCGCCGACTTCGAGACCGCCATGGAAAGCATGGAGCTGGCCACCGGCGCATCGCCCACCTGGGACCGCGAGGCCTTCCTGGCCGGCAAGCAGACGCCCGTGTTCTTCGGCTCCGGCGTGAACAACTTCGGCGTGATGGAAGTGCTCGACGCGCTGGTCGACCTGGCGCCTTCGCCGCAGTCGCGCACCAGCACCACCATGGTCAACCGCCAGCCGGTGGTGAAAGAGATCCAGCCCGAGGACAAGGATTTCGCGGGCGTGGTCTTCAAGGTGCAGGCCAACATGGACGCCAACCACCGCGACCGCATCGCCTTCGTGCGCATGGCCTCGGGCAAGTACACGCCGGGCATGAAGCTCAAGGTGCAGCGCACCGCCAAGGAACTGCGCCCCACCAGCGTCGTGACCTTCATGAGCCAGCGGCGCGAGGCGGTGGAGGAGGCCTATGCGGGCGACATCGTGGGCTTCACCACCCACGGCGGCGTTCAGCTGGGCGACACCATCACCGACGGCGCCAGCCTGCAGTTCACCGGCCTGCCGTTCTTCGCGCCCGAGCTGTTCATGACCGTGATCCTGAAGAACCCGCTGCGCACCAAGCAGCTCCAGCAGGGCCTGGCCCAGCTCGGCGAAGAGGGCGCGATCCAGGTGTTCCGCCCCGAGATCGGCGGCCCGATGCTGCTGGGTGCCGTCGGCCAGCTGCAGTTCGAAGTGGTGCAGCACCGCCTGAAGGCCGAGTACGACGCCGACGTGCGGCTCGAAGGCTGCCAGTACACCGGCGCGCGCTGGATCACCGCCGACACCCCAGCCGAGCTGCGCGAGTTCGTCAACGCCTATCCGCAGCGCATGGCCAAGGACGCGGCGGACACGCTGGCTTTCTTGTGCACGTCGCCGTACGACGTGCGGCTGGCGCAGGAGCGCTTTCCGAAGATCCACTTCCATCCGCTGCGCGAGCATGCGGGGTTGGCGCTGCAGAGCGCGGGCTGAGCGCCCGGACGGGATCAGCTCCCGGTAGAAGCATAGTGGCGCAACCCGAAGCGCCACACGCCGAAAGCCGCCGCGAGGAACACGAAGCCCGCGAGCGGCGACACGAGCCCCATCCACGCGGGCGCCCCGAGCGGATCGGGCTTGCCCAGGATCGCCAGCGCCGGGTAGTACGCCACGCAGGCCAGCGGCACGACGAAGGTCAGCACGCGCCGGAACCACTGCGCATACAGCGCCAGCGGATATTGCGCTGCCTGTACGCCGCCGTAGGTCAGCACGTTGGCGATCTCCAGGCTTTCGACGGTCCAGAACGACAGCGTGCCCTGCAGCACCAGGATGCCGAGGAACAGCGCCACGCCTCCGGCCAGTGCGAAGAGCGCGATGCCCACGGCGCCCGGCGTCCACGCGATGTCGGCCTGCACCGTCGCGAACACGAGCACCAGAATGCCTTGCAGCAGCCGGCCCGCGCGGCTGATGCGGAAGTCGTGCCCCATCAGTTGCAATGCCACGGGGCGCGGACGCAGCAGCAGACGGTCGAAGGCGCCGGTGCGCAGGAACTCGGTGCCGAGCGTGTCGAAGCCGCGCCCCAGCGCGTCGGCTACGGAGAACATGCAGTTCACGAGCCCGTAGAACAGCGCCACTTCGCCGAGATGCCAGCCCTGCACTTCACCGAAGCGATGGAACAGCGCCCACACTGCGATGACCTCGATGCCGGTGCCCAGGAACTGGCCTGTGGTCAGCATCAGCGCGGAGGCTGGATAGCGTGCCTGGCCGCTGAGGGAGGCTGCGATGAGCCTTATGAGGAGGCGGAGCGATCCCATTCAGTGGCTCCGGATTGCTTTGCGTGTGTTCTGGGTGCGTGCGCAGGCCACCGGGTACTCCCCTCCGCGAATGTCCCCCGGGCTTCGCCCTCCTCCTTTATTTCGCTGCGGGGAGCACCCGATGCCCTGCGCACAATGAGCGCTGCTGTTGTGCTGGCCAATCCACGGCCGCGCCACTCGATCGCGCCGGCTGGGTGCTCTGCGCAGCGAAATAAAGGAGGAGGCCGCAGGCCGGGGGACATTCGCGGAGCAGAGCACCCAGGCGGCGTGATCGCACCCCGAACGCCCCGAACAACCCGAACACAGAGACCACACCTCAACCACCCTGCACCTCCAGCCGCCGCATCGTCCGCTGCATCGCCATGCGGCCGAACACGACCAGCACCACGATCCAGAAAGACTGCAGGCCCAGCCCCAGCATGGCCTGCCAGCCGCTCATCAGCCCGAAGTAGATCCGCGCGGGAATGTCGACCACGCCCGCGAACGGCTGTAGCAGCAGCGCCGTCTGCCATGAGTCGGGCAACAGCATCAGCGGCAGCAGGTTTCCAGAGAACACGATGACCACCGGCCCCGCCAGCGCGTTGATGCCACGCTCGTTGAGCGCCGCGGTCGCCGCGATGTTGAGCAGCATGACCATCGACGTGGACAGCAGCAACGCCAGCACCGCGGACGCGAGAAATGAGACAGCCGCCGAAAAGCTCGCCGGCGGCTGCCAGGCCCAATCGCCCAGCCCGGCCAGCGGCAGCGCGATGCCCGCGAAGGCCGCCATCAACGCCACGCGCGGCAACACGCGCGCCGCGATCCAGCCCGCGCTGCGCGCGAACCACAGCGCATAGGCATCGACCGGCCTCAGGCGGTCATAGGCCACCGCGCCGGTGCGCACGGCCTGGGCCACCTCCGGGTCGCCGAGCCACGGCACCAGCACCAGCAAGCCCTGCGAGAGCCAGCTGTAGGTGATCGCCTGCGTCAACGACATCGGCGTGCCGGCCATCGACGCGCCGCCGTAGAAAGCGGCCAGCACCATCACCTTGATGCCGCCCCACCAGCACTGCGTGCCGAAGCCCGCGAGCGCGGCCGTGCGGTACTGCAGCATCTGCAGGAAGCGCGAGGCAAAGGCCGCGATGTAGGGGCGCGCGAGTTCGCGCGGGGCCGTCGTCACGCTTCGGCCGCTCCGTGCATCGCGTAGAAGCGTGCGATGACGGCCTCGATGGCCAGGCCTTCGAGGCGGATGTCTTCCACCGCATGCCCGGCCGCGATGCGGGCGATCAGCGCGGGCGCCGTCGTCACCGCCGGGTCGAAGTCCAGCACCAGCGTCTGGCCGTCGCGCGAATGCACCCTGGCGCCTTCCACGTGCGCGGGCAGCGCCGCGTCCTGCGCAAAGTCGACCACCAGCCGGCGCTCGGCCATCACCTGCGCGCGCAGCGCTTCCACCGGACTGTCGGCCAGCACGCGGCCGTGGCCGATGATGATCACGCGCTGCGCCAGCGCCTCGATGTCGTGCATGTCGTGCGTGGTCAGCAGCACGGTGGTGCCGCGCTCCCGGTTGGCGCGGCGCACGAAGTCGCGCACCGCCAGCTTCGACGGCGCGTCGAGCCCGATGGTCGGCTCGTCGAGGAACAGGATGTCGGGTTCGTGCAGCAGCGCCGCCGCGATTTCCGCGCGCATGCGCTGGCCGAGCGACAGCTGCCGCACCGGCTGGTCGAGCACGCGCTCCAGGTGCAGCAGCGCGACCAATTCGTCGCGCGTGCGGCGGTAGCGCACGGGGTCGACCCGGTAGATGTCGCGCAGCAGGTCGAAGCCGTCGCCCACCGGCAGGTCCCACCACAGCTGCGTGCGCTGGCCGAAGACCACGCCGATGCGCCCCACGTGCCGCTCGCGGTCGGCGAAGGGGTCGCGCCCGTCGATCTCCACGCGCCCGCCGTCGGCCCGCAGGATGCCCGCGAGGATCTTGATGGTGGTCGACTTGCCTGCGCCGTTGGGCCCGATGAAGCCCAGCAGCTCGCCGCGCTCGAGCGAGAACGACACGCCCGACAGCGCCTCCACCGTGCGATGGCGGCGGTGCACGAGGCCGCGCAGCGCGCCCATCACGCCGGGGTCGCGCTCGGAGATGCGGTAGGTCTTGAGGAGGTTGTCGACGAGGATGTGGGGCATGAAGGGCGCCGCACCGGGCTCGATGCGCGGCGGGGGCGGGATGCTACACGAAAAGCGCCGCTACGATCACGCCTCCTCTCATCCTCATCTGCCCTCTCCTGCACGCCATGCCAGCGCCGTCTTCACCGCCCGTTTCGCCGAACCACCTGATGCCGCTGACACGTTGGGAGGCATCCGCGCGCGGCGCGCTGACGGGCGTGTTCACGGACATCGACGACACGCTGACCAGCGAGGGCGCGATCACGCCGGACGCCCTGCAGGCGCTGGCCGACCTCAAGGCCGCGGGCCTCGCGGTGGTTGCCATCACGGGCCGGCCGGTGGGCTGGAGCCTGCCCTTCGTCAATGCCTGGCCGGTGGATGCCATCGTGGCCGAGAACGGCGCGGTGGCGCTGCTGCCGGCCGCGGGCGGCGAAGTCGAGAGGCGCTACCAGCAGGACGCAGCCACGCGCGCCGCCAACTTCGCGCGCATGCAGGCCGTGCTGGCGCGCATCGAGCGCGAGATACCCGGCGCCGCGCGCGCCACCGATTCACCGGGCCGCGAGACCGACATCGCCATCGACCACAGCGAGTTCGTCCAACTCGACGACGCCACCGTGGCGCGGGTGGTGGCGCTGATGCGCGGCGAAGGCATGCACGCCACCGTGAGCAGCATCCACATCAACGGCTGGTACGGCGACAACGACAAGCTCGAAGGCGCGCGCTGGATCGTGCGCGAGCTGTGGGGCCGCACGCTCGACGACGAGATGGACCGCTGGGCCTACGTGGGCGACTCCACCAACGACCAGCTGATGTTCCGCACCTTCGCGCACAGCATCGGGGTGGCGAATGTGGCGCGCTTCGTGCCGCAGCTGGCGCACCTGCCGCGCTACGTGACGCAGGGAGAGCGCGGCACGGGGTTTGCCGAGGCGGCGCGCGCCGTGCTGGCCGCGCGCCGCGCATAGCCGACGCCGGAGCTCAGGCGCCGGGCGCCTTCCGCAGCACCGCCCAGTAGTTCCATGCGCCGAAGGCGGCAATCAGCATCAGCACGGCGGCATAGCCTTCCACCGTCGCCAGCAGGCCGAGCGGCTTGACGAGGAAGCCCGCCAGCATCGCCGGCAGGCTGAACGCGAGATAGCTCACCACGAAGATGGCCGCGAACAGTTCGCCGCGCTCGTGCGGCTGCGCCAGCGGCGCCAGCGCCTGCACCAACGCAGAGAACGCACCGCCGAAGCCCACGCCCGCCACTGCGGTGCCGACGAAGAACAGAGCGAGCGAGCCCGTGGGCAGCGACGCGAGCAGCAGCACCAGCCCGGCCGCGATGCTGGCCATGCCGACGATGGCGGGCCGCGGCGCGGCAAGGCGGCCCAGCAGCGTTGGCGCGATGGCGCCGACACCCGACAGCACCGCCACCGTGAGCCCGTTGACCACGCCGTTGTCGACGCCGAACACATGCAGCATCAGCGACGGCGCCAGCGAAAGAAACAACCCGCCGAGCGCCCACACCACGACGAACACCGGCAGGCCGCGCGCGAACTCGGCGCGCGCCCGCGCCGGGATCGACACGCGCGGCACCAGCGAGGCCCAGGCACCGGGGCGGCGCGTCACCGTCTCGGGCATCCACAGCACCACTGCCGCGCCGAGCGCGAACACCGCTGCCAGCACGCCGAACACCAGCGCCACGGGCTGGAGCGAGAACTTCACCGCCACGCCCGTCAGCAGCGCGCCGAGCGCAAGGCCGGCCATCGGCGACACGCTGGTGATCAGCGCGCCCAGCCGCTTGCGCGATGCCGGCGCGGCCTCGACCACCGCCGCGCTCAGCGCGCCGCTCGCAACGCCCGTGGCCACGCCCTGCACCACCCGCGCGACGATCAGGCCGCCGATGCCTTGCGCCAGCAGGAAGAGCCCCATCGCCACGGCCTGCAGCGCCAGCGCCCCGAGCACCACCGGCCGCCGTCCGATGTGGTCTGACAGCGAGCCCGCCACCAGCAGCGAGATCAGCAGCGCGATGGCGTAGATCGCGAAGGCCACGGTGAGCAAGGACGACGAGAAATGCCAGGCGTGCTGGAACACCACGAACAGCGGCGATGGCGCCGCGGCCGCAAAGAAGAAGGCGAACAGCACGGCGGCCAGCAACGGGAACGCCACGTTCGCAGGCAGCCGCCGGGGCTTGGCGCGGGCGGCGATGTCGGCGGTGGCGGCTGCGAGTTCGGGGCAGGTGGACGGCATGTCGAATTCTTAATGCAACTTTTTTTGCTTTTGTGATTCTAGACCTGTGAATCTTCTAAAGCAAATATTTTTGCGTTAAAGTCCGTACATGAACGACGTCACCCTCCCCAACAAGCGTCCCGGCGGCCGCAGCGCACAGGTGCAGGCGCAGGTGCGTACCGCACTGGAAGAACTGGTGGCCGAGCAGGGCCGCGAGCGCGTCACCGTGCCGGCCGTGGCGGAGCGCGCGGGCGTCAGCGCGTCGAGCATCTACCGCCGCTGGGGCGACCTGCAGGGCCTGCTGGCCGAAACGGCCACCCATCGGCTGGACCCGAACCGCCCGCTGCCGGACACCGGCACCCTGCGCCAGGACCTGGAAGCCTGGGCGCGCGAACTCATCGAGCACCTGGCCAAGCCGTGCAACACCTCATTGCTGAAAGCCGCGGCCGCGCTGGCCAACGGCGATTCGGACACCGACTGCCTGCGCAACCGCCGCAGGGAAGCGCTGACGCTGGTGGAGCAGGCGCATGCGCGCGGCGAGCGCGCGCCCGAGCCGCAGCAGGTGATCGATCACCTGATTGCGCCGATCGTGTTCAGGCTGGTGTTCGGGAGTGAGCCGGTGAAGCCGGAGCTGGCGGGGCGGCTGGTGGACGAGCTGTTTGCGATCAGTTCGTCTTGACTTCCTTCGCCAACCCCAGCTTCTCGATCACCGCCTTCTCCCGCACCACCGTGTCCTGCGCGAACTTGGTGTACGTGGCCGAGCTCATGTAGTTCGGCAGCATGTCGTAGCGGCCCAGCGACGCCACGTAGCTCGGCTCTTCCATCGCCTGCTTGAAGGCGTCATGCAGCTTCTTCACCACCTCCGGCGGCGTGCCCTTGGGTGCGCCGATGCCGAAGGGCGAGTTCTGCACCACGTCGTAGCCCAGTTCCTTCAGCGTGGGCGCATCGGGGAACTTGGCCAGGCGCTTCTCGCCCCAGGTGTTGAGCACGCGCAGCTTGCCGGCTTCCACTTGCGGCGCGAAGCCCGTGCTGTCGGCGGCGGCCATCAGCTGGCCGCTGACCACCGCCAGCATCAGGTCGGCGCTGCCCTTGTAGGGCACGTGCTGCAGCTCGATGCCGGCCTTCTGCGCGACGATTTCGGTGGTCAGGTGCGGGCTGGTCAGCGTGCCGGTGGAGCCGTAGGTGAGCTTGCCGGGGTTGGCCTTGGCGTAGGCGACGAAGTCGGCCCAGGTCTTGAAGGGGCTGTCGGCCGGAACCACGATGCCGAAGGCATAGCCGGTGACGTTCAGCACATAGGTGATGTCCTTCAGCGGGTCCCAGTTGATCTTGGTGGTGTAGCCCAGGCGGAACACGCCCAGCGGGATCTGCGCGACGGTGTAGCCGTCGGGCTGCGCGGTCTGCAGCGCCTGCGCGGGCAGCGTGCCGCCGGCGCCGGGCTTGTTGTCGATGATCACCGGCTGGCCGAGGATCTTGCTCGCGTTGTCGGCAAGCTGGCGCATGGTGATGTCGGTCGGGCCGCCCGCCGGGAAGGCGATGACCAGCTTGACCGGCTTGGTGGGAAAGCCCTGTGCGAAAGCCGCCAGAGGAGAAACGAGGCCGCACGCGGCGAGCGCAGCGGCGCAGAGGAATGATGAACGGCGGAGCATGGCTGACTGGATCCTGACTTGGAAAAGCGCCGATTGGGCCTTGCCCGGTGCGCGAAGGCAATCGGGACTGCCCTGATTTCCCGCCCGGCGAGGGGTGAATCGGGCGATCCGAGTCGCCTGCGCGTCAGCCAGCCGGCTGGCTATGCCTGCCCGAAGCCTTCGAGCACGTTCACCGCGTTCACGCCCACCTCGGCCACCGCATAGCCGCCCTCGAACACGAACACCGTCGGCAGGCCGGCGCGCGCCAGGTCCTCGCCCATGCGCAGGTAGTCGTCGCTCTCCAGCTTGAAGCCGGAGATGGGGTCGCCCTCGAAGGTGTCGACGCCGAGCGAGACCACGAGCGCGCCGGCCTTCACTTCGGCGATGCGCTCGAGCGCGGCCTTCAGCGCCGCGCGCCACGCCGTGAAATCGGTGCCCCGCGGCAGCGGCAGGTTGTGGTTGAAGCCCTCGCCCCTGCCCGCGCCGCGCTCGTCGGCATGGCCCAGGTAGTAGGGGTAGTCGGTCAGCGGATCGCCATGCAGGCTGGCGAAATGCACGTCGTCGCGCTCGTAGAAGATGGCCTGCGTGCCGTTGCCGTGGTGGTAGTCCACGTCGAGCACCGCCACGCGCCCCACGCCCGCATCGCGCAGCGCCTGCGCGGCGACGGCGGCGTTGTTGATGAAGCAGTAGCCGCCGAAGAAATCGGCGCCCGCATGGTGGCCCGGCGGGCGCGTGAGGGCAAAGGCCGCGCGTTCGCCGCCGATGACGCGCCGCGCCGCAGTCCACGCACAGGCGGCGCCATGCCGCGCCGCCGCCCAGCTGCCGGCCATCAGCGGCGTGCCGGAGTCGAACGAGAACAGCCCCATGCGCGCCGGAAAGCTCTTGGGCAGCACGTCGGTGCGCATGCCGCGCGTGGGCCAGTACGACGGCAGCGCATCGCGCGACGCGTTGGCCGGGTCCAGCGCCACCCACTCGTCCCAGGCATGCGCGATGAAGTCCAGGTAGCGCGGCGCATGCACCCTGGCCAGCAGCGATTCGTCGAACGCATCGGGCGCCTGCAGCGGGCCGAGGCCGCGGCGCTCCAGTTCATGCTTCACATGGTCGACGCGTGCGGGCACCTCGAAGCACGGCACGAGTTCGCCGCGGAACATCTCGACTTTGCCCTGGTGGAGAACGTGCTGGTCGTTGTAGATGGTGAGCATGGATGAAGAAGAGCGGCATCGGCTGTGATGAAGCCGCCCATCATGCCGCACGCCGCAGCACCGCCCGGCGCCGGCCCGAGGCCGTGAGGCCGAACAGGTCCTTCGGGTCGTCCAGCTCGGGCACCAGCGCGATCTGCTGGCCGATGCCGCGCTCGGTGGCAATGCGCTGGATGTAGCGCAGCGCGGTGTAGTCCTCCAGCGCGAAGCCGACCGAATCGAACAGCGTGACCTGCCCCGGGCTCTCGCGGCCGGGCACTTCGCCCAACAGCACGCGCCACAGTTCGTGCACCGGGAAGTCGGCCGCCACCTGCTGGATCTCGCCCTCCACGCGGGTCTGCGGCTCGTACTCGACGAACACGCGCGCCAGCCGCAGCACGTCGGGGTGCAGCTCGGTCTTGCCGGGCGAGTCGCCGCCCACGGCGTTGATGTGCATGCCGGGCTCGATCATGTCGGGCGTGAGCACGGTCGCGCGGCCCTGGTAGGCGGTGACGGTGGTGACGATGTCGGCGCCGCGCACGGCATCGGCCACGGAGCGCGCACGCACGATCTCCAGCGGCGTGCAGGCCGAGAGATGGCGCACCAGCTTGTCGGTGGCGTGCGGGTCGGTGTCGAACACGCGCACCTGCTCGATGCCCAGCAGCGCATGGAAGGCCAGTGCCTGGAACTCGCTCTGCGAGCCGTTGCCGATCAGCGCGAGGCTGCGCGAGTCGGGCCGCGCCAGCGCCTTCGCGGCCATTGCCGAGGTGGCGGCCGTGCGCAGCGCGGTGGTGAGCGTGAGTTCCGACAGCAGCATGGGGTAGCCCGTGTCGACCTCTGCCAGCACGCCGAAGGCCATGACCGTCGGCAGCCCGACCTGCGTGTTGTGGGGATGCCCGTTGACGTATTTGAAGGCATAGGCGCCGTCGTCTGCCACCGGCATCAGCTCGATCACGCCGAGGTGCGAATGGCTGGCCACGCGCGCCTTCTTGTCGAACTCTCGCCACCGCAGGAAGTCGTCGCGCAATGCGTCGGCCAGGGCCTCGAGGAATTGCGGAACGCCGGTCTCGTCCACCAGGCGGACGAGGCTGTGAACATCGATGAAGCGGGTCATGACATGGCTCCTTGCGTGGCCCGCGGCACGGCGCTTCACCCCTTCACATGGTCTCCACCATGGCTGATTCAGGATGCGCCTGCGCCAAGGGTTGAAGCCATTGTGCGCCGCTTTCCACGACCTTGGCGAGGCCCCCGAAAGGCCTATGCGTTCAGATGGAACGGCGCGTTGGCGAACAGCTGCACGCCGTGCAGCAGCGCGTCTTCATCGAAGTCGAAGTTCGGATGGTGATGCGGATGCACGATGCCCTTGGCCGCGCTGCGCGCACCGATGAACACATAGGCGCCCGGCGCATGCTTCAGGAAGGCGCCGAAGTCCTCGCTGTTCGGCAGCGGCCGGATCGGCTGCAGCGCCGCCGTGGAAACGCCCTGGCGCACCACCTCGCGCATGCGTTCGGCCACGGCCGGGTCGTTGACCACCGGGCTGTAGCCGCGGACGTATTCCAGGTCGCAGGAGGCGGCGTGCGCGCCCGCCACACCGTTGGCGATGCGTTCGACCAGGGCCGGTACCAGTTCGCGCACATGCTCGCTGAAACAGCGCACCGAGCCCCACAGCTCCACCGTGTCCGGAATCACGTTGAAGGCGCTGCCGCCTTCGAAGCGGGTGATCGACAGGATCAGCGCCTCGTGCGGATCGGCGTTGCGCGAGACCACGGCCTGCAGGTTGCCGACGATCTGGGCGCCGATCATGATCGGATCGATGCAGCGGTCGGGGTTGGCCGCATGGCCGCCGCGCCCGCGCAGGCGCAGCACGAAGCGGTCGGAGCTGGCCAGCGCCGGGCCGTCGAGCACGGCGATGCTGCCGGTGTCCAGCGTAGACATGACGTGCGCCGAGATCACCTGGTCTACGCCCCGCATCACGCCCGCGTCCACCATCTGCTGGGCGCCGCCCGGATGCTGTTCCTCGGCATGCTGGAAGAAGAAGCGCACCTCGCCCGGCACCTGCGCGCGCAGGCCGGCCAGGATGCGCGCCGCGCCGAGCAGCATCGCAGCGTGGCCGTCGTGGCCGCAGGCGTGCATGACGTCGGGCCTCGTCGAGGCATAGTCGCAGCGCTTGCGATCCTGCAGCGGCAGCGCATCGACGTCCGCGCGCATCGCCAGCGTGCGGCCTTTCCTGCCGCCGGCCAGCCGCGCGAGCAGGCTGGTCGGCGTGGGACGGCTCACTTCCAGGCCCTTGATGGCAGCAAGCTCGCGTTCGAGGAAGTTGGCGGTATCCACCTCCTTGAACGAGAGTTCGGGGTGGCGGTGCATGTGGCGCCGCCATGCGACGACCTCGGCATGCTGGCGCTGCGACTGCGATTCGATGGTCTCGGCGATGCCGGCGAGCGAGAACCGCGTGCTGAATACGTTCATGATGCCGTCGCTCACTCGGGACTGATGCCCGCAGCCTGCATGATGCGGCGGTTGCGCGCCAGCCCGGTTTCGATCTGCGAGCGGAAGGCGTCGGCAGAACCGCCGACCGGGTCCGCGTCCATCTCGTTCAGGCGCGCGATCAGCGCCGGATCGCGCAACGCGGCCACCGCGGCCTCGTGCAGCCTCTTCTGGATGGCGGCCGGCGTCTTCGCCGGCGCCACCAGGCCGAACCAGGTCATCGCGAGCTGGTTGAGATCCGGCTGGCCGAGTTCCTTGAGCGTGGGCACGGAAGGCAACGCCTGCAGCCGCTTCGAGGCGCCCACGGCGAAAGGCACCAGCTTGCCGCTCTTGATATGCGGGGCCGACGAGGGGTACTGGTCGATCGATACCTGCGTCTCGCCCGCCAGCGCGGCCGTCATGGCCGGCCCCATTCCGCGGTACGGAACGTGGCGCAGCCTGAACTTGAGGTCGGCATTCATCGCCTCGATCAGCAGGTGGCTGATGGAACCGGGGCCCGACGAGCCGATGTTGTAGATGTCGGGCCTGGCGCGCACCTCGGCCACCACCTGCTCGAAACTGCGCCCCGGGAACGAAGGATGCACCATGAGGACCGTGGGCACGGTCGCCAGCATGGTGATCGGCGCGAGGTCCTTCAGCGGATCGACGCGGTTGGCCTTCAGCATGACCGGATTGACGGTCAGCGTGCTCACGGTGCCGACGCCCAGGGTGTAGCCGTCCGCCTCGGCGCGGGCCACTGCTTCCGAGCCGATCATCCCGCCACCGCCCGCCCGGTTGTCCACGACCACCGGCTGGCCCAGCGTGGCCTGCATCTTGTCCGCCACCAGGCGGGCCACGATGTCGGTGGAGCCGCCGGGCGCAAACGGCACGATCAGCTTGACCGGGCGCTGGGGATAGCTGTCCTGCGCCGCGGCCGGAAGCGCGAGCTGGCCCAGCAGGGCGGCCGGGATGGCGGCAAACCGGCGACGTGAGAGCTTCATGGGTTGGTGATCCGTGTATGCCGAAAGTTGTCGGATTATGTTGACGCCCATGATCGGCATCCAATAAATTCGCGGCCCTTCGTATAAGCAAATCCAATACCCCGGAGCCCGCATGCACGCCGCGACACCAGCCTCCTCCGTCCTCTATTCCCGGCTGGTCACGAAGGGACGCTTGCGGCACCTGCAGCTCCTGGTGTCGGTCGCAGATTCGGGCAGCGTGCGGCGCGCGGCCGAACAAATAGGTATCAGCCAGCCGGCGGCGACGCAGGCCTTGGCCGACATCGAGTTCCTGCTCGGCACCCCTCTGTTCGACCGTCACGTGCGCGGCATGCGGCTCACACCCGCGGGCCACGCGATGGTGCCGATGGCGCGCAACACGCTGAGCGCCTTGCGCGCATCCGCTGACACGGTGCATGCGCTGGCGGAAGGCGCCGGCGGCGTGCTGCGCGTGGGCGCGATCACCGCCGGCGTCGGTGGCCTGCTGTGCCGGGTGCTGCCCGCGTTTGCAACGCGCCACCCGTCATTGCGCATCGAGGTGCTGGAGGCCCCCGGCGCTCAACTGCTGGCCGACGTGATGTCGGGCCGCGTCGACATGGCGCTGTGCCGCCGGCCGCCCGAACTGCCCGCGCCCTGCACCTTCGAGATGCTCGCGCCGGACGCCCCCTGGATCGTGGCGGGTCGCCGTCATCCGCTCGTGCGCAATGCCCGCCCGACGCTGGCCGATCTGCACGCCGCGCGCTGGATGGAGCCTGTCCGGGGCATCGGCGTGCGCAGCGTCTTCGATGCGCTGTTTGACACGCCCGGTGCACCGAAGCCCCTGCTTCACCCGATCTCGAGCACCTCGCTGCCGCTGGTGCTCGAGTTGCTGCGCAACCACCGCGTGCTGACGCTGGTGCCGCGCAGCATCATCGCGCCCTTCGTGGAGTGGGGCGTGGTCGCCCGCGTAGCCTACGAACTCGGCGGCGAGTTCGAGGGCCTGGGCGTGCTGCAGGGTTCGGACAGCGACAGGCCGGCGGTGGCCGCCTGCCTGGAGGCATTGCGCGAGGCCGCCGGCTGGGAGGCCCCCGCCTGAGCGGCGGCGGTCAGCGCGCCAGCACAGGCGCCAGCGCCACCCCGGTGTGGGTACCCAGGCGCACCACTTCTTCCGGCGGCGCCGCCGCGACGATGCGCCCGCCCGCGTTGCCGCCTTCCGGCCCCAGGTCGAGGATCCAGTCGGCCTCGGCGATCAGGTCGAGGTCGTGCTCGATCACCACCACGCTGTGGCCGCCGTTCACCAGCCGGTGCAGCACGTGGATCAGCTTCTCGACGTCGGCCATGTGCAGCCCCACGGTCGGCTCGTCGAGCACGTACAGCGTGTGCGGCGGCTTCTGGCCGCGGCGGGTGATGTCGTCGCGCACCTTGCTGAGTTCGGTCACCAGCTTGATGCGCTGCGCCTCCCCGCCCGACAGCGTGGGCGAGGGCTGCCCCAGCGTGAGGTAGCCCAGGCCCACGTCCTTCAGCAGCTGCAGCGGATGCGCGATGTTGGGCATGCTCGCGAAGAACTCGACGGCCTCGTCGACTTCCATCTTCAGCACGTCGCCGATGCTCTTGCCGCGCCAGCTCACGGCCAGCGTCTCGGGGTTGAAGCGCGCGCCGTGGCAGACCTCGCAGGGCACCTTCACGTCGGGCAGGAAGCTCATCTCGATGGTGCGCACGCCCGCGCCCTCGCAGCCCGGGCAGCGGCCTTCGCCGGTGTTGAAGCTGAAGCGCGCCGGGCCGTAGCCGCGCGCCTTGGCTTCGAGCGTGTCGGCAAAGAGCTTGCGGATGGTGTCCCAGAAGCCGATGTAGGTGGCCGGGCAGCTGCGCGGCGTCTTGCCGATGGGCGTCTGGTCGACCTCGAGCACGCGGTCGATGGTCTCGTAGCCGTCGACCTTCCTGCAGCCGGCCCATGCCGGGCGCTTGCCGGCGGCGTCGGCGTCGCGGCCCGCCTTCGTCATGCGCTGCACCACGATGCCCTGCACGTTGGCCAGCAGCACGTCGCGCGCGAGCGTCGACTTGCCCGAGCCGCTGACGCCGGTGACCACCACCAGGCGGTGCAGCGGCAGCGTGGCGGTCACGTCCTGCAGGTTGTGCAGGTCGGCGCCGTGCACGGTGAGCCAATCGCCACTCTCCTCGGCCTTCGGGTCGGGCGAGGGAATCGTGCGGCGTGCCTGCAGCGGGTGCCGGATGGCATCGCGCAGGTAGCGGCCGGTCTGCGAATCGCCGGCATTCTGGATGTCGGCAACCGAGCCTTCGGCCACCAGCCGGCCGCCGCGCTTGCCCGCGCTCGGGCCGATGTCGATGATGTGGTCGGCGCGGCGGATGGTGTCTTCGTCGTGCTCCACCACCACCAGCGTGTTGCCCTTGTCGCCCAGCTTGTGCAGCGCGTTCAGCAGGATCTGGTTGTCGCGCGCATGCAGGCCGATGGTCGGCTCGTCGAGCACGTAGCACACGCCCTGCAGGTTGCTGCCCAGCTGTGCCGCCAGGCGGATGCGCTGCGCCTCGCCGCCGGAGAGCGTGGGCGCGCCGCGGTCGAGCGTGAGGTAGCCCAGGCCCACTTCTTCGAGGAATTCGAGCCGGCTCTTGATTTCCGGCACCAGGTCGCGCGCGATCTCGGCTTCGCGGCCCGTGAGCGCCAGCCCTTCGAACCACTGGCGCACCTCGGTCACGCTCATGCGCGCAAGCTCGGTGATGCCGATGCCGCCCGTGCCGTTGGCCGCGGTGCCGAAGCCCACGGCGCGGGCCGTGGCGTTCAGGCGCGTGCCCTCGCAGGTCGGGCAGACCACGTCGGCCAGGTCCTCGACCTCGGGTTCGGCGAAGGTCTGCTCGCGGCCCTTGTTGTCGTCGTCGCGCACGGAGTCGTCGAACACCTTGCGCTGGTCCTTGCTGAGCTTGACGCCGGTGCCCACGCAATCGGGGCACCAGCCGTGCTTGCTGTTGTAGCTGAACAGGCGCGGATCGAGCTCGGCATAGCTGGTGCTGCACACCGGGCAGGCGCGCAGCGTGGAGAACACGTTCACGCGGCCGATGCCCGCGGCGGACACGCCCGCCATCATCGCGGCGCGCAGGCCGTCGAGTTCGCTCAGCACATGCACCACGCCCTTGCCGTGCTCGAGCGCCTTGGTCAGCGCCTCGCGCAGCTCGGTTTCCTTCGAGGGCAGCACGTCGAGGCTGGCCACCGGCAGTTCGATGCTGTGTTCCTTGAAGCGGTCGATGCGCGGGAAGCCGGTGGTCGGCAGGAAGTCGCCGTCCACGCGCAGGTGCGTGAAGCCGCGCGGGCGCGCCCAGTCGGCCAGCTCGGTGTACACGCCCTTGCGGTTGCTCACCAGCGGCGCGAGCAGGCCGATGTGCTGGCCCTTGAAGTTACGCATCAGCTGCGCGGCGATGCTGTCGGGCGTCTGCGGCTGCACGGCGGCGCCGTCGTGAATGCAGTGCTGGGTGCCCAGCTTGACGTACAGCAGCCGCAGGAAGTGCCACACCTCGGTGGTGGTGCCCACCGTGCTCTTGCGGCCGCCGCGCGACAGGCGCTGCTCAATGGCCACGGTCGGCGGAATGCCGTACACCGCGTCCACCTCGGGCCGGCCGGCGGGCTGCACGATGCTGCGCGCATAGGCGTTGAGCGACTCGAGGTACCGGCGCTGGCCTTCGTTGAAGAGAATGTCGAACGCGAGCGTCGACTTGCCGGAGCCGCTCACGCCGGTCACCACGCTGAACTTGCCGCGCGGAATGTCCACGCTCAGGTTCTTCAGGTTGTGCTCGCGCGCGTTGACGATCTCGATGGCGTTGCTGCCCGGCGCCGTTTTCGCGTTGGCGATGTAGCGGCGCGCGGCGCGCTCGGCCACCTTGTAGGCGTCGGGGCCGATGGCCAGCTCGTAGTCGGCCAGCGCGGCGCCGGTGAGCGAGGCGCGGTTCTCGCGCAGCTGCTCGGGCGTGCCTTCGGCCACCACCTGGCCGCCGCCCTCGCCGCCTTCGGGGCCGAGGTCGATGAGCCAGTCGCTCGCGCGGATCACGTCGAGGTTGTGCTCGATCACGATCAGCGAATGCCCCGCGTCCAGCAGCTTGCGCAGCGCGCGCATCAGCCGCGCGATGTCGTCGAAGTGCAGGCCGGTGGTCGGCTCGTCGAACAGGAAGAGCGTGCCCTTGCGCGCCACCGACTGCTTGCTGGCGGTCGCGTTCTTCGCGGCCTCGGCCAGGAAGCCGGCGAGCTTCAGGCGCTGCGCCTCGCCGCCGGAAAGCGTGGGCACAGGCTGGCCCAGCTTGACGTAGTCCAGGCCCACGTCGGAGATGGGTTGCAGCACGCGCAGCACGTCGCGGTCGGCCTCGAACACCGCCGCCGCTTCCGCCACGGTGAGGTCGAGCACGTCGGCCACGTTGTAGCTCCTGCCCTTGCGCTCCACGCGCACTTCGAGGATCTCGGGGCGGTAGCGCTTGCCGTCGCAGTCGGGGCAGCGCAGGTACACGTCGGACAGGAACTGCATCTCGACGTGCTCGAAGCCCGAGCCGCCGCAGGTCGGGCAGCGCCCGTCGCCGGAGTTGAAGCTGAACTTGCTCGCGGTGTAGCCGCGCTGGCGCGACAGCGCCGCCGTCGCGAAGATTTCGCGGATGGCGTCCCACGCGCCCACGTAGCTCGCGGGGTTGGAACGCGCGGTCTTGCCGATGGGCGACTGGTCGACGAACACCACGTCGCCGAGGTGGTCGGCACCGAGCATGCGGTCGTGCGCGCCGGGCGTTTCCGTGGCCTTGCCGAAGTGGCGCATGAGCGCGGGCGCCAGCACGTCCTGTATGAGCGTGGACTTGCCCGAACCGCTGACGCCGGTGACGCACACCAGCCGCGCCAGCGGGAACTCGACCGTCACGTCTTTCAGGTTGTGCTCGCGCACGCCTTCGAGGATGAGCCGGTGCGTGTTCTCGCTCACCAGCCGCTTGAAGCCCATGCCGATCTTCTTGCGACCGCCCAGGTATTGGCCGGTGAGCGTGTCGGCGTCGCGCAGCTGGTCGGTGGTGCCGTCGAACACGATCTGCCCGCCGCGCGCGCCGGGGCCGGGGCCCATGTCGATCACGCGGTCGGCGGCAAGCATCACGGCCGGGTCATGCTCGACCACCACCAGCGTGTTGCCCGCGTCGCGCAGGCGCAGCATGGCTTCGGTGATGCGGTTCATGTCGCGCGGATGCAGGCCGATGCTGGGCTCGTCGAGCACGAACAGCGTGTTGACCAGCGAAGTGCCGAGCGCGGTGGTGAGGTTGATGCGCTGCACCTCGCCGCCGCTCAGCGTGCGGCTCTGGCGGTCCAGCGTGAGGTAGCCGATGCCGACGTCGTGCAGGTAGCGCAGGCGGGTGGTGATTTCTTCGAACAGCAGCTTCAGCGCCTGCGCCTCGCCCTGTCTTGCTCCTTCCCCCGCCGGGGGAAGGTCGGGATGGGAGCTCTCGGCCTCCACCACGGCCACGGCCTTTGCGGAGGCCGCGTGCCCCCACCCCTGCCCTCCCCCAGCGGGGGAGGGAGACATTCCCTGGCCCATGCGGTCGAAGAACCTGCGCAGCCTCTCGATGGGCAACAGCATCAGGTCATGCAGGCACAGCCCCGGCAGCGCCTCCAGCTGCGCGCGCGTCCACTTCGCGCCGGTCGGCATGAAGCGCTTCCCGGGCGGCAGCACCGCGTCGGCGTCTTCCTTGCTGCCGATGCGCCAGATCAGGCTGTCGAGCTTCAGCCGCGCACCGCTGCAGGTCGGGCACTGCGTGTAGCTGCGGTACTTGGACAAGAGCACACGGATGTGCATCTTGTAGGCCTTGCTCTCCAGGTAGGCGAAGAAGCGGCGCACGCCGTACCACTGCTTGTTCCAGTTGCCTTCCTTGTAGTTGGGCGTGCCTTCGATCACCCAGTGCTTCTGCTCGTCGGTGAGCTTGTTCCACGGCGTGTCGCGCGGAATGCCCGCCGTCTCGGCATGGCGCATGAGGTCGTCCTGCGCTTCTTTCCAAGCGGGCGTCTGGATGGTCTTGATGGCGCCCGCGCGCAGCGTGAGCTTGTCGTTCGGAATCACCAGGCCCAGGTCGACGCCGATCACGCGGCCGAAGCCGCGGCAGGTGTCGCAGGCGCCCACGGCCGAGTTGAACGAGAACATCGACGGGATCGGGTCGGCGTAGCGGATGTCGCTCTCGGGGCAGTGCAGGCCGGTCGAAAATTTCCACACATCGGTTGCAGCGTTTTCCTCGGCACCCGTGGCATGCACGGTGACGCGCCCGCTGCCGCGCTTGAGCGCGACCTCGATGGCCTCCACCACGCGCGAACGCTCGGCGCTCGAGGCGCGGAAGCGGTCCGCCACCACGTCCAGCACCTTGCGCGGACCGGTGGGCGTGGCCACTTCGCGCTCGGCCTGCACGCGCGTGAAGCCGCTGGCCGACAGCCATTGCGTGACTTCCTCCGCCGTGGTGCTCGCGGGAAGCTCGACCGGGAAGGTGACGACCAGGCGCGGGTCGCCGGCGGCGGCCGCGCGCTCGACGATCTGCGCGTAGATGCTGTCGGGCGAGTCGTGCCGCACCGGCAGCGCGGTTTCGCGGTCGAACAGGTCGGCCGCGCGCGCGAACAACAGCTTCAGGTGGTCGTTCAGCTCGGTCATGGTGCCGACCGTGGAACGCGAGGAGCGCACCGGGTTGGTCTGGTCGATGGCGATGGCGGGTGGCACGCCCTCCACCTTGTCGACGGCCGGCTTGTCCATGCGGTCAAGGAACTGGCGCGCGTAGGCGGAGAAGGTCTCCACGTAGCGCCGCTGTCCTTCGGCATAGAGGGTGTCGAACACGAGGCTCGACTTGCCCGAGCCGCTGGGCCCGGTGACCACGGTCATCTCGCCGGTGCGGATGTCGAGGTCGAGGTTCTGGAGATTGTGCTGGCGCGCGCCGCGAATCCGGATGGAGCCCTGTGTCATGAATGCCTTGAGGGGTGGGGCAAACATTCTAGGGAGTGGTCCATGACGGGCTTGCGCGGTGGGTCACAAGGTCCGTGCCCGCGCAGGGGTTTGTCCGAATGGAGTTCGAGACACTTCTGGAAACAAATACGACGTTTGTTTACGCCAATTCACACACCGCTTCCCCAGCCCTGTTCCGAAAGGTTTCCATGACGAAGACGCGCACGCTTTGCGCCGCAGCCCTGCTGGCTTTCAGCGCCGCCGGCGCCTCTGCCCAGCTACTGATCGGCCAGACGGCAGGCATGACAGGCTCGGTGGCCGCGAGCGTGAACGAGACCATCGGCGGGGCGCAACTGGTGATCGACGCGGTCAACGCGCAGGGCGGCATCCACGGCGAGAAGATCGAGGTGTTGCGCATGGACGACGGCTTCGACGTGAAGCGCGCCGGCGACAACGCCCGCGCGCTGATCGAGGACAGGAAAGTGCTGGCGCTGTTCATGAGCCGGGGCACGCCGCATTCGCAGGCCATCATCCCCTGGCTCGACAAGTACGACGTGGCGCTCATCGGCCCCTCGACCGGCGCGATGGTGCTGCACAAGCCGCTGCAGAAGCATGTGTTCAACGTGCGCGCCACCTACCAGCGCGAGGCGGAAAAGGCGGTGCAGCACCTGCTGACCATCGGCCTCACGCGCATTGCGGTGGTGTACGTGACCGACTCGTTCGGGCAGGACGCGCTGGAAGGCGCGATGGCCGGCTTCGCCAAGGGCGGGGCCAAGCCCACCGCGACCATTCCCGCGGACCGCGACAAGCCCGACTACAAGGCCATCGTGCCGGCCATCAAGGAGGCCAACGCGCAGGCCGTGGTGTGGATCGGCTCGGGCGTGGCCGTGGTGGACGGCATCAAGGCGCTGCGCACGGCCGGCTCGGCGGCGCAGGTGGTCACGCTGTCGAACAACGCGTCGTCGGGCTTCATCAAGCAACTGGGCGATGCGAGCAAGGGCGTGATCGTGACGCAGGTGTTCCCCAACGAACGCTCGCTGGGCCAGCCGATGGTGAAGGAAGCGCTGACGCTGGCGCAGGCCAAGGGCCAGGCGGAACTGTCGCCGGCCGCGCTGGAAGGCTTCGCGTCGGCCAAGGTGCTGGTGGAGGCGCTGCGCCGCGCCGGCCCCAAGCCCACGCGCGCCAAGGTGACGGCCGCGCTGGAAAGCATCAAGGGCTTCGATCTGGGCGGCGGGCTGGAAGTGAGCTACTCGCCGCAGGACCACAGCGGCATCGACTTCGCCGACCTGTCGATCATCAGCGACGGCCGCTTCAAGCGCTAGCCAGCCAGCTCCGCGAACCTACTTCGGCGCGGCGGCCGGCGCGGCTTCGTGCGTGGTCGTGTCGCCGCCGTGCTTTTCGCCCGACATGTCGACCTTGTCGCCGGCCTTGGAAATCACGAACAGGGCAAGTGCGGCAAAAGCGATGAAGCCGACGACGATCTTCCACATGGGTCTGGTCTCCTGAAAAACTGGGGGGATGAAGGGAAAGGGCTCAAGAAAAAGGCTTCATGCGGGGTGGCATGAAGCCTCTTTGTTGAACGGAGGGCGTTGCGCCCTCCTGCTTGCGGCGGAATCAGTCGTTGGCGTAGATGTCCACGTCCTTGGTCTCGCGGATGAACAGCGTGCCGATCACCAGCGTGATGCCCGCGATGATGATCGGGTACCAGAGGCCGTTGTACATGTTGCCGGTGGAAGCCACGATGGCGAAGGCGGTGGTCGGCAGCAGGCCGCCGAACCAGCCGTTGCCGATGTGGTACGGCAGGCTCATCGAGGTGTAGCGGATGCGCGTGGGGAACATCTCGACCAGCATCGCGGCGATCGGACCGTAGACCATCGTCACCAGCAGCACCAGCCAGAACAGCAGCAGCACCGTCAGCACCTTGTTCATCTTCGCGGGGTCGGCCTTGGACGGGTAGCCCGCGACCTTCAGGTCTTCAGCCACGCCCTTCTTGAAGGCGGCGATTTCCTTGGCGGAGTTCTCGTCGAACTTGAGGTTCACCACGTTGCCGATGGGCGCCTCGACGGTCTTGTCGCCGATCTTCACCACGGCCTTGGAGCCCGGCGCGCCGGCCACGTTCTCATAGCTTACCGAGTTCTGCACCAGGTAGCGCTTGGCGATGTCGCACGAGCTCTTGAAGTCGATCTCGCGGGCCACCGGGTTGCCCTGGAACGAGCAGGTCGCCGGGTCGGCCGTCACCGTCACGCCGGCGGTGGCCTGTGCGCGGGCCAGGTCGGGGTTGGCGGCTTCGGTCAGCATCTTGAAGACCGGGAAGTAGGTGACCACGGCCAGCAGGCAGCCGGCCATGATGATCGGCTTGCGGCCGATCTTGTCGGACAGCGTACCGAAGATCACGAAGAAGGGCGTGCCCAGCAGCAGTGCCGCGGCGATCATCAGGTTGGCCGTGGTCGCGTCGACCTTCAGCTGTGCCGTCAGGAAGAACAGCGCGTAGAACTGGCCCGAATACCAGACCACCGCCTGGCCGGCCGTCAGGCCCACCAGCGCCAGGATCACGATCTTCAGGTTCTTCCACTGGCCGAAGGACTCGGCCAGCGGCGCCTTCGAGGTCTTGCCCTCGGCCTTCATCTTCTGGAAGGCGGGCGACTCCGACAGCGTCAGGCGGATCCACACCGAGATGCCCAGCAGCAGGATCGACACCAGGAACGGAATGCGCCAGCCCCAGTCGTTGAACACCGCTTCGCCCAGGCCTTCGCGCACGCCCAGGATCACCAGCAGGCTCAGGAACAGGCCGAGCGTGGCCGTCGTCTGGATCCACGAGGTGTAGGCGCCGCGCTTGCCGTGCGGCGAGTGCTCGGCCACGTAGGTGGCGGCACCGCCGTACTCGCCGCCGAGCGCCAGGCCCTGCAGCATGCGCAGCGCGATCAGGATCACCGGCGCCGCGACGCCGATGGTCGCGTAGCTGGGCAGCAGGCCGACGATGAAGGTCGACAGGCCCATGATAAGGATCGTGACCAGGAAGGTGTACTTGCGCCCGATCATGTCGCCCAGGCGGCCGAACACGATGGCGCCGAACGGCCGCACCAGGAAGCCGGCCGCGAACGCCAGCAGCGCGAAGATGAAGGCCGCGCCCGCATCGAGGCCGCTGAAGAACTGCTTGGCGATGATCGCGGCCAGCGAGCCGTAGAGATAGAAGTCGTACCACTCGAACACGGTGCCGAGCGACGAGGCGAAGATGACCTTCTTCTCCTCCGCTGACATGGGCCGGGGGGCCGGATGCGGCACTCCCCGCGAATCTAGTGTGGCTGCCATTTGGTCGTCTCCTGTGTGTATGCGTCCATGCGGTTCCACCGATTCCGGGGACCGTGGGGCATTCTTGGAGGCGCGACTGACCCGAGGCTTTCGCGAAACTGAATCGACGCTTACGGATTAGGGTGAAACCCGCGCCGTGCGTTTCAGCTTGTAAGAAATCGGACCCTTGCTCGGGTTTGTCCTCAGCCCTGCTTGCCGCTGCGCAGCAGGGACGGGCGCTGGTCTGCGGCGGTCCATTGCGGGCCGTCGAACCATGCGCCGCCGCTCAAGTAGGCGCGCAGCATGGCGAGCCCGTCGAAGCCCCAGAACAGGCGCCCGTCGACCACGTAGGCCGGCGTGCCGAATACGCCCAGCTGCAGCGCCTCTTCGGTGTTGCCCTTGAGCAGGGCCTTGCTCTCGTCGCTGTTCGCGTCGCGCAGGGGCTCGAGCTGCGCGGTGAGCGCGGCCAGGCGGGCCGGGTCGCCCGCTTCCTCGCCGCCGCGCCACACATGGCGGAAGACGGTCTCCGCCACGAGCCGGCTGACGGTGCCGTCGTCGCCGGTCGACAGCGCGAGCCGCAGGTGCGCCAGCGGGTTGTAGGGATGCGAGGCGGGCATCTCGATCGGGATGCCGTGCGCGTGGCCCAGCCAGAGCACGTGGCGGTAGGTCCAGCTGCGCTTGGACGGAATCTCCGCCGGGCCGAGCTGGCCGTGCTGCTTGAGCAGCGCGCCCAGCAGCACCGGCTTGTAGGCCACGCTGTAGCTCAGCCCTTCGAGCGCCTCCGGCAGGTGCTCGAACGCAAGGTGCGCGTAGGGCGAGATGAAGTCGAGATAGAAGTCGATGTGCTTCATGCGGCGTGGTCTCCTGGGGCGCGCCAGATGCCGGCGAGCGCCCGCAACTCTATCGCGCGCCACACATGGCGCCGCGTCTCGTCTTCCATCTTGCTCCACCCCGCGATTTCGGGAATGGTGCGCAGGCAGCCTTCGCAGAAGCCGCTCAGGCGGTCCATGCGGCACACCGACGAGCAGGGCGAAGGCACGTCTTCGGCCATGGCCTGCACGGCCACGGCGCGCTCGGCCAGCGTCTGCGCCTCGCCGAAATTCACACCACGTCCGCCACCGGCGCGCCGGTGAGCTTCTCGAGGTCTTGCGGGCGCAGCTGGAACACCGCATGCGGGTGGCCGGCCGCAGCCCAGATTTCCTCGAAGCGGAACAGCTCGCGGTCGATCAGGACCACCGGCTTGGTCAGGTGGCCGACCGGCGACACCCCGCCGATGGTGAAGCCGGTGCGCGCCTTCACGAAGTCGGCGTCGGCACGGCCGGTCTTGCCGATCAGCGCATCGACCTTCTTCTCGTCCACGCGCTTGTCGCCGGAAGTGATGACCAGCACCGCCGCCTCGTCGCTCTTGCGGCGGAAGATGATGCTCTTGGCGATCTGCCCCACGGAAATGCCGAGCGCGTCGGCCGCCTGCTGCGCGGTGCGGCAGGCGTCATCGAGCATGCGTGGCGAATGGGGATGGCCGGCGTCCTGCAGCACGCGGGAAACGCGCTGGACGCCTTCGGGGAGGGAGTGGAGTTCGGAGCCGCACATGGGATTCGAATCTATCAGGCGCTTCGCTTGAAGAGGAACAGGAAGGCGCCCATGCTCATGAGCACGCCGCCGAAGACGCGGTTCTGCGCGCGCCGGGCACGCACGCTGCGCAGCACGCCCTGCAGCCGCGCGGCCAGCCAGGCGTAGCCGTGCATCACGGTCACGTCGACCATCACCGTCGTGGCCAGCAGCACCAGCAGCTGCAGCCACAGCGGCCGCGTCGGCTGGATGAACTGCGGCAGCACCGCGGCCATGAAGACGATGCCCTTGGGGTTGGTCACGTTGGTGAGAAAGCCGCGCAGCACGCGCTGCGGCGCCGTGAGGTCGGGCTCGCGCGCTGCGTCGCCGCCTTCTGCACTCGCCGCCGGCGCCACGGGCGCGCGCCACTGGCGCCAGCCCAGCCACAGCAGATAGCAGGCGCCAACCACCTTGATCACCGTGAACGCGGTGGCCGAGGCGGTGAGCACCGCGCCCACGCCGAGGCCGGCCACCAGCAGGATCACCGCCAGCCCCAGCTGCAGGCCGACGATGGTCGCGGTGGTGCGCCGCACGCCGTAGCTGAGGCCGTGGCTCATGCTGAGCACGGCGCCCGAACCGGGCGACACCGCGATGACGCAACTCGCCACCAGGAATGCGAGCCAGACATTCAGGTCCATGCTTCAACCCGCCCGCTTGGTGCGGATGGCCTTGGACGCGCGCGAGTTCGGCTCGCGGCCCAGTGCCTCGCTGATGTACACGCCCGCGTCGATCAGCCGGTCGAGGTCGATGCCGGTCTCGATGCCCATGCCGTGCAGCATGTAGACCACGTCTTCGGTCGCCACGTTGCCCGTCGCGCCCTTTGCGTAGGGGCAGCCGCCCAGGCCGGCCGAGGACGACTGGAAGTTCCACACGCCCAGTTCGAGCGCCGCCAGCGTGTTGACCAGCGCCTGCCCGTAGGTGTCGTGGAAGTGCCCTGAAACGGCGTCGACTTCGAAGTGCGCCAGCGTGGCTTCCATGGCCGCCTGCACCTTGCGCGGCGTGCCCACGCCGATGGTGTCGGCCACGTCCACGCGCTGCACGCCGATGCCCTTCATCAACTGCGCGAGATAGCCGACCTTGGCCGGCGCGATCTCGCCTTCATAGGGGCAGCCCACGGTGCACGACATGGCGCCGCGCACGCGAATGCCCTTCTCGAGCGCAGCGGCCACCACGGGCGCGAAGCGCTCGATGCTCTCGGCGATCGAGCAGTTGATGTTCTTCTGGCTGAAGGCTTCGCTGGCGGCGCCGAACACCACGATCTCGTCGGGCCATTCTTCGCGCGGCGCGGCAATGGCGGCCTCGAAGCCCTTCATGTTCGGCGTGAGTACCGAGTAGCGCACACCGGGCTGGCGGCGGATGCCGTGCATCACCTCGGCGTTGTCGGCCATCTGCGGCACCCACTTGGGCGACACGAAGCTGGTGACCTCGATCTCCTTCAGGCCCGCGTCCTGCAGGCGGTGCACGAGGCCGATCTTCACTTCGGCCGAGACCGGCTGCTTTTCGTTCTGCAGGCCGTCGCGCGGGCCGACGTCGACGATCTTGACTTGGGCGGGGAGTTTCATGGGATGTCTCTTGTATCGCGGGAGGATGGAAGACCGCCTGCGATTGTCCGACACCTGCAAATGCCCTGCTCGCCGCACGAGTCCCGCGAGGTAGCAATGCCTGCCTGCGGGGTTGCAAATGGTGCCAGCCGCGCGGCTCAGTACGACTTGGGCAGCCCCAGCGCCTTCTCGGCGATGAAGTTCAGGATCATTTGCGGGCTCACCGGCGCGATGCGCGGTATGTAGCTCTCGCGCAGCAGCCGCTCCACGTGGTATTCCTTGGCATAGCCCATGCCGCCGAGCGTGAGCACCGCGTTCTGGCAGGCGTCGTGCGCAGCCTCGGCCGCGAGGTATTTGGCGGCGTTGGCCTCGACGCCGCAGGGCTCTCCCGCGTCGTACAGCGTGGCGGCCTTGAGCATCATCAGGTCGGCCGCCTCCAGGTTGGCCCAGGCACGCGCCAGCGGATGCGCCACGCCCTGGTTCTGGCCGATGGGCCGGCCGAACACGACCCGCTCCTGCGCGTACTGCGAGGCGATGCGCAACGCCGCGCGGCCGATGCCGATGGCTTCCGCCGCGATGAGGATGCGCTCGGGGTTGAGCCCGTGCAGGATGTATTCGAAGCCCCTGCCCTCCTCGCCGATGCGGTCTTCCTCAGGCACCGCGAGCCCGTCGATGAAGAGCATGTTGGAGTCCACCGCCGCGCGGCCGAGCTTGTGGATCTCGCGCACCTCGACCTTGCTGCGGTCCAGCGGCGTGTAGAAGAGCGTGAGGCCCTGCGTGGGTTTCTTCACCTGGTCGAGCGGCGTGGTGCGCGTGAGGATCAGCATGCGGTCGGCCACCTGCGCGGTCGAGATCCAGATCTTGCGGCCGTGCAGCAGGTAGCCGCCATCGGGCTGGCGCACTGCCTGCGTCTTGAGACTGGTGGTGTCGAGCCCCGCGTCGGGCTCGGTCACGGCGAAGCAGGCCTTCTCGGTGCCGGCGATGAGCGGCGGCAGGAAGCGCTGGCGCTGTTCCTCTGTGCCGAACACCACCACCGGGTTGAGCCCGAAGATGTTCATGTGCACCGACGACGCGCCCGACATGCCCGCGCCCGACGCACTGATGGCACGCATCATCAGCGCCGCCTCGGTGATGCCCAGGCCCGCGCCGCCCTGTGCCTCGGGCATGGCGATGCCGAGCCAGCCGCTCTCGGCCACGGCGCGGTGGAACTCGTGCGGGAACACGGCGCGGTCGTCATGGTCGCGCCAGTAATCGGCCGGGAAGTCTTCGCACAGGCGCTCGATGGCCGCGACCAGCGAGCGCTGGTCATCGTTCAGGGAAAAATTCATTCGCTGTCTTTCGTTGGTTCCGGTTGCAGCGTGACGCCGCGCGCCAGCATGCCTTCGATGCTCTCGTCGTCGTAGCCCGCCTCGCGCAGCAGCTCCACGCTCTGCTCGCCGATGCGCGGCGCAAGGCGGCGTATGCCAGTGGGCGTGGCGCTGTAGCGGCCGACCGGCGCGAGGGTGCGGATGCGCCCTTCGCTCGGATGGTCGAACTCGGGATAGAAGCCCACGGCACGCAGGTGCGGGTCGTCGAGCAGGCTGTCGGTGCTGTGCAGGCGCGCGACCGGAATGTCGGCCGCCGCCAGCGCGGCGAACCATTCGTCGCTGGTGCGCGTGGCCATCACTTCGGCAACGAAGGCGTACACGGCGCCGATGTTCGCGGCGCGCGCGGTGTGCGTGCCGAACATGGGCGAGTCGCGCAGCTCGGGCCGGCCGATCACGTCGAAGAAGGCCTGCCAGTGCTTGTCGTTGTAGATCAGCACGCTGAGGTGCCCGTCCGAGGTCGCATAGGGCTTGCGGTGCGGCGCGAGCAGGCGCGCGTAGCCGGTGGGGCCGAGCGGCGGCTCGAAGCTGTGGCCGCCGAGGTGGTCGCCCATGACGAACTGCGAGAGCGCCTCGAACATCGGCACCTCCACCGCCTGGCCCTTGCCGGTGCGCTGCGCATGCAGCACGGCGGCGAGCAATGCGATGGCCGCCTGCAGGCCCACGGCGCGGTCGGCCAGCGTGACGGGCGCGTAGCGCGGCTCGCCGCCGCTTTGCTGCGCGAACAGCGAGGCGATGCCGGCCGCGCCTTGAATCAGGTCGTCGTACGCGGGCTTGCCCGCGTAGGGACCCTGCTCGCCGTAGCCGAAGGCGCCGAGGTAGACGATCTTGGGGTTGGCCGCCGCCACGGCTTCGTAGCCGAGCCCCAGTCGCGCCATCGCCTGCGGTCGCGTGTTGTAGATCAGCGCATCGCAGCCCGCCGCCAGCTTCAAGCAGGCCTCGCGGCCCTCGGGCTGCTTGAGGTCGAGCACGATGGAGCGCTTGTTGCGGTTGAGGTGCATCGCCATCGCGCCCATGCCCGCATGGCGCATCGGACCCACGGCGCGCAGGTTGTCGCCGCCGGGCGGCTCGACCTTGACGATGTCGGCGCCGAGGTCGCCGAGCGTCTGGGTGGCGTAAGGGCCCATCACCACGGCCGTGAGGTCGAGGATGCGGATGCCTTGGAGAGGTCCGGATGTACTCATGTCTTTGCGTTGGCTCCTTCCCCCTCTGGGGCGAGGGAGAAATTCAGTTCGCTCATTCGGGTTGAATGCCGGCGGCCTGGATCAGCTTCTTCCACTTCGCCAATTCAGATACCGTGAACGCCCCCAGCTCCTCCGGCGTGCTGCCGAAGGCATCGAAGCCCAGCTTCGCCACGCGCTCGCGGAAGACCGCTCCGTTCGCCATGTCCGACAGCACCTTGTTGAGCTTCAGCACGATGTCGCGCGGCGTGCCGGCCGGTGCGAACACGCCGTTCCACGAGGTGATGTCGAAGCCTTTCAGCTCCGGCGTGTCGGCCAGCGGCGGCAGCTCGGGAAAGAGCTTGGTGCGCTCCTGCGTGGTGACGGCAATCGCGCGCATCTTGCCGGCCTTCACCGTTGCCAGCCCCGCGGCGAGGTCGACCACCATCATCGACACCTGCCCGCCGATCAGGTCGGCAATCGCGGGCGGCGTGCTCTTGTAGGGCACGTGCAGCATCGGCACGCCGCTCATGCGCGATAGCGTGGCGCCGCTCACGATGCCGGTGCTGTTGCCGCTCGCGTAAGTCAGCTTGCCGGGATGCGCGCGGCCCCAGGCCAGCAGCTCGGCCACGCTCTTCACCGGCAGGTCGTTGTTCACCACCAGCATGAACGGCAGGTTGCCCATGCGGCTGACGGGCGCGAAGTCTTTCACCGGGTCGTAGGGCAGCGACTTCATCAGGCTCGGGTTGGCCGAGTGCGTGGTGTTGGTGGTCATGAACAGCGTGTAGCCATCGGGCGCCGCCTTGGCGACGTACTCGGCCGCGATGACGCCGTTTGCGCCCGCCCTGTTGTCGACGATGACCGAGCCATTGAGCGCATCGCCGAGCATCTGCCCGGCGATGCGGGCCACAGCGTCGGTGCCGCTGCCGGCCGCGAAGGGCACGACGATGCGTATCGGCTGCTTCGGGTAGCCGCCGTCCTGCGCGAAGGCCCAGGGCGCCACACTGGCCAGGCCCGTGGCGGCACCGATGGAAATGAAACGGCGGCGGCTTGCCACCACGACCGATTTCTCGGTCGCGTTCTTCGTTGTCTGCATTTGCTTGTCTCCGGGTTGTTGTCGCTTCAGGGCCGGATCACGCGCTCCGGCGATTCCTCGTACGGCGGGCTGTAGATCACAAGCACGCGCACCGGCTCGTCGCTCACCACCGTGAAGGTGTGCATCGCGTCGGCCGGGAAAAAGCAGCTGTCTCCAGGGTGCAGCTCCTGCCGCTGTCCGCCCACCTCGGCGACCGCGCGGCCTTCGAGCATGTAGCAGACCTGCTCGATGCCAGGGTGCGCATGCGGCAGCGCGCCCTTGCCCTTCTGGATGTGGCCGACCAGCACCTCGAGCTGCTTCGCGCCCACCGTCTCGGGGCCGATCAGCCGCTTGTTCAGCGTGCCGGTGTGGTTGGCGGGGTGGTAGCCGGCGATGTCGGCTTCCCGGACGAAGTAGCGGACGGTGGAGGTGGTCATCGGGGGTTCTCGGTCTTGGGTTCGATGGCGAGGCAGGCGGAGCGCAGCATCGCGGCGATGTCTTCGATGCGCGGCTCCATGCGGTAGCGCGGGCCCGCGACCGAGATGGCGTAGGCCTCGCCGCCGATGCGCAGCGGCCAGGCCAGGCCGATCAGGTCGGGAATGCTTTCGCCGAGGTTGCCGTACCAGCCGCGCGCGGCGCCGCGCTGCAGCTCGGCTTCGATGGCTTCGGCGGTGGTGAGCGTGGCTTCGGTCAGCGGCGCGAGCGCCATGCCGTCCAGCATCTTGCGGCGCGTCTCGGGTTCGAGCGTGGACAGCAGCGCGCGGCCCAGCGAGTTGGCATAGGCCGGGCGCGTTTCGCCCGACTCGGCGGAATAGCGGATGGCTTGCGGTGCGCTCAGCACCTCCAGGTACACCACCTGGCCCGCGTCGCGGAATTTGCCGAAGACCACCGTCTCGCGCGCCGCGTCGCGCAGTTCTTCCAGCGTGGCCTTCACCCGGTCGAGCACCGGGTCGTGGGCGGCGATGACCTGCGCCATCGCCAGCAGCCGGCCGGTCGGGTAGTAGCCCTGGCGGCGGCCGGTTTCATACATGTAGCCCTGTTCTTCCAGGGTACGGATCAGCCCCAGGCAGCTGGACACCGGCATGTCGAGCAGCCGCGCCATTTCCGAAAGCGCCAGCGGCTGCTTCTCCCGCGCGAACAGCTCCACGATCTCGATCACCCGAAACGCAGTTTTCACAGTCATGAAAAGATTTTCATGCTTGTGAAAAACTCGCGCGTCAGGGTTTCCCCTGCCCGCGCCGAATCACGGCAGCGCCGGAAGCGGTGGCGCCTGCCTTCAGTAGCCGCGCGCCGGATCGACCACGCCGGCGATCGGCAGGCCCTGCTCCATCGCGCGGATCTTCCCGGCGATCTGGGCGATCGACTCCTCGCGCAGCGTGCGCGCCGAGCCGTGCGGCGTCACGGTGATCTTCGGATGGCGCCAGAAGGCATGGTCGGCAGGCAGCGGCTCGACCTGGAACACGTCGAGCGTGGCGCCCGCGAGCTCGCCTGCATCGAGCATCGGGATCAGGTCGTCTTCCACCAGGTGGCCGCCGCGCGCGATGCTGATCAGGTAGCCCCCGGGCTTGAGCCTGCCGAGCGTCTTGCGGTTCAGGATGCCGCGCGTGGCCTCGGTCAATGGCAGCAGGTTGACCAGCACGCGCGTGGACGACAGGAACTCGTCGAACTGCGCCTCGCCGCTGAACACCTGCACGCCGTCGATGTCCTTCGGCGAGCGGCTCCAGCCCAGCACCGGGAATTCGAACTGCGCCACGGCCCTGGCCACGCGTTCGCCGAGCACGCCCAGGCCCATGATGCCGACCGGGAAGTCGCGCCGCAGCTTCGGCTTGCGATAGCTCCACTTGCCTTCGCGCGCATCGGCCTCGTAGGCGTCGAACTCGCGGAAATGGCGAATGAGCGTGTGGCACACGTACTCGGCCATCTGCACCGACATGCCCGCGTCGTCGAGCCGCACGATGCGCGTGTGCGCCGGCACCTTGAGCTTGAGCAGCGCATCGACGCCCGCGCCGATGTTGAAGATGCCGCGCAGCTTCGGCTGCTCGTCGATGAGCTCCTGCGGTGGCGCCCACACCACGGCATGGTCGGCCTGCGGCGCGCCGGGCTTCCAGGGCTCGATGACGGCATCGGGGAGTTCGGCCTTGAGGCCTTCGATCCAGGGGTCTGGGCGGTTGTCGGTGAGGTAGACGGTGATTCGCATGGGGCCGAATCTTAGTGAAGCCGCTGACGCGGCGCGCACGGATGGCTATGCTCGAACGCCCAACTTCATCAGGAGACAGACACCCATGATCAAAGTCAGCGTGATGTACCCCCACACACCCGGCGCGCGGTTCGACCACGACTACTACCGCGACAAGCACATGCCGATGCTGAAGGCCCGCATGGGCGACGCCTGCCTCTCGTACACCATCGACAAGGGCCTGGCCGGCGGCGCACCGGGCTCCGCGCCCACTTACGTCGGCATGTGCCACGTGTTCAGCGAATCCGTCGAAGCCTTCCAGAAGGCCTTCGGCCCGCACATGAAGGAGATCATGGGCGACGTGAAGAACTACACCGACATCGCGCCGGTGATGCAGATCAGCGAAGTGGTGGTGGGCTGACGCGGGTCAGGCCAGCCATGCGCGTGGCGTGCCGGTCTTCAAGTCGGCACCCGCATCAAGTCTTTGGGAAGACGAGCTACCAGCCCGATGCCGGGGTCATGCGCCCGAGTAGGATCGCCCAGCTGCGTGGGATCCACGCTCCAGAGGCGCGCAAGCGCCACTACATGCTCTTCGCCAGGGATGGCACTGGCTTTGCCTTGCCGGGCTTGGACAATGGACTCGCGCGGCGGCACACCCGACGCCACGAGGGCATCCTGCCGCGCGCTTTCTGCCCCGGCGAGCTCAAAGATCCGATCTGTGGCGTCCGACACGGACAGGCCGTTGAGCCGAGGGAACCCCAGCGTCGCCTCCTCCGGCGATTGCCTGCCGATGTTTGCGTAGACGCCGCCATCTCCATAGCCGAAGACCCGTTCCGACGCGCCGCGCACTGCACGCGCCCAAGCAACGAATCCGACGACACGATGGCTTCCGAAGAACTGCACCTCTTCGAACCGGCTCTTCAGACGTTCAAAGATCACGTCGAAGGCCCGTCCGATTCCGCAATGGTCACCATCTTCGGTGTTGATGGGATACGGCAAGGAAGTACCCACCAGAAGAACCCACCCTTCGGTCACTGGAGATGCGAAGACCCATTTCGCGGCGTCGTCAGAAGCCGACCATCGGTATGCCGCCGCCATGCCGGAGGCCCAGTTGGCCGGCGCCTTCGCATGAAGGCCAAGCGCCTCGAGCACGACCTCGGGGCTGGATGCCCGAACGGCGAACCAGTTGACCTTGTAGCCGAAGGGCTGTGGCAGATCCGGCGTCGGATCGAAGTGCGGTTCGATCTCTTCGGGCGGAGCCGCTGTCGACCCGCCCTTCGACAAGCCCGTTGACGGCATCGTCTCAGACTCGGTCTCGCCCAAGCCGGTCTCCTCATCCGTCGCCTTGCCAATGCCAAGACCTGCGAGAAACTTTCGAAATCGTCCCATGCACCCCTCTCGTCGTCGCCAACTTTCAGGGCGCCAGTCTCTCACGCCACCCTGATCCGCCGGCGGCGCCACAGCACCCGCACCAGCCACCCCAGCGGCAGCACCACCAGCACCAGCCACGGCAGCACCGCCGCGATGAAGGTGATGAGCGCGCCCACGCTCTCCGCCAGCACCGAGCCCGCGTTGCGCAGCGCCTGCCGCATCGGGCTGTAGCCGTCGCCGTTGCTCACCAGCGCGCGCTTGGGCGTGAACTGGATCTGGATGTGCTGCTTGCTGGTTTCCTGCGCCAGCACCTTGCGCTGCGTGGCGATGGCGTCGAGCTCGGCCTGGGTGTCCGACAGCGTGCGCTGGATCGCCAGCAGGTCGGCCATGGTGCGCTTGGTGACGGTGTCGCGCAGCATGACGCGCAGGCTGTCGCGGAACTCGGTGCGGTTCTTGATGCGGGCCTCGACGTCGATCACTTCGGCGGTCTTGTCCTCGCTGGTGGTGGTGTGTGAAACCACGTTCGCCACGCCGGCCAGGCCGCCGAGCAGCTTCTCGACATCGGCGGGCTCCACGCGCATCTCGAGCATGGCGTTGCCGGGCTGCTGCGGCGTCTCTCGCAGCAGCGATGACGACAGCAGCTCGCACTTGAGCGTGCCGCACAGGTCGCGCACCTTGCCCCATGCGTCGGCCAGTTGCTCCGCCGGCACCTCGACGTTCAAGTCCTGCCGCACGGCGAGGAAGCGCTGCAGCGGCGAGTCCTGCGCCGACGACGCCTCGGCCGCCGAAGGCTCCGCGGCCGTGTCGGCCATGCGCGAGCGCGACTCCTTCATCGCGACGCCACCGCCGTAGCCGGCGGCGGCCTGCATGGGTGCGGGCGGAGGCGCCGGCCGGGCGAGCGAGTCGTCATGCCCGTTGTTGCGGCCGCAGCCGGCCAGCGACAGGGCGGCAGCCAAGGCCAGCAGGGCGAGCCCTGAGCGATGGCGGGCGAAGAAGAAAAAAGCGGAGGGCCTGCGAGCGGTCATGAAAATCCCTTTGAAAGAATGACTACCGCAGCTGATACGGGCCAGCGCCCGGAACGGGGTTACACCGTTGCGGCGGCCATTCGCAACAATTCGTCGCCTTCGGCCACCTGCTCGCCGGGGGCGAACATCAGTTCCTCCACGGTGCCGTCGGCCGGTGCCGCGATGGTGTGCTCCATTTTCATGGCTTCCATCACCGCGAGCGGCTGGCCGCGGCTGACCTTGTCGCCGGCCTTGACGGCGAACGACACCACCTTGCCCGGCATCGGCGCGGTGAGCCGGCCGCCTTCGGCCTGGGCGTCGCCAGCGTGGGCGAGGCGGTCGATGGTGGTGATCTTCGTCGCGCCCTTCGATGCGAAGACGTGGGCCGTGGCGCCGTCGAGGTGCACGTCGAGCGTCTGGCGCATGCCGGCGAACTCGACCTCGAATTCGCCCGACGGGAACTGGCCGATCACCAGCGGACCCTCGGTGCCGCCGGCTTCCAGCCACAGGCCGCCGTCGCGCTTGTAGGTGAGCACGGCGGCCTGCGCCGCACCGCGGAACTCGAAGTCGAAATGACGCCGGTACTCGCCCAGCGAGCGCCAGCCGTCGCGGCGGGCGAAGGGGTCGGGCATCTTGCCGGGCCATTCGGTGACCAGCGTGCGCGTGATGGCGGCGGCGGCGGCCAGCGGCAGGCCCAGCGTCTCGCGGTCGAACAGCACCGCGCGCTCGCGCTCGATCAGCGCGGTGTCGAGGTTGGCCCTGGAGAACGATTTGGTCGCCAGGATGCCGCGCAGGAACTGCACGTTGGTCTGCACGCCCACGATCTGCACCTGCGCCAGCGCGGCGTCGAGCCGCGCCAGTGCTTCGTCGCGCGTGGCGCCGTGCACGATGAGCTTGGCGATCATCGAGTCGTAGAACGGCGAGATCTCGCCGCCCTCGCGCACGCCGTCGTCGATGCGCACCCCGGCGCTCGCGCCGGTCAGTGCCATGCGTTGGAAGGCCGTCGCCTGAGGCTTGCGGTACACGCGCAGGGTGCCGGTGGCGGGCAGGAAGTTGTTGTCCGGGTTCTCGGCGCAGATGCGCGCCTCGATGGCGTGGCCGTGGATCTTCAGGTCGGCCTGCTTCGCGGGCAATGCTTCGCCAGAGGCCACGCGCAGTTGCCATTCGACGAGGTCGAGGCCTGTGATGGCTTCGGTCACCGGGTGCTCGACTTGAAGACGCGTATTCATCTCCATGAAGAAGAAGTTCATCTCCCCGCCTTCACGCTGCTCGACGATGAACTCCACCGTGCCCGCGCCCACGTAGTTCACGGCGCGCGCGGCCGCCACAGCGGCATCGCCCATCTGCTTGCGCATCGCCTCGGTCATGCCGGGCGCGGGCGCTTCTTCCAGCACCTTCTGGTGGCGGCGCTGCACCGAGCAGTCGCGCTCGAACAGGTAGACGTAGTTGCCGTGCGTGTCGCCGAACACCTGGATCTCGATGTGGCGCGGGCGCTGCACGTATTTCTCGATCAGCACCGCGTCGTCGCCGAAGCTGTTGATGGCTTCGCGCTGGCAGGAGGCCAGCGCGGCAGCGAAGTCCTCCGCCTTGTCGACCGCGCGCATGCCCTTGCCGCCGCCGCCCGCGCTCGCCTTGATGAGCACCGGGTAGCCGATGCGGTCGGCCTCGCGCTGCAGCAGTTGCGGGTCCTGGTCGTGGCCGTGGTAGCCGGGCACCAGCGGCACGCCGGCTTTCTCCATCAGTTGCTTCGATTCGGCCTTCAGTCCCATGGCCTTGATGGCCGAGGGCGGCGGGCCGATGAAGACCAGGCCGGCGTCGGCGCAGGCCTGCGCGAACTCTTCGTTCTCGCTCAGGAAGCCGTAGCCCGGGTGCACCGCCTCGGCGCCCGTGGCCTTGGCGGCCTCGAGGATCTTCTCCCAGCGCAGGTAGCTGTCTTTAGGGGCGCTGCCGCCGAGGTGCACCGACTCGTCGCAGGCACGCACGTGGTTGGCATGCGCGTCGGCATCGGAATACACGGCGACCGTGCGAATGGCCATGCGGCGCGCAGTTGCCGCGACGCGGCAGGCGATCTCGCCACGGTTCGCAATGAGGATCTTCTTAAACATTCGGAGTGTCTCCCGGAGGATTCTTTTTCAGTTGAAACGCGGGCACCACGCCCGGATCGGGTCGGCCGCTGAAGATGCGGGCCACGCGGGCGAACAGCGCCTTGAGGAAACGCCAGCTCTTGCGGATGAGCCACACGCTCAGCACAAGCACCAGCACGAACAGCACGAGAAAGACGAAAGGGTGCGCCACCGCCAGCCACAGCCCGGCAGGCACCATGGAGTCCTCGACCAGCGAGGCGCCCACGTTCGAGAACGGCTCGGGCGAGGTGTTGATGGCCGCGCGCGTGGTGGCCTTGGCCGCGTGCGCCGTGGCAGCGAACCCGCCGCCCAGCAGCGCCGCGACGATGGCCATCACGCCGTGGTCGGTGCCGAACACGCTGGCGGCGAGCGCGGCACCGGCCGGGATGCGGATGGCGGTGTGCACCACGTCCCACAGCGAATCAAGGCCGGGAATCTTGTCGGCAAAGAATTCGATGAACACCATGAAGCCGCTGGCCGCGATGACCACCGGGTGCGCCAGCAACTGCAGCCCGCTGGGCAGCGGAACCCAGCCGAAGTAGCCGACGATGCCCGTCAGCAGCACGACCAGGTAGAGCCGCACGCCGCTGGCCCAGCCGATGGCGGCGGCCAGTGCGATGAGCTGGGGCATGTCGAGGCTGGTGTTCATGGCGGCGGCTCTCTATCAGTCGAATTCGATGGTGCCGGCTTCCATGGAAGCCACGAGGTCCGCGAGCCATGCCTCGACCGACGCATGTTCGACGGGCCGGTCTTCGTCGGCTTTCCAGAAGGCGACGAGCTGCCCCGGCTGCCCGCCGCCCTCGGCATCGATGTCGACGCACAGGTAGCTGCCGCCGCCGTTCGACAGAAACGGCACCCAGCCGCGCCGCCAGGTGGCGGGGTCCTCGAAGTCGGTGCCGATCATGTCGTCGAGCATCTCCTTGGTGTCGGCGATGTCCTCAAGCGCGCTGAACATGCGGTTGCCCTGCAGGCTGTCGAAGCTGCTGTCCGGCTGGCCGTTGCGCCAGCGGTAGAGCGCACGAAAAGCCTCCGGCAGCTTCAGCGAGAACTTCGCTTCGAATGCGTCGAGGCCGGCATCGCTCACGCCGGGCTGAAGCACCGCGTGGTAGTCCGCGCGATGCGCGGCCAGCCACGCATCCATGCGTTCGACGAGTGCGTCGTGCGCCATGGTGCTCAGGCCTTGCCCGTTTCCAGCCAAGAGGGCTTGCGCTTCTGCAGGAAGGCCTGCACGCCCTCGCGGCCTTCGTCGCTCGCGCGGATGTCGGCAATGCCCTCGACGGTCTTCGCGATCAGCGCATCGTCGATCTCTCGGCCGTCCACGTCGGCGATCAGTTGCTTGCAGGCGCGCACGGCCGCAGGGCTGGCGCCGGTCAGCGCCTTCAGCAGTTCGTCCACCTTGGCATCGAGCGCGTCGGCGGCCACCACTTCATGCACGAAGCCGATGCGGTGCGCCTCGGCGGCGGTGAAGCGCTCGGCCGTGAGGAAGTAGCGCTGAGAAGCGCGGGTGCCCATCGCGCGCAGCACATACGGGCTGATGGTCGCGGGCACCAGGCCGATCTTCACCTCGCTCAGGCAGTACCAGGCGGTGTCCACGCTCACGGCCATGTCGCATGCGGCGACCAGCCCCATGCCGCCCGCGTACACGTCGCCCTGCACGCGCGCAATGGTGGGCTTGGGGCACTCGGCAATCGTGCGCAGCATGGCTGCCAGCTTGCCCGCGTCGGCGATGTTCTCGTCGCGCGTGTAGTCGGCCATGCGGCGCATCCAGTTGAGATTCGCGCCCGCGCAGAAGGCCGGGCCGTTGGCGCCGAGCACGATGGCCTTGACCTGCGGCAGTGCGCCGGCCTCGGTGAAGGCCTGCGTCAGCTCGGCGATGACGACGTCGTCGAAGGCGTTGCGCGCGTCGGGCTGGTCGAGCCAGATGCGGGCGATGGCGCCGTCGATGCGCAGTTGCAGCTTGGTGTATTCGCTCATGTCTCTTGTCGTTCGTTCATTGAAGGCGCTGTGGCAGCCCCAGCTTCGCAAGGAACTGATCCACCATCGGCACCCAGATGGCCGCGTTGTCCCGCCCTTCGAAGAAGGCGTGGCCGTCGTCGCCGTAGGGCGGCACGGCCTCGAAGCGCACGTCCACGCCCCTGGCCTTGTAGGCGTCCAGCAGCCGGCTCGCCAATGCGGGGCCGAAGAAATGGTCGTTCTGCGAATAGACCCACAGCATTGGCACCTTCGTGGTCGAGGCATAGCGGCCGAAGGCGTCCACCAGGCTGGCCTCGTTGCACACTTCGTCCGGTCCGCGCGAGCCGCGTCCGCCCGCGAAATTGATGGTGCCGATCACGCCCGCCGGGTTCAGGCTCGACAGCGCCAGCACGCCGAAGCCGCCGGCCGACTTGCCCAGCAGCACGATGCGCTGCGCGTCGGCATACGGCAGCGCGCGGGCGTAGTCGAGCGCGGCGCCGATGTCCTTGGCGCTCTCCAGGCCGGCGCGCACGTAGTCGGGGTTGCTGCAGCTGAAGTAGTTCTCGGCCCACGGCCCGTCGGACTTGCCGTAGCCGCGGCGCATCGGGTTGATGACCAGGAAGCCGTGGCGCGCGAACATCTGGGCCTGCCGTGCATAGCGGTCCTGCATCTTCGCGAAGTCGGAAGGCGAACGCGGCGTGCCGTGGTTGATCACCAGCACCGGAAACGGCCCGTCGCCCTCGGGCTTGTATTCGGTGGCCGCGAGCTTGACGTGCGACTCGCCGAAGAAGCCCTTGACGGTCATCGGAATCTCGACGTCGCGGCGCGCAACGTCCTGGGCCTGCGCGCCGAGCGCGCAGCACAACAGTGCGGTGGCAATGAACGCGAGCTTGCGCAACGTCATGAAGGATTCCTCGGGCGCCTCTTACATCCGGAAGATGCCGAACTTCGGCTCAGGCACCGGCGCGTTGCGCGCGGCCGCCAAGCCCAGCGCCAGCACGCGGCGCGTGTCCGCCGGATCGATGATGCCGTCGTCCCACAGACGCGCGGTGGCGTAGTAGGGGTGGCCCTGGTCCTCGTACTGCTGGCGGATGGGAGTCTTGAAGGCCTCTTCCTCTTCCTTGCTCCAGCTGCCGCCCTTGAGCTCGATGCCGTCGCGCTTCACCGTGGCCAGCACGCTCGCGGCCTGCTCGCCGCCCATCACGCTGATGCGCGCGTTGGGCCACATCCAGAGGAAGCGCGGGCTGTATGCGCGGCCGCACATGCCGTAGTTGCCGGCGCCGAAGCTGCCGCCGATGATGATGGTGAACTTGGGCACGTTGGCGGTGGCCACGGCCGTCACCATCTTGGCGCCGTGGCGCGCGATGCCTTCGTTCTCGTACTTGCGGCCCACCATGAAGCCGGTGATGTTCTGCAGGAACACCAGCGGGATCTTGCGGTGGCAGCACAGCTCGATGAAGTGCGCGCCCTTCTGCGCCGACTCGGAAAACAAAATGCCGTTGTTCGCGATGATGCCCACCGGCATGCCCTCGATCTCGGCAAAGCCGCAGACCAGCGTGGCACCGAAGCGCGCCTTGAACTCGTGGAACTCGCTGCCGTCGACGATGCGCGCGATGATCTCGCGCACGTCGAAGGGCTTGCGCGTGTCGGTGGGGATCACGCCGTACAGCTCCTCGCGCGGGAACTCGGGGGCGCGCACCGCCTTGCCGTCCGCAGCCTCGGCGCCCGCATTCTTCGCATTGAGGTTGGCCACCGCCGTGCGCGCAAGCGCCAGCGCATGCAGGTCGTTCTGCGCAAGGTGGTCGACCACGCCCGACAGGCGCGTGTGCACGTCGCCGCCGCCCAGGTCTTCGGCCGTGACCACTTCGCCCGTGGCCGCCTTCACCAGCGGCGGGCCGCCCAGGAAGATGGTGCCCTGGTTCTTCACGATGATCGACTCGTCGCTCATGGCCGGCACATACGCGCCGCCGGCCGTGCACGAGCCCATGACCACCGCGATCTGCGGAATGCCCTGCGCACTCATGTTGGCCTGGTTGTAGAAGATGCGGCCGAAGTGGTCGCGGTCGGGAAACACCTCGTCCTGGTTCGGCAGGTTGGCGCCGCCCGAGTCGACCAGGTAGATGCAGGGCAGGCGGTTCTGCTCGGCGATTTCTTGCGCGCGCAGGTGCTTCTTCACCGTCATCGGGTAGTAGGTGCCGCCCTTCACCGTGGCGTCGTTGCACACGATCATGCAGTCGACGCCGTTCACCCGGCCGATGCCCGCGATGATGCCCGCGCCCGGTGCCGACTCGGCCCCCTTGGCGTCGAGGTACATCGCATGCGCGGCCAGCGGCGCGATTTCGAGGAAGGGCGTGCCCGGGTCGAGCAGTTCCGCCACGCGGTCGCGCGGCAGCAGCTTGCCGCGCGCGGTGTGCTTGGCGCGCGCGGCCTCGCCGCCGCCCTGCTCCACTTTGGCGAACTGCTGGCGCAAGTCGTCGACCAGCGCGCGCATGGCGGCTGCATTGGCCTGGAAGTCGGCCGAGCGGGCGTTCAGTTTGGTTTCGAGTTTGCTCATGCGGTTTTTTCTTGGCTGAGGCCGAGTTGCTCTGTCATGGCTTCGCGGATCTTGAATTTCTGGATCTTGCCGGTGACGGTCATCGGGAATTCGGTGACGAAATGGATGTACCTGGGCACCTTGTAGTGCGCGATCTGGCCCTTGCAGAAGTCGCGGATCTCCTCGTCGGTGGCGCTCTGGCCGGGCTTGACGATGATCCACGCGCACAGCTCTTCGCCGTACTTCCTGTCGGGCAGGCCGACCACCTGCACGTCCTGCACCTTGGGGTGGCGGTAGAGGAATTCTTCGATCTCGCGCGGGTAGATGTTCTCGCCGCCGCGGATCACCAGGTCCTTGATGCGCCCGACGATGTTGACGTAGCCCTCGGCGTCCATGGTGGCGAGGTCGCCGGTGTGCATCCAGTGCTCGGGGTCGATGGCTTCGCGCGTCTTGGGCTCGTCGTCCCAGTAGCCGTGCATCACCGAGTAGCCGCGCGTGCACAGCTCGCCCGACTGTCCGGGCGGCATGATCGCGCCGGTCTCGGGGTCGACGATCTTCACCTCGAGGTGCGGCTGCACCGTGCCCACGGTGGACACGCGGCGGTCCAGCGGCGTGTCGGTGCTGCTCTGGCAGCTCACGGGGCTGGTCTCGGTCATGCCGTAGGCGATGGTGATCTCGCTCAGGTGCATCTGGCTGACCACGCGCTTCATCACCTCGATGGGGCACGGCGAGCCTGCCATGATGCCGGTGCGCAGCGTGGAGAGGTCGAACTCCTTGAAGCGCGGATGGTCGAGCTCGGCGATGAACATGGTGGGCACGCCATGCAGGCCGGTGCACTTCTCGGCCTGCACCGTCTCGAGCACGGTGAGCGGATCGAACCCGTCGTTCGGGTACACGATGGCCGAGCCGTGCGTGAGGCAGGCCAGGTTGCCCAGCACCATGCCGAAGCAGTGGTACAGCGGCACCGGAATGCACAGCTTGTCGACGGGCGACAGCTTCATGCATTCGCCGATGAAGAAGCCGTTGTTCAGGATGTTGCGGTGCGTGAGCGTCGCGCCCTTGGGAAAGCCGGTGGTGCCGCTGGTGAACTGGATGTTGATCGGGTCGGTGGCCTTCAGCGTCTTCTGGATCTGCGCGATGCGCGGATCGGCCGCATCGCCGCTGGCGAGCAGTTGGCTGAAGCGCCGCATGCCGGGCTGTTCATCGCCCTGGCCGGGCCTGTCGATCCAGAAGATGTGCTGCAGCAGCGGCAGGCGCGCGGGGCCCAGCTCGCGCAGCATGCCCAGGTAGTCGCTGGTCTTGAACTGCGCCATCGTCACCAGCGCCTTGCAGCCGACCTTGTTGAGCGCGTACTCGAGCTCCGAAGTGCGGTAGGCGGGGTTGATGTTGACGAGGATCAGGCCGACCTTGGCGGTGGCGATCTGCATCAGCACCCACGGCACGTTGTTGTGCGACCAGATGCCGACGCGGTCGCCGGTCTTCAGCCCCAGGCCCAGCAGCGCGCTGGCGAGCCTGTTGGATTCGGCCTGCAGTTCGCGGTAGGTGAAGCGCTGGCCTTCGTGGCGGCTGATGAGCGCTTCGCGGTCGGGCTGCCTTGCGACCATGTCGTCGAAGAAGTCGCCGATGGGTTGTTCGATGAGGGGGACGTCGGTGGCGCCCTTGCCGTAGCTCTCGGTCAGTGCTGCAGTCATGTTCATTTCCTTCCTTGTCTCCTTGTCTTGCTCCTTCCCCTTCCGGGGGAAGGCTGGGATGGGGGCAAGCGGCGCTGGTGGAATGCAATGCCTCATCGAACGCCGCTTGCCCCCACCCCTGCCCTCCCCCGGAAGGGGAGGGAGAAAAACAGCCTATGCCGTTTCAGCGAAAAGCTCGCGGCCGATCAGCATGCGCCGGATCTCGCTCGTGCCCGCGCCGATCTCGTAGAGCTTCGCATCGCGCCACAGCCGCTCCACCGGGAACTCCTTCGTGTAGCCCACGCCGCCCAGCGCCTGGATCGCCTCGCCGGCCATCCACGTCGCCTTCTCGGCCGAGTACAGGATGGCGCCGGCCGCGTCCTTGCGGAAGGTGCGCGCATGGTCGTTGCGGTCGCAGGCCTTGCCCACGGCGTACACATAGGCGCGGGTGGCCTGCCAGGTCGAATACATGTCCGCCAGCTTGCCCTGCATCAGCTGGAACTCGCCGATGCTCTGGCCGAACTGCTTGCGGTCGTGAATGAAGGGCAGCACCGCGTCCATGCAGGCGGCCATGATGCCCAGCGGGCCGCCCGAGAGCACCGCGCGCTCGTAGTCGAGGCCGCTCATCAGCACCTTGGCACCCATGCCTTCGCCGCCCAGCACGTTTTCTTCGGGCACTTCGCAGTTGTCGAAGAACAGCGGGAAGGTGTTGGAGCCGCGCATGCCGAGCTTGTCGAGCTTGTTGCCGGCCGAGAAGCCCTTGAAGCCCTTCTCGACGATGAAGGCCGTCATGCCGCGCGCGCCCATCTCGGGTTCGGTCTTGGCGTATATGACCAGCGTGTCGGCGTCGCCGCCGTTGGTGATCCACATCTTGCCGCCGTTGAGCACGTAGTAGCCGTTCTTCTTCTCGGCCTTGAGCTTCATGCTCACCACGTCGGAGCCGGCATTGGGCTCGCTCATGGCCAGCGCGCCCACGTGTTCGCCGCTCACCAGCTTGGGCAGGTATTTCTTCTTCTGCGCATCGCTGCCGTTGCGGTGGATCTGGTTCACGCACAGGTTGGAGTGCGCGCCGTAAGACAGGCCCACCGAAGCCGAGGCGCGCGAGACTTCTTCCATCGCCACGATGTGGGCCAGGTAGCCCAGCTCGGTGCCGCCGAACTCTTCCTTCACCGTCATGCCGTGCAGGCCGAGGTCGCCAAGCTTCTTCCAGAGGTCGTGCGGGAACAGGTTGTCGCGGTCGATGTCGGCGGCGCGGGGGGCGATCTCGTTCGCGGCGAAGTCCTGGATCGCGCTGCGCAGCGAGTCGATGGTCTCGCCCAGGTCGAAGTTCAGGCCGGGATCGTGCATGTGTCTTGTCTCCTCTGAAGGGGTCGGCGCGCAGTGCTACCCGCGCTGGATGGCGCTTGAAAGATCGCAGCTTACGCCTGGGCACGCCTCAATTGGCGCCACAATGGTTGCAAATTGCGCCACGACCGATCCGCAAAGCCATGTCGTCCCCGTCCTTCCTCAGACCCGCCCGCGCCGTCACGCCGATGGCCTTCGTGAGAGCCATCGTGCAGGGCTACGAGCGCTACGGCATGGATCCGGCCGAGGCCCTGAAGGCGGCACAGATCACGCCGCGCGAGCTGGCCCGGCCGGGCGCGCGGGTGACGGCCGCGCAGTTCGAGGCGCTGTCGGAACACGCCATGCAGGAGCTGGACGACGAGGCCCTGGGCTGGTTCTCGCGGCGCCTGCCCTGGGGCAGCTACGGCATGCTGTGCCGCGCCTCGCTCACCTCGCCCGACCTGGGCGTGGCCATCAAGCGCTGGTGCCGCCACCACCGCCTGCTGACCGAGGACATCGGCCTGGCGCTGGATGTGGCGGGCGGCGTGGCCACCCTGCGCATCACCGAGAACCGCCCGCTGGACGAGGCTTTCCGCGAGTTCTGCCTGGTGACGAGCCTGCGCTTCATGCACGGCTACATGTGCTGGGCGATCGATTCGCGCATCTCGCTGCGCAGCGCGGGCTTTCCGTTTGCCGCTCCACCGCACAGCGACGCCTATGCGCCGATGTTCACGCCGGAGGTGCGCTTCGACGCGCCGCAGGCGAGCATCAGCTTCGACGAGCGCTACCTCGCCCTGCCGCTGCAGCGCGACGAGCGCGCGTTGCGCACCATGCTCAAGCGCGCACTGCCGCTGACCATCCTGCAGTACCGGCGCGACCGTCTGCTGGGGCAGCGCGTGCGCGAGCTGCTGCGATCACGCGCCAGCGAGGCGACCACGGCCGAGGCGCTGGCGGGGCTGCTGAACGTGTCGGGCCGCACGCTGCACCGGCAGCTGCACGAGGAAGGCACGTCGCTGCAGACGCTGAAGAACGAGGTGCGCCATGAGCTGTCCGTGGAGCTGCTGCGGCGCACCACCCGGCCGATCAAGCAGGTGGCGCTGGCGGTGGGGTTCCGCAACGAGAAGAGCTTTTCACGCGCGTTCCTGCAGTGGACGGGGCATGCGCCGAGGGACTTTCGGCAGCTGGGGTTGTAGCGGGGGGCGCGTTTGGGCGCCGTTGTTGCTTCGGGGCGTGTGCTCAGGGCATCGGGTACTCCCCTCCGCGAATGTCCCCCGGCCTGCGGCCTCCTCCTTTATTTCGCTGCGGGGAGCACCCGACGCCCTGAGCACGGGGCGCGCCGCTGGCGCTCGGCCGATCAACCGGCGCTCTGTCCAACGCTCACGACGATGGGGTGCCTTGCGCAGCGAAATAAAGGAGGAGGGGCGCAGCCCCGGGGGACATTCGCGGAGCAAGGTACCCCGTCGGCGTGAGCGTCGCCCCGAACAGAATGGTCAGGCAGGCGAGTCGATCAAGGCCAGCGCGTCGGCAATGGATTGGCTGTCTTCCGGCCGCACCAGCTTCGCGACTTCCTTTCCGTCGCGCATGAACACCAGCGTGGGCCACAGCCGCACGTTGAACGAACGGCCCAGCGGCCGGCCGCTGCCGTCTTCGACCTTGATGCGGCGCACGTCCGGATACTTGGCGAAGGCCTCCGCGATGTTCGGCTGCGCGGCCTTGCAGATGCCGCACCAGTTGGTGCCGAACTCGACCACGGCGGGGCCGGTGAGCGCATCGATCTCGGCGCGGTCGGGTTGCTCGGTCTTGTATTCGGAAGTCATGTGGCGATGTTCCTGTGCTGAACTGAAGGGCTGTCGATGCCCTTCATTGCACCAGAAACTCAGGCCGCCTGCAGGTCGTAGCCTGAAAGCAGCGCGGGCAATTCGGCCATGTCGCTGAACACGCGCACCACGCCCACGCTCAGCAGCGGCCCCGGCCCGCTGTGGCCCGATTCGCCGGTGCTGTAGCCGAACACGGTCGCGCCCGCGGCCACGCCGGCCATCGCACCGGTGACGGTGTCCTCGACGATCGCGCAGCGGCGCGGATCGACGCCCAGCGCCTCGGCTGCCGCCAGGTACACGTCGGGATGCGGCTTGGAGCGCGGCATTTCATGGCCACTGAAGATGCGGCCCTGGAAGCAGTCCAGCAGGCCGACCTTGGCCAGCTGCAGCTCGACCTTGTGGCGGTCCGCGCCCGAGGCGCAGGCGATGCGGCCCTTGAGCCGCGCATGGATCGCGCGGATGGCGGCCGGCGCGTTCGGAATCGCGACGAGGTCGCGCTCCAGCGCTTCGTTGCGCCGCGCACGGAAGCTGCGCAGCCACTCGTCGGTGATCTTCACGCCGGTCTTCGATTCGATGAGCGCGGCCTCGTCCTTCACCGCCTTGCCGGTGAAGGTGTTCATCGATTCCTCGGTGCTGAGGTGCCAGCCGAGCTCGCCGAGCATTTCGGCGAGCACCCGGTTGGTGATGGGTTCGGAATCGACGAGGACGCCGTCGCAGTCGAACAGGACCGCGGAAAAGGGAAAAGGGGTCATGCCTCCATGGTAGCAACGACCCCGCTGCAAGCTCAGGACACGGCCTTGATCGGGATGTAGATCTCGCCGCCGCCCGCCATGAACTCCTTCGACTTCTCTTCCATGCCCTCGTTCATGGCTTCGGCTTCGGCCACGCCCTTCTTCGCGGCGTACTCGCGCACTTCCTGCGTGATCTTCATCGAGCAGAACTTGGGGCCGCACATGGAGCAGAAGTGCGCCACCTTGCTGGAGTCCTTGGGCAGGGTCTCATCGTGGAATTCGCGCGCGGTGTCGGGGTCCAGGCCCAGGTTGAACTGGTCCTGCCAGCGGAACTCGAAGCGTGCCTTGCTCAGCGCATCGTCGCGCGAGCGCGCGCCCGGGTGCCCCTTGGCCACGTCGGCCGCATGCGCGGCGATCTTGTACGCAATGATCCCCTGCTTCACGTCGTCGCGATCGGGCAGGCCCAGGTGCTCCTTCGGCGTCACGTAGCAGAGCATCGCGGTGCCGGCCCAGCCGATCATGGCCGCGCCGATGGCGCTGGCAATGTGGTCGTAGCCCGGCGCGATGTCGATGGTCAGGGGCCCCAGCGTGTAGAACGGCGCCTCGTGGCAATGCTTGAGCTGCTCGTCCATGTTCGACTGGATCATGTGCATCGGCACGTGGCCCGGGCCTTCGATCATGGTCTGCACGTCGTGCTTCCAGGCGATCTGCGTGAGCTCGCCCAGCGTGCGCAGCTCGGCGAACTGCGCCTCGTCGTTGGCGTCGGCGCCCGAGCCGGGGCGCAGGCCGTCGCCGAGCGAGAAGCTCACGTCGTAGGCCTTCATGATGTCGCAGATGTCCTCGAAGTGCGTGTAGAGGAAGCTCTCCTTGTGATGCGCGATGCACCACTTGGCCATGATCGAGCCGCCGCGCGACACGATGCCCGTCATGCGGTCGGCCGTGAGGTGGATGAACGGCAGGCGCAGCCCGGCGTGGATGGTGAAGTAGTCGACGCCCTGCTCCGCCTGCTCGATCAGCGTGTCGCGGTAGATCTCCCACGTGAGGTCTTCCGCCACGCCGCCCACCTTCTCCAGCGCCTGGTAGATGGGCACGGTGCCGATGGGCACCGGCGAGTTGCGCACGATCCAGTCGCGCGTGGTGTGGATGTTCTTGCCGGTCGACAG
>PJUB01000117.1_pt1 | contig 60093 bp, 51 predicted proteins | sample 1512141 | NCBI WGS metagenome assembly PJUB01 (sample SAMN08177677, study PRJNA422409) | Soil metagenome, whole genome shotgun sequencing project. | isolation source: Soil enriched on filter paper: alkali lignin treatment | place: USA: Madison | collected 2015-01-15 | reverse complement strand
CCAGGTCGACCATTTCCATTCCCTACCTGCCCGGGCAGGACGACCAGGCGCGACTGGCTGCTGCGCGGGCCGTGCGCGGGCTGGGTTTCGAGCCCATGCCGCATTTGTCTGCACGCCGGATCGCGTCGCTTGCCGAGCTGGATGCGTTCGTCACGCGTGCGGTGGCTGAAGCTGGAGTCGAGCGCTGCTTCGTGATCGCAGGCGACCCGTCGACCCCGGTCGGGCCGTTTGCCGACAGTGCGTCGTTGATCGAAACCGGCGTTTTCGAACGCGCGGGCATCCGGGTCGTTGGCGTGGGCGGGCATCCGGAAGGGCATCCGGTCATGAGCGCGTCGGATCGGTGGGAGGTGCTGGAACGCAAGTGCCAGATGATTACCCGCCGCGGCATGGCGCCCTTGATCATCACGCAGTTCGGATTTGATGCCGACGTGGCGCTGGCGTGGCTGCAAACGCTGCGCGAGCGGGGCATTGACCACCCCGTGCGAGTGGGCGTGCCGGGGCCCGCGGGTATTGCGGTGCTGGCGCGCTATGCCGCGCTGTGCGGCGTCAGCGCCTGCGCGTCAATGTGGTCCAAGTACGGTATCTCGCTGGGCAAGCTGTTCGGCACGGCGGGGCCGGATGTGTTCGTGGATCGCCTGACCGCTGGGCTGACGGACGCCCATGGACCGGTGAGCCTGCATTTCTTTCCGTTCGGGGGAATTGCGCAGTCGGTGAAATGGATCGAGCAGTATCGGGCGCGCACCCCGGCGCTGGATCACGCCGGTCCGGCGGTATCGTGAAGCTCAGTCCGGCGGCAATGGACACTCAGGGTTCGTTCTCAAGGACGGTCAGCAGTTCCGCGGCGATTGTGAACTCATCGTCATCTACATCTCGGCTGATAACGATCGGTTCATAGCCGGGCTGCAGTGAATCCGGATGCAGAATAATTTGCTCGTGATGCCAACTGCCGTCAGCGTTGATCGTTTTCTTGCTTGAGTAGACTTTGACTGTGTATTTGCCACCCGTCTCTGGATCATCAATGCTGCGATGCTGCGCAATTACAACCTTGCCTTGACGGGTACCGCTCGGTTTCGCTCGGAACAGGCACCATGACCCGTTGGGGATTCTTCGGCTCATCGACTCGCCCACAACTTGAGCCACGAAGAGGCCGGGCTGCGGGGTAATCCAATCTGGCGGTTCTAGCCACTGGGTGGCGGCCTCGTCTAGCATCTGGGCGTCTGAGAAAGCCCCTGCTGCCATCTTGATGTCGATGAGTGGCAGCGCAGTAAAGCTGTTTTGACGCTTGGGTTCTATGACTTGTTTCAATGGCACGACGTTGGTGTCGTCGGTTTGCAAGATCGGTTCAGATAGCGGTTCCGTAGTAGAACCCAGCCTGTTGCGCAGATATTCACCGAGCGCTTTGTCGGTGCAATAGACATAGCAACCTTTCATGCCTCGGGTCATCAGCGTGCGGTAGGTGTTCTTGATGATGAGATCCGCCAGTCCCCTTGCATTATCCGGGTTCTCTCGCATCATCTTCTTGAGCCCACGTACAGATTGGTCGGAAGACGCACGCTGCGTAGCATCCGTCTTGATCTGACCATCACGGTAGACCAAGTCGTCGCCAATGATGACGCCGACGTAGTCCAATTCCAGGCCTTGACAGGTGTGGATGCAGCCCACTTCCTGGACGGAGCCGGGCTTGACGATCCATAGGCTCCCGTCTGTGCTGAGGTTCCACCGCTTTTGATAACCGAATTGGGATAGTTCGATGTCCCACGCTGCGGGGTTCTTCTTGCTTGGCCAAGGCCAGCAATAGCCGGCAACAACGCGAGATCGGTTATTCAGCCGGTTTTTCGCAGCAATGAGGTCATGCATTTCGGTCGGGCTATCAAATACCCGGAAATCGTAGTCAGTTGGGTCTAGCACTGGATTGGCCGTGGGTCGAATTTCCAGCGTGTTGTCCAGCCAGGCGAGATAGCCTTCCGAACCATTGCATCGAAATTGCGACGTCAACTCCAGTTCCGTAATTTCGGCCCCCTGCGCTTTGGCCTGATTTTTCAGTTCTTCGGTGTGACCAATATCAAAGATCGTGACCCGTTGATCGTCGTCCGTAAAGAAGACAGTGCAGCGCGCTGACCGGATGATCTCCAAAACCTGATTCTCGCCCATGTTGCGATAGAGGCCACTCTTCTCGTTAAGTCGGTGCGCTTCATCCACCAACAGAACGTCATGGCTATCGGGCGTGTCGTCAGTGAAAGATCCTGAGCCGCTGAACAGGTTGCCAAGTCGAGTCTTGGTAAATGTACCCGTCAACTTGGCTTGAAACACCTCTCGGGGGGCGCGATTCTTCGTCACATATCGTGCGTTGCGCTGCTGGCCTATAAGTGCGGCTAAAAGATTTATGGCAAGAACCGACTTGCCGGTGCCAGGGCCTCCTCGGACGATGATGACCTGCTTCTGCGCGCGCGAGCGGGCTTCTATCTGCAGAATGGACTCGTAAACAACCTTTTGCTGATCAATAAGCACGAACTCGCTCTTGCCCTGCATCAGGCCCGTCACATAGTCCATCAGGCTCTTCGATGGCTGGATGCGACCACGTTCGATGGCATAAAGCGACTTCAAGCGATCGCCGCGTCGTACATGCTTGCTGATGAATCGGCTGAGCTTATCCTTGTCGCTTTTGAGAAAGAGGGGAGCCCGCTCCATGTGCGGCTCGTAGTGCGGATGGTCGATCTGACCATCGCGAGGATGATTGTGCAAATAAGCGCAGGGGTGCAGGCGAATGCCTTGTTCATGAACGGCCGCGTTGAGATCTTCAAGCCGCGCTGCGTACGACCAGGCTTGATACGAGGGGTGAGGGCCTTCTACCTCGGCGTTACGCCCACCCCGTCGTGCCCAGACAACCCCATCCTTGCTGCTGTATCTGGAAGTCGACCACTGCTTCAATTCGACGATAACGACCTTCGGGCACCCTGTGTCGTCTTCTCCCGTGACCATGAAGTCGATACGCTGTGAACTGCGGGGGAGCTGGTACTCGATGGCGATACCGGCGTCGTCTGGAATTTCAGCATCCTGAAGCACTTTGGCCATTTCGAACAACGAGCTTCGCCACGAACGCACTTCGCTTTCTCCGCCACCGGCGACACCGGCATGGCGGACATGGCGCAGCATGATGTCCTCGATGTCATCACGAAGCGCATGTTGGAGAAATTCTGTCTTGCTGGCCTGATAAATGATCAAGATTGCACCTGTTCCAGCACGTCAAAGTTGATCGTATTTCGTGCTGCGACCCTTGGCGCGGTTGACTGGGTACTTCTGCGAGTTGATCAGAATTTTTGCCTGCGCAGCTCGCACAGGATCAATCCCAAGCACGTTGCTCAGTTGAACGAGATAAAGGAGCACATCCGCTATCTCGCTACCAACAGCTTCGAGCTTTTCAGCAGAAAGTGCCCGGCTTTGCTCTTCTGTCAGCCACTGAAAATGCTCGAGTAATTCCCCTGCTTCCACGATCAGCGCGGACGCCAAGTTCTTGGGCGAATGGAACTGCTCCCAATCGCGTTCCTTTGCGAACTCGCTTTGTTGCTGGCTAAGATTTTTGAGCGTATCGGTCATGAATGAATTCTCAGCGTGATGCTGCTGGTGAGTCGGTGGATCCATTGGGATCGCTTATCAGCGACGGTGCAGGCTCGTAAGTGGATGAGCTGCGGACCGCTCTCTGTGAAAGAAACGTGTCTACTCACTCCAACCAATGGCCTTCCACATCAAACGACAGTTGCCGGTGGTGCCGGATCGAAAGCAAATATACCGTGCTGCCAATGCGTGCATATAGCAGCAGGTAATGCGTCATCACGTATTCGCGCAATTCGCCGTTGTCGTCGATAGCGTCGAGTTGCTTGGTCAGGCGTTCGATGCCGTTGAGCGCTTCGACCGATCGGGCCGGGCGTTCCAGAAACAGTCGCCCTATGCTCGGATAGCGCTCCAGGTTGGGGACGACAGTGTCCGTCAATTCATCCAGCAACATATCGAATGCGTGGGGAATGTCGGCTTCTTGAAGAAACGCATCGATCTCTTGAAGGTTGGTCTCGAAGTGCGCGGTGAGCTTGACGGTATAGAGGACGGGCACTCGGTGAACTCCGTCCGTTAGCGAGCAGCTTTGGTCGTGCCGCGGCGTTTGAGCGCTGTGAGCGTGTCACGGGCGTCTTTCACCTTTCCGGCATACACATCAGCCAAGCCCTTGCTCGCGTCTTCTATGACCAGAAGATGGATGCGTTCACGCTCTAGCTGGTGGTAGTAATCCAACCGTTGGGCGTCAATGATGGCGACGTAGCTTTCCCCGTTTTTGGTCACGATTTTTTCTGCGCCAGCCTTTACCTGATCGGCCAACTCGGACAAGTTCGCCCGGGCTTGGGACAGCGGGATGACGTCACTGGAAGAGATGGCCATGGCTTGTTTCCTGGGCTAGGTTTTGTACAAAATAACGTACATGATACAGGAAGTCGACGTTAGCAACTCAACCCTCACACAGCCTCCCGCAACATCTCAATCAACGCCCGCAACGCACCCGACACATGCCGGTGCCCCGAGTAATACAGACACAGCCCCGGATACGCCGGGCACCAATCTTCCAGTACCCGTTCCAGCCTGCCGTCCTGCAGTGCCTGCACCGCAAGATGGTCCGGCACGAAGGCAATGCCTATGCCATCCACCGCCGCGTCCACCATCAGCGGCTGGTCCGTCAGCGTCAGCGGCCCGTTCACGTTGATGCTTTCTTGCACCCCATGCCGCGCGAACTCCCAGCGGTACAGGCCCCCGCTGTCAAAGCGAAACCGGATGCAGTCGTGCTGATGCAGATCCTGCGGCACCGTGGGCCGGCCTCGCGCCGCGAAGTAGGCCGGGGATGCGACGGCCGCGAAGCGCACCGGGCCGCCGACTCGCACCGAGATCATGTCCTGCGGCACGGCCTCGGCCAGCCGGATACCGGCGTCGAAGCCTTCGCCCACCACGTCGCTCAGCCTGCCGTCGCACACGATATCCAGATGCACCTGCGGATACGTGCGCAGGAAACGCGCCAGCAGCGGGCGCAGGACCAGCCGCACCGCGCCTTCGCTGGCGTTGATGCGCACCGTGCCGCTGGGCGTCTCGCGCAGGTCGTCGATTTCCAGCAGGGCGTGGCTGAGCGACGCCAAGGTGGGACGCAGCCTCGCCGCCAGCCGCTCGCCGGCATCGGTCAAGGACATGCTGCGCGTGGTGCGGTTGAGCAGCCGCACGCCCAGGCGCTGTTCCAGGGTCTTGATGGAATGGCTGACTGCCGACGCCGTGATGTCGAATTCCTTGGCTGCGGCGCGAAAGCTGCGGTGCACGGCGACGGCCAGGAATACGTTCAGGGCCAGCAGGTCGCAGCCTTTGAATTGGTGAATAGGATTCATCAGGTCAGAAAGCATTGATGTGATTGTTTTGATAGTAGCGTGTTCCTACACTGGCTGGCAGCAGTGCACATCTCAGTATGGAAGGAATGCAAACCATGTTTCAGAAGATCTTGATTACAGGTGCCAGCTCGGGTTTTGGCCGGGGCGCCGCAATTGAATTGGCGCGTCAGGGCCACCAGGTCGTGGCCACCGCCGAAACCTGGCCGCAGGTGCGCAGCCTGCGGGCAGATGCCGCGGAGGCGGGCGTGGCCATGGAGGTCATCAAGCTCAACCTGCTCGACAGCATCGACATCGCGCACGCCGGCCGTTTTGATCCCGACGTGTTGGTGCTGAACGCGGGCGTGATGGAAGGCGGCTCGATTGCGGATATCCCGATGCAGCGGGTCCGTGAGTCGTTCGACATCAATGTGTTCGGACATTTGCAGCTGGTGCAGGCCATCGTGCCCAAGATGGTGGCGCGCCGGTCGGGGAAGGTGGTGTGGACGTCGTCGATGGGCGGCATTCTGGTGGTGCCGTTTCTGGGCATCTACTGCGCGACGAAGCACGCCATCGAAGCGATTGCCGGGTCGATGAAGGCTGAACTGGAACCCCATGGCGTGAAGGTCGCCACGGTGAACCCCGGCGTCTTTGGCACGGGTTTCAACGACACGGGCGCAGAGAGCTTCGTGCAGTGGTACGACGCCGACAAGGCGGTGGTGCCGATGCCGGACTTCAGCGCAAGCCTGCTGAACCAGGCCGATCCGCAGGAAATGATCGACGCGATGGTCGAGATCATTCCCGCCGAGAAACACCTGTATCGCACCATGCGGCCGCTTGCGACGATCGATGTGGCCAAACAGTGGCAGGCCACGGAGTGGTCACAGAATGCCTGACATCGCGATTGACGAGGCGCATCGCCTGGTGGCCCGGGGCCGCCAGGCGGCCGAGCAGGCCGGGGTGAAGGCGGTGTTCGCGGTGCTGGATCGCGGCGCGAACCTGGTCACGTTTACGCGCATGGACGATGCGTGGCTGGCATCGAACGAACTGGCGCTGGCCAAGGCGCGGGCGTCGGTGATGTTCCGGATGCCCAGCGAAGCGCTGAATGCGCCGTTGCAGGTGGGCGTGCCGGCGCCGCATTTTGATCATGTGCACGCAGGTGGGCTGTTGCTGATGGGCGGGGGGCTGCCGCTGTTTGACGAGCAAGGGGCGTTGCTGGGGGCGCTGGGGGTGTCCGGCGGGACGCCGGAGCAGGATGCGGCGATTGCGCGGGCCGCACTGACGTGATGGATATCAGTGAGGCTGGCTTGGGATGACGACGACTTCGGCCAGTGGCGTCTCCCATTGATCCACCTGGAGCAGAGGCAAGTATTGTTCGGCGGTTTGCGATCGCGTACGCACCATGACGGCTATCACGCTGGCAGTCCCATTTTGAAGAGGGGCTTCGTCTACGCGTTTGGCAAGTTGCCCCACTATTTGGCCCGACGAGGAATGGACCACGCGGCCTCTCACATCGACGGCGTCGCCGGCTTTCAGCGCGGCGAGCGCGGTATGAATAGGCTCGGTCTTCGCCTTGCGGCCTGCGTATCCGATATCCATGTCGGCCGGTCCCAGCATGACATATCGGCGTTCAATATCCGCGCGGTGTTCAGGTCGAATGCGCGGCAGCTGGTCATGCACTCCATCCAGCGTTCCCAGATCGACGAGATGGGGGTTGCGCCCACTCTCTGCCCGCATCAAGCTCAATGATTGGCGAGCGCGCGTCATCGCAACATACAGCAGCCGCCGTTCGTCTTCTTGGTCCCATCGCCAGTCGTCACAGTCCATGACGATTACATGGTCAAACTCCAACCCTTTGGCTGCGTGCGCCGTCATCAGCCTGATGGCGTTTTCGCGCCCATCGCGTCGCAATTCACTGGAGGCTTCGTAAAACAGATCCAATGCTTCGGCGGCAGGAACGACATCTGCCTGCAGGCTGCAAATCACTTCATCGACAGCGTCCAGCAAATCGAGCAGCACGCCATTTTTGGGCTGAGCGAGTCGTAGGCGAAGCAGCATTTTTCGCAGCGCTGGGAGCCGGACCATGCGCAACTGGCGTTGCCTCAGCCTCTGCGCCAATCCCCAGCCTTCTCGTGTTCGCATCAGAGCAATCTGTCCCTTGGCCGCCTCCGGCCCGGTGATCTCGCAGGCAAGACCTTCGACGTCACAGATGGCCCGAATTTTCTCCAAGGGAGCATGGGTGCGGCTGAGCACGGCAATCGCCGAGAGTTTTGTCGTGGGGTCAAGTCGTCGGATGTGCTGGATCTCGGCGAGGATCAACTGAGCCTGCAGGTTCGGATCTGATGGGCTGGTGATCAAGCGAACGGCGCCTTTACCCGCTTTATCGGCCGTGGCCCATCGGCCTCCGGGCGGCTCGTCCTTGCGGCGAGCATCAATGCGGATCGGGTGGTCCACCTTCATGCGGTCGGCGCCGCGCTGGATAACGTGGTTGGCGGCCGAGATGATGTTCTGCGTGGAGCGGAAATTCTCGACCAGATAGGTAAGCTCTCCTTCATAGTCGGCGCGGAAGCGACGGATGAATTCGATGTTTGCGCCTTTGAACGAGTAGATATTCTGGTCATCGTCGCCCACGGCCATGATGCTGAGCTTGGTGTCTGCGTCGGATCGTCGGCGGCCAGCCAGCGCGCTGACCAAGGCGTACTGTAGTTCGTCGATGTCCTGGTATTCGTCAACGAAGATATATTCATAACCCTGCAGCAGCCGATCTCGCACCTCGTCGGCGTCTACCAGGGCTGACGCATTGCCTTCGAGCAGGTCGATGGCATCCTGCAGCATTTTCTTGAAATCCACGTTGCTGGCATTGCGTTCCGCGCCCGCCAGGCTGGTGCCGGTCAAACGTAGTGCCATGGCGTGATAGGTCATGACCAATACGCCGTTGGCATCTTCTCCTGCTAGCGCCATCAGCCGACGCTTTAGTTCGATGGCTGCGCCCCGATTGTAGGTCAGCGCGATGATGCGTCCCGGCTGGATGCGTTGAACCCGCAGCAGATAGGCGATTCGATGCACGATGACCCGGGTTTTTCCAGAGCCGGGGCCGGCCAGAACCAGGTGGTTTCCGGTTCGAGGTTGTGTGACCAAAGCCTGCTGCACGGGATGCCGCAGATCATCTACGATGCGTTGGTAGGACTCGTCAGTAGTTTTGCGCTCGAGCAATTCGGTGCGCCCGCGGAAGAACTCTCGGATGAATTGCTTGTGGGGCAAGGTGAAGTATGCCTTGACCAGGGCAAGTGCTTTTCCGGAGTCTTCGACACCCAGCAAGGCGTATTCATGCATGACATGCGTCTGCAGCGTGCGCTCCTTGTAGAACTCCTCCAAAGGCGCAAAAGAGGCCTGGTTAAACCGTCTGGCGCTGTCCGAGTCCATTCGGATGGTCATAGCAGACCGGAAAATGGATCGCCCCTTGTCCAACTCGAGTACCCGAGTCTGGTGCAGATAAAGCAGGGCGTGCTCGAGGGCAACTTCGGGTTCGCGCAACGTGCTTTTCAAAACCAGATCGTCGTTGATCGCATCAATCAGATCCTGGGCTTTGCATTCCACCAGGCAGGCACCCTTGACACCGTCCGGCACTTGGGCGAGCAATCGATTAAGGGTGACTTGGGCGACGGCACGTCGCAGTTCGCATATTTTTCGAATACTGGACCAGGGGCGGCGCAGGGTCACGCGCAGCGTGTCGTCGCCGAGTGATTGCAGCTGAATCATGCTGCGCTTGTCGTTGCCGGCGCCAAATCCATCGGTCATGGATCGCAAGCACGCCCGGATTTGCGACGGGTCGAGCTGGCCCTTGTCGTCGTCCAGCTTGAGGCGGTGTCGTAGTTCGGTGCAGACCGCTCTCAGATTGAGATGCTGCTGTGCGTCGGTCTGATTGGCGTCGGGAGCGCTTTCCGCCATGAGCTCGACGAGCTCTTTTTCCATCGCGCTCAGATATTCCAGGCGGGAAGCGGATGCGCCTTTCACTCCCCGCATCAGGCGCACCGTCAGGCCCAGGTCGTTGACCAGAATGCCCAGTTTGGCCAATTGATGAACAATGCGAAAGCACTCTTCGGGCCTGATGCCCGCATCGAGCATGAGTTCATCGGTGCTCAGACCTTCGGGTGTTTCCGAGCTGAAAAGGGCAGTGGCGACAGCGAGGAACTGCTGTTGCACGCGAGCGGTCAGATCAGCCTTTTCAATACATTCTTTGGCTTCTTGCAGAGTCGCCACGCGCAGGCTTGCCGGGAACACTTTGGTAGCGTTCTCGTCGCGCTTCAAAAAGCCGTGTCGTTCCAGCCAGGACAAGGCAGTCGTGACTTTTGTGCTGGCATCTGGCGAGTCGACTTCAATGCCCGTTCCGGTGCTTTGCGTCAGCAACTCTTTGGCCGAGATCACGATCTCGTCCTTGCCAAGCTTCTTGGCTTGAAATCGCAGGGCCCGGAGCAGCCCGGTGAAGTCTCGTTGCGACAGCTGCGAGGTGGAAGCCAGACGGAACTGGGTCTCCACATCCTGGGAATCAAACAGCAACACGCAACGGGCATCGGCGCCATCGCGGCCCGCTCTGCCGGCTTCTTGCAGGTAATTTTCCAGAGATCCTGGAATCTCGGCATGGATCACGAGGCGCACGTTGGGCTTGTCCACGCCCATACCAAATGCGTTGGTGGCCGCAATAACCTGCAACTCACCGTCCAGAAACTGGCGTTGCGTCTCCTTGCGCCGTTCGGCCGAGAGACCCCCGTGGTAGCAGCCGCAGGCTATACCTTGCTGTAGGACGATCTGGGCAATGATCTCGGCGTTTTTTCGCGTCGCGCAGAAAATGACTGCGGCATCATCTTGTCGCAAGCCATCGCGCAACAGCTCGACGATGCGCTGTGGCTTTTCTCCGCCGGCGGTTGGCATTACGGCATAGGACAGGTTCGTGCGTTCGTGGCCACCTAGAAACTGTTTCAGTTCGATCTGAAGACTGTCCTGAAAGTGGCTGATCAGATCGTCGACGACGTCCGGTTTGGCCGTAGCGGTAAAGCAAGCTATCGGCGCGTGTCCGGGAAACTGTTCCTTGATGAAGCGGGAAACGTATAGGTAGTCTGTCCGGAAGTCATGCCCCCATTTGGACAGGCAGTGGGCTTCGTCGAATACCCAGGCGGCGATCTCTCGCATGCGGATTGCTTCGACGAAAGTGCGGCTTCTGAACTGCTCTGGAGAAACCAGGACGATGCCGATATCGCCCAGACGAATACGGTTCAGTACGTCCCGCCGTTCCAGCGGAGTGAGCATGCCGTTGACGGTGGCCGCGCATTGGACGTCGGCTTTCAGCAGATTGTCGACCTGATCCCGCATCAGTGATTGCAGCGGCGAGATAACGACAGTCAACCGCCCTGAGCGACGATAGTGCACCAGGGCGGGAAGCTGATAGCAAATGGATTTCCCGCCACCTGTGGGCAGGACGGCGAGCATGCTTTCGCGAGCCAAGCCGGCGCTGACGATCGCACGTTGCAATGAAGAGCCGTCAGCGGTGGCCGGTTGCGCCCGGAAGCCGGGTTTACCGAATAGCGCGGCGAGCAGCGCTTCAGGGTTGTGATTGTGTCGGCAATATGTGCACTCGGACTGATGGCAATCCGTTTCACGTAGTTCGGCAATCAGTTTTCTGACAGCGGGAATTTCGTGAAATACCCAATGCGGAAGGATGGAGTTGCCGCCCGCGACGCGGATCCAACCAAGTGCGAATGCAACTGTCCAAGGATCTTGATTATCGAACGATGCTGCAATGTCGGTGACCAGATCCTGCAATCGAGTGGCACAGCAGTGACCCGAAAACCGGCTGGCGATGATGGGGGCCACCATGGCGCCGGCGGGTGGAGCTTCGCCGCGCACCTGTCGCAGCACCAGCGCCATTGCCTGGTCGCGATGCAGCAGAAAGTGCAGGACGGCCAGCCACCAAGGCTCTAGGGCATGGGCCTGCAACAGCGCCTCGACGGCTTCTTCGAATACGTTGAGGGCTACCCGAGCGTCCTGGGTGGGATTGTTACGCTGATCCGAGAGCAGCTTGTAGCCTTTCACCAATCGATGATAGGGATTTGTTGGAAAGGCTAGCGCTGAAAGCTCAAGGGTATCGATGACAGGCCACTGCAGGCATTCCAACCGTGGTAGTTGGTCGCGCATCAGCAGTATGTCGTGGCGCTTCAAGTTATGTCCCAACAGGACTTGGCCGTCAAGGGAGAAGTCATTCAGGGACGCGGTAACCGAGCCAGCCTTGATCAAAGAACTGGGTTGGTTGAACTCGTCTGGCCTGTCTGATCGGACCGCGCCGACAGCGAAAATCTGGTTTCCCTTATCGGGATGGGCCTCAATATCGACGGAAACGATTCGGCTCTCAGAGGCGATGCGCTGAGCAAGTATGCGGTGGGAGTCGAGAATGAGTGTTTCTGATGAAGCCAAAGCAAACAGCAAAATACGGGAAAGTAGGGTGTTGTAACATGAAGTGTTATTTTCATATTTTTTGTCGGCACTGTGTCAATACCAAAATGCCAATGCAACTTCCGCGACACTAATTTCGCTGCAGCGATTAAGGCGAGGTTGTGATGGCGCTTGATTTGTCCCGCCTTCAAAGCCCCGCTGCAGTTCAACGCGCACTGGACGAGTTCGCGCAACTTGGCCGAACGGCCTTTCTGTCGCGCTACGGGTACGCGAAGTCGCGCAGCTTTCTGGTGCGCGACGCCAAGACCGGGCAGTTGTGCGATGCCAAGGCCATCGTCGGCGTGGCCTTCGGCTATCAGTTTCCCGACGAGGGGCCGCTGAAACCCACGGACTTTTCGGGTGGCGAGGCGACCGTCGTGCCCCGGCTGCAACAGCTGGGTTTCGAGGTCGTGACGATCGGCGAGGATTGGACCGCGGACGAGGTGCAGGCGACGGTGGCCTCGTACTTCGAAATGCTGCGGCTGGAAGCGGCGCAGCAAGCCTACGTGAAGTCGGAATTCAATGCGCAGTTGCGTCCCAGATTGCGCAATCGCAGCAAAGCGTCGGTGGAACTGAAGTACCAGAACATCAGCGCGATCTTGAACGGCCTGGAATTGCCGTTCATTCGCGGCTACAAGCCCCGAGGCAATGCGCAATTGCTGCTGCGCCAGGGGGTGCAGCGGTTCATTCAAGCGCAGCCGGCCCTGGTTTCACAGGTCGTTGACGCGCTCGAGGAAGTCAAGACGCCGGGCGAACGGACGTTTCATGCGTCGTTGGTGGAGCCGCCAGCCCTTGAAACCGTGGCGCAGCTGGAAAAGGGCGCATCCAAGCTCAGGTTGCCGCGCAAAACCAACTGGGCACAGCGCGACGAAGCGAACCGCAAGCTGGGGCGGGCCGGCGAACACTGGGTGATCGGTTTTGAGCAACGCCGCCTGGTCGAGGCCGGGTATCCGGAACTCTTCGAAAAACTGGACTGGGTGTCGGACCGGTTGGGAGATGGGATCGGTTACGACATCCTGTCGCACGAAACGCCCAGCCAGCACCGCTTTATCGAGGTGAAAACCACGAACGGTGGCCATGCATCGTCATTCATCATCAGCCGCAACGAGCTGGAATTTTCCGAGGAAGCGGAAGAGGCATTTCACCTTTACCGCGTGTTCCAGTTCAGCGAAGCGCCCAAGCTTTATATCCTGAAGGGCCGGCTGCACGATCAGCTTCACCTGGAACCGATTGATTATCGGGCGTCATTTCGGCGCATGGCCGGGTAGCGCACGGCCGCCGAATGTCGCTTGACCGAGGTCGAGCGGACACGGATGCTTGACCCGACCCCTGGGGCCACCCTCACGCTAGCGGCTCTTGGTCAACATAAAGGGTGGTGTATGCGTGCTTCTCAATCGTGCATGAGTGCTTCCGAGGCCGCCAGGCAACTTGGCGTGTCGGTCAAGGCGTTGCGGCTTTATGAGCGCCAGGGCTTGGTCAACCCGGGCCGCAGCGAGGCGGGGTACCGAATGTATGCCGCCGCAGACATGGCGCGTGCGGCGAAGGTGGCGGCGTTGCGCGGGTTGGGGCTTAGCCTGGCGCAGGTGGCCAGGGTGCTGGATGGCGATCCGGCTAGCCTGCAAGCGGCGTTGGCGGCGCACGATGCGGCGCTTGCCGGTGACATCCAGGCGCTGGCGGGCAAATTGGATAAAGTGCGGAGCATTCAGGCGGATCTGGCGCAAGGCCAGATGCCGTCGGGCGCGGCGCTGGCCGGCTTGCTGGGTCCGACGGCAGACATCCGTGCGGCGTTTGCGCTGCCCTGGCCGTGGGGCGGAGAATGGTTCGAACTGCAGGACGTCCGGCCCTTGAATTACCTGATCGGCTCGTTGGGTAGCGGCAAGACCCGATTGGCGCAGCGCCTGGCCCAGGCCTTGCCCAATGCCGCATTCCTGGGCTTGAATCGCCTGGACGACGGATGCGCTGCTGCCAAGGCGCAACTGGCGGCCGACGCAGCGCTGCAGGCACGCGTCAATGAGGCGCTGGCGTGGCTGATCGGCGAGGGGGCGACGCGATCCGACGCCCTGGTGGCATTGCTGGGCAGCCTGCTGGCCGACGGGCCCGACGTGTGGGTGGTGGATATGGTCGAGCAAGGGCTGGACCACGCCACGCAGCAAGCCCTGATGGCGCATCTGCGACATCGCGCCAGGCATGCGGGCCCGCCGCTGTTCTTGATGACGCGCTCTACGGCTATTCTTGATCTTGCTGCAGTCGGCCCGGACGAGGCGATTCTGCTTTGCCCGGCCAATCACAGTCCGCCACGTCGCGTCGCGCCCTATCCCGGCGCGCCAGGCTACGAGGCTGTGGCGATGTGCCTGGCATCGCCTGAGGTGCGGGAACGCATCGCGCGACACTCACCTGACCACCCATAGGACGCCCCATGCAAGTCAAGCGCATCATCGCCAATATCCCTGCCGCCGATCCTGCCGTGGTGGACCGGTTCTATCGGGAAATCCTCGGCTTGGACCTGGCCATGGACCATGGCTGGATCCGCACGTACGCAGGGTCGGCCAAGATGACGGTACAGCTCAGTGTCGGCAGCCAGGGCGGCGCGGATACGCCGCTGCCGGCGCTGTCGATCGAGGTGGATGACCTTGCCGAGGCGCTGCGCCGGGTCGAGGCGGCAGGTGTTGCCGTCGAGTACGGCCCGGTCAGCGAACCCTGGGGCGTGCGCCGGTTCTATGTCAGGGATCCCGTGGGGACATTGGTCAATATTCTGCAGCACGAATAGCGTGCGCCGCGATCAATGCGTCGACGCCACGGCTTCCAGCTGCGCCGCCGGCAACAGCGCAAACGCGAATTTCATTTCCCGCGCTTCTTCCCCCGGGCTGCGCCCGAACTGCCGCTTGAATTCCCGGTTGAACTGCGAGGCGCTTTCGTAGCCGACGCGGGCGGACGCGGCGGCGGCGGTGAGGTTGTCGCGGATCATCAGCAGGCGGGCCTGGTGCAGCCGGACGGACTTGATGTACTGGATGGGCGAGGTGCGGGCGATGGCCTTGAAGTGCGCGTGGAAGGCGGGCACGCTCAGGCCGGCCTCGCGCGCCAGCAGGCTGACGTCCAGGGGCCGCGCGTAGTCGTTGTGGATGCTTTGCAGGACGCGCGAGATGCGGCCGAAGTTGCCCTGGCTGGCCAGGGCGGCCCGGATCGCACCGCCTTGCTCTCCTTGCAGCACCCGAAAGCACAGCTCGCGCACGATGCCAGGCGCCAGTACCCGGGCTTCGATGGGTGAAGACAGGGCGCGCAACAGGCGCAGGGTGGTGTCGGCCAAGGTAGCGTCCAGCGGTGTCGAGACGATGCCTTCGGGCGCGGGGGCGCCTTGCGCGTTTGAGCCAGGCGCCGGCCGTTGCGCGCGCTGCGCCTGCCGCTCCTTGTCGTCGCCGTCGACTTCGATCGCCAGGTCTGCCACGGTGGTCATGTCCAGGCGCACGGACACGGCCAGCAGCGGCTCTTGCGGGGTGGCGTCGGTTTCGGTGGAGAAGGGGAGCGGCACGGACAGCACCAGATAGTGCTGCGCATCGTAGTGGTAGACCCGGTCGGCCAGGTAGCCCCGCTTGGAGCCTTGGCAGACGATGACGATGCTGGGTTCGTACAGCACCGGGGTGCGGCCCACGGGCCGGTTGGCGCGCATGAAGCGCACGCCGTCCAGCCGCGACCGGGTGTACCCCTCTTGCGGGGCCAACTGGGCGAGCAGGGCGGTCATCTGGTGCTGGGCAGTGGTGGCAGTCGCCATGGCGTGAATCTCCGGCTAAGAGTCTTAGGCATGATTTTGCCCGGTATTGGGCAAGAGTGGGGTCTTGGGTTTAGGAATAGGCAATCATCCGATAGCTGTGTGCCTATTCGACCAGGGCCTGCGCGCCTAGCATCTGTTCCTGCAATCCCCTCACATCAGGAGCACAGCAAATGCAAAATCATCAAGGCAACAACGTGTGGTTCATTACTGGCGCCGCTCGCGGCATCGGCCTCTCGCTGGCTCGCCAATTGCTGGCGCGCGGCGACAAGGTGGCGGCGACGTCGCGGACGTTGGACAGTCTGCACAAGGCGCTGGGCAGCGACACCCCGAATCTGCTTGCGCTGGAAGTCGATCTGGTGTCGGAAGCCAGCGTGCAGGCGGCCATCGAGCAGACCATGGCCACGTTTGGCCGCATCGACGTGGTGGTCAACAACGCCGGCTATGGTCAGCAGGGGGCGGTGGAGGCGCTGACGGACGAAGAAGTGCGGCGCAATTTCGAAGTCAACGTGTTCGCGCCGCTGCACGTGTTGCGTCACAGCCTGCCGCATCTGCGCCAGCAGCGCAGCGGACATATCTTCAACGTGGCGTCGATTGCCGGCTTCATGGGTGGCTATGCGGGCTGGGGTAGCTACGTGGCGACCAAGTTCGCGCTTGCCGGGCTGACCGAGACGCTGGCGGCCGAGGCGGCGGAATTGGGCATCAAGGCGACAGTGGTGTATCCGGGGCCGGTGCGCACGGAATTCCTGACGAACAACAGCCTGGTGATCGCCAAGCGGTCGATTGCGGATTACACCGCGGCGCAAGCCTCGCTGGATCTGCATCAGGGGCTGGACGGCAAGCAGGACGGGGACCCGGAAAAGGTGGCGTTGCTGATCCAGCAGGCTGCGTCGGTAGCCGAACCGCCCGTGCATCTGTTCGTGGGCAAGCTCGCCAACGGCTTTGCCGACGAGAAGCAGGAAGCGGTCCGCCGCGATCTCACGGGGTGGAGAGGCGCGTCCGAAGCGACGGATTTCGCGAACTGAACGGGGGCGGGCCGGTGTCGCTCCGGCCCGCCCGGCCTTCGGGTATCGTCTACGGCTGCGACGACCGGAGGTCCGGTAGCACTCGCACATCGATGAGGAAAGGCGATAGGCATGTCCGGTTTCCATACCCTGTTCAAGCACGGCGCGCGCCTGGCGCAGTGGGCATTGCTTGCGGCGTGGCCTGTGGCGCACGCCGCCCAGGCGGGCTCTTACACCCACGCCAACGATATCCCGCCGCGTCAGCAATGGACGGCCAATTACGGTTATTGCGGCGAGGTCGGATTGATCAGCGCAGGGCTGTATTACGGGCAGTATGTGTCTCAGTACGACGCCCGAGCGCTGGCCAGCCGCAATCGGGATCAGGCCAGGCAGGGCAGCCAGTTGCTGTTGGGCGTCAATGACGCCTACGCGGCCGCGCAAATGCGCTTGCAGGCCGTGCCGTGGCAGGGCGGTTCCGGGACGAGCGCGAATGACTTCCTGGTCTGGGTCAAGACCCATGTGGCGTCGGGCCATCCCGTCCTGATCGGTGTGTATGAAAACCTGCGCCTGTTCGAGGATACGGATGACGACGACGCGGGCGATGCGCAGTACGACCATATCGTGTCGGTGATCGGCGTTTCGTCGACGCGGCCTGTGACGACACCGGCGGCCTATGCCGCCGATGAGGTGTTGACGTTCAGCGACCATGGATTGTGGTCGCCTGAGGGCAAGCCGGATTATCTGTACCGCTACGCCTTCGGGGCGTTTCAGGCGACGCGGCAGCAGGCCAACGCAGCGGACGGCGCGGTTTATTCCTTGCCGCGTGGCGCCGGCAACCATGGCCTGGCGATCACGGGGATCATTGACCGCGACGGGCAGACGCTGCCGGTGCGCTTGTCGACGAGCGTCAACCACGAGCAACCCGCGATGCCGGAAGGCGGCCGAGCCCGGCCCGCGTCCCGGCCGCTGACCTTGACGGTGACGGTGTCCGGCCTGAAGCCCGGCGTGCCGTACACCTTGTATCGCTACGACAGCTTCCAGGCGGTGCCGGATGCGGCCTTCAACGGCAATGCGTCCAAAGCCAGCAAGCAGTGGAAGCTGCGGGGCGATGGCGGGTCTACGCATACCTTGCAGGAATCGATTCGGTCCGATCAGGTAGCGGTGTATCGCGCCGTGCCGGACTCGGCGCCGTGAGGCGCCCGGGCGTCGTCAAAGGTCCACGACGCCATCCGGACGAATCGCCAGCGCAGCGTCATCCGCCAGTCCGGTCAGCGATTGCCACGTGACGCCGTCGTCGATGAACCGAAAATCCGACCCCACCCGGTAGGCGGTCCCGGTTGCAGGGCGGGGCGCTTGAGCGCCGCCGACGTTCACATAGCGTGCACCAAATAGATCCAGCGTCGAACGGCGCTGCCCCAGATGTTCTATCCAGGCGTGCGGAAAGCGCGTGCCAGGTTGCGCGCGCAGGGTCGGCACCGTGTCGTCGGCGCCGTAGCGGGTGCGCATCTGCAGTTCGCCATAGTCGACCAGCCGGTCAAAGAAACCGGCGTTGTCGTCCGTGCGGATCTGGAAGCGGGCGTCGAAGTCGGTGCGCAGCCACGCCTGTTCGCCGTTGCGGCGGGCCACCGGGCGGCGTTCGCGGTCGTAGGTGTCCAGCAGGGTGGGGGCGGCGACGCCTTGCAGGACGTGGGCGATTTTCCAGACCAGGTTGTGCGCATCGGCGATGCCGGTGTTGGCGTTGAAGCCGCCCCAGGGCGGCATCAGATGCGCGGCGTCACCCATCAGGAAGACGCGTCCATCGCGGTAACGGTCGGCGACACGGACCCGTGTGTTCCACGGAGACCGGTGCAGCAGGGTCACGGCAATATCGGCGCCGATGGCGGCCTGCACCAGACGCGTCAGGTGGTCGTCGGTCCACTGCTCGGGCTGCTGCGTCGCGGGGTCGCAGGCCAGGTGGAACGACCAGCGGGTGGCGTTGTTCATCGCCAGGAACAGGCCGCTGACCCGCTCGTTGTGCACCTCGCACTGGCTGAAGGTTCTGTCGGCGACCTGGCGGGTCAGGTCGGCTTCGAAGAACAGGTTCAGGTAGTGGCGGTTGGCGTCGATGCCCTGGCGCTCGATGCCCAGGCGCCGCCGGATGTCGCTGCGGCCGCCGTCCGCGGCGAACAGGTAGTCGGCGTGCAGGGTGTGTTCCGCGTGGCTTGCGATATCGCGGACCCTTGCGGTGACGCCGTCTGGCTGTTGTTCGAAACGCAGCAATTCCCAGCCGAAACGCACGTCGCCGCCACGCGCTTGCAGGGCCTGGCGCAACACCGGTTCGACCAGCGTCTGCGGGCAGGCGGTCAGCTCGCATGGCGACGGATCGGCCAGTGCGTGCAGCTTGGCGATGTCCGCGAGCGGCAGCGATTCGGCTTCCCGCATTGACCGGCCACGCCGGGCGCCGCCGAATTTGCCTTGCTTCCAGGCGGTCTTGGCGACGGCTTCGATGTCGTCCTGCAGACCGACCGAGCGATAGAGCTCGAGCGTCCTGGCCGAAAAGCCGCGGGCGCGCGGCAGGGGCGAACCGGTCTGGCTGCGTTCGACCAGGATGAAGGGGACGCGATGTCGTTGCAGGAACAGGGCGGCGGACAAGCCGACGATGCCGCCGCCGACGATCAGGACCGGAACTGCTTCAATGCGTGGGTGTGTCATGCCGTGGGCTCTCAAGCGGGGTTGGGCCCCGGGGTTGTATCTCTTGAGCCGCACTATAATTTATCAGTGATAAATTTTCAATTCACGCGTGGTCATTCCGGTACGCCGTCGCGGCGTGACCATTCAGTCCGCCTGGGCGGCGACCTGAACGGCTCGCTTGCGGGGCGTCTGCGATACCCGTTTGCGCCACCATGGCGACCCTGCATGCGGGGCGGCAAGATCCAGGCGTTCGCCCATTTCCGGGGTGGTCAGCGCCACGCCTTGCGCCGCCGCCAAGGCGCTGATGCGTTCGAAGGGTTCCTGCCAGGCATGCATGGCGAGGTCGAAGGTGCCGTTGTGTATCGGCAGCAGCACGCGGCCACGCAGGTCCAGGTGGGCCTGCAGGGTTTCTTCGGGCTGCATGTGCACGAAGGCCCAGCGCTTGTCGTAGGCGCCGGTTTCCATCAGGGTCAGGTCAAACGGGCCGTACGCGTCGCCGATGGCTTTGAAGCCGTTGAAGTAGCCCGAGTCGCCGCTGAAGAATACGCGCAGGTCCTCGTCCTGGATGACCCACGATGCCCACAGGCTGCGGTCGCTGTCGGTCAGGCCACGGCCTGAGAAATGCTGGGCCGGGGTGGCGGTCAGGCGCAGGTCGTCGACCACGGTGGATTGCCACCAGTCCAGCTGTTCGACCTGCTTGGGGTCGATGCCCCAGGCGATCAGCTGGTCGCCCACGCCCAGCGGGGTGATGAAACGCCCCGTCTTGCCGGCCAGTTGCAGGACGGCAGCGTGGTCGAGATGGTCGTAATGGTTGTGCGACAGGATCACGCCGGCCAGCGGCGGCAATTCTTCAATGCTGATGGGCGGCGCATGAAAGCGCGCCGGCCCGGCCCATTGCACCGGCGATGCTCGATCGGAAAACACCGGGTCGGTGATCCAGTAACGGCCGCGCAGTTTCAGGAGGATGGTGGAATGGCCCAGGCGGTACAGGCTGCGGTCGGGGGCGGCGTCGAGGTCGGCGCGGGTCAGGGCGCGCACCGGCACGGGCTGGTCGGGCACGGTGCCGGTGGGCTTGTCGAACAGGAAAGCCCACGTCAATTTCAGGCCGTTCCACCAGCCCATGGACGGGCGCGGCGACGGGTTGGTGAAGCGGCCCTCGCGATGTTGGGGGGAATCGGGATAGCTGGGGTTGCGGCTGCACAAGGCAAAGCTGGTCAGGGCGGTCACGGCAAGAAGTCCTAGCAGGAGAGCGGCGAAAGTGCGCGTCATCGGTAGTGTCCAAAATTACACTGCACAGTGTAGTTTCGTTTTTCTGAAAAGTACACTCACCGGTGTAAAATTATCGACATGCCGACGACCCGACCTTCCAAGCCCCAGCCTCCCCAACGCCTGACCGACCGCAAGCGCGCGGCCATCCTGCGCGCGGCGGTCGAGGAATTTCGCAGCGCGGGCTTCGAGGCCACCAGCATGGACCGCATCGCCGCGGCGGCCGGTGTGTCCAAGCGCACGGTCTACAACCACTTTCCCAGCAAAGACGAACTGTTCGGGCTGACGCTGGAGCACCTGTGGAACAGCAGCGCCGACAGTGAAGATCTGGCTTATCGGCCGGATCTGCCGCTGGACCAGCAATTGCGCCAGTTGCTGATGCAAAAACTGGCGCTGCTGGGCGATGCGAGTTTCATTGACCTGGCGCGCGTGGCAATGGCCGAGATCATTCATTCCCCGGAACGGGCGCAGGCGATCGTGTGCCGCATGGGGGAAAAAGAGAGTGGGGTAACCGCCTGGATCCGGGCGGCCATAGCGGATGGCCGGCTGGCCAAGGTGGACGCGGATTTTGCCGGGCACCAGTTGCAAGGACTGGTGAAAAGCTTTGCGTTCTGGCCGCAAGTGACGCTGGGCCAGCCGCCGCTGGCGCTAGCCGAGCGGCAACGGGTGGCGGATTCGGCGGTGGCGATGTTCTTGGGGTGTTATGCGCGGCCCGAGGCCGAGCCCTGAGGCGGTGGCATTTGGCGCCACGCAGGCGGCCGGATGCTCGAACGAACTTTTCGGAATACTGGATCAGGCGCTTCGGCGCCATTTTTCATATTCAAAAAATATTTGATTTTGACCCCTAAACTGATTTCGGACCGGGGGGATAACTTAGGAATGTAGCGGCGCGAAAGGCGCGCCGCGTGTGCTTGCCTGGTTTATCCATGTCCCGCGAAATCCAATGGTTGTGGCCCACTCCGATCATGCATTACAACCTGCGCGAAAGCGGTCAGGTGGATGCGGGTCTGCATGACGCACTGCAGGCGTTCTCGGAACGCAACCAGAGCCGCTTGCTGAACGACGAAAAGCGCTCGGCCACGCTGGAAACGCTTTATACCCGCTATGACACGGGCATATTCAAGCGCACGCGCAATCCGCAACTGAAAGCTATCCGGGAACTGATCCTGTCAGAGTGCGACGACTATGCGGCGCAGGTCTATGGCGACCAGGTGCGTCAAGCCAGGCGCGACCATACCATGTGGTTCGTCGTGCAGCGGTCGGGCCAGGCCAAGGACGCCGTGCACGCGCATTATCACGAAGGCTCGGACCTGGCCTTTGTCTATTACCTGACCATGCCAAGAGACGGCAGCGGCCAACTGGTGCTGATGGACCCCCGCGGCACGGTTGGCAGGGGCGGTTTCGTCGTGCCCCGCCACGCCCTGGTGAACATCATCCAGCCCCGTGAAGGGGACCTGATTCTGTTCCCCCGCTATCTCATGCACTACACCACGCCCAATACCGACAATGTAACAAGGCGCGTGATTGCAGGCAGCGTCAAGTACGAAAGACCGCAGTAGTTAAGGCTGAACGCAATGTTCCGTCAGGATCTTTGCGCTCTTTGATAGTTACAACATACATGTTCTGCAAATATAGGTTTCGTCTTGAGAAGGGTGCGCAGCGCCTTCAAGCCTCCAAGAATTCGCGCTGATACGCCGCAGTCGCCGTTTGCTCCGGGTTTTACATGTACTTCCTGTTCCGTCCCATCAAGCATCTGCATCCCATCCGCGAATGGGCGCTTGCACATGGCGCGGACGCCTCGTTGGACCCGTTGACGTTCGAAATGACGTTGCGCCACGGCGGCCGCACGGTCGTGCTGTATCCGCGCTTCGTGCGCCAGCACGAGGGGCGCACGATGTATCAGCGCCCGTTTGCCGGGGATGGCGATTTCATCGGCTGGATGCCGTATCCGGTGAAGTCCTGGGGCCTGTCCACGGACAAGACACTGTTCAAGGATTACGCCTTGGCCAACGGCCTGCGTGTCACGGCCAGCTGGACCGACGGGCCCGAACTGGTGCCGGACTACATCGTCAAGCCGGCGATCAGCTCGTTCGGCGTGGGCATACGCGGTCCGTTCGGCCCGCTGGCGCCGCCGGTGGGCGGACTGGCGCTGGAGTCGGGCGAGTTCTGCGAACAGTTCATTCGTGGCCGCAGCGCCAAGGCCTGGTTCTGGAATGGCGAGCCGGCAGCGCTGGAAGTGCTGACGCCGCCGCAGATCGTCGGTGATGGCCGGCGCACGCTGCGCGAGATCGCCACTCAGCCGCGCGGCAATTTCGACCTGGTGATGGATCTGGACGCGTCCGTGCAGATCCTGGCGTGGCAGGGCTATCACCTGGATTCCGTGGTGCCGGAGGGTGTGGAAGTGATGTTGGACTTTCGCTACCTGACGCCGCACGATCGCGTCACGCTCAAGAATCGCGATGTCTGGGACGCGGTGTCGACCGAGATCGCCGCGCAGTTCTGTTATGCCGGTCCGTTGCTCCATCGCGGCATCGACGAGCCGCTGCGGCGCAATTCGGTGTTCACGCTGGACGCCGTGATCGATGGCGACGACAGGGTGTGGCTGCTGGAAATGAACAGCCACCCCATGATCCACCCCAACGTGTACCCGTTGATGCTGGCGTCGGTCTTCGCAGACGAGCCCGCGGGGGCAGAGCCGGCGCTGGAGATCGGGAGCACACATGCGGCCTGATCTGGCGATTCAGCTGATGAGCGACCTGTTCTGGACCGGGTTGATGATCTGCGCACCCGTGCTGCTGCTGACGCTGGCGGTGGGCGTGGCCATCAGCATCCTGCAGGTGGTGACCCAGGTGCAGGAGATGTCGCTGACCTTCATTCCCAAGATCGTCGCGGCCGTGGTGGCCATGGTGATCTTCGGCCCCTGGATGCTGCGCACCCTGATGCAATACGCGACCACGCTGTTGCGGGATGTGCCGGGACTTCGCTGAGAGCGCCATGCTTGCCATTGATATTCCTGTCCTGGCGACGGCCGCCCTCGTGTCGATCCGCATCGCAGCGATGCTGGCGTTTACGCCCGTCTTCACGCAGTTTCCCATTCCGGCGACCGCCCGCGTCTTGTTGGTGGCCATGCTGTCCATGACGCTGGCCATGGCCTTGCCACGGACCGGCCAGCCGGTGCCGACCGACCTGGGTGGCTTCATCCAGGCCGCGGCGCTGGAATTCTCTTTCGGCTTGCTGCTGGCTTGCGGCATCTTCTGCGCCTTTTCGGCGATTGCCTTTGCCGGGCGTGCGCTGGACATCCAGATCGGCTTCGGCATCGGCCAGGTGTTCGATCCGGTCAGCCGCGCGCAGGTGCCGATCATGACGTCGGTGTTCCTGTACACCGGCGTCATCGTGTTCTTTCTGCTCGACGGCCACCATGCCTTGCTTCGGGGGCTGGCCTACACATTGACGGTGGTTCCTGTTGGCGGGTTTTCGCCGCAGGACGTGAACGTGCGCGCGGTGATCGCGGCCTGGGGCAACGTCTACGGGCTGGGTTTCATGTTGATCGCACCCGTTGCGGCGCTGTTGCTGCTGGTCGAACTGGGGCTAGGCATCCTGGCGCGTGGGCTGCCGCAGATGAACGTGTTCGTGATTGCGCTGCCGATCAAGATCGTGGTGGGCCTGGCGGCGCTGGCCGCCTGGGCGCGCTTCATGCCGTCGGGCCTGTCGCGCATTTTCGGCCTGACGTCGGATGTCTGGAACGGGGCGGTGCGCTGATGCAGGAATTCGACAAGAGCGAAGCCGCCACCCCGTTCAAGCTGCAGCAAGCCCGCAACCGCGGCTCGGTGGCGCGCAGTCCCGACCTGACGGGCGCAGTCGCCATGCTGACGGCCGCGGCGGCGATGTATGCGTGGGCCTGGGAGGCCGTGCAAGCGCTGGCGGCTTTGGCGCGCGCGGCCCTCATCCATGGCCTGGGCATGCATGTTTCGGCAGCGTCGGTGGTGTCATTGATCGGTCGCGTGGGGGCGGATGCGTTGCATATCGTTGCGCCGTTCGCGCTGACGGTGGGCGCTGCCGCCCTGATCGCCAACGTGGCGCAGACAGGGCCGGTATGGAGCGGATTTCCGCTCAAGCCGGATCTGAACCGCATCAATCCGGCCAGTGGCCTGAAACGGCTGTTCTCGCTACGCACGGTGTATGACGCCGTCAAGAGCGTGCTCAAGGTCACCGTGCTGGCGTGGGTGCTGTACCTGGTGATCAAGGATTTGCGGTCGATGATCTACCTGTTGGGCGAGCGCACGCCCTTTGTTGCCTTGAGGCAGCTGCTGGAAATGCTGACGTCAATGGCTTTGAAGCTGGCGTTCGCAGCCTTGCTGTTGGCGCTGATGGACCTGGGTTACACGCGTTTCGAGTTCAAGCGCAAGATGCGCATGAGCAAGCGCGACGTGAAAGATGAGGTCAAGAACCGCGAAGGCGATCCGCGCGTGCGCTCGCGCCTGCGCGGGCTGCGCATCGAGATGCTGCAAAAGGCGGCGTCCGTGCGCCAGGTGGGCCAAGCCGATGTGCTGATCGTCAATCCCACCCATATCGCCGTGGCGCTGCAATACAAGCGTGGCGAGATGGCCGCGCCCGTGATGCTGGCCAAGGGCGCCGGCAGGCTGGCCGCACGCATGCGGGCCGAGGCCGCCCGGTATGGTGTGACGGTGGTACGCAGCCCCGCGCTGGCGCGCGCGCTTTTCTTCCAGGGCGACATGGGCCAGGTGATTCCGACCGCGCTGTACGCCGACGTGGCGCGCATCATGGTCTGGCTGATTGCCCAGCGCAATGCGCGCAATGCGCTCGGGGGGGCGGCATGAACCGGCTGTCGCAATGGCTGGCGAGCAACCGGGACATCGTGATGGTCCTGGTGGTGATGGGCGTGCTGATCGTCCTGTTCATGCCGATTCCACCGGCGGCGCTGGATTTCCTGATCCTGGCCAATTTCAGCTTCGCCTTCCTGATCCTGCTGCTGACGTTCTACATGACGCGGCCGGTGGAGTTTTCGACGTTTCCGTCGCTGCTGCTGATTGCCACGCTGTTCCGTCTGTCGTTGAACGTGGCCGCTACGCGCCTGATCCTGTCGGAGGCGAACGCCGGCAGCGTGATTTCGGCGATCGGCGGCTACGTGGTGGGCGGCAATTACGTGATCGGGCTGATCGTGTTCCTGATCCTGATCGTGGTGCAGTTCGTGGTGGTGACCAGCGGCGCGCAGCGCGTGTCCGAGGTGGCGGCGCGCTTCACGCTGGACAGCATGCCCGGCCAGCAGATGAGTATCGATGCGGACCTGAACATGGGTTTCATCACCCAGGAACAGGCGCAGGTGCGCCGCAAGACGCTGGAAAAAGAAGCCGCCTTCTATGGCGCCATGGACGGGGCTTCCAAGTTCGTCAAGGGCGATGCGATTGCCGGCATCCTCATCATGGCCATCAATATCATCGGCGGCCTGGTGATCGGGGTGATGCAGCTTGGTATCCCCTGGAGCGAGGCGATCCGCATCTATACCTTGCTGACGATCGGCGATGGCATCGTGACGCAGGTGCCGGCGCTGGTGATCGCGGTGGCGACCGGCATCATCGTGACGCGCTCGGCATCCGATGGCAATTTCAGCCAGGAGGTGGCGCGCCAGATCACGCTTTTTCCCAAGACGCTGTTCCTGGTGTGCGCGGCCCTGTTCGCGCTGATGGCGTTGCCAGGCATTCCGGCGCTGCCGGCCTTCCTGCTGGCGGTGACGGTGCTGGCGCTGGGCTGGGCGGCGCATCGGGCGGCCCGGGCCAAGAGCGCCGCGGAAAGTCCCGCCCAGGACGCGTTGCCGGCGGCGGCCGCGGCCGGTGACCCCTACGACGCCTTGAAGGTCGAAGCCGTCGAGATCCAGGCGGGCGCGCACTTGCTGCCGTCGGTGATGGACCACAGCGGCTTTGCCGACCGCATCGCCGCATTCCGCAATCAGTATGTGCAGGAAATGGGCATGGTCATTCCCACGGTCAAGGTGCGCGCCAGCACCCGGTTGGGGCCGGACGACTACGAGATCGTGGTCTACGGGGTGCCAGCAGGCAAGGGCCAGGCGATGGCGGATCGCTGGCTGGCGATCCATCCGGCTGGCGTCACCAAGACCGTGCGGGGCATCGAGACGCGGGATCCGACGTACGGCCTGCCCGCCGTGTGGATCGAGGAATCCGAAAAGGCCAATGCGCAGCAGGGCCGCTACACGCTGATCGACGGCCTGACCGTGTTGATGACCCACCTGACCGAGGTGCTGCGGCGCGAGTCCGCCAATCTGTTGACGCGTGCCGAGACCGATCGGCTGCTGGAGCGCGTACGCCAGGCGCAGCCCGGGCTGGTGGAGGAACTGACGCCCGGAATCCTGTCCATGACCGAAGTGCAAAAGGTGCTGCAGGCGTTGGTGCGCGAGAAGGTCAGCATTCGCAATCTGGAGGCAATCCTGGAGGTCCTGGCCGATGCGGGACGCAACCAGCGCGACCCTGGCTTTCTGGCCGAGCAGGTGCGCCAGCGGTTGGGGCAGGCGATCTGTCGCTCGTTGTCGGGCGATACCAGTACCTTGCACGTCATCACGCTGGACCCGCTGACCGAAGCGCACATCGGCAATTCCTTGCGCCACACCGCCGAAACGGGCGGCCGCCTGGCGATAGAGCCGCGCGTGGCGGACCAGTTGATCGGCAGCCTGGTGCAGCAGGCGGAAGCCATGATGAAGGCCAACCTGCTGCCGGTGCTGCTGTGCTCGCCGGACCTGCGCCGCCATCTGCGCATGCTGACCGAACGGGTGCTGCCGCATCTGCGGGTGCTGTCCATGGCCGAGATTCCCGGCAGCATCGATCTGAAAGCGTTCTCGGCGGTGTCCGTTGCAGCACTGCAGGAAGCCGCGAACCGCGCCTGAACCAGAAGGAGTGAACCATGGAAATAATGAATCTGATCGGACAGGGCATGGGCGTGGACCAGGACCGCCTGACCGCCATCGCCGTGAACCTGGCCAATGTCCGTACACCGGCCTACAAGCGTGAACTGGTGAATGGCGCGGCTTTCGAAACGCAGATGGACGCGCTGGAGCGGCGCAGCGCCGGCGCCGGCACGTCGTCGCCATCGGCCACCTATTCCGACATGCGACCCGGGGCGGTGCGTTACACCGGGCGTCCGCTGGACGTGGCGCTTACCGGCGAAACCGCCTTTATCGAGCTGTCGCGCGATGGCAAGACACTGTATGGACGCCAGGGTTCGCTGCACGTGGATAGCCAGGGTCGCCTGGCCACGGCGGGCGGAGACCTTGTCATGGGGCAGGGCGGCGAGATCAGGTTGACGTCCACGGCGCCGCGGATCGACCCGATGGGCAACGTCTACGACCAGGGCCGCTTTGTCGACAAGCTGAGCCTGGCGTCGTTCACCGATCCGCAAGGCCTGACGCGCCTGGGCGGGGGCGTCTACGCGGCGTCGCAAGGCCGTGCACAACCGGCGCGCGAAGGCGAATCGTCGGTGCTGCAAGGCTATCAGGAAGGCTCGAACGTGGATCCGGCGCGCGAGATGGTCGGCATGATCGACGTCATGCGCCACTTTGAAAGCCTGCAAAAAAGCGCGCAGTTCATCGACGAGATGACCGGCCGAGCCGTCCAGAAATTGGGCGAATTCTAAGGAGAAACCGAATGATCGATTCCCTCTACATCGGCGCGACGGGCATGCATGCGCAGCAGACCGGCGTGGACGTCGTGGCCCAGAACCTGGCCAACATGAATACCACTGGCTACAAGAAATCGTATGTGGTGTTCGAAGACTTGATGACGCGCGCGGCCACCGGCGGCCAGCCGGCTGGCGTGTTGGGTGCGGACCCCGCCGCCAATATGGGCCTGGGGGTTGCGATTGCGCGCAACGCCAAGTCTTTCACCACCGGCGAAATCAAGCAGACCGGCAAGCCGCTGGACCTGGCCATTCGCGGCGACGGCCTGCTGGAGGTCAGCATGCCGGACGGCAGCATTGCCTACACCCGAGGCGGCACGTTGAAGATAGATCAGGACGGCATGCTGTCGACGCTCTCGGGCCTGCCGCTGAAAGCCTCGATCTCCGTGCCGGCGGACACCGAGAAGCTGACCATCGCGCCCGATGGCCGCGTCACGGCGTGGCGCAATGGCGGCCGCGATGCCGACGAGCTGGGCAAGCTGGAACTGGCGCGCTTTAACGCGCCGGAAGACTTGAATTCGTTGGGCGATGGCCTGTATCAGGCGACCGAGCGCTCTGGCGAGCCGGTGCAGGGTCGTCCGGGTGAGGACGGCCTGGGCCTGTATGCGCAGGGCTTTTTGGAATCTTCCAATGTGCAGCTGAACGAGGAAATCGTCAATTTGATGGTGGCACAGCGCGCTTACGAGGCCAACGCCAAGGTGGTGCAGGCTTCGGACGACATGCTCGGTCTCGTCAACAACCTGCGGCGCTAGGCGAAAACGTGCGCAAGCTGCTGTTGCTGTCGATGCTGTGGCCGTGCCTGGCCGTAGCGGTGCCGCAGGACGAGACTGCGGTGCTGTTCCTGCGCGCGGCGGTAAAGGTGCCAGCGGCGGTCCTGACGTTGGGCGATGTGGCGCGTATCGAGGCCTCCGCCGAACGGTTGCCCGCGTTGGCGGGACTGGCCATCGGTATCGTTCCGCCCGCAGGCGCAACGCGTGAGATAGACCGCGCGGAGTTGCAGCGCTGGATCGATACGGCTGCGCAAGAGTTGGGATCGGTGCAGTGGCGTGGCAACACATCGGTGCGAGTCACGCGCAAGACGGCGGCGCTGGATGCGGAGGCGGTGCTGCGGGTGGCGCAAGATGCGGCACGCAAAGCCTTGCAGGCGCGCTTTGACGATTTTTCCGTGGATGCGGCGGGTAGCCCCTTGCCGGATCTGGTGGCGGCAGGCGCTTTCGAGCTGCGGGCCCGCCCCGTGGCAGTGAGCGACACCCTGGCGTCACGTCTGGTTGTATGGGTCGAGCTTTGGCAACAGGGCCGGCTGTACCGGGCGGTGCCGGTGGCGCTGAAGGTACGGGCCATGGCACCGGTACTGCGGGTGAAAGCGGGGCTGCCCGTGGGGGCATCGGTATCAATGGCTGATGTCACGGTGGAACAGCGCGACGTCGCGGCCTTGGCCGGTGGGTACTGGCCGGCCGATGAGCCGTTGGGTGCGGTTCGGACCCGCCAGGCCGTCGCCGCGGGAGCCGTGCTGATGCGGTCGCAACTGGACGCCTTGCCGGACGTGGAGCGAGGCGATCAGGTGGCGCTGCGCGTTCGTGCCGGCACCGTGACCATCGAGACCACGGCACAGGCGATGCAGGATGGCTGGGCCAACCGCACGCTGCGGGTGCTGCCGGCCAACGCGACGGACACGATACAGGCACGCGTGATACGCGGCGGACTGGTGGAGGTAGTGCAATGAAGTTGAACGCTGTCTGGGTGCGGGTGGCGTGCGTACACGCCATGGCCTTGGCGCTCGTGCTGGCATCGGGCTGGGGAGCAGCGCAGGCCGAAAGCCTCTACGACCCGGCGCTGTACCGGTCCCTGGGCACGGATCGCAAGGCCGCCCGGATCGGCGACGTGCTGACCATCCAGGTGGTCGAAACGTCGTCTGCAACCAGTTCGGCCGACACCTCGACGGGCCGCAAATCCAGCATCGACGCGGAATTCCGCCTGTCGCGCCGGCCGACGACCGCCGGCGGGTTTGAGATCGACAACGATTTCGAGGGCGGCGGCAAGACGCAGCGCTCGGGCCGCTTGCTGGCGCAGATGTCCGTGAACGTGGTGAATATCGCGCCCAACGGCGACCTGTACGTCAAAGGCGATCAATTACTGACCGTGAACGACGAGCAGCAGAAGATTCATGTCAAGGGCAGGGTGCGGCCGCAGGACATTTCACCGGGCAACGTCGTCCTGTCCACGCGTCTTGCGGAAGCCGAAATCATATACATGGGCGAAGGCGAGCTGGCCGGTCGGCAGCGTCCCGCCTGGTGGAACCGTTTTCTCAATTGGCTGGGCTTCTGATGCGCGCGTGGATCGTGGTTCTGATGATGGCAGTGATGCTGGCGGCGTCGCACGGTGCCGTGGCGGCGCGCGCGACCGATACCGAGGTGGTACGCATCAAAGACCTGGGCAAGCTCAAGGGTTGGCGCGAGAACTCGTTGGTGGGTTACGGCATCGTGGCTGGCCTGGCCGGCACGGGCGATTCACCGTCGAACAAGACCACGCGACAGGCGATGGCGAACGTGTATTCGCAGTTCGACCTGACCGTGGCGCCGGATCAGGTGCAAAGCCGCAACGTGGCGGTGGTGATGGTCAGCGCCATGTTGCCGCCTTTCGCCCGGCCGGGCGATGCCATCGATGTGGTGGTGACGTCGGCCGGCGACGCTCGCAGCCTGGTGGGCGGCAATCTGCTGGTGACGGCGCTGAAGGCCCCCAACGGCAAGATCTATGCGCTGGCCCAAGGGTCGTTGTCGGTAGGCGGCTATCGCTATGACATGAACGGCAATGTGGTGCAGAAGAACCACCCGACGGCGGGTTCGATTCCAGGCGGCGCGATGGTGGAAGTGGGCGTGAATGCCCAGATGCTGACGGAAGAGGGCACCATGACCTTCCTGTTGGCCAACCCCGACTACACCACGGCTGGCAGGGTTGCCGCCGAGATCAACCGCGCGCTGGGTCGGCCGCTGGCCAAGGCGCGCGACGCCGCGGGAGTGGATATCCGGGTGCCGGAATTCGAACGCGACGATCTGGTGGCATTCGTGTCGCGTATCGAAGCGCTGTCGATCACGCCTGACCAGCGCGCCAAGGTGATCCTGGACGAACGCACCGGCACGGTGGTGTCCGGCGGCAACGTGCGGTTGTCCAAGGTGGCGATTTCGCACGGCGATCTGCGCATTTCCATCGTGACGGACAACCAGGTGTCGCAACCCATCTTCGTGCGCCAGGGCGATGGCGGCGGCATCCGCACCGAAGTCGTCCCCAACTCCAGCATCGACGTGCGCGATGGCGAGGCCAGCGCTTTCGTCATGTCCGAGGGCAGCACGGTGGCCGACCTGGTCCAGGCGCTGACCAAGATCCGGACCAGTACGCGCGACATCATTTCCATCCTGCGCGCCATCAAGACGGCCGGCGCGCTGCATGCCGATCTCATCATCCAGTAACCCAATGAGCCCATCACGCCATGATTGATCCCGTTACGCTCGCCGTCCTGGGCGCTGCCCTGGATGCCGCCAGCCTGCGTCAGCAGGCCGGCGCGGCCAATATCGCCAACGTCAATACCGCGGGCTATGCCCCGGCGCGGGTCCAGTTCGAGGAACTGATGCCGTCGGCCGCCGCCGCGCTGGATCGCAACGGACGGATTGCCCGGCAGGACCTGGCCACGCCGCGCCTGGCGGTCGAGAGCCGCGTGTCGAACGTGCCTTACGGCGCCAATGGCGTGGCCATCGACCAGGAAGTGGCCGGCCTGGCCCGCAATGCCTTGCACTATCAGGCGCTGGTCAAGTCGCTCAATGGACAGTACGCGCTGGTCGAGTCTGCCTTGAACGACGGGAGGCGCTGAGCATGGATTACCAGAGCGCATTCGCCATCAGCGCTGCCGGCATGAGCGCCGAGAAGCTGCGCGCGGACGTCGCCGCCCTGAACCTGGCCAATGCCAACACGCCGCTGTCGGCCAAGGGTGCAGGCTTTCAGCCGCTGCGGGTAATGTCGTCTGCGCGCGCGACGCCCGCCGTCCGCAGTTTCGGCGCCATGGTCGAACAGGGCCTGTCGGTGGACCAGCGCTTGAGCGTGGCGCCATATCGGGCGCCGGCTCGGCGAGTCTACGAACCCGGGCATCCCCAGGCGGACAAGGACGGCTATGTCTCCTATCCGGGCGTGGACACGCTGACCGAGATGATGACGCTGATGGTGGCCAGCCGCGCCTACGAGGCGGACGTGGCGGCGTTCAACGCAGCCAAATCCATGGCGATGAAGGCGCTGGAGATCGGAGGCCGTCCATGACCGTTGCCGCAATCGATGCGTTGCAGTCCGCCGCGGTTCAGCTCCAGGCCCAGGCGCCTGCCGCGGCCGCGCCCGTGGCGGCGCAGTTCGACGCCCTGGTGCATTCGGGACTGACGGGCGTGAACCGCGCGCTGCTGCAAACCGAGACCGACGCTCAGCGGCTGGCCGTTGGCGATGTACAGAACCTGCACCAAGTCATGATCCATATGGAAGAGGCCAAGGCCAGTTTCCAGTTGTTCCTGCAAGTGCGCAACCGTCTGTTGGACGCATACCAGGAAGTCATGCGCATGCAGATTTGAACCGGGGTTGACCTGACATGTCTTTATCGGAGTTTTGGACGCGCCTGGACCGGCGTAAGCGCTACACCTTGATCGCGGGCGCCGTGGTCATCGTGGCGGCGGTGGCGACGGCGGGCTGGATGCTGACGCGCGGCAATTACCAGGTGCTGTTTTCCGGCATGAAGCCGCAGGACGCCTCGGTGATGCTGAGCGAGCTGGACAAGCAGAAGATCCCTTATCGGCTGGAGGCGGATGGCACCGCCATCCTGGTGCCCCAGGAGGTGGTGCACAAGACCCGCATCCGCCTGCTGGGCCAGGATCTGCCGCTGCATGGCGCGGTGGGGTTCGAGCTATTCAACAATGCCGATTTCGGCATGACGGAATTCGCCCAGCGCATCAATTACCAACGCGCGCTGCAAGGCGAAATTACGCGCACGATTCTGTCGCTGGCCAATGTGGAATCGGCGCGGGTGCTGATCGCGATGCCGGAGCAGGGCCTGTTCCATCGGGGCGCGGGCGTGCCCACAGCGTCCATCGCGGTGGCGCTGCGCGACGGCCGCAGCCTCACGCCCGAGCAGGTGCTGGGCATTCAGCGGCTGGTGTCGGCGTCGATTCCGGATATCGAGGCGCGCAATGTCACCATCGTCAACCAGAACGGCGTTGCGCTGACGGCGGGGGCAGGCGAGTCGGACGGCGCCACGTCGGCCGACACGCGCCTGGCATTGAAGCGATCCACGGAGGAGTACCTGGCCCGCAAGGTGACCAGCATGCTGGACCAGACCTTCGGCAACGGTACGGTGGTCGCGACGGTGGACGTGTTGTTGAACATGGACCGGATTCGGATCACGACCGAAGACGTGCTGCCGTATTCGCCCGCCGGCAAGGGGCAACCCACTGGCGTGGTGGTGCGCGAACGGCGCTCGAACCGTGACGGCGAACCCGGTGCGGGGGTCAACAACGGCCGGCGTGCGGGGGGAGGAACAGACAACGAAACCGATTACCAGGCCGGCCGCAAGGTCGAGGAGATCGTGTCCACGCCCGGCGTCATCATGAAAATGGGCGTGACCGCCGTGGTGCGGGGGCCCATGGACGGCGTGGCGCTGGAACGCCTGAAGACGCTGGTGGGTAACGCCGCCGGCGCACAGGTCGAGCGCGGCGACACGGTCATCGTCTACAGCACCGAACAGATGGCCGCGCGCAGCGGCGTGGTGGTACAGGACGTGGGCATGACGGTGGCCAAGGCGGCCGAGCCGCCGCCATTGCGAACGGAGTTCGAATGGACCCCGCGCCTGGCGATCGCACTGCTGCTGGCGGTGGGCGGGGTGGGATTGATCCTGTTGCTGCTGGTGGGCCGCCGCCGGAACCAGGCCCCCAGACTGTCGGCCGAACAGCGTGAAGTACTGCTGCACCAACTGCGTGGCTGGCTGGAACCCGGCAAGACGCCCGCCGACGCGGAGAAGCCGTAATGGATGGTCTGCGTCTGTGCGCCCTGGCCCTGCATGCGGTCGCCGGCCGTGACCGGGCCTGGCTGCTCTCGAAGTTGCCGGATGGCCAGCGCCGTCAGTTGACGGCGCTGGTGGACGAACTGCGAGGCACGGGCATCCCCGCCGACCCTGAATTGGTGCGCCAACTGGTACGCGAACGCGAGCTGTTGGCGGGCGATCCGGCCCAGGCGCCGGCAGGGGCGCGCCTGTTGCGGGCCAGCGCCCAGGATGTCTGGGCCCTGTTGCGCGGTGAGTCGGACGCTTTGGTCAGCCGCGTGGTGCGGCGTCATGAGTGGCCCTGGAAGGGGGAACTGCTGGAATTGTGCGGTATTGCGCGGGCCAGGCGGATCGAGACGTTGGCGCTGCAACTGGCGCCCGCCGTGGCGCTGGAGCAGGCCATCGTGGACGAGCTGGAGCAGCGGCTGGGTGCGCGTCAGTCGGCGCTGGGGCGCCCGCGGCCCGCGCGTTGGCAATTCCTGCGGCGCGACGGGAGATCGGCATGAAGACCGCTGCCATCCTGCGCCAGATGCCGGTCGCGCCGTCTTCGCGCCTGTTGGGGCAGCGGCCGGCGTTGGCGCCGCGTCCGCCGGTAGCGGCCCATCCGCCCGTCACGCGACCGGCGCCGGAGGCGGTCGTCTCGCCTGCGCCCGCCGCCGCGCCGCCTGCGGTGGTGCCCGTGGATCCCGCCTTGACCGAGGCCGAAATCGAACAGCGCAGCCTGGCGCTGGCGCAGCGCATGATGCAGGCCGAGTCGGATCAGTTGCGCAAGGCTGCCCGAGAGGAAGGCTTGCGGGCAGGTCGCGAAGAAGGGCTGCGCCAGGCGCAGACCCAGGTGGTCGAACAATTGGCGGCGCAACAGGCTCGCTTCCAGGAAGTGGCGGATGCGCTGGTGCAGGCGCTGGCGCGAGATCGCCAGGCGACCGAGGACGCCGCGCTGGAACTGGCCCTGGCGGCCCTGGCGCGCATGCTGGGCGAGGCGCCCGATGCGGCGCGGGTCGCGGCGGTCGTGCGGCAGGCCGGCGCACAACTGCGCGACCCTGGCCAATGGCGGGTGCGGATGGCGCCGGCCGACATCGAACTCTTGAAAGAAGCCGGCATTGATCCGGCCGCCCTGGCGCCACAAGCTGCCGACGTGCAATGGGTAGCCGACCCTGCAGTGCAGGGCGGTTGCGTCTTGCAGACGGCGACCGGCAATCTGGATGCGCGCCTGCACAAGCAGGTCACCGCGCTGGCGGATGCGCTGTCGCAGGCCTACCGCACGCGTGGAGAGCAGGCATGAGCATGCCGGCCATGGCGCCCTATCTGAAGGCGATCGACAGCGCGGCGCTCTATGCCCGCGACGGGGCTGTGAGGCACGTCGCCGGCCTGGTCGTGACCTGCGCCGGCCCGGACGCCAGCCTTGGCGAGCTGTGCCGGATCACGCCGCAGGGCGCAGGGGCGGACATTCTGGCCGAAGTGGTGGGCGTGAGGCCCGATGGCGTGGTGCTGATGCCGTATGGCCGGCTGGACGGGGTGGCCGCGGGTTGCCGGGTCACCGTGGCGGGTAGCCTGGCGGGGGTGCCGGTAGGCCAGGCGCTGCTGGGCCGGGTGGTGAACGCATTTTGCGAACCGCTGGACGGCGGCGTGCCCGTGGCAGCGGACGCCCTGGCGCCATTGAAGGCGGCTCCCGTCAATCCCCTGCATCGCAAGCCGATCGACACGCCGCTGGAGACGGGGGTGCGGGTCATCGACGCCATGTTGCCCCTTGGGCAAGGGCAGCGGATCGGCATCTTCGCTGGCAGCGGCGTCGGCAAAAGCACGCTGTTGGGCATGTTGGCAAGGGGCGTGCAGGCTGACGTGAACGTGATTGCCCTGATCGGTGAACGCGGCCGTGAGGTACGGGATTTCATCGAGCGGCAGTTGGGGCCTGATGCCCTGGCGCGGTCCGTGGTGGTGGTGGCGACGTCGGATGAGCCCGCCTTGATGCGCGCCCGTGCCACCTATGCGGCGATGGCGATTGCGGAGTATTTCCGTGACCAGGGGCAAAGCGTGTTCCTGACGATGGATTCGGTCACGCGATACGCCATGGCGCGGCGCGAGATCGGGCTGGCTGCGGGCGAGCCCCCGACCGCTCGCGGTTACACGCCGTCGGTGTTCGCCGATATTCCCGAACTGTGCGAACGCTGCGGCCGGCTGGAAAACGGCGGATCGATCAGCGCCATCTTCACGGTGTTGGTGGAAGGCGACGATTTCAATGAACCGATCGCCGATAGCTTGCGGGCCACGCTGGACGGCCATATCGTGCTCACCCGCGACCTGGCCCATCGGGGGCATTACCCGGCTATCGATGTGCTGCGCAGCGTCAGCCGCCTGGCCGGCGAACTGTCCAGCAAGCCCGAGCGGGCGCTGATGGCCGAGGCGTCAGCCAGCCTGGCGCTGCTCGAGCGCAATCGCCAGATGGTGGACATTGGCGCCTATCAGGCAGGCACCAATCCCGCATTGGACGCCGCGCTGGCGCTGGCCCCCGCACTGGACGGCTGGCTGCGCCAGGAGACCGATGCGCCGGACACCCGCCGCGGCGCCTTCGAGGCGCTCGCGGCAATCATTGCCGGCGGGCAGCGGGAGGCGTCATGACGGCGCAGACCCGCTTCAAGTATTCGCTTGCCGCGTTGGAGTCCTTGTATACGCATCGGCTGGAACAGGCGCGTCTGGCGTTGACCCAGGCGCAGCAGCGGCTGGATGCGCATCAGGACGTCCTGCAAGGGCTGCGCCAGGCGTTGACACGGCATCACGCGGATTGGGCATCGACGGCGGCCGGCGGGTTCGACCCGGCGCGCCACGAGGTGGTGCGTGCGGCCTTGAGCGTGATGCAGGGGCGGCTGGATGCCGCCCGCGGCCATGAGGCGGCCTTGATCGAGGCTGTTCAGGCATGCCGCGAACAGGTGCTGCGCGCCCATCGGCGCAGCGACACCCTGGACCGTCACAAGCAGGACGCCGCGCGCGATTTCCAACAGGAGTCCGCGCGCAGCGACCAACGGCAGGCCGATGACGCCTGGCCGCTGCGGGGAGGCAACCATGACCGCCTTTGACGCACTGATGCCAAGCGGCGTCGGCCCGGCCGGCACGGCTGCCGGCGGCATTCGCCCAGGCGGTGGCACAGGCGATTGGCGCCAGGCAGTGGAGCAGGCCCAGGCCCGGTCGTGGCTGCGCGACCGGACCCCGGCGGCGGGGCAAGAGCGGGCGCCAGCGGGATCGGGTCCGTCTGCGCCGCCCGCCCGGCCCGGGGCGGAGCGCGCGGGGCAGACAGACGCGCCGCTTTCCGGCCCGCAGGACGAGGCACCCGCTTCGCCCAGCGCCTCGGCAGAAATCGGGCCGCCCACAGCGGTTGCGCGCCTGACGATGGGCGCGGGCGCTGTGGCGCAAATGGGGTTGCCGGCGCCGCTGGCCGCCTTGCCGCAGCCTGCCGCCACATCGACCCGCCTGCAGGGCAACTCGGCGCTGCCCGCTGCCACGGCTGGCCAGGGGGAAGTCTTGCGCAGCGCCCGTGCCCGCAAACAGTCCATCCATGCAGAAAGCGGCGAGCAAGGGGTATCCGTCTGGATTCGGGACGCCTCGCTGAACAGTCGCGAGGCCAGCCATCTGGCCGCCGCCATTGCCGCCAGCCTGTCGTCGGGGCGGCAAGACGTGGCATCGCTGTATCTCAACGGCCGTCCAGTGGTGGACGGATCGCAATTGTCCTCATCCAAATCGTCGGAGTAAGCATCATGGCAATCGATTCGACCGCGGCGGCATCCGCCTCGACCCAACTGGGCATGCAGGACCTGCTCAAGGTGTTGCTGGCGCAATTGACCAACCAGAACCCCCTCAAGCCGATGGAAAACCAGGACTTCATCGGCCAGATCGCACAGTTCTCGTCGCTGGAGCAAAGCCGCCAGACCTACGCCAAGCTCGACCAGCTGGTGGGCCTGCAATCCACCCTGCAGTCGGTGGGGCTGATTGGCAAGACGGTGGACGTGCAGTCGGCCACGGGCAGCATCACTGGCGTAGTGACGGCGCTGAGCCTGGCGTCGGGCAGCCCCATGCTCAGCGTGCGGACCTCCAGCGGGTCCATCGTCAATGACCTGAGCCTGGGCTCGGTGTCGGCCATCCGTTAAAGGGGAAGGGCATGCTCGACAGCATCTGGCTCAGCCTGGCGGGAATGAACGGATTTTCCAAGGGGTTGCGCACCATCAGCAATAACGTCGCCAACATGAACACGCCGGGCTTCAAGAAGTCCCAGCTGCTGTTCGAAGAGCAGTTCAATGCCAGCGTGCCGTACAAGCACGATCGGCAGGGGCTGGGCGGCGATGGCAACGGCGGCGGCGTCAACGCCTACGCCAGCCGTATCGATTTCTCGCCGGGCGAGGCCCGCCAGACGGGCGCCAGCCTGGACATGGCCGTGGACGGCGCCGGCTATTTCATGCTGCGCGCGCCGGACGGCGAGGTGCGCTACACACGGGCCGGCCAGTTCGACTTCGGCGATGACGGCATCCTGCGCAACAAGAGCGACGGGGCGATCGTGTTGGGCACCGACCGCAAAGGCGAAGGGCCCCTCGGGCAGATCTCGCTGGCGGGCATGACGACGTCGCCCGCCAACTCCACCTCGTCCATCCGCTTCACGGGCTATCTGTCTTCGACAGGCACGGACCACCAACTGGCTGCCGTCAAGATCTACGACCGCAGCGGCGCCGAACACCTGCTGAAGGTGTCGTTCGCCAACATGGGGGCCACGCAGCCGGGCGCCTGGAAGGTCACCGTGGAAGACGGGCCGAACAAGATCGGCGAAGGCATGCTGGTATTCAAGGACGGCCGGCTGGACCCCGCTTCGGCCAAGATCGGCGTGACCTACGCGCTGCCGTCGCTGGCGACGCAGTCGATCACGCTGGATTTCAGCGAGGGCGTGACCTCGTTCGCGTCGGGCACCACGTCCACTCTGACCGTGTCCGGCCAGGACGGCTACACCGCAGGCACCGCCACGGGCGTGACGTTTGATGCCTCGGGCACGCTGTCGGTGGCCTATTCCAATGGTCAATCCGTGCAGGGCTCGCGTATCGCGCTGGCGCGCTTTGCGTCAGACGACGTGCTGTCGCCGCTGGGCGCCAGCCAGTTCGTGCTGGCGGACGCGCGCGGCCGTACGGTGGGCAACCCCCGCGAGGCGGGCTTCGGGCGCTTGCAGACCGGCCGCGTCGAAGGGTCCAACGTCGACCTGTCGCAGGAATTCAGCGACCTGGTCGTGATGCAGCGCGGCTACCAGGCGGCGTCGCAGACGATTTCCACCGCGAACGACCTGATCCAGTCGCTGTTCGACCTGAAAGGCAGGCGCTGATGACGACCTGGACGATAGCGTGGTGGGCGCAGGCGGAACGCGACCGGGCCGCAGACCAGGTGCGTCAGGCGTTGCGCGACTGGGCGGGGCAATGGGGCGCTGACGAATCCACCGTGTCCGGCGGCAACGTCACCGAAGCCGAGGCGGTTGTCGCGGGCTGGTGGCGCCTGACCGGCAGCGGCGACCGGGATGGCGTCTGGCTCACCCATCCGGATGCGGCGGCGCGTGAACTGGGGGCCGCGTTGTGCGACGACGCGCGAGATCCGGATGCGGTGACCCGCCATGGCGGTCCGGTATCGCAGGCTGCGGCGCGTCAGGCCGCCCGTGCGCTGGCGGCATCGCTGTGCACCCATTTCGATTGGACCGTGGCCCATGACGAGGCGGCGTGCGCCTTGCCCGCGGGGCTGTTGCGCGGCGGCCTGGCGCTGTCGTTGTCGGTGGCGGGTGCGCCGCTGGTGCTGGTGTGCAGCGCAGGCGTGGCGCGCAGCGTCGCGGCGCGTATGCCTGACGCGCTGGATACGCCGCTGGTGCCGCTACCGCAGGTGATCGGCCGGCGTCCGGTCACCCTGTCCGTCGCGCTGCGTTCGGTGCGGCTGGACATCGGCAGTCTTTGTTCGTTGACGGTGGGCGATGTGATCGCCCTGGACCACAAGCTGGATGAACCGGTGGCGCTGCTGGCCGGTGATGCGTCGCCGGTCGCCGACGCGCATCTGGCAAGACTCGGCCCGCAGAAGGCCATCAGGTTTGGACGGGCGGCGCCGTAGGCGACGTCCGCAATATTAGAAAAACGCTTCAGGAGTATGGATTTGACTACGCAACACGGAGACATTGCCGGCGCAATGGCTCAACCCATCGATTTTCCGGAAGGCGTGGACGCCCAGGCCGAGCAGCAGGCGCTGGCGATCCGCAATCTCAACCCCATCCACAGCGTCAGGGCGACGCTGTCCGTGCGGGTCGGCGAGGTGGAGCTGACGGTGGGAGACCTGATCAACGCCAAGAGCGCGCAAGTGTTCGCGCTGAACCGGCGGGTCGATCAGCCGGTGGACCTGCTGCTGGAAGGCAGCGTGGTGGCGCGAGGCGAACTGGTCGCGGTTGGCGATCACTTCGGCATCCGCGTCATTGAGCTACCCCTGGATCTGCGTTCGCTCGCATGAGCGCCGGCACGCCCCTGGAGTGGGCGCGAGAAACCGCTCCAACGACGGGATTGCAGTCGTGGTCGTGGGCGCTGGCGATCGTGCTGGCGCTGGCCGCGTGCGCCATCGTGCTGTGGTGGCGCGCGCGCACCGGCTCGCCGGCAGGCCGCCGGACGTCCGGCCCGGCGCTGCGGCGCCTGGGCGGCACGCGTCTGAGTCCGAAGGTGACGCTGGAGGTCATCGAGTTCGGCGGCCAGCGCCTCTTGCTGTCGGTCAGCGACGCCGGCGCCCGCGAACTGGCCCGTGAGCCGGTGGCGGACGCGCGGAGCGCACCATGAAGACGCGCCATCTTGCCGCCATCATGGCGGCGCTGCTGTCGTTCGCCTATGCGGCAAGCGCCGTTGCCGCCGGCCAGGCGCCTGCCGCGGGATCGCTGGTGTCCGCCAACGCGGCACCCGAAACCGCCATGGCGCTGCGGGTGGCCATCGGCCTGACGGTGCTGAGCCTCTTGCCCGCCATGCTGGTCTGCATGACGGGATTTCTGCGCATCATCATCGTGCTGTCGATGCTGCGCCACGCCTTCGGCATGCAGGAGACTCCCCCCAATGCCGCGCTGCTGGGCCTGTCGCTTTTCCTGACGCTGTTCGTCATGGCGCCGGTGGCGCAGGACGTCAACCAGCACGCGCTGCAGCCCTTCATGCAGGGCACGTTGTCGATCGAAGACGCCTATGCCCGCGGCGCCCAGCCACTGCGCGCCTTCATCATCAAGCAGACCCGCGAGGAAGACCTGGCGCTGATGCTGGAGCTGTCGGGCGCGCCCAAGCCGAACACGCTGGAAGAGGTCAGCAACGTGCAGCTGATTCCCGCATTCATGCTGTCCGAACTGCGCGTGGCCTTTCAGATCGGTTTCGTGATTTTCCTGCCCTTCCTCCTGATCGACCTGATCGTGTCCAGCGTCCTCATGGGACTGGGCATGATGATGATGCCGCCGGTCACGGTTTCCCTGCCGATCAAGATCCTGTTGTTCGTGCTGATCGACGGTTGGGGGCTGGTCTTGCGTTCGACGATCGGGTCATTCCATTGAGCGCCCTGGCTATGAGCACAAGCTCCTACGAATCGGACTGGCCGCTTCTACCCGAAGAGGACCGGTTGTGGCTCGCCTACCGCGAGGCCCCCACCCAGACCCTGCGTGACCGGCTGGTGACCCGGTACCTGCCTTATGCCCGCGCCATCGCGGCCCGCATGTATTCGCGGCGGGGCGGGCAGGACTTCGAGTTCGACGATTACCTGCAATATGCGTCGCTGGGCCTGATGGAATGCGTGGACCGTTACCAGCCCGGGCTGGGCGCGTCCTTCAAGACGTACGCCACGACCCGCATGGCCGGCTCCATCCTGAACGGCCTGGAGAAGCTGACCGAGCGCCAGCAGCAGCTGTCGATCCAGCGCCGGCTGACCGCCAATGAAGACCGCATGGCGTCGTGGGCCGAAGACGACGGCGAGGACGACGGCATGGAATCGACCGAAGCCTTGTTCCGCCGGCTGGCCGCCGTGGGGGTGGGCGTGGCGCTGGGCGTGCTGCTGGAAGGCTCGGGCCTGATCGAATGGCAAGCGGGCCAGGCAGCCAACGGCCTGGGCGCCTACGAACAGGTTGAGCTCAAGCAGCTGCGCGACCGCGTGCTGGCGCTGGTGACGGCCTTGCCCGAGCGCGAACGCCACATCGTGCGTGCCCACTATATGCAGGACGTGCCTTTCCAGGACATCGCGGCCGAACTGGGGCTGACCAAAGGCCGGATTTCCCAGTTGCACAAGCGGGCATTGGAAATGCTGCGCAACGAACTGGCGAAGTACCGGCAATCGTCGGCCGATTTCTGACCGCCGTGGATCGCGCTACGCTAACCCCTTGAACGAATTTCGCAATACAGGAACCCTTGCCATGTCGAACCCCACAGACCGCCTGGACCGTTTTGACGGCTACCTGCGGCAGGACCCGGACAACACCGCCTTGGCGGTCGAAGCGTTCGAGCTGGCCCTGAGCCTGGGCCTGCACGAGCGGGCCGGGGCCTACCTGGACGCGGCGCAGGCCAGCGCGGGCGACGACCCTTACCTGGCGTACCGGCGCGGCGCCTGGCTGGCGGCGCAAGGCCGCTGGAGCGAGGCGCTGACGCTGCAGCAAGGCTTATGTGAGCGAGACCCGGAGGACGCGGATCTGGCTGCCGCGCACGCCAGTCTGTTGCACTACGCCGGCCGTCATGACGAAGCCGAAGCTGCCTGGGCGGTGCTGCAAGCGTCCGGCAAGTTGCCCGATTACGCGTGGGCCAACCGCTTGCGCACGCTGCACTTTCTGGGCCGCCTGAAAGAAGGCCTGGCCCTGGCCGGCATGCGCGGCGAGCTGTTGCGTGAGCAGCCCGAGGCCGCCGGGGTGCTGAGCCTGATGGCGCTGGACGCGGGCGATTTCGCCGCCGCCCGCCTGTGGGCAGATCTGGCGCTGGACGGCGAACCGCCTTCGCTCGAAGCGTTGACCACGCGCGGCGCCCTGGCATTGGCGGCCAAGGATGCGCCGGGCGCCTTGGCGGCGCTGGCACCGGTGGTGCAGGCCCGGCCCAATGAAGGCCGAGCCTGGTCGTCGATGGGCATCGCGCATCTGCTGCTGCAGGACGCCGGCTCGGCCCAGGCCGCATTTCTTCGGGCCACGGCCTTGATGCCCGCCCACATCGGAAGTTGGCACGGGCTGGGCTGGGCGCGGCTGCTGGGCCGCGATGTGGCGGGTGCGTCCACGGCGTTCCAGCAGGCCCTGGAACTGGACCGCAACTTCGGCGAAAGCCATGGCGCGGTGGCCATCGGCCTGGCCCTGGCCGGCCAGCGCGATCAGGCCGAGCATCACATCGAGCGGGCCCTGCGCCTGGATCCGGCATCGCTGTCTGCGCGTTTCGCCCAGGCGGTGCTGGGCGGCGCATTGCAGAATCCAGACGAATTCCAGGCGCTGGCGGCGCGGGCGTTACGCGGCGTCGAGGCGCCAGACGGCCGATCCCTGGCGGACTGGATTCGCCAGTGACAAGCGGCGCCCGAGGGCGCCGCTCTATTTTTCCGCCGTATCCTTCGGCATGGCGAGCAGCAGGCGCGCAGCGCGCCGGCTGGCCGCCAACAGGTCAGGCTGTGCTTCCATACGCTGCTGCACGATGTCCACCAGTTGATGGAATTTGGGGTCGTTGATCAGGTTCGTGCCCAGGTCCGAGAGCAGGGCGGCTTCCAGGAAGTAGCGAAAGGCCTTGCGCTCCCTGCCGGGGTCGTCGGGGCTCAAGGCCCCGACACGGGTCACGAGTTCGGTGAACGCGGGCGGTTCCGCGGTCTTGGCTGCGCCGTTGGCGCGGGTGGCCTTGTCGGCCTTGCCGGTGATGCCCGCGCGTCCGCCTGCCGCGGTCCGCTGCTGAATAAGCTGGGCCAGGCGCCCAATGCCGTCAATCATCGTGGGGCCTACAGGTTCTGCTTGTAGGATGCCAGCACGAACTGGGTTGCGGCTTCGTCTTGTTCCCCGGGTACGGGGTCGTCGGCGCGGCCTTGCAGGGCCTGGATATGCGCGGCGACCATGCGCATGTCGTGGTTCAGCGGCGCGTTCTCTTGATTGTTGGCGATGCCTTTTTCAATCAGCAGCAGCGCGTCGTCGAAGGCGTCGATCGCCAGCGCCGCGAAGGCGCGCTTGAACAGCACCAGGAAGTGGACTTCGCCCAGGTCCTCGAGCGGTTGCCAGGTCTGGAACGCAGCCAGGGGCCGCGCACTGGTGAACTGCAACAGGCCCAGCTGAAAGCGTGCGGTGGCCAGCGTGGGTTCAAGCTGCAAGGCGCCGATGAAGGCCGCTTCGGCCGCATCGGGTTCGCCGCGCTGCATATGGTGCGCGGCCAATACCGCCAGGACTTCGCCGGAGCGAGGCTGCGCCTGGCGGGCCTGCTGCAGCACGGCCAGCGCGGCGTCGTTGTCGCCGCGCTCCAGCGCCTGGGCATACGGTTCGAGAAAGGGTGGGGGAACGGGGGCTTGGGTCATGGCAATGGCGCGCGGCAGATGAGGGTCAGAGAGAGGCGATGGCGGACAATTGCAGATTGCCTGCCAGGGATTCGGCAAGCTGTGCGCAGTGCGTCGCATCGTGCCCGGTGACCGCAAACATGGGCCATGCGTGGCCGAGGTCGTAGGGGCGGCTCGAATCGTACGCCAGCTCTTGAATCAACGGCACGCATCCTGCGCCGAATGTCGCCTGGCGCCGGCCATGCTGCAAGGGTAACACCAGCCGCCGGATACCCACATAGGGGGTTGGCCAGGAGAATTCGAGGGTATCGGCCAGGCCCAGCATGTAGGCCAGCGCGGCTGGGTAGAAGGGCAGGCCCAGGCCGAGAAAAGCCCGGTCCGGCATGGTGCCGGGCCGCAGGTTGATGTCGATGGGGCACAGCTCGCCGTCCTTCTCCACGCATTGGATGTAGATGATGGACTGCCGCAGCCCGATATCGTGCAGCGACTGGATCATGCGGCCGATCTGCGTGTGGCGGGGGTGGCGTTGGCCCAGCAGCATCCATTCGCATTGCATCGAATCGCGCGTGAACCGCAGGCGGCCGCCTTCGTGAATCACGATCTTTTCCGGACCGGCCACGGCCGCGGCGGTGTACACGTCGCTGTCGCCGATGTACTCCATCGTCAGATACCGGCCGTACCAGGAATTGGGGTCGTTCTGGTAGGCCAGGAAGGCCTCCAGCAGGTCCTGGGCCACCAGCCAGTCATGAAAATGGCGCAGGCTGTCATAGCGCTGGTAGGCCCAGGGGTGCTCGGCGAACGAGCCACTGCCCTTGTCCGGCTTGACGATGATGGCGTAGGGCAGGTCCAGCAGCAGGTCTTCGGCGCGCAAGGGGGCATGCGCCCAGAGCGTGCTGAAGCCGCAACGCGCGAAATGGCGATAGGCCAGCGATTTCTGCGTGGCAATGGTGGTGGCCAGCACGTCGGGGCCGGCTACCCGGTGCAGCGCGGCGAGGTTGGCGGCGTCCACGCTGCGAAAGTCGCTGCAGGCGAACACGCCCAGCGTGTGGGCGTCGGGGTAGGGTACGACCGCCAGGTCCAGCGCGTGGGCCGCGGCGTGATATTGCTTTTCCTTGGCGGCGCTTTCGCGGCTGTGCGAGGCAAGTAGAACGATATTATGTTTCATGTGGATGCCTTCAGGTCGGGGTGCAACATGCCGCCGCGAAGCAGGTCAAAGGGATGCGTCCTGCCGAAGTGCCGGTTGGCCTGCCAGCTATCGCGCTGGGCGTCATGGTCGAACCAGGGCGCAAACCCCAGTACCAGGTGGATGCGGGGCGTATTGCTGGGTTCTTTCACGTAGACCCGGTGGGGGATGTTGGTATTGAAGGTGTAGGCATGGCCGGGCGCCAGGAAGTGCTCGGTCATGGTGTCGGAATCGGCCTGGGGCGTGTCCTTGGCGTGCTCGATCTGCAGGCGGTACGCCGGGTCGGACGTCAGCGGGATGTTCAGCCGCAGGTTCTCGAACACCGGCTCGTCGCGGTGCCAGCCGTCCATGAAATCCGCCGTGATGCCGCGTTCGCCGATCAGCACCGACAGCCGGGAACGGATCAGCGTCAGGCCGCACTGATCCAGGAACGCGCCCAACGCGCCCAGCCGGGCCGCGGGCGTGCGGACCCGAAAGCCGTACGAATCGAAGTAGGTGTTCTTCAGGGTGCGATGGCGCTCGACCGAGTTGTAGTAGAACTCGCTGATCGGGTTCATTGAGGTGCCCAGCGTGGCCTGGTGCACATCTTGCACGCCGGGGTCGTGCATGTCGGGGTTGTGCACCAGCGACAGCGACTGGTAGTTGTGATCGTCGTAGCGTCCTTCGGCCGACAGCCAGCCGTGCAGGCCGTGCGCCTCGATCGCCTGGATCGCGGCGTCCTGCAATCCCTGGTACAGGCCGGGCGGCAACGCAATCGCCAGCAATTGCGACGATGTCTGGCCCTGCATCGCCGCGCAGGCGTCGGCAAACGGCGTTTGCGCCTTCAGGTGCTGAACGATCGTCAGCGCCTCGGGCGCATCGTGAACCGGAAACGGAGTCATGGCGGGGCCTTTCAATTGAAGGGATGGGGGAAGGCGTGCTGGCGGCGGGGCCTGCCGACGGCCTGCAAGGTGTGTTGATAGGCGGGATGCCCCTCTGCCGCGTTGCCGGCGCCGAACTTCAGGGGAATCAAGCCGGGTATGAACGCGCGCACCGTGGGCGTACGCAGCGGCGCGCCCTCGCTCAGGTCGACGGCGATCAGCCGTTGGCCGTCGCGGCGCAGGCGTGCGAGCAGGTCGCTGCCGTCCCGCGCGCCGTCGCCACGAGGCATCGGCGGCAACGGCATGGACACCAGATGGTCCGCACGGCGGAAATACGTTTTCTGGCGATACAGCTCTGCATGGCAGGCGGCTTCTTGCACTTGCGCCGGGCGCAAGGGCGACGGCGGGGGGTGATGCATCGTCACGTAGACCTGCGCTTCCAGTTCCATCAGCGCATGGTCCATGGCTGCGTCAAGCGTGTAGCCTGCGCTGCTGGCAACACGCGTGAACGCGTGCGCCGTGGATTGCGCAAAGCAGAAGGCGACCTGGCAGTACGGCGATGGCAGATGACGCAGTTCGATCCGCAGGCCTGCCGCCCGCAAGCGCTGCACGCGGGTTTGTACAAGCGCAGGCAGCACGGTTTCGTCCACGGCATGGGCGGCCTGTCCCAGCCACAGACGCACAAAGGCGTCGCGTTCAATCAGTTCCAGCACGGCGTTTTCCAGCGCAGCTTGCATCGAGGCATGACTGGCGACGCCGGACGTATTGCCGCCGGTGTAGGCGGTGGGGCGGTGCAGATCGGAGAGTGCGTCTTCCAGGTACACCAGGTCTGCCAGCATGAAGCAGGGCTGGTCGGTGAAGACGTCGTGGGCCGCTTTCCACCAATAGGTGGCCGCGTCGTCGAAACGTTGGTAGGGAAAGCTTCGCCGACGATACTGGGCGTCGCGATAGCGCAGCACGTCGGCCGGGTGCACGGCGCCTGGCAGGTCGCGGCGCCGCGCCGCCACCAGGCCGTGCGGATGCAGCAGCGCCGCACGTTCGCGGCTTTCCATCACGGCTTTCAGCCGCGCCTGGGCGGGTTGGGCATCGCGGCCCCACGACCAGGGGTGCGAGGGATCGCATCGGGCGCGGCCCAGATAAAAGCTTGCATCGCCGGCGGCGTGCAGGTCGACCCAGTCGAATTCGCCTTCGGTGGTCGCGTCAACTTCTGCGCAGGCCGAACCGATGAACACGGTCGTGATCGGCACGACGGCGGCGGACAAGCCCAGCAGGCGGCCCAGCTCGCGTTCGATGAAGCCGCCGATCTCCACCGCGTGGCGACCGCTGGCGGCGGCTGCCAGCAGCGTGTTCTGGGCGGCGTGGCCAGCTTCCAGCGGCACATACGACAAGGCCCGAGGCCCGTACTTTGCTGCGCTGGCGGAAAAATCGGCCGCGATCACCAGCACGCCCTGGGCGTGGTCCAGCAGTTGCGGCGAGGAAAATGCGGCGCAACTGCGCGACAGGTCGGCATCGATAGGCCCGTAATGCAAACGGCCGGCGGGTGCCGCGGTCAATCGGTACACCCCGGCAGCCAAGCGCGCCGGGCAGGACGCATCCGCGGCGCCGCAGTCTCGCAGATTGACGTAGAAATATTGCAGGGGATACAGCGCGCCCGCGGACGGACTGGTGGTGCGCGTGGCATCGGCGTCGGCGACGATGCCGGCCGCCGCCCACAGCATCGCCGTCAATGTTGGCGCGTCGATGGCATCCGGGCCAAAGCTGCGCCGCGATCGGCGGGTGGCCAGCAGCGCATGCAGGGCCGTGGCGGGGCCGCGGCTGTCGATCGCGATCGCATCGCGTCGCGGCGCGGCATTCAAACGCTGTTGGGCCGCCAGCACCAGGGCTTGCTGCGCCTGCGCATCGGGCAACGCGCCCAAGGTGCGCGGGTTTTCGGCATAGGCCCACCAATGCCGCGGCGCATCGTGAAGGCTGACCAGCGCGCCTTCGTCGATCAAGGCTTGCAACAGTCCCGTGACGGAATCGGCGTGCCAATGCTCGGCTTGCCGACGCTGCAGCCAATCGCGCGGGGTGAGCGTGCCGTCGAATTCATGCAGGGCGCGCAAGACGCGCGCCGGTGCATCCAGCGACAGCGTGCGCGTCGGCAGCCGGCATTGCAGGCGATCGCCATGCAGCAGGCTTCCGGGCATCAACACATAAGGAAGATCCAGTTGCATGGGCGGCGCCTGCGCGGGGCTGCCGCCGCAGGCCTCGGTCTGCTTACTTGCCGCTGCTGCCCGCGGGAACGGGCACGGACTGGCCGCGACGCTGCTGGCTGGACGCGGTCCAGGTGAAGCGCTTGGGGTCGTTCTGGCCGGCGACGGGCTGGGGAGTGGTAACGGGGGTCTGGCTCATGGTGGCTCCGGTTTCAGGACATCTGCACGCCTTGCGGCATGCGTTGGATGAAGAGTCCGGGTATCAGCCGGCTCGCATAACTTGTCCGGGTGAAGACGGGGCGGTTTAGGGCGGAGAAGGAATTGATGAAAGGCAAGCGGCGGCGCTAAACCCGCGGCGCGCCGGTCGGAGAAGTTGAGTGCGGATAGTGCGCCCTCGAAGTGAGGGACGGCTAACAACGACTTCAAGGACTACGTAGAAAAATGGTCGCGATCGTAAGCGGGAACAGCCTGGGAATTAACCTGAGTTCTCTTGCCAAGCTGGGAGACCAGGGGGTATTTGGCAATGCCAATCTTGGCCGCAGTAACGACCAGGTCTACGTCAATGCCTGGAGCGGAAACCTGGTTTTCCGGACGCCGGATGACCAGTTGTCGGGTCACGGGTCGCTGTTCGGCTCGGTGCGCACCTACAACAGCCAAGGCAAGCTCGGACACACGGATGCGTGGTCGATTGGGGCGGCGCTGAAGAAGGTGCGATTGAACGGGCAACTGTTCAACTCGATGAGCTCGATGACGCGTGTCGACGACGATGGATCCGAGCAATCTTTCCTGACGGACTCGTCCATGGCGGCGACCTACGTGTCGTCGGCGGGCGCAGGGGCTTATGACAAGATCACGTACGACTCGGTCAAAGGGCAGTTTGTCTGGCAGGATGGCGCGACCGGCCTGATTGAACGCTACGAGGGTAGTGGAGCCGGCCGGCTGTTGAGTTCGACGGACGCCAGCGGCAATACGCGTACCTATGCCTATGGCCCGAATGGCAAGCTCAGCAGTGTGACCGACGCCAGCGGCGGCGTCACCTACTACGACTATGTCGGCCAGAACCTGACCCAGATACGCACCGTCACGGTCGAGAACGGCGTTCAGGTCATGCAGACGCGGGTCCGTTACGGCTATGACGGGCTTGGTCGTCTGTCCGCTGTGTCCATCGACTTGACGCCGGAAGACGGCTCGATTGCCGATGGCAAAGTCTTCCAGACGTTCTACACCTACGATGGCGATAGCGATCGCCTGGCCTCGGTGTCGCAGACTGATGGCACGCAGTTGTCGTTCACCTATGTACAGGATGGCGCGGATTTCAGGATTGCCAGCGTCACCGATGCGTTGGGACAGGTCACTCGATACTCCTATCGCTACGGTCTGACGACGGTTGTCAATCCCAAGGGCGAAGCCACACTCTTCCAGCACAATTACTCAACAGGTGAATTGCGCACAGTGACCACGCCGCCGGTGAATGGCGTCAGCCAGGTCACGATGTTCACGATGGACGGCAAGGGCAACGTCACTCGTATCGATCAGACGGGCGGCTATTCCGTCAGCATGACCTACGACACCCGAGGTAACCAACTGTCCTGGTCGGACTCGGGAAGGAACGTCATTACCCGAACCTACGACAGTGGGAACCGGGTGCTGACCGAGATCTCGTATGTCGTGCCCATGACGCAGACAGGCGGCGCGGCGCGAGGCGAACTGACCACGCGTTATGTCTACGATGCCGCGGGCCGGCTGCGTTTTCATATCAATCCGGTGGGCAACGTCACGGAATACCGCTACAACGCCTACGGTGAGCGGGTGTCGACACTGACCTATGCCGGTGATGTTTTCCCCCTCCGTACGTTATACGTCAACGAATCCGCCACATTGGCGCAGATGGAAAGCTGGGCCGCCACGGTCAATTTCAGCCGGGTATCGCGAGTCGACTCGGTCTATGACTATCGCGGGCTGCTGCAGCAAACGATCGCCTACCAGCGGGTGTCGAGCAGCGGCGACGGCATCCTGGACGGCGATCAAGTCCTGACCCGTTATGTGTACGACCAGGCTGGTCGCCTCCTGACGTCGATCTCGCCCACCAATGGCGCGACGAGTTATGTCTATGACGGTCTTGGCCGTCAGATATCGGTGCAGGACGCCCAGGGCAACCTGACCTTGACGCAATACGACGATGCCGGCGGTCAAGTTGTCGTGAAGCAGGCGAATGGTCTGAACATCGTCTCGACCTACGACAAGGCCGGCCGGCTGGTCAGCCGGATGAATCGAGATCAAGCGGGCGCGAACCTGGGCGAGACGCAGTACGCGTACGACGCCAATGATCGGCTGATCATGACGACGGACCCGTCTGGCGGGCGGCAGTTCAACATCTATGACGCCGCGGGTCGTAAGGCCGGTGAGGTCGATGCCAGTGGGGCATTGATCCAATACATCTACAACGACGCAGGCAAGCTTTGGCGTACCACGCGGTATTTCGGCAAAGTGAATCTGGCGTTGCTGGTGGACGCGCAGGGCAAGGCGCTGAACCCTTCCATCGACAACATTCCCCCTAACACGGGTGGTTCGGCGACGACCTGGAATCTCTACGATACGTCTGGGCGCCTGGCCAAGACGATTGATGAGACAAACGCCATCACCGAGTACGTCTACGACGGCCTGGGTCGCATGACCGAGGAGATCAAGTACGCCCAGCGCATGACGACGTGGAGGGTGGCGCAGCCCAGCCGCCCGGAACATGCCGTGGTGTCCGTCGATTCGGGCGATGTCCATCTCATGCGTTACTACAACGCGGACAGCTCGTTGCGGGGCGTGATGGATGGAGAGGGTGGTGTCATTGAATATATCTATGATGCTGCGGGCCGGGAAGTGCAAAGAATCTCGTACGCGACCAAGTCGTCGAGATCGGGCACCAACGCCCAATTCGAAAGCATCAAGCCCGCGTCGTCGCCTAACGACATCAACGACTACAAGATCTACAACAACCTGGGCCGCCTGGTCGGCACCATCGACGGCGAAGGCTACCTGACCGAACTGGTCTACGACGCCAGCGGCAACCTCACCACCAAGATCCGCTACGCCACGTCGCTGACCGGGGCCAACAACCCCATCCGCAATACGTTGGTCTTCACGCCGGACCTGGCCAAGATGCGGCCGGCGTCTTCGCCGCAGGATCAGGTCTGGACCTATTCCTATACCCGCCTGGACAAGGTGTCGTCCGAGCGCAACGCCGAAGGCACGCTGACCCTGTACGTCTATGACGACATGGGCCGCCTGACGTCCACGGTGAAGGCCGCGGGCACCTCGACGTCGCGCAGCGTGCTGTCGCGCTACGACGTGCAGGGGCGGTTGATCGGGGAGTTGTCCGGCGAAGGCGCGGCCAAGCTCGACGGCAACCAGACCCAGGCCGAGATCGATGCCATCTGGAAGACCTACGGCACCACCTACACCTACGACGCACTGGGCCGCCGCACGTCCATGATGGACGGCGCGGGTCAGCGCACGCTGTATTACTTCGACGCCAGCGGCCGGGTCACGCATACGATCAACGCGCTGGGTTATGTGCAGGAACGGGTCTACGACAACATCGGCCAGCTGGTCGAAACCATCCGCTATGGCGCGCCGATTGCGCTGCAAGGCTTGAATGGGGGCCTGGTCAACGACGCGCTGCGCCTGGCCATCGCGGCCACCAGCAACGCCGACGTGGATATCCACGCCACCTACACCTACACGGCGGACGGCCGGGTGGCCAAGGAGACCGACGGGGCGGGTGGGGTGATCGAGCGCAGCTACGATGCGTTCGGCAATGAAATCATGCGGCTGACCAAGATCGCCGGGGCGATCAGCCGTACCGACAAGCGGGTGTACGACCGCATGGGGCGGTTGACGCAGACGATCGACGATCTGCAATACGGTCGCAAGACGTTCCGGGAGTACGACGCGTTCGGTCGGGTCACGACGACGCGCGACGGCAACGGCGTGTCTGTCAACTATCAGTACGACAAGCTCGGCCGCGAAGTGCTGACCTACGACAATACTGGCCGCAAGACCACCGCCTACGATGCGTTCGGCAATGTGCTGTGGCGTATCGACGAACTGGGCCGTCGGACCAGCTATGCCTATGACGCGCAGAACCGCAGCGTCACGATGACCACGCCGGATGGCGTATCGGTCACGACCGTTCACAACGCCTTTGGCCAGACGGTGGAGGTACGAGACGGCAACGGCAATGTCACCCAGCATACCTACAACGCCGATGGCAGCCTGGTGCGCAGCGAGCAGGGCGGCACGGTCGTCACTCAAGGCTACGACAGTCTGAACCGCCTGATAGAAGTGGTCGATGGCCGCGGCGTCAAGACCGTCTATACCTATGACGCCGTCGGGCAGCGTCTGAGCCGCACGGTCGACCCGACCGGGCTGAATCTGCAGACGCAGTATCGTTATGATGCCTTCGGCCGCCAGTACCAGACCACGGAGCCGGGCGGCAACCAGACGGTGGTGACGTTCGACAAGGCGGGGCGCGTCTTGTCGTCCACGGTGGACGCGAACGGCCTGAAGCTCGTCACGCGGTACACCTACAACGAGGCCGGCCAGCAACTGACGGTGACGGCCCCCAATGGCATTGTCACCGTCTATACGTATGACAAGCTCGGTCGCCGCGACAGCGAGACGGTGGACCCATCCGGCTTGGCGCTCAAGACAGTCTATACGTACGACATGAGCGACAACCTGACCACCAAGGTCGATCCCGGTGGCGCCAAGACGCAATACGTGCGTGACGACCGTGGACGCGTGGTGTTTCAGGTCGATCCGGCCGGCTATGTGCTGGAGACCCGGTATGATGCGGCCAACCAGGTTGTCGGCACCATCGCCTATGCGACGCCGGTGGACAAGAAGCCCACGGGCTGGTTCAGTGCCTTTGAACTGCGCGGCCTGCTCAAGCCCAACGCCGCCGACATCGCCGAATACCGCTACTACGACAGCGCCGGACGCCTGGCGATGACCGTCAGCGGCACCGGCAACGTCGTGGCCATGCGTTACGACGGCAACGGCAACCTGATCGAGCGCACCGCCTACGCCGCCCGCCTGCCGGCAGCCAGCATCGGCTCGGCCCAGATGCCCGCGGCGCCCACGGCCAGCCCGACCTACGATCAACGCCAGCGCACCGTCTACGACGCACTGAATCGCGCCGTGTTCCAGATCGACGGGCTGGGCGGCGTGGTGCGCCAGCGCTACGACGCCAATGGCAACGTGGTGGAGCGCGTGGCCTATGCCGGCCGCATTCCGATGGAAACGGTCATGACCGAGGCCGCCATCAACACCGCATTGGCCGCCGTGGCCGACAGCGCGCGCGACCAGCGCGCGGTCAATGTGTACGACAGCGTCGGCCGCCTGACCTACACGATGAACGGCCTGGGCACCGTGACGCGCAACGTCTACGACGCCTCGGGCAACCTGCTGCGCCAGACCGTGTTCGCCACGCGCCTGGCGCCGGGCTGTGACCCGGCGTCGGTGCCGGCCGCGGCCGGCGACATCACCGTGTCGCGGGTCTATGACAGCGCCAATCGCCTGGTGGCGTCCGTGGATGCCAACGGCAACACCACCCGCTATGTGCTGGATGCCGCTGGCCGCACCGTGTTCCAGATCGACCCGGCGGGCGCCGTCGTCGAAAGCCGTTACGACGCCGCGGGCCGCGTGGTGGCCACGCTGGGCTACGCCACCCCGATCGTCCTGCAGGGCCTGGGCCAGCAGGTAACCGACGCCGAGGTGCGCGCGCTGCTCAAGCCGCAAGCTGGCGACCAGGCCGAATACCGCTACTACGGCGCGGATGCCCGTCTGGCGATGACGGTATCGGCGCTGGGCGCGGTGGTGACCTACCGCTACGATGCCAGCGGCAACCTGGCCGAACGCACGGCGTATGCCAACCGGCTGCCCGCCGCCAGCATCGGCACCGCAGCCATGCCCGCGGCCCCGGCCGTGGACATGGCCTACGACCAGCGCCAGCGCACCGTGTACGACGCGCTGGGCCGCGCCGTGCTGCAGGTGGACGGCACCGGCGCCGTGGTGCGCCAGCGCTTTGATGCCAATGGCAATGTCATCGAACGCATCGCCTACGCTACCCGGGTGCCCGCCAACGTCGCCCTGACGTCGGCCGCCATCGAGGCTGCCCTGGCCACGGCGGCCGATGCCGCGCGCGACTTGCGTACGGTCAATGCCTACGACGGCATCGGCCGCCTGACGCACGTGATGGACGGCCTGGGCGCCGTCACGGAAAACATCTACGACGCCGCCGGCAACCGGGTGCGCCAGATCCAGTACGCCACCCCGGTGGCGGCGGGCGGCGATCCGCGCAGTGTGCAGGGCAGCATGAAGGACCGCGCCAGCGACTGGGTCTATGACGGCATGGGCCGCCAGATTGCCAGCGTCGACCCCACGGGCGCGGTGACGCGCCGGGTGCTGGACGCCAACGGCAACGCGATCCAGGTCATCAGCTACGCCGTTCGCCTGGGCGCCGGCGTGCCGCGCACGGGCGAGGCCATCCTGGCCTCGTTGCAGCCCGGCGCGCTGGACCGCGCCACCACCACCGCGTTCGACGCCGCCGGCCGCGCCGTGCTGGTCATCGATGCCGAGCGCGGCGTGCAGCGCAACACCTACGACGCCGCGGGCAACCTGCTGGAGTCCTACCGCTATTCCGCGCCGCTGACCGGCGCCGATCTGGCGGGCGTGGTGTCGGCCAGCCTGACGCTGGCCGCGCTGACCGCGCGCCTGCCGGCCACCGACAGCCAGGGCCGCAGCACCCGCAGCGTCTACGGCGCCAACGGCCTGCCGGTCTACAAGATCGACGCGGCCGGTTTTGTGACGCAATTGACCTACGACACCCGGGGCAACGTCACCAGCAGCCGCCGCTATGCCAATGGCGTGCTGCTGGGCAGCACGCCGTCGGCCGCGGACGTGGCCGCCGTGCTCAGCGCGGACAACACGCGCGACCGGGTGGATACCTTCGTCTTCGACGCGGCCGGGCGCCTGCTGGGGTCGACGGATTCGCTGGGCAAGTCCGAGTCCTATGGTTACGACGGCGTGGGCAACAAGGTCCGCTTCGTCAACAAGGCCGGCAACGAGTGGACTTACGAATACGACGCCGCGGGCCGCCTGCTGGTCGAGCGCACGCCGCAGACCAGCGTGGTGGATACCAGCTGGTCGGGCGCGGGCGACCTGGTGGTGGGCGCCACCAAGTCGATTTCCATGGTGACGCGCAACGTCTATGACGGCCTGGGCAACCTGATGTCGCGGACCGAGGCCGACGGCCAGCCCCAAGCCAAGACCACCCGCTACGTCTACGACGCCGCCGGCCGGCAGGTCCGGACGATCTTCGCGCCGGTCAATGTCTATGACGCGGCGGCCGACAACCTTCTGACCAACGGCGCGTCGGGCGTGGCCGCGCGCAAGGAAGGCGCGCCGATCTCGCTGACGTCGGACGTGCTGTACGACGCCTTCGGCAACGCCGTGGCCGGCCGCGACGTGGCCGGGGCCATCAGCTACAAGGTCTACGACAAGACCGGCGCGTTGAAATACGAGGTCGACGCCGAAGGCTTTGTCACCGAATACGAACGCAACGCCCAGGGCGACGTGACGCTGCGCCTGCGCTACGCCACCAAGACGGCGCTGACCAGCCACGGCTACACCGGCATCACCGCCGAAGCCGTGTCCGCCGCCGTCAACGCCGCCGGCATCGACCACAGCGGCGACCGCGACGTGGTGACGCAGTTCGACCGCCTGGGCCGCGCGGTCGAGACCAGCCAGTCGCAGATCTACGCCTACGATTCGTCGGCCGCGGCCGGCGCGCAGTACTTCACCAGCAACAAGCTCACCCGTACGGAATACGACGCCTTTGGCCAGGTGGCGGCGGTGCGCGAGCTGGTCAACCCGGTGTCCCAGGTGTGGGCCACCACCACCCAGTACTACGACCGCGTCGGCAACATGACGGCCCGGGTCGATGCCCTGGGCTATGTCACGACCATGTCGTACGACGGCCTGGGCAACAAGACGTCGGTACGCGAATACGCCACGGCCACCAACATCTGGAACGCGCAGGGCTACGGCCTGCCGGTCACGCATGCCAACGACCGCCTGACCACCTACGCCTTTGACGCCCTGGGCCGCAAGGTCGCGGAAACCCGCGTCAACGTGGAATACAGCAACCAGTCCAACGGCACCGTGCAGCGCGGCGACCTGAAGACCACCTTCGGCTACGACGTCCTGGGCAACCAGACCTACGTCGCCAACCCCAACGGCGGCCGCACCTACAGCTATTACGACGCCCTGGGCCGCGTCACGGCAATCGCCGAGCCGATGCGCACCGATGCGTCGGGCAAGGCCTATGCGCCGCTGACGACCTTCTACCGCGATGCGCTGGGCAACACCGTGCTGACGATCCAGCACGCCAACGGCGCCTCGACCGTGCTGGAATCCGGCTATACGGCCGGCGTGGCCAGCAACCAGGACCGCTACAACTACGTCGGCTACGACAGCCGCGGCAACAAGATCCAGACCATCGACGCCAACGGCGCGCGCACCAACTTTTCTTACAACGCCGCCGGCCTGATGGCCAAGCAGTGGCGCGGGGTGACGGGCAACGACGGCAGCGTCAAGACCTGGTTCCAGGCCTACGAGTACGACAAGCTGGGCCACCAGACGCGGGTCATCGACCCGGCGTCCACCGCCGTCCTGAAAAACGGCATCCAGACCAGCTTCTCGTCGGCGCCCAAGGAATTCCGCCAGCGCGAGAAATACGTCGTCACCGGCGACAGCGCGATCAACCTGAACTGGTCGTCGCTGATCGATGCCGGCGGCGGCCTGGTGCGGGTGCAGGTGTACTACAGCACGGTCAGCACGCTCTACAGCGAAACCACCCCCACCGAAAGCGGTGGCGGTGGCGAAGGCGGCGAGGGCGGCGTGTCCACAGGCGGCACCACCATCACCTACGGCTCGGCCAGCGTGGCCACCAGCCGCACGGTGGACTTTGGCGCGGCGTCGGCCGCCTCGGGCGTGTCGATCCGCTGGAACGACTATCGGTCCAGCCAGGGCGGCATTGCCGAACTGAGCTATATCCGCATCTGGCAGCAGGATGCCGCGGGCAACTGGATCAGCAAGTGGGAAGGCAGCAATGCCCAGGCCAACGGCTCGGGCATCTTCGACGTGTCGCAACAGGAAGCCGGCTGGTCGGACACCGTCACGGAATACAACGCCTTTGGTGAAATGGTGCGCCGCGGCGTCAACGGCGGCCGCCAGGAAACCTACCAATACGACAACGCCGGCAACGTGGTCCGCACCAACGCCAAGGACGGCAAGGACCAGATCACCCTGTACAACCTGCAGGGCAACGCCACGGCCAACCTGACCAGCGGCGGCGCGGGCGGCGGCAACGTCAACGTCGCGGCCATCGGCTCGATCCAGCAGGCGGCCAACATGGGCAACCTGCGGCGCGAAGACACGGTCTACAACCTGCTGGGCAACGCGGTCAAGACGCTGGCGCCGGAACGCTCGGTGTACGAAGGCGGCGTGACCGTCAACCGCGACTTCACCGGCGCGGCGATCACCTCGTCCGCCTCCCTGTATTACATCCCCAAGCCGGAAACCGGCGGCGGTTCCGAAATCGGCGAAGGCGGCAATGAAGGCGGCAATGGCCCGGTGGACCCGGGCACGCCGGCCTGGCGCGGTACCAACAGCGTGCAGCTGAGCTGGACCAGCCTGGCCAACCTGGGCGACGGCGACGTGCGCGTGGTGATGACCTACCAGAGCGCTGGTGGCACGCGCCGCAGCATCACCCAGAACTTCGCCGCGGCCTCGGCCACGTCGGGCGTCCTGATGAGCTGGGACGGCACCGCCACCAACACCACCGACGGCGGCGTGAGCCGCGTGGTGGCCATGGTGGTCTACAAGAAAGACACCAACGGCAGCTGGCAGGCGGTCATCAACCAGCAGGGCACCTTTGGCAACACCGGCAACTTCATCGACATTGCCGCGCCCGTCGACCCGGGCCTGAAGGTGCGGCTGGAAATCCGCGTGCCCAACGGCGGCTGGACCGAAGTCGGCCTGGTCAACTACGGCAATTCGCTGCGGTACGACGCCGAGGGCCTGGCCATCGGCAACTATGAATATCGCGTGTCGCAGATTGGCCGAGACGGCGTCGTCAAGGTGACCGGCAACGGCACCCTGTCGCTGACCGCGCCCAGCCTGGCATCCATCGGCAGCGCCATGGGCTTCGGGGCCGTCGGCAACGACGTCTTCAGCTGGCCGTCGTTTGGGGCGGGCGTGGATGCGCAGTTCCGCTACCGCGTGCCGGGCGGCGGCTGGGTGCAGCTGCCGGTGTCGGCGCGTGCATCGGGCCACGATGGCGTGGACTGGGTCAACATGGGCCCCGGCCGCTTCGAATACGAATTGCTGCTGATCGACCGCAGCTCGGGCGCGGCCTATGCCCACGCCACCGGCTACATCGACAAATCGGCCGCCGTGCCCGACCGCTGGGTGCCGCAAGTGGGCTATCCGCCCATCACCCAGGCCCTGACGCTGGATTCCAGCAACACCGGCATTTCCTGGACCACCATCGGCGACTGGCGCGAGCTGGAAGGCACCGCCACGCTGCTGTACCGCCTGCAGGGCAGCGGCGGCGGCTGGTCATCGGTGGTCATGAACAAGGTTCCCACCACCGTGCCGTTCGGCCCGGTGGGCACGGGCGGCGGCGTCACCGAAGGCGGCAACGAGGGCGGCGAGAACGGCACCGGCTTCATGACCTACTGGGTCAAGCTGGGCACGCTGCCCGCGGGCAACTATGACTTCGACCTGGTCTACACCCGGCCGGGCTCCAGCGAACCGTACAAGCACCGCGTGGGCGTCATTTCCCAGGGCGCCACCACGGGCGGTTACTACTACACCCGCTACTACAACGTCAGCGTCCCGTACCAGGTGTGGGTGCCGCCCGTGCCCGGCACGGGCGAGGGCGGTGAAGGCGGCGAGAGCGGCGGCACCCCTG
>PJUB01000116.1_pt1 | contig 60816 bp, 53 predicted proteins | sample 1512141 | NCBI WGS metagenome assembly PJUB01 (sample SAMN08177677, study PRJNA422409) | Soil metagenome, whole genome shotgun sequencing project. | isolation source: Soil enriched on filter paper: alkali lignin treatment | place: USA: Madison | collected 2015-01-15 | reverse complement strand
TCGCAGGCACCACGCTGGGCATGATGCTGGCCAACGCGCCGGTGGTGTGGCTGGGCGACAAGATCGTTCGCCGCGTGCCGATCAAGCTCGTGCACGGCATCTCGGCCGCGATCTTCCTGGTGCTGGGCGTGATCATGATCATCGGCTGGTAAGAAAAAAAGAAAAAGGCGGGAGCCCTTCCAGAAACACCGCAGAACCGGCTTCGCCGGGCCGCAGGTGTTGCCCCCGAAGGGGGTTGGCGAAGCGACACGCAGTGCGCGCAGCCTGGGGGATATACTCGCGCTGCGCCGATTTGCTTCAGCTTGCGGGCGCTTTATAAATCCAGCTAAAGACAGGCGCGGCAGACCCGGCTCGTTTTTGGCGAGGCCGGGTTTTTCATTCATGTCGTCGTCACCTCCCTTGGTCGTCACTTCGCAGTCGATGCAGTTCGCGGGCCCGCTGGCCCTGCGCAGCGGTGCATCGATCAGCGACTACACGCTCGCCTACGAAACCTACGGCACCCTGAACGCCGATCGCAGCAACGCGGTGCTGGTGTGCCATGCGCTCAATGCCTCGCACCACGTGGCGGGCGTCTACCAGGGCCAGGCCCGTTCCGAAGGCTGGTGGGACAACATGGTGGGCCCGGGCAAGCCGGTGGACACCGACCGCTTCTTCGTGATCGGCGTCAACAACCTCGGCTCCTGCTTCGGCTCGACCGGCCCGATGCACGTCAACCCCGCCACCGGCCGCGTCTACGGCGCCGACTTCCCGGTGGTCACGGTCGAGGACTGGGTCGACGCGCAGGCCGCCCTGCTCGACGCGCTCGGCATCGAGACGCTCGCCGCCGTCATGGGCGGCAGCCTCGGCGGCATGCAGGCGCTGTCGTGGACCTTGCAGTACCCCGGTCGCGTGCGCCACGCCGTGGTGGTGGCCAGCGCGCCCAACCTCACGGCGGAGAACATCGCCTTCAACGAGGTTGCGCGCCGCGCCATCGTCACCGACCCCGACTTCCACGGCGGCCACTTCTACGAGCACGGCGTGGTGCCCAAGCGCGGCCTGCGCATCGCTCGGATGATCGGCCACATCACCTACCTCAGCGACGACGTGATGAACGCGAAGTTCGGCCGCATCCTGCGCAGCGCCGTCGAAGGCGAGGCCGCGGGGCTCGACTACCGCTACTCCACGCAGGACGTCGAGTTCCAGATCGAAAGCTACCTGCGCTACCAGGGCGACAAGTTCAGCGAGTACTTCGACGCCAACACCTACCTGCTCATCACCCGCGCGCTCGACTACTTCGACCCCGCGCGCAGCCACGGCGGCAAGCTCAGCACCGCGTTCGCCAACGCCACGGCCAAGTTCCTGCTCGTGAGCTTCAAGACCGACTGGCGCTTCTCGCCCGCGCGCAGCCGCGAACTCGTGAAGGCGCTGCTCGACAACCGCCGCAACGTGAGCTATGCCGAGATCGACGCGCCGCACGGCCACGACGCCTTCCTGCTCGACGACGTGCGCTACATGGGCGTGGTGCGCTCGTACTTCGAGCGCGTCGCCAAGGAGTTCCCGCAATGAGCGACCTCGAACATCAACGACTGATCGCGCAATTGGTGCCCCAGGGCTCGCGCGTGCTCGACCTCGGCTGCGGCGACGGCGCCCTGCTCGACCTGTTGCAGCGCGAGCGCGGCTGCACCGGCTACGGCGTGGAAATTGCCGACGGCAACGTGCTGCAGTGCGTGCGCCGCGGCGTCGACGTGATCCAGCTCAACCTCGACGAAGGCCTGTCGATGTTCGACGACGCCTCGTTCGACGTGGTGCTGCAGATCGACACGCTGCAGCACCTGCGCAATGCCGAGGTGATGCTGCGCGAGACCGCGCGCGTGGGGCGCATCGGCATCGTCGCCTTTCCCAACTTCGCGCACTGGCCCAACCGCCTGAGCGTGGCGCGCGGCCGCATGCCGGTGACGCGCCGCCTGCCCTACCAGTGGTACGACACGCCCAACATCCGCGTCGGCACCTTCAAGGACTTCGAGGTGCTGGCCGGCAAGAACAACCTGCGCGTGCTCGACGCCTTCGGCCTGCAGGACGGCCGCGACGTGCGCTGGCTGCCCAATGCGCGCGCCGGCACCGCGGTCTTCAAGTTCGAACGCGGCGGCGGCTGAGCCCCTGATGCCCGTGACGGACGTGGACCGCAACGCATGAGCTTCACGCTGGCGCAGCCGGTTCACAGCGAACTGCTCATCAAGAAAAGCCGCTTCATCGGCTGCGTGCAGCCGGTGGCCGACCGCGCGGCCGCGCTGGCCGTGGTGGCGTCATTGCGCGCGGAGCATCCCGCTGCCGCGCATGTGTGCTGGGCCTTGATGGCCGGCGGCCAGTCGGCCGCGAACGACGACGGCGAGCCCGGCGGCACCGCGGGACGGCCGATGCTGGAGGTTCTGCGCCACCAGCAGGTCGAAGGCGCGCTGGCGACCGTGGTGCGCTATTTCGGCGGCGTGAAGCTCGGTGCCGGCGGTCTCGTGCGGGCCTACACCGACGCAGTGGCGCAGGCCCTGCTCGGCGCCACGCTCGTGCCGCTGCTGCGCCAGCGCAGCCTGCGATGCATCGTGCCCTATGCGCTCGAAGGGCTGGTGCGGCGCGAACTCGCCTCGGCCGGCGCGGTGCTAGAGAGCGTGCAGCACGGCGACGATGTGCGCTTCGCCTTCGCGCTCCCCGAGCCCGACGCCGATGCGTTCATCGCCCGCCTCGGCGATGCTGCGCAAGGGCGCGTCGCCTGGCCGACGGAGTAACCCGCTTCGCCGGCACCGCGGGCACGGATTCCGGCGCCGTCATCGCAAGAACACCGCGCTGCGCCACGGGCACGGCTTCGTCGTTCGGCCCGCGCCGCGCCATCTCGGCCGTCACGATGCCCGTGGGCACCGCCAGCACGCCCCAGCCCAGCAGCATCATCACCGAGGCGATCGCGCGGCCCAGGTCGGTCTTGGGCACGAGGTCGCCGAAGCCCACGGTGGCCATGGTCGAGATGGCCCAGTAGATTGCCACCGGGATGCTCGTGAAGCCGTGCTGGGGCCCTTCGACCACGTACATCAGCGTGCCCATCACCAGCACCACCAGCATCACGAACCCCACGAACACCGTGATCTTGCGCCGGCTCGAAGCCACGGCCATCACCAGCGCGCGGTACTCCACCGAGTAGCGCGACAGCTTGAAGATGCGGAACACGCGCAGGAGGCGCAGGATGCGCACGTCGATCAGGTAGGCCAGCTCGGGCGCCAGGGCCACCAGGAAGGTCGGCAGCAGCGCCAGCAGGTCGATCACGCCGTAGAAGCTCAGCGCATAGCGCAGCGGTTTGTTCACGCAGCACAGCCGCGCGATGTACTCCAGCGTGAACAGGATGGTGAACACCCATTCGAGCGCGTTGAACAGCGGGCGCCAGTGCTCGCGGATCGACTGCACGCTGTCCAGGATGACCACCAGCACGCTGGTGACGATGACCGCGATCAGCGCAAGGTCGAACCACAGCCCCGCGCGCGTGTCGGCCTCGAAGATCACCGTGAACAGCGTGCGCCGCCAGCCGTGAGACGGCTTGTCGAACCGCAAGTCGGTGGCGGCGGGTGTGGAGAGGGCTTCGAGAGTCGGGCGGGTCATGAGGCGATTGTCGTGTCGCGGACGACTTATTCAGTTACGCTTCTTGCGCAATGAAGTGCCGCATGCCGTGAGTGCGTTCTTACGATAGTCCCCTTTCTTGAGGAGCTCCCCATTGGCTACACAGTCCCCCTTCTTCGGCAAGCGTGACCGAGACAACGATTCGCTGACTTCCCGCCCCGCTCCGCTCGTCGGCGCAGCCACCAACCTCTCCGGTTCCCCTGTGAATCCCTCGTCGCTGACCGCGCAGCAAGGCGGCCTCAATGCAGCGGCGGCCCCCGTCGACAAGGAAGGCGGAAGCAAGCTCACCGTCGGCCCCAACATCAAGCTCAAGGGCGTCGAGATCACCGATTGCGACACGCTGGTGGTCGAAGGCCTGGTGGAAGCCACCATGGATTCGCGCCTGATGCAGATCGCCGAACAGGGCGAGTTCAAGGGCTCGGCCGAAATAGACATCGCCGAAATCCGCGGCGTGTTCGACGGCAACCTCACCGTGCGCGAGAAGCTCGTCATCCACTCCACCGGCAAGGTCACCGGCAAGATCCGCTACGGCAAGATCGTGATCGAAGAAGGCGGCCAGCTGTCGGGCGAGATCAGCTTCGGCGCCAAGGGCTGACGCAGTCTCTGGTTCATCCCGCGCCGCCCGGCTTCATTCAGGCCGCCGGCGGCTCCCATCCCAGGCGCTCCAGCAGGGCACCGGCCGCGGCCGGTGCCTTTTCCTTCGCGCCGTTGATGAAGTAGACGAACACGTCGCGCTTCTTCGGTGACACGGCCCAGCCCTGCGCGCGCTCGGCCCAGGTGTCCAGCGCCTTCGGCGCATAGCCGGCCTTGAGCTTGGCGTTCGCCATCATGAGCCGCGCATAGGCGAAGTCGCCCTCGGGCTCCTCGAACGACGGAAACTTCTCGGCGTCGGTGAACACCGTCGACACCTTGTGCTTCTTCGCGAGCGCCTTGTACGCGGGCACCATGAAGCTCTCGTGGCGCACGTCCATCACGTGGCGCAGCACGCGGCTGCCTTCCTTCTTCGGCAGCAGCGAGAGGAAGGCCTCGAAGTCTTCCGCGTCGAACTGCTTGGTCGGCATGAACTGCCAGACGATCGGGCCGAGCTTGTCGCCCAGCTCGGCCACGCCGCTGTCGATGAAGCGCTTGATCGAGTCGCCCGCGCCGGACAGCAGCTTGCGGTTGGTCGCGAAGCGCGAGGCCTTGAGCGAGAACATGAAGTCGGCCGGCGTGTCGTCGTGCCACTTGCGGAAGGTCTCGGGCTTGAAGGTGCTGTAGTAGGTGCCGTTGATCTCGATGGCGCTGACCCTGCGGCTCGCGTAGTTCAACTCCTTCGCGTGCGCGAGGCCCTTGGGGTAGAAGTTGTCGCGCCAGGGTTCGTAGGTCCAGCCGCCGATACCCACCTTGATATCTGCCTTGATCCGAGTCGATGCTGACTTGCTCACATGGCCTCCGGTTTTGAGATCGCCCGCACTCTACGCGCGCTCGCCTCAAGGCGCAAAATGCATCTTTTCGTCCACCCGCGGAGAACCCACCGATGAACGCCCCCCTGCACCGCGAAATGCCCGCCGGCACGCTCGACGCCGAACGTGCCCTGTCCGACGTCACCGCCCGATGGGACGGCGACATCGTCCGCCAACTCACCGACTACATCGCCATCCCCGCCAAGTCGCCCGGCTTCGACAAGGACTGGTCGGCCAACGGCTACCTCGATACCGTGCTGCGCAACGCGGCCGCCTGGGTCGAGGCGCAGAAGGTCGAGGGCCTGAAGCTGGAGATCGTGCGGCTCGAGGGCCGCACCCCGGTGCTGTTCTTCGAAGTCCCGGCCACGGGCACCGACATGGACGAGACCGTGCTCATGTACGGCCACCTCGACAAGCAGCCCGAGTTCACCGGCTGGCGCAACGACCTCGGCCCCTGGACGCCCAAGTACGAGAACGGCCTGCTCTACGGCCGCGGCGGCGCCGACGACGGCTATGCGGTGTACGCCAGCATCGCCGCGCTGCAGGCGCTCAAGGCCCAGGGCGCTGCGCATCCGCGCATCGTCGGCCTGATCGAGACCTGCGAGGAAAGCGGCTCCTACGACCTGCTGCCCTACGTCGACGCGCTGCGTCCGCGCCTGGGCAACGTCGAACTGGTGATCTGCCTCGATTCGGGCGCCGGCAACTACGACCAGCTCTGGCTCACCACCTCGCTGCGCGGCATGGCCAGCGGCACGCTCAAGGTCGAGGTGCTGACCGAAGGCATCCACTCGGGCGATGCCTCGGGCCTCGTGCCCTCGAGCTTCCGCATCATGCGGCAGGTGCTCGACCGCCTCGAGGACAGCGCCACCGGCCGCCTGCTGCCCGCGAGCTTCCACTGCGAAGTGCCGCCCGACCGGCTGGCGCAGGCCAAGGCCACCGCCGCCATCCTGGGCGACGAGGTCTACAAGCGCTTCCCGTGGGCGCACTACGACTGCGGCGGCTCGACCATGTTCGCGCTGCCCACCACCACCGACCCGGTCGAGGCCCTGCTCAACCGCACCTGGAAGCCCACGCTGTCGGTCACCGGCGCCGAAGGCTTTCCGGCGCTGAAGGACGCGGGCAACGTGCTGCGCCCCTACACCGCCTTCAAGCTCTCGCTGCGCCTGCCGCCGCTGGTGGATGCGGCCGAGACGGTGCAGACGCTCAAGGCCCTGCTCGAGGACAACGCGCCCTACCAGGCCCGCGTGACCTTCGAGAGCGGCGGCGGCGCCACCGGCTGGAACGCACCGACCATCACGCCATGGTTCGAGGATGCGCTCAACAAGGCCTCGCGCGCGCACTTCGGCGCGTCGTGCGGCTACATCGGCCAGGGCGGCACCATTCCGCTGATGAACATGCTCAGCGCCGGCTTCCCGAAGGCGCAGATGATGGTCTGCGGCGTGCTCGGCCCCAAGAGCAACGCGCACGGCCCGAACGAGTTCCTGCATGTGCCGTACGCGAAGAAGCTCACGGCCGCCGTGGCCGAGGTGATCGCGGCGCTGCCGGCTGCGCACCGCGCCGCCGCATCGGAGCCGGTGGCGGCTTGAACGACCCCGCGCTGCCTCTGCCGCAGCGCGTGTCGCTGTCCACGCCGGACGGCGAGACGCTCGCCCTGCGCCGCCTGCCGGCGCCCGGGCCGGCGCGCGCCGTGATCGTCGTGGTCCACGGGCTCGGCGAGCATGCGGGCCGCTACCACGCGCTGGCGGAATGCCTGCACGAATGGGGCTTCGCGGTGTGGGCGCACGACCACCACGGGCACGGTGAATCGACCGGTGCGCGCGGCGGCCTGCCGAGCGAACTGCGGCTGGTCGACGACCTCGCGCTGGTGGTCGACGATGCGCGCCGACTGAACCCCGGGCTGCCGCTGGTGCTGCTGGGGCACAGCCTGGGCGGGCTGGTCGCGGCGAGCCTGGTGGCGCGCGGGGTGCGGCCGGTCGACGGGCTGGTGCTGTCATCGCCGGGGCTCGACCCCGGCCTGAGCGGCTTCCAGAAGGCGCTGCTCGCGGTGCTGCCGCGCATTGCGCCGAACCTGCGCGTGGGCAACGGGCTGGACGACAACTATCTCTCGCACGACACGGCGGTGGTGCAGGCCTACCGCGACGATCCGCTCACGCACGACCGCATCGGCAGCCGGCTCGCGCGCTTCCTGGCGTACGAGGGCGCGACGGTGCAGCAGCGCGCCGCCGACTGGCCCGTGCCCACGTTGCTGCTCTACGCGGGCGACGACCGCCTCGTGAGGCCGTCGGCCAGCCGGGCCTTCGCCGCGGCCGCGGCGGGCGGCAAGGTCGAGGCGCATTGCTTCGACACGCTGTACCACGAGATCTTCAACGAGATCGAAGCCGAGCCGGTCTTCGCGGCCCTGCAGCGCTGGCTCAACCAGCGCTTTCCGCCGCGGGCCTGACGGCACGCTGCAGGTCGCGCTCGACCTCGCTGAAATCGACCGGCGACAAGTCGCCCAGCATGCTTCCGTCGGCGCCGTCGAGCGCCACGGACTGCACGGTCTGCAGTTCGGCGCCGTCGGGGCTGTCCTGCACGAACCAGCCGACGGCCAGGCGCAGGCGGATGCGGCGCCCGCCGGGCACGGGCTTGCCGAAGCTGCCGACCATGCCGCCTTCGCCCACCTCGCGCATCCAGCCGCGCTGTTCCAGGCCCAGCAGCGCACCGTTCGACACCTGGCGGCCGGCCCAGTGCGGGATGTCGCGGCGCGCGCCCAGCGATTCGTCGCGCGCGAAGGTCTGGCGCGCCAGTTGCTCGAAGGGCTGCGCGATGCCGTGGCCGGCCAGCACGCCGGCCCAGGCTGCGGCCAGCGCCGGGTCGAGCCCCGCGATCTCCAGCGGATGCGGGATGCCGATGCGTGCGTTGTCGGCCAGCATGACTGGAGCGCCGTGCAGATCTGTGAACTCGCCCTCGGCGCCGACGCGGAAGGTGCCGGCCAGCCGGTTCGACGCATCGAACATGCCCCACACCAGCGACCGGCTGAAGACGCGCAGCACCGGGTGGTTGGCGAAGAAGGGCAGGAATTCGGCGGGCGCCCAGCGGCGCCGCGCGCACATGGCGGCTTCGAGGCGCCGCAGCTGCGCGGCGGCCACCGCCTTGGCGAGCTTGCGCAGGTCTTTCAGTTGATTGGCCGCGGCCTGGGCCTTGCCCGCGTCGTCGTTCGCGCCGGGCTTGGGCAGGGTCTTGAGCATCTTGCCGGCGCGGTTGTGCACCACCGGCTCGAAGTCGTGGTCCATGCGTATCTCGAAGCTGCGCGTGCCGAAGTCGAGCGTGAGCCGCGCGCGGCTGTCCAGGCCCAGGTCGGGCACGGTGCGGTCGGCCAGCTGGTCGAGGCTCAGTCCGCGCTGCTCGGCCACCTCGCCCAGCATGCGGTCGGCGCGGGTGCGCAGGTCGTCGTGGCGGGTCTGGCGCGAGAGTTCGGCCAGGTGCATCAGGGCGGCGTCGCTGCCGATCTCGCCGAGCATCGCCATCGCGTCGTAGGCGCGCACGCGGTCGAGCGCGGCACGCCACTGGCGCAGCAGGCCGTAGAGCTGGCGCGCGGTCTCGCCGTCGCCCAGGCGGCCCTGCAGCGCGAACATCCAGCGCTCCCTGGCGGGCCGGCCGTTGCCGATCCACCAGGCCAGCAGCGCGCGGCCGAAGCGTGCGAGCGAGTCGGGCGTGAGCGCCTCCAGCAGGCCGGCCAGTCCCGGATAGGGCATGTCGGGCTTGCCGAGCATCATCGCCATCAGCACGTCGGGGACGGCGGCCTGCGGCAGCGCCTGGCCGCCCTGCCGGAGGATCAGCCGGGGCAGCGCCGCCAGCGGCAGGGTCTTCGGCAGCACGGGCAGGCTGTCGGGCAGCAGGTCTTCGGGGGCGATGGCCAGCAGCTGCGCCACGGCGTCGGCGGCCTCGGGGCCGTAGGCGGCGGCCTGGCCACGCACCGCGTCGGCGTGGCCGGCACCGTGCAGCCAGCGCAGCGCGGCCTGCGCGGCTTCATGCGCGGCGCCGGGCTCGCCCAGCGCGATGGGCACGAGGCCGCGCGCGGCCGCATCCGGGTAGCGGGCCAGCCAATCGCCCGCCTCCTGGCGGACCCAGCGGTTGGTGTGAAAGCCCCTGGCGATCCAGCCCGCGAGCGGGTCCCATTCGATGACGGCGGCCAGCTCGAACATCGCGCGCGAGCCCTGCTTGAGCACGCGCTGCAGCCCCGGCAGCGCCGCGGCGCCGAACGCATGCAGGATAGGGCGCACGCGCGAGACGTCGTCCATGTAGTGGGTGGGCGCCGGCCCGTGCGTGAACACCGCGACGGCCAGCGGCTGCGGCAGCAGCCAGAGGTATTCGGCGGCGCCCCAGCGCGCGTCGGGCAGCGGGCCGAAGTCTTCCGGACCGACCGCCCTGCCGTTCACCAGGACGTCTTCGATCAGCTCGGGGCGCAGGCCCAGCATCCACAGGGCCTTGTGCGCGTTGCCGCCTTCGCGCACATGCGCCGGCGCGTCGGGCTGGTGGCGGGTGAACTCGCCTGCCCATTCGTCGGCGCGCTCGCGCGAGACGCGGACCTCGCGCGCCAGCCAGCCGGACACGTCGCCCGTGGCCTGCAGGTACTGCGGCGGCTGCAGGTTCTGCCAGTGCAGCGAAGCGGCCGGCGGCAGGGGCTGCAGCGCCAGGACGGGAATGACGGGCAGCGCCTGCCGGTTCTTCCAGGGCGGGCGCTTGAGCAGCGCGGGCCACGTGGCCGGCGGCGCTTCGGCCACGCCCCCGGAGCCGTCTTCCTGCAGGCGCGCGAGCGTGTCGCGCTGGCTTTCGTCGCAGGCGGCTTCGAGCGGGGCTTGCCAGTCGGGGTTGGCGGCCAGCAGTTCCAGGATCAGCGCGGCACCGGCCTGGTGGCGCGCGGGGTTCGCCGACAGCAGCTCGCGCAGCACGAACAGCGGCCACCGCGCCGCCTGCTTGACGAGCGCGTTCTTGCAATCGATCTGCTTGACCTGCGCCACGAAGAAGCGGACCACGGCCTCGTCCTGGATGGCCAGCAGGTCGGCCACTTCTTCCTTGTGCGGAGACGGCTCGAAGAACAGCTCGGCCGCGCCTGCGCCGTGCATCTCCAGCATGCGCAGCCGGGCCGCGCGCGGCGGATAGAAGCTGGAACGGTGGCGGCGGAAGAAGTCGAGGCTGTCGGCCAGGCTGCGCTCATCGGACAGCAGGCCGCCGCAATGGCCGCAGGGCCGGTCGTTGAACTGCGCAAGCGCCTCGCGCATGCTCTTGGACCACCGGACGGTGCCATCGGGCCGCGCTTGCCAACCCTCTACCTTCGATTTGCCACCGCCCGCCATGCCGTCTTACCTCGAATTGATGCGAGCGGCATTGTCGGCCAAGGCCGCTGGGGCGGAAAAAGGGCGAAAAAAAGCGCCCTTGCGGGCGCCGAGTCCGGAGACGGCAGTCTCTCTTTCAGGACTGCTTGCCTTGCAACAGGCCGCTGAGCGAGCCCAGCAGGTCTTCATGGTTGCCGAGCCCTTGCTCCGGCACCTTGCCGTGCGGCGTGAGCTGGTCGATCAGGGCCGGCAGCATGGTGGCGAGCATCGGCAGCAGCGTTTGCGCATTGATGCCCAGCCTGGAAGCGATGTTCGCGATGGTGTCGCTGCCCAGCGCGTTCTGCAGCTGGTCGCCCGTCACCGGCTGGTTCTCTCCCTTGCCGATCCAGGAGCCGATGACGTTGCCGAGGCCGGCCTGCTCGAATTTCGAGACCAGCCCGCCAATGCCGCCCTGCGCTCCGTTGTTGGCGAGCAGGCCGCCCAGTGCACCGGCAAGTCCGCCGAGATCGCCCAGCCCTCCGAGGCCGCCGCCTTGTTGCGGCTGCTGCTGCGCAGCGCCCCCCAGCACTTGACCGAGTACCGAATCGAGCAATCCCATGGCCGTTTCCTTGGTGTGTGACAGAACCGCTGAGCATTGTTAAATGCCGCGGACCCTGAGCTGGAAGCTGCACTTGCACTTTCGAACTGGCAGCGTGACAAATTACTTGGTACGCACCGCCCGTTTGGGCAGCAGCGCGGGGCTGACCCCCTGCACGCCCACCAGCCCCAGCACGGTGGCGAGCGAATTCTGCGCCCCTTTCCATGCATCCGTCATGTCAATGGACTCGCTCAGCGAATGGAATCCCGACGCCTTGCCGCCCCCGCCGATGATGATGGCCGGAATGCCCAGCGAGATCGGCACATTGGCGTCGGTGCTGCCGCCGCGCAGCAGCGTCCTGTGGCCGAAGGCCGCGTTCGAGCGCACCGCGGCCTCGACGATGACCGAGTCGGGCGGCGTGCGGCCGCCGGGGCGATCGCCGATGAGCTTGACGCTCGCGCTCAGCGTGCTCACGTTCCAGCGCTTGTTTTCCTCCGCCACGGCTTCGTCGACGGCCGCGAGGATCTTCTTCTCGGTCTCCAGCAGCGAGGCCATGTCGTCGGAGCGGATGTCGATGGCCATGCGCGCGTCGGGCGCGATGGTGTTCACCGAGGTGCCGCCGCCCACCGTGCCGACCGTGAACGTGGTCTTGGGAAAGCTCGGCGTGCGCACGTCGGCGATCTTTGCGATGGCGCGGCCCATGCCGTGGATGGCGCTGGGCACCTGGCCGAACGCGCCGAAGCTGTGGCCGCCCGGGCCCTGGAACGTGACCTCCCAGCGGTGGCTCGCGGTGCCCAATATCAGCACGCTGCCCGGCGCAGAGGGCTCCAGCCCCACCATGCCGTCGATGTCGAGGTGGTCGCGGAAGATCGCCTTCATGCCGCGCAGGTTGCCCAGTTCTTCCTCGCCGACGTTGGCGACGAACATCAGGTCGCCCACGGTCTGGATCCTGTTGTCGTTCAGCACCTTGAGCCACGACAGCAGCACGGCCAGGCCGCGCGTGTCGTCCGCGATGCCCGGGGCATGGAGCCGGCCTTCATGCTCCTTCACCTTCACGTCGGTGCCGGCGGGGAACACGGTGTCGAGGTGGGCCGAGACCAGCAGCACCGGCCCGTTGCCCGTGCCCTTGCGCAGGCCGACCACGTTGCCCTCGGCATCGATCTTCGCGTGCGGCAGGCCCAGCGCCTTCATGCGGGCGAGGAAGGCTTCGGCGCGCTTGTGCTCCTTGAAGGGCGGGGCCTCGATTTCGGTGAGCGCCTTCAGGTCATCGATCGAGCGCTCGTGGTCGGCCTTCACCGCATCCATCAGCTTCTGGATGCGGGGCGAGGCCATCAGCTGGGCATAGGCTTTGTCGACCTCGGGGCCGACCACCACCTGCGCCTGCACGGCGGGCGGATTCTGGGCCTGGGCGCCCTGCGCCGCACAGAGGGCGGCAAGCGCTAGAAAAACGGGACGCAGCGCGCGGGACAGGCGGGGCATGGAAGCAAAAATCCTTCTTTTGTCTTAAAGAAGTAACGATTGTTCCCAAAGCGCTCGGCGTTCGCCTCGCGGAAAACACCGCCTCACTCTGCGGGAAGTCCGGCGAGCGACACCAATGCGGCGAGCGCCGCCGTCTCGGCGCGCAGCACGCGCGAACCGAGGGTGATGGGCGCGAAGCCCCGGGCGATGGCTTCCTGTTCCTCGGCGCCGCTCAAGCCGCCTTCGGGGCCGCTGAGCACCAGGACGCCCCGGCCGCCGTCGGCCGGAACCGAGGCGATCCCGCGAGTGCCGTCGGCGAGGCTCAGCACGAGGCGCCCGGCGGTATCGGCGTCCGGCTGCCGTTGCGCGCCGATCCAGCCTGAGAACGCCTGCACCGGGTGGATCACAGGCACCCGGTTGCGGCCGCACTGCTCGCAGGCGGCGACGGCGATCGCCTCCCAGTGCGCGCGCTTCTTCTCGGCGCGCTCGCCCGACAGGCGCAGCACGCCGTGGGCGGTGGCCAGCGGCTGGATGCTCGACACGCCCAGTTCGGTGGCCTTCTCGACCAGCCAGTCCATGCGCTCGTTGGCCGGCATGCCGACCGCGAGGTGCACCGCGCGCGATGCTTCCCGCTCCACCGGCTGGTGGGCGCCGACCATCACCGCGACGTCGCTGCGGCCCATGCGCTCGACGGTGGCGGCGTATTCGCCGCCCGCTCCGTCGAACAGCGTGAGCGCGTCGCCGGGCTGCATCCGCAGCACCTGCACATGGCGCGCGGCGCCCGGCGGCAGCGCCAGGCTGGTGCCGGCGCTCAGCGGCACGGAACAGTAAAAACGCGGCATGCTATGGAATCGATAGCTGCGAACGGCCGTTGCGCGGGCGTCACAGGATGGTGCTTTTTCAGTTTTCCTTCAGACACGGCCGTAGGCGAAGCCGGTGATGGCCGAAGTGCCCTCGATTTCGTCGATCACCCGCACCAGCGGCGTCAGTTCCATGTAGCGGCCGGCGGTGGCGCGGATGTAGGCGATGAAGCGCGGCGTGTCCGCCAGGTAGCGGGGCTTGCCGTCGCGCAGCGTGATGCGCGCGAAGATGCCGGCCACCTTCAAATGGCGCTGCAGCCCCATCCATTCGACGGCCCGATAGAAGGCGCCGAAGTCTTCGTCGACCGGCAGGCCGGCCTTGCGCGCGGCGACCCAGTAGCGGATGGTGATGTCGAGCACGAACTCCTCGTCCCAGCTGAGGAAGGCGTCGCGCATCAGGCTGGCGATGTCGTAGGTGATGGGGCCGTAGACCGCATCCTGGAAGTCGAGCACGCCGAGCCTGGGTCCCGAGCCGCCGCCGGGCCGCCCCAAGGCGGCGAGCCCCCCCTCGGGGGGCAGCGAGGACACGCCAGTGCCGAGCGTGGGGGCCACATTCACCATGAGGTTGCGCGGCATGAAGTCGCGGTGCACATAGACGCTGGGCGACGCGAGGTTGCTGTCGACGATCAGCTTGAAGCTGCGCTCCAGGCGCTCCTTGAGCTTGCCCTCGACGGCGATGCCGCGGTGGCGGCCGATGTACCACTCGGGGAACAGGGCGAGTTCGCGCTCCAGCAGCGCCCGGTCATAGGGCGGCAGCACGCCGGGTTTCGAGGCCAGCTGCCAGCGGATGAGCGCGTCGATCGCCTCGTCATAGAGCGGGCGGCTCGCGTCGGGGCGAGCGGGGTCGAGCACGTCCAGCATGGTCTGGCGGCCCAGGTCGTCGAGCAGCAGGAAGCCGTGGGGCCGGTCCCATTCGAGCACCGTGGGGGCGAGCACGCCGGCCTCGGCCATCAGCTTCGCCACCTGCACGAAGGGGTCGCTGTTTTCCTTGTCCGGCGGGGCGTCCATCACGATGCGCGTGGGCGCGGCCGGATCGGTGGTGTCGATGCGGAAGTAGCGCCGGAAACTCGCGTCCACCGAGGCCAGCCGGACCGTGTCCGGCAACAGGCGCTGGGCGGAGGCGATGCCGTGCAGCCAGCCCTGGAACACTTCGGCCCGTTTCGGATCCGTCCAGAGAATGGGCTCGGCGGGACTTGGGGCCAATGGGGCCGGGGTCGGGGGTGCTGTCATGGATAATCGATTCTACAAATCCGCCTGGCGCGGCAACCACGCTCGGCCGGCTTCCGGCCGAAGCGGGTTGCCGCCGGCACCTGCAACCCGCCGGCCTGCCGCGCCGTCTCCCCCGACGATCCTTCGTTCCGAACCGATGCCTACGACCCAACGCCCTCACGCTTGGCACCTTGTGCGCTCGCTGCCCTCCGCCGGAGAGTCGCGGGCTTTCCTCGGAACGGCCGGGCGGGAGGCGTGATGCGCCGACGCACCACGCTGCCTCGCCCGCGGCGCGCCAGCCCGCCGCTGCCGCTGGCCGTGCTGTCCCTGGCGCTGTTCCAGGCGCAGGGCGCTTCCGCCCAGCAGGCCCCCAGCCTGGACGGGCCGCTCACGCTCAAGCGCACGCCGCTGCTGACGGAAACCATTCCCCCCAACGAGCGCGGCCAGCTGCCCAGCCTGGTCACCGGCGACCGCATTTCCGGCCGCCCCGACCTGGAAACCGTGGTCGAGGGCAACGCCACGCTGCGCCGCGGCGCGCTCGGCATCACCGCCGACCGCCTCGAGTACTACCAGCCCAACGACCTGGCCAAGGCCACCGGCAACGTGCGGGTCAACCAGGGCGGCAACGTGTACGAAGGGCCCGAGCTGCAGCTCAAGCTCGAGACCTTCGAGGGCTTCTTCAACAACGTGCGCTACCAGTTCCTCGCGAACGAGGCGCACGGCGAGGCGCAGCGCATCGACTTCGTCGACGCCAACGTGTCGGTGGCCCGCCAGGCCACCTACACCACCTGCCGCCGCGAAGACTTCCCCGGCTGGATGCCGGCCTGGCTGCTGACCGCGACCACGCTGACCACCGACACCGAGGAGAACGAGGGCGTCGCCAAGAACGCGCGCCTGAGCTTCATGGGCATCACCACGCCGCCCATTCCCAGCGTGAGCTTTCCGCTGTCCAGCGAGCGCAAGAGCGGCCTGCTGCCGCCGACCGTCGGCATCGACAACACCAACGGCATCGAGATCTCGCAGCCGTACTACTGGAACATCGCGCCCAACCGCGACGCGACGATCACGTCGACGATCATGAGCAAGCGCGGCGTCGATTTCAGCAACGAATTCCGCTACCTCGAGAAGGAATACAAGGGCACCGTCCGCCTCGACTTCATGGGCAGCGACCGGCTGGTGGGCCAGCGCTACAACGAACTGCGCAGCAGCCAGCTGCAGCAGCTCATCAGCGGGCAGATCCAGCCGCAGAACCTGGCGCTCGGCAACGGTCCGGGCAGCACCCGGCGCTGGGGCCTCTGGGCCACCCACCACCAGGACTTCGACGCCAAGGCGCTCGGCCTGGATTCGCTGTCGGCCAACATCAGCATCAACCGCGTGAGCGACAACGACTACTGGCGCGACTTCACGCGCACGCCGTCGCTCGCGCAGCGCCAGTTGCCCAACGACGCCTCGCTCAACTGGGCCAAGGGCGACTGGAGCGGCGGCATCCGCGCGCTGCAGTACCAGAACCTGCAGTACAACCTGTCGCCGATCACGCCGGCCTACGACCGGATGCCGCAGATCACCGCCAACTACAACAAGTACGACTGGCACGGCTTCGACGTATCGCTCAACCTCGACTACACGCATTTCCGGGTCAACACGATCCTGAACGGCCAGCCGGGCTACGACGCCAACCAGCAGTCGCAGCCCGATGGCGACCGTGCCATGGCCGTCGCCTCGATCAGCCGGCCCTTCATCACGCCGAGCTCCTTCGTCATTCCGAAGCTGATGCTGAACGCGGCCACCTACAACTACTACCTGCCGCAGACGGACATTCCCAAGCTCACCGTCAATGGCACGCAGTATGTGGGCGGCATCCCCTACAACCCGAACTCGCTGTATTTCTACCCGACCTCCAGCACCCGGACGGTGCCGACCTTCAGCCTCGACAGCGGCCTGATCTTCGAGCGCGACGCCAGCTACTTCGGCCGCGCCTTCCGCCAGACGCTGGAGCCGCGCGCCTACTACGTCTACACGCCGTACCGCAACCAGAACATGCTGCCGAACTACGATTCGGCAGCCAACGACTTCAGCTTCGCGACCATCTACACCGAGAACGCGTTCTCCGGCGGCGACCGGGTCTCGGACACGAATGCGCTCACGCTCGGCGTGACCTCGCGCCTGATCGATCCGTCCACCGGCGTCGAGGCGGCGCGCTTCGGCATCGCGCAGCGCCTGCGCTTCAGCAACCAGAACGTCGTGCTGCCCGGCGGCACGCCGGTGACCGACCGCGCGAGCGACCTGCTGGTCGGCGGCCAGATCAACTGGACGCCGAAGTGGAGCGTGGACACCCTCGTCCAGTACAACCCCGACACGCGCAAGTCCGAGCGCTCCGCCATCAGCGCCCGGTACAACCCCGAGCCGTATCACAACCTCAGTGCCGCCTTCCGCTACCAGGCGCCGACCACGCCCACCGCAACCGACGGCAGCAAGTCGTTCGACGTGGGCTGGCAGTGGCCGATCAACGACCTGTGGGGCGACAAGGGCAAGAACCTGGGCCCCGGCAAGGGCCAGGGCGGCGGACGCTGGTATGCGGTCGGCCGCCTCAACTACGACCTGGACGGCAAGAAGATCACCGACGGCGTGCTCGGCTTCGAGTACGACGGCTGCTGCTGGATCGGCCGCGTGGTGCTCCAGCGCACCACGACCGGCCTGGTGACGGCGAACACCCGCATCATGTTCCAGCTCGAATTCATCGGCTTCTCCAGCATCGGCTCCAGCCCGATGCAGGCGCTGCGGCAGAACATCCAGCGCTATGAACCCTTGCGCCAACCTGGCGAAGCGCCCAGCCGCTTCACCAACTACGACTGAGACGACTGACTGAGCACGCCATGAAACACTTCCGTTCCATCATCACACTGGGCTGCCTTGCAGCAATGGCCGCAGCGGCGGGCGCGCAAGGCTTCCACTCCGGCATCACGGACATCATGCGCGCCGGCCCGCGCCTGGGCCCGCCGGCGGCCCGCCCCGCGGCGCCCGCCAACACCGCGCCGGTGCAGCGCTCCGCCGAATTCATCGTCGCGCTGGTCAACTCGGAGCCGATCACCAACACCGAGGTGCTGACGCGGGTGGACCGCCTCATCAAGGAAAATCCGGACGCCGAGCGCGTGCCGCGCAACGAACTCACGCGGCTCGTGCTCGAGCGCCTGATTTCCGAGCGCGCCCAGCTGCAGCTGGCCAAGGAAAACGGCATCAAGGTCGACGACGTGGCGATCGACCAGGCCGAGCAGACGGTCGCGCGCCAGAACGAAATCAGCCTGACCGAACTGCGCCGCCGCGTGATCGCCGAAGGCCTCACGCAGGCGGAGTTCCGCCGCGACCTGCGCGACCAGCTGCTGCTCACGCGGCTGCGCGACCGCGAGGTCGAGTCGAAGGTCAAGATCAGCGATGCCGAGGCCGACGAATACCTGATCGACCAGCGCAACCAGGCCGTCAAGAACGCGGCGCTGCAGAACCTGAACCTCGCGCAGGTGCTCGTCGCCGTGCCCGAGAACGCCACCGACGCCCAGGTGGCCGCGGCCCAGAAGAAGGCGCAGGACATCGCCCAGCGCGCCCGCGCCGGCGAAGACTTCGCCAAACTGGTGCGCGAGAACTCCGATGCACCCGACCGCGCCAACGGAGGCGCCATCGGCATGCGCAGCGCCGACCGCTATCCGCCGCTATTCGTCGACGCCACGCAATCGACGGCGGTGAACGGCATTGCCGGGCCGGTGCGCTCGAGCGCCGGCTTCCATGTGCTCAAGGTGCTCGCCAAGGCCCAGATCGGCTCGGGCGACGCGACCGTGACCCAGACGCAGGTGCGCCACATCCTGCTGCTCAACGATCCCAAGCGCACCACGGCGCAGGCAGTCGCGCAGCTGGCCGAATTCAAGCGCCGGGTGCAGGCCGGCACGGCCGACTTCGCCGGGCTGGCCCGCGACAACTCGCAGGACGCCAGCGCCAAGGACGGCGGCGAGCTTGGCTGGTCGCGCCCCGGGCAGTTCGTGCCCGAGTTCGAGGAAGCCATGGACCGCCTCGCGCCGGGCGAGATCAGCGATCCGGTGGTGTCGCGCTTCGGCGTGCACCTGATCCAGGTGGAAGGCCGCCGCGACGCCAAGCTCAGCCAGTCCGAGCAGCGCGAAGCCGCGCGCGCCGCGCTGCGCGAAAAGCGTGTCGAGGAAGCCTTCTCCACCTGGGTGCAGGAAGTGCGCGCCCGCGCCTACGTCGAATACCGCGATCCGCCGCAGTCCTGATCTGATGGCACATATCGCCAGGAAGCGGTTCGGACAGCATTTCCTGTCCGACGGAGGAATCATCGATGCGATCGTGCGCGAGATCGCGCCGCAGCCCGGCGATGCCATGGTCGAGATCGGACCGGGGCTGGCCGCGCTGACGCAGCCGCTGGTCGAGCGGCTGGGCCGCCTGACGGTGATCGAGCTCGATCGCGACCTCGCCAAGCGGCTGCGCGAGCACGCCCAGCTCGAGGTGATCGAGTCCGACGTGCTGAAGGTCGACTTCGCGGCGCTGGCCGAACGGTTTCCCAGCAAGCCGCTGCGCGTGGTCGGCAACCTGCCCTACAACATCTCCACGCCCATCCTTTTCCACCTTCTGGGCTATGCCCACCTGGTGGCCGACCAGCATTTCATGCTGCAGAAGGAAGTGATCGACCGCATGGTGGCGAAGCCCGCCACATCGGACTACAGCCGCCTGAGCGTGATGCTGCAGTGGCGCTACAAGATGGAAGACGTGCTGTTCGTGCCGCCCGAGAGCTTCGATCCGCCGCCGCGCGTGGACAGCGCCGTGGTGCGGATGGTGCCGCTGGCCACGCCGCCGGCGCTCGATGCCGCGCGGCTGGGCGAGATCGTGCAGGTGGCCTTCAGCCAGCGCCGCAAGCTGCTGCGCCATACGCTGGGCAAGTGGCTGCAGGAACACGGCTTCGAGGGCGAGTTCGATGTCCAGCGGCGGGCCGAGGAAGTGCCCGTCGACGAATACGTCGCCCTGGCCCAGGCCGTCGCCCCATGAAAAAAGCCCGCTGAGCGGGCTTTTTCAATTGGGCTGATGCGCTGTCCGTCGCTTGTGTTCAGGCGGCGGCGAGCCAGTAACCCGCATTGAAGGGGCTGCTCATGCGCAGGGCAAGAGGCGAAACGTCGACCAGTTTGTCGGTCGGCATTTTTTCGCCGGCCGGCTCGGTGCTGGCGGCGGCCGCTGCGGTTGCGGAGGTGTTGTTCACGTCGATGCCATCGAGGGTTTCAGCGTTCGGCTGAGCCTCGTTCGCCCGTTCTGCTTGGCTGGTGGATGCAGAACGGGCTACAGAAAAGAATAGAAGCAGCGGAACGGGACCTTGCGGTCGCCCCAGTAGTCCGAGGCGTCGCGGAAGATGTCGAGCAGCTGCTCGCGCGCTTCCTTGTCGAACTTGGCGTTGGCCGGGATCTGCTCCAGCACGATGACGAAACCTGGCTGCGGGCCCGATTTATGCAACGGGTCGGTCATGCAGTCGTACAGCGCGTCGAAGTTCTTCCCGAAGTGGGCCGGGAACGTGAACTGCTGTGCGATCAGGTCGAGCACGTCCTGCTTGGTCTGGGCGTTGCCCAGGTTCGCATACAAGAAGTGCTGGCCGGCTGCGTTGGCAGCGTCCTGCAGGTCGTTCACGCGGAACGCGCGGATCGATTGCACGATGTTCGGGCGTACGGCACGAAGGGATAAGGTCATCTCCGCTGGTCTTTCCATAGTCATCATCATTTCTTCGGGGCGCTTTGGTGCGCCGCTCAGGTCGTTTTCATCGCTCATGGTGCAATCCGTCTGAAACTCGCATAGTGGTCCGCCGTGTACCAGCAGGCTTCGGGCGCCGTGCGCTGCTCACCGCCACAGACGATCCGCCGTGCACCACGATTGCGCGCGCCGGGCGTCTGCACCGTGTACTCGCGGTAGTGGCCGCGGCGTGCCGCTGGCAGGAGGCGCTCGCGGTTGCCAAATACAACGCCGTCCTTCTCATATCGAAACGGGCCGCCGCTGAGGATTGCCTGATAGGTCTGCTGTCCTTGCACCGGCAATTCGGACAGTGCAATCGTTTCCTCGGCGGGCGTTTTTCCTGCGCCGAACCAACCTCGGGCCTCGGCCCCCGTCGTCAACGCCGCCAGCAACAGGCTGGTGAGCGCAAACTTTGTGACAGAGGACGTGATCGAGGCGTAAGCCGCCATGGGGCACCACAAGAAAAGAGCGGGGGGTTCGAATTGGCGATCAACCTCGGGGTTAACCCGCAAATTCAAGCCCGCGAGTGTGCACCACGCTGGCGAAAATAGCAAGCGACTGCCCAAAGTTTGAGCAGTCGCGGGGGCATCGAATGGCGTTTTAAGTTGGTGGCCACTCTCGCCAAACAGCCTATCTTTCGGCGTTTGCGTCAGCCACTGTCAAGGCTGTCATGTTCACGATGCGGCGAACGGTCGCGCTGGCCGTGAGAATGTGCACAGGTTTGGCCGCGCCGAGCAGAACCGGCCCGATCGCGATGTTGCCGCCCGCCGCCGTCTTGAGCAGGTTGTACGAAATATTCGCTGCGTCGATGTTTGGGAAAACCAACAGGTTGGCGTCGCCCGCCAGCGCGCTGTGCGGCATGACGACCGCGCGCTGCTTGCTGTCCAGCGCCACGTCGCCGTGCATTTCGCCGTCCACCTCGAGCCAGGGGGCCTGCACGCGCAGCAGTTCGAGCGTCTTGCGCATCTTGATGGCGCTGGGCTCGTTGCTGGTGCCGAAATTGGAATGCGACAGCAGCGCCGCCTTCGGCTTCAGGCCGAAGCGCATCATTTCCTCGGCCGCCATCGTCGTGATCTCGGCCAGTTCCTCGGGCGAGGGGTCGTAGTTGACGTGCGTGTCGACCAGGAACACCTGGCGGTCGGGCAGCAGCAGGCCGTTCATGCAGGCGTACACCGGCACGTCCTGCGGGGTGCTCTGGCAGCCGCCGGGGCGCTTGCCGATCACCTGGTCGATGTAGTGCAGGTGGATCAGCGTGGTGCCCCAGGTGCCGCAGATCATGCCGTCGACCTCGTCCTTGTGCAGCAGCATCGCGCCGATCAGCGTGAGGCGGCGGCGCATCTCGATCTTGGCGGTCTGCACCGTCTGGCCCTTGCGCTCGGTCATGCGGTGGTAGGTCTGCCAGAAGTCGCGGTAGCGGTGGTCCTGCTCGACGTTGACGATGTCGTAGTCCAGCTCTTCCTTCAGCCGCAGGCCGAATTTCTCGATGCGCTGGGCGATGATGGCCGGGCGGCCGATCAGCGTCGGGCGGGCGATGCCTTCGTCGACCACGATCTGCGCGGCGCGCAGCACGCGCTCTTCCTCGCCTTCGCAGTAGGCCACGCGCTTCTTGGCGGCACGGCGTGCGGTCTCGAAGATCGGCTTCATCGTGGTGCCCGAGGCATAGACGAAGCTCTGCAGCTTGTCGCGGTAGGCGTCCATGTCCTTGATGGGACGCGTGGCCACACCGCTTTCCTCCGCCGCCTTGGCCACGGCCGGCGCGATCTTCATCATCAGGCGCGGGTCGAAGGGCTTCGGAATCAGGTATTCGGGGCCGAATGACAGCTTTTCACCGACGTAGGCGGCAGCAACGCGCTCGCTCTGCTCGGCCTGCGCCAGGTCCGCAATGGCGTGCACCGCGGCGATTTCCATCTCGTCGGTGATCGTGGTCGCGCCCGAGTCGAGCGCGCCGCGGAAGATGTATGGGAAGCACAGGACGTTGTTGACCTGGTTCGGGTAGTCGGTGCGGCCGGTGGCCATGATCACGTCGTCGCGCACCGCATGGGCGTCTTCGGGCGAGATCTCGGGGTTCGGGTTCGCCAGCGCGAAGATCACCGGCTTGGCGGCCATCTTGGCCACCATTTCGGGCTTCAGCACGCCGCCTGCCGACAGGCCCAGGAACACGTCGGCGCCGGCAATGACCTCCGACAGCTTGCGCGCGTCGGTCTTCTGCATGTATTGGCGCTTGTCGTCGTCCATCAGCTCGGTACGGCCTTCATAGACCACGCCGGCCAGGTCGGTCACGAACACGTTCTCGCGCTTCAGGCCGACCTTGAGCAGCAGGTTCAGGCAGGCCAGCGCCGCGGCGCCCGCGCCCGAGGTCACCAGCTTCACGTCGGCGATGTTCTTGCCCGCCACCTTCAGGCCGTTGACCATGGCCGCCGCCACCGTGATGGCCGTGCCGTGCTGGTCGTCGTGGAAGACCGGGATCTTCATGCGCTTGCGCAGCTCGCGCTCCACGTAGAAGCAGTCCGGTGCCTTGATGTCTTCCAGGTTGATGGCGCCGAAGGTCGGTTCCAGCGACGCGATGATGTCCACCAGCTTGGCAGGGTCCTTCTCGTCGATTTCGATGTCGAACACGTCGACGCCCGCGAATTTCTTGAAGAGAACGCCCTTGCCTTCCATCACCGGCTTGGACGCCAGCGGGCCGATGTCGCCCAGGCCCAGCACGGCGGTGCCGTTGCTGATGACGGCCACGAGGTTGCCGCGGGAGGTGTACTTGAAGGCGTTGGCCGGGTCCTTGACGATTTCCTCGCAGGGGGCGGCCACGCCGGGCGAGTAGGCCAGCGACAGGTCGCGCTGGTTGACCATCTGCTTGGTCGCCGCGATGGCGATCTTGCCGGGGACGGGAAACTCGTGGTACTCGAGGGCGGCACGGCGCAACTCGGCGCGTTTGTCTTCGGGCGTGGGAGTCGATGAGGTCGAAGGGGTCGAATCGGACATGTGCCTGTAGCTCCTGGTGGCGCTTCTTCTGGGGGCGCCGATTGTAGACCTCGCGTCATTGGCGCCCTACGCCGGATGGCCTGTGTGGCCCATGACCAAAGACACGGCTGCGCGGTCAAATCGGTGTGGCAATATGCACAGTTCGGACAAAAACCTGAAAACACCTGAAGAGGAGCGACCATGGCCCTGATGGATTTCATCAAGAAACAGTTCATCGACATCATCCAGTGGACCGAGACCGGCGACGGCACGCTGGCCTGGCGCTTCCCGATGGCGGAGATGGAAATCCAGAACGGGGCATCGCTCACCGTTCGCGAATCCCAGGTGGCGGTTTTCGTCAACGAAGGCAAGGTGGCCGACGTGTTCGGCCCCGGCATGTACAAGCTCACGACGCAGACGCTGCCCGTGCTCACGTACCTGAAGAACTGGGACAAGCTCTTCGAATCCCCCTTCAAGAGCGACGTCTACTTCTTCAGCACCCGCCAGCAGGTCGACCAGAAGTGGGGCACGCCCCAGCCGATCACCATCCGCGACAAGGACTTCGGCGCCGTGCGCCTGCGGGCCTTCGGCAACTACAGCTTCCGCATCGGCGACGCCAAGCTGTTCCACACCGAGATCTCCGGCACGCGCGACATCTACAGCGTGGCCGACCTCGACGGCCAGCTGCGCGGCCTGGTGCTGCAGAACATCAGCAACGCCATCGCTTCCAGCGGCGTGCCCTTCCTCGACCTGGCGGCCAACCAGATCCAGTTCGCGCAGGCGCTGGCCGCGCAGCTGGTGCCCGAATTCGAGAAGATCGGCATCAAGCTCGAGAACATCACGGTCCAGAACGTCTCGCTGCCCGAAGAGCTGCAGAAGATCCTCGACCAGAAGATCGGCATGGGCATGGTCGGCAACGACATGGGCAAGTTCATGCAGTACCAGACGGCGCAGGCCATCCCCAAGTTCGCCGAGGGCGCGGCCAACGGCGGCGGCATTGCCGGCGACGCGATGGGCCTGGGCGCCGGCGTGGCGCTCGGCCAGGTGCTGGCGCAGAACCTCGCGCAGGGCCTGAGCCCCAACGCGGCCGCCCAGGCCGCGGCGACCCAGCAGCAGCCTGCCGTGGCCGTGGTGAGCCCCACCGACGTGATGACCACGCTCGAGAAGCTCGGCGAACTCAAGACCAAGGGCATCCTCACGCAGGAAGAGTTCGACGCCAAGAAGGCCGAGTTGCTCAAGAAGCTGGTCTAACCCGCAGGCTTCGCGCACTTCGTGTCGCTACTCCTTCCCCCTTGCAGGGGGCGATACCTGCGGCCCGGCATAGCCGGTTCCGCGGTATCTCCCGCCTCGTTCGCCGTGTCTTCAGCATCGCTTCATGGCTGAGGAAACCGGCAACCAACGCTACTACCGCGCGCCCTGCCCCGGCTGCGGCGCGCCGGTCGAATTCCGCTCGGCGCAATCGACGCATGCGGTCTGCCCGTACTGCCAGAGCACGGTCGTGCGCCAGGGCGACACGCTCGCGCGCACCGGCAAGATGGCCGAGCTGTTCGACGACTTCAGCCCGCTGCAGCTGTTTGCCGCCGGCCGCATCCAGGACAAGCCGTTCACGCTGATCGGCCGGCTGCAATACACCTACCCGGGCGGGCGCTGGACCGAATGGATCGCCGCGCTCGACGGCGACCGCACCGGCGTGCTCAGCGAGGACAACGGCGCCTACGTCTTCGCGCTGCCCTTCGACCTGCAGCGCGCCGCGCCGCCCTGGAACGAGCTGCGCGTGGGCGCGACCACCGCCTTCGCCGGCCAGAGCTACACCGTCACCTCGAACGAGCAGGTGGCGCTGACTTCCGCGCAGGGCGAGCTGCCGCACCTGCCCGAACTCGGCCGCTCCTTCGCGATGGTCGAGCTGCGCAACGACAAGGGGCTGGTGCTCAGCATCGACTACGGCACCGCCACGCCCACCGCCTACCTCGGCCGCTCGGTGCAGCTCGACGACCTGCAGCTCACCGGCCTGCGCGAGGAATCGGCCAAGGACGAGAAGGGCCGCAGCTTCAACTGTCCCAACTGTGGTTCGCCCGTCACCGTCAACCTGGCGGACAGCAAAAGCATCACCTGCCGTTCGTGCAACAGCATCATCGACCTGACGCAGGGCATCGGCGGCGAGCTCAAGCATGCGACGCAGGACGAGCCCGTGCGCCCGCTCATCGCGCTCGGCAGCATGGGCCAGCTGCAGGGTGCGCAGTGGCAGGTGGTCGGCTTCCAGCACCGCATGGGCACCGAGCCCGGCGACGACGAACAGTTCGGCTGGGACGAGTACCTGCTCTACAACAAGAAGCGCGGCTTCAGCTTCCTGGTCGACGCGGAAGACGGCTGGAGCATGGTCAAGCCGACCACCGGCGCCCCGGTGATGGCCGAGAACGGCAGCACCGCCACCTACCTCAACAAGCGCTACCAGCAGCAGTACGCCTACAACGCCGAGACCACCTATGTGGCGGGCGAGTTCTACTGGCAGGTCGAGCGCGGGCAGAAGACCTTCAACCGCGACTTCGCCAGCGGCCCCGCGCTGCTGTCGATGGAGCGCTCGGCCAACGAGCTCACCTGGTCTTCGGGCATCAAGCTCGACAGCGGCGTGGTGGCCACCGCCTTCAAGCTCGACGCCAAGAAGGACATGTTCAAGCGCGCCGACGCGCTGCCCGTGAGCGCGGCGGCGTCGAAGATGGGCTGCGGCACGATCATCATCATCATCGTCGTGATCATCATCCTGCTGATCATCCTGAGCACCTGCAGCAGCAGTGGCGGCTCTTCGAGCGGCTACCGCAGCTCGGGCGGCTCCTACGGCGGCTACTCGAGTGGCGGCGGGCACAAATGACGAGGAAGATGCGCATGACGCACCCGATGTATCTCATTACTACGACTGGAGGTCCCCATGGGATTTGAATGGCTGAAACCGGGCGTGGTCCTCGGATCGCTCGTGTACGCGCTGATCGGCGTCGTGATCTTCTGGCTCTGCTTCCTGATCATCGACAAGATCACGCCCTATGACCTGTGGGGCGAGATCGTCGAGAAGCAGAACGTGGCGCTGGGCCTCGTCGTGGCGGCAATGAGCCTGGGCATCAGCATCATCGTGGCTGCTGCAATCCATTGAGCGACGCGGCCTCGCCCGCGCGCACCCCGGATGCGCGGGGGCCGCAACCCGTCGAAGTCGCGCTGCTCGCCAGCGTGTTCGTGGTCGCCGCCTGCGGGCTGGTCTACGAACTGAGCGCGGCCGCGCTGAGCTCCTACCTGCTCGGCGACTCGGTGCTGCAGTTCAGCACCATCATCGGCACCTACCTGTTCGCGATGGGCGTGGGCTCCTGGCTCTCGCGCTACTTCGACCGCCAGCTGCCGGCGCACTTCCTTCGCATCGAGCTGATGGTCGCGCTGATCGGCGGCGCGCTGCCGGCGATCCTGTTCCTGGCCAACGCCTACGTGCCGGGCGCCTTCCGGCTGCTGCTCTACGGCCTGGTGATGGTGGTCGGCACGCTGGTGGGCCTCGAGATCCCGCTGGTGATGCGCATCCTGAAGCGCAACATCGTGCTCAAGAACCTGGTGTCGCAGGTGCTGACCTTCGACTACCTCGGCGCGCTCGCGGTGTCGGTGGCGTTCCCGCTCATCCTGGTGCCGCAGCTCGGCATGATCCGCACCGGCCTGCTGTTCGGCTTCATGAACGCGGCGGTGGCGGTGTGGGCGCTGTGGCTGTTCCGCCATGAGCTGCGCCGCATCGGCGCGCACGCGCTCGCCTGCTTCCTGTCGCTGGCGGCGCTGCTGGCGGCCTTCGTGTGGGCCGACCACATCACCACGCTGGCGGAAGACAAGTTCTACCAGGACCGCATCGTGTTCAGCGCGACCTCGCCGTACCAGCGCATCGTGGTCACGCGCGGGCTGCTCGGGCACCGCCTGTTCCTGAACGGCAACCTGCAGTTCGCCGAGCGCGACGAATACCGCTACCACGAGGCGCTGGTGCACCCGGTGATGGCCGCGCAGGGCGCGCCGAAGAAGGTCGCGGTGCTCGGCGGCGGCGACGGCATGGCGGTGCGCGAGATCCTCAAGTACCCCTCGGTCGAGTCGGTCACGCTGGTGGAGCTGGACCCGAACATGACCAGGCTCTTCACCGAGCACGAGACGCTGGCCGCGCTCAACGGCCATTCGCTCTCGTCGCCCAAGGTGAAGATCGTCAACACCGACGCCTTCCAGTGGCTGCAACAGCCGGGCGACATGTACGACGTGATCGTGGTCGACTTTCCCGATCCGACCAACTTCGCGATCGGCAAGCTCTACACCAACAGCTTCTACGCGCTGCTCGAAAAGCGCCTGTCGGCCAGCGGCTATGCGGTGATCCAGACCACCTCGCCGCTGGTGGCGCGCAAGAGCTACTGGACCGTGGCGACCACCATCGAGTCGGTCGGCCTGCGCGCCACGCCGTACCACGCGCACGTGCCCAGCTTCGGCGAGTGGGGCTACATCATCGCGAGCCGCCGGCCTTATCGCATGCCCGATGCCTTGCCTGCCGGCCTGCGCTTCCTGTCGCCGTCCACGCTGCCGCTGATGTTCGACTTTCCGCTCGACATGGCGCGCGTGCCGACCGAAGTGAACCGGCTGTCGAACCAGATCCTCGTCACCACCTATGAGCAGGAGTGGGGCAAGGTCATGGCGCACTGAATGATGAACTCCCCCAGGCTTCGCGCACTTCGTGTCGCTTCGCCTTCCCCCCCGCCGGGGGCGACACCTGCGGCCCGGCAGAGCCGGTTCCGCGGTGTTCCTGGAAGGGAGCGATGCGAATGAAGCGCCGTGGCTTCCTGGGGGCGGCGGGTGCGGCGGGCGCCCTCGCGCTGGCCGGCTGCGAGGCGCCGCCACCGCCCATCGAAGGCGGCTTCACCGGCATCGACGTCACGCGCGGCCACGCGATGCGCGACGGCGCGCTCAAGGGCGCGGCGCCTGCCGTCGTGAAGCGCACGCGCGTATTGATTGCCGGCGGGGGCGTGGCCGGGCTTGCGGCGGCGCGCGCGCTGCGGCTCGCCGGCGTCGAAGACTTCGCGCTGCTCGAGCTTGAGGACACCGCCGGCGGCAACGCGCGCGGCGGCTTGGTCAACGGCATTGCCTGCCCGCTCGGCGCGCACTACCTGCCGGTGCCGGGAGACGACGCGCGCGAGGTGCAGGACCTGCTCGAGGAACTCGGCCTGCGCCGCCGCGTGGCGGGCCGCTGGGAATACGACGAGCTCAACCTCTGCCACGCCCCGCAGGAGCGGCTGTTCCTGCACGGCGAATGGCAGGACGGCCTGCTGCCCGTGCACGGCGTTGGCGAGAGCACGATGGCGCAGTACCGCAAGTTCGCGCAGCGCATCGACACACTGCAGCACGCGGCGCATTTCGCCATTCCCACGCTCAAGGTCGCCGTCACGCCCGAGCTGCTGGCGCTCGACGTCATCCCCTTCTCCAATTGGCTCGACAGCGAGGGCTTCAGCGACGCGCAGCTGCGCTGGTACCTCGACTACTGCTGCCGCGACGACTACGGCGCCGGCATCGCGCATGTCTCCGCCTGGGCCGGCATCCACTATTTCGCGAGCCGCCACGGCTTCCACGCGCCCGGCGACCCGAGCGGCAGCGTCAACGATTCGAGCCCCGAGCGCGACGGCATCCTCACCTGGCCCGAAGGCAACGGCTGGCTCACGCGGCAGCTGGCCAGGCCGCTCGGCGAGCGGCTGCACACCGGCCAGGTCGTCACGCGCATCGCCGAGTCGCGCGGCGGCGTCGAGGTCGATGCATGGGACGCGAAGACGAAGTCGCTCGTGCGCTGGCAGGCCGAGCGCTGCATCGTCGCGCTGCCGGTGTTCATTGCCGCGCGCGTGGTCGAGAACCCGCCGCCCGTGCTGGCCAACGCCGCCGCGCATGTGCGCTACGCGCCGTGGCTGGTGGCCAACGTGCACCTGCGCGGCCCGCTGGCCGACAGGCCCGGCGCCGCGCCGAGCTGGGACAACGTGATCTATGGCACGCGCGGCCTCGGCTATGTCGATGCGCGCCACCAGGCGCTCGACCCGACGCCGCGCGGCACCGTGCTCAGCTGGTATCGCCCGCTGGGCCCGAGCAGCCACGACACCGCCGACGGCCGCCGCCTGCTGCTCGACCGCCCATGGACCGGCTGGCGCGACGACCTGCTCGCGGAGCTGTCGCTGCCCCATCCAGACCTGCCCGCGCTTGCCACGCGCATCGAGATCACGCGCTACGGGCATGCCATGTCGATCCCCGGGCCGGGCCTGCTGGCGCAGATCGGGTCGCAGCGCAGCGCACCGGACGAGGCGCATCGCGGCAGCGTCGTCGCGGGGCGGTTGTCGTTCGCGCATGCGGACTGGTCGGGCTACTCCATCTTCGAAGAGGCATTCACGCGCGGCCATGTCGCGGGCACCGGCGCGGCGTCCGCATGATGAGGACGCTGGTGCTCGGCGGGTACGGCAATTTCGGCGCGCGCATCTGCCGGGCGCTGGCCGCAGACGACGGCATCGAGCTGCTGGTGGCCGGGCGCGATGCGCGGCGCGCCACGGCGTTCGCCGAATCGCTGGGCGGTGGCGCGCGCGGGGTTCGCATCGACGTGCAGGCGCCGGACCTCGCGGACACGCTGCGCCAACTCGGCGTGGCGCTGGCGATCCACACCGCCGGGCCGTTCCAGAACCAGGGCTACGGCGTGCCGCAGGCCGTTGCGGCGGCGGGCGCGCACTACATCGACCTGGCCGACGGCCGCCGCTTCGTGTGCGACTTTCCCGGCGCGCTCGACACCGCGTTCCGCAATGCCGGCCGCACGGGCATCAGCGGCGCCAGCACGGTGCCTGCGCTGTCGTCCGCCGTGGTCGACCATCTGGCGGCGGGCTGGCAAGGCATCCACGGCATCGACATCTGCATCGCGCCCGCGCAAGGCGCGCCGCGCGGCGAAGCCACGCTGGCCGGCGTGCTCGCCTACTGCGGCGAGCCGATCCGCGTCTGGCATGGCGGGCGCTGGACCGAGCAGCCCGGCTGGGCGCACCCGACGAAAGTCGCGTTCGCGCGCATGAAGCCGCGCCGCGGTGCGCTGTGCGACATCCCCGATCTCGAACTCTTTCCCGCGCGCTATGCCGGTGTGCAGTCGGTCATGTTCCGCGCCGCGCTTGAAGTCGGGCTGGCGCAGCAGGCCTTTGCGTTCCTGGCCTTCCTGCGCCGCGTGGGCGTGCTGCCCGCGCCGCAAAAGCTGGCGCCGCTGCTGCATTCGGCGGGCCGCGTGTTCGATGCGCTCGGCACGGCGCTGGGCGGCATGGTGGTGCGCGTCGAAGGCGCCGACGCATCGGGCCGCACCGCGCGCCGCGCCTGGCACATTGCCGCCGACGACAACCACGGCCCGGAGATCCCCTGCATGGCGGCCATCCTGCTGGCCCGGCGCCTGGCGCGCGGCGACGCACCGCCCGCCGGTGCGCACGCCTGCGCGGGTTTGCTCACGCTGGAGGAATTCGAGCCCGAGTTCGCGCGCTGGGGCATGGTGACGGACACGGTCGACGAAGCCGCATGACGCGCGCCGAAGCTGACGATCGCCTGCTGCGCCTGAGCCTCGTCGCCGTGTGGCTGTTCACGGCCGTCGCCAGCATCGTCGAGCTGAACGGCCAGAGCCGCGAGGTGCTGGCCGCCGCGGGCATCACTTCGCCGGCGTGGCTGGTGGACCTGCTGATCATTGGAGGCGCCGCCGCGGACCTCGTCGTCGGCATCGCGTTGTGGCGCTGGCCAGGCCGCGCCAGCTACGGCGCCGCACTCGCCCTGATGGTTGCCATGACGCTAGTGGCGACCGTGCTACAGCCGAGCCTGTGGCTGCACCCGCTCGGCCCGTTGCTCAAGAACCTGCCCATCGCCGCCCTGCTCTGGCATCTTTACCGACGCGCGACGCCATGAACACCTACCTCGTCCTCAAGTGGCTGCACATCGTCTCCAGCGTGCTGATGGTGGGCACCGGGCTGGGGTCGGCGTTCTACATGTTCTTCGCCAACCGCAGCGGCAGCGTGCCCGCGCAGGCGGTGGTGAGCCGGCTGGTAGTGCGTGCCGACTGGTGGTTCACCACGCCCACCGTCATCATCCAGCCGGCCACGGGTTTCGCGCTCGCGCACATGGCGGGCTGGCCGTTGTCCACGCCGTGGCTCGCGCTCTCGCTGGGGCTGTTCGTGTTCGCGGGCATCTGCTGGCTGCCGGTGGTGTGGCTGCAGATCCGCATGGCGGCCATCGCGGCGCAGGCGCATCGCGAATCGATGCCGCTGCCTCAGATGTATGCGCGCTACCAGCGCTATTGGGAGCTGCTGGGCTATCCGGCCTTCGTGGCGATGGTGGTGGTGTTCTATCTGATGGTGAACAAGCCGCAGCTTTCGATCTGAATTGAAAACCCGCTTTTCGTTTCGTCGAATTACGCGCCCTGAACAACAGCGCCCCTGACACCGCACCCTGAGTCACTGACACGGCCGCGGCGCGGCCCCTGTGCGGTTTTCACGAAGACTTCACACACAGCGCCATTGCTTCACAGATGGTCCGCACACTCGCGGACGCCAACAAAAACACAGTGGGAGCGTCCATGCTGCAAGTCGCCAATCGAAAACTCGCGTCGTTCAGCGACGCGCTCTTCACCGGGCTGGGCCGCGCGCTCGGCCTTCTGCGTCCGGTGGCCCGTGGGCTCGTCGGCTCCTGGCGACCTCCGGGCTGGCTGCGCATCGCGGGCGCATTCCTGCTCTTCGGCCTGCAGTGGCTGCAGCAGCGGCTGGCCTGGGTGGTGTTGCTTCTGCTGCTCGTGCTGGCCGGCTGGATGGCCAGCCCCCATGTGATCAAGTGGTGGCATGGCCTCACGCCCGATCGCGTCGAACCCGTCGTCGCCACCGCGAAGACCGAGCCGCCGCAGCGCACGCAGATCGAGCTCGACAGGGGCCCGAACCCCTTCGCCATTGATTTCTCGGCCTCGGTGGCGCCCATTGCGCGCATCGGCCAGGAGGCCACGGGCGTCACCATCGAGCCGGCCATCGCCGGCCGCTGGACGTGGGCCAAGCAGAACCGGCTCGAATTCCTGCCCGCGCAAGATTGGCCCGTCGGCCAGCCGTACAAGGTGCAGATCACCGACAGCGCACTCGCGCCGCACATCGAGATGGCCTTGCGCAAGTACGAGTTCACCTCGCCAGAATTCACCGCGCAGATCAACGCCGCCGAGTTCTATCAAGACCCGGTGCAGGCCAACGTGCGCCGCGCGCTCTTTCAGGTGCACTTCTCGCACCCCGTGAACACGGCCGAGTTCGAGAAGCGGCTGGTGCTGACCTATGACCAGCCCTGCAGCTCCTCTTTCTTCAGCGTGGGCAAGTGCGCGAGCGAGAAGTTCACGGTCAGCTATGACAAGCTGCGCCTCAACGCCACCCTGCAATCAGAGCCGCTGCCGATCCCCGAGAAGACGCGCCCGGCGATCCTCAGCCTCACCTCCGGCACCGTCGCGCAGAAGGGCGGCCCGGCGCTGCGTGCCGACATGTCCCGCGCGGTCGACATCCCCGGCCTCTTCAGCCTGAGCATCGCCAGCATCGAACCCACCATCGTCACCGGCGAGAACGGCGAGCCCGAGCACGTGATGCACGTTACCGCCTCCATGCCCGTGCACGAGCGCGAAATGGCGCGCGTGGTGCAAGCCTGGCTGCTGCCCGCGACCGAAGACGCCAAGGGCGATTCTGATGAAAAGTTCGACTGGTCCGCGGATCCGTCGAAGGTCACCGACGCCGTGCTGCGCCGCGCCAGGAAGATCAACCTGCAACCCATCGCCAGCGAGCGCGAAGTGACCGAGATGGTCAGCTTCCGCATGCCGCAGGCCGAGGGCGGCCGCTACCTGCTGGTGCGCGTGGCCAAGGGCCTGAAGACGCCCGGCGGCTACCAGCTCGGCGCCGCGCGGCAAGACGTGCGCCTGCTCAAGACCTTCGCGCCCGAGCTCACCATCATGAGCCAGGGCTCGCTGCTCGCACTCTCGGGCGAGCGCAAGCTGCCGATCCTGGTGCGCGACCTGCCGGGCATCCGCCTCGAAATCGGCCGCCTGCTGCCACAGCAGTTGCAGCACCTGGTGACGCAGACCAGCGGCGACTTCGCGCATCCGCAGTTCTACGGCGGCCTGCAGTCGGACAACCTCGTCGACCGCTTCCAGAAGGAGATCCCGCTCAGCATTCCCGCCGGCAAGGCGCACTACGAAACCGTCGACTTCGCCGAGTACCTGCGCAACGACGTGGCCGACCGGCGAGGCGTGTTCCTGCTCAAGGTGCAGGGCTACGACCCCAAGGCCAAGAAGAAGCCCGAGGGCGACGAGCAGCAGGCCCAGCCTGAAGACGAACAGCAACAGGAGGGACAGTCGTCGGACGAAGAAAGCAATGGCCAAGGCGGCAGTCCCGAGCAGCAGCTCGACCAGCGCCTCGTGCTCGTCACAGACCTGGGCATCGTCGCCAAGAAGTCGCTCGACGGCACGCGCGACGTGTTCGTGCAGAGCATCGCCAACGGCCAGCCGGTGGCCGGCGCACTGGTCGAGGTGTGGGGCCGCAACGGCATGATCGTCGCGTCGCAGGCCACGGATGCGACGGGCGCCGCCAAGCTGCCCAACCTCGCCGGCTACCAGCGCGAGAAGGCGCCCGTGGTGCTGGTCGTGCGCAAGGACGGCGACCTGAGCTTCCTGCCCTTCAACCGCAACGACCGCACGCTCGACATCTCCCGCTTCGACGTCGGCGGCCTGCGCGCGGCCGGCGTGCCGAACCAGATGACGGCCTACGTCTTCAGCGACCGCGGCATCTACCGCCCTGGCGACACCATGCACATCGCGATGATGGTCAAGGCCGGCAACTGGGGCACCTCGCTGCGCGACCTGCCGCTCGAAGCCGAGATCATCGATGCGCGCGGCCTCGGCGTGCGCCGCGAAAAGCTCAAGCTCGGCCCCGGCGGCGCGGCGGAAATCGCCCACACCACGCAAGACACATCGCCCACCGGCAACTACACCGTCAACCTCTACCTGCCGCGCGAATCGTCGCCCGGCACGCCCGAGGTCGAAGGCCTGCTGATCGGCAGCACCACGGTGAAGGTGCAGGAGTTCCTGCCGGACCGCACCAAGGTCACGGCCAAGCTCAGCAGCGAAATCGCCGAGGGCTGGGTCAGGCCCAAGGACCTGAAGGCGCTCATCGACGTGCAGAACCTCTTCGGCACGCCCGCGCCTGACCGCAAAGTGGAAGGCACGCTCACGCTGAGCCCCGGCTTCCCGGTGTTCCGCGCCTTCACCGACTACGCGTTCTTCGATCCGCAGCGTGCGGCCGACAGGCAGGTCGACGACCTGGGCAGCGTGCAGACCAGCGCCGACGGCAAGGCCGAATTCGACCTGCGGCTGTCGCGCTTCGACGCCGCCACCTACCAGGTGCACGTGCTCGCCAAGGCCTTCGAGCCCGAGGGCGGGCGCAGCGTGTCGGCCGAGGCGCAGACGCTGGTGAGCGACATGCCCTACCTCGTCGGCGTGAAGGTCGACGGCGACGTCGGCTACGTGAGCAAGGGCGCCGCGCGCAACGCCACCGTGATCGCCATCGACCCGCAGGCGAAGAAGACGGCCGTGGCCGACCTGAAGATCGAGCGCGTGGAGCGCAAGGTGCTGTCGGTGCTCATCAAGCAGGACAACGGCTTGTACCGCTACGAGTCGCGCCGCAAGGAAGTGGTGCTCGACGAGAAGCCCTTCGCCATCGCCGCGGCCGGCAACAACGTGGCTCTGGACACCGGCGCGCCCGGCAACTTCGCCTACGTGGTGCGCAATGCCCAGGGGCTGGAGCTCAACCGGGTGGAGTACAGCGTGGCGGGCAATGCCAACGTGTCGCGCTCCCTGGACCGCAACGCCGAGCTGCAGCTCACGCTCGACCGCAAGGACTACGAGCCGGGCCAGGAAATCGCGGTAAGCATCCGCGCGCCGTACGTGGGAGCGGGCCTGATCACCATCGAGCGCGACAAGGTCTACGCCCACGCGTGGTTCAAGACCGACAAGACCGCGTCGGTGCAGAAGATCGTGCTGCCCAAGGACTTCGAGGGCACCGGCTACATCAACGTGCACTTCGTGCGCGACCCGGCCTCGGACGAGGTCTACATGAGCCCGCTGTCGTACGGCGTCGTGCCCTTCGCCACCGCGCTGACCAAGCGCACCGCCAACCTGCAGCTCACCAGCAGCGAACTGGTGAAGCCGGGGCAGACCGTGAAGATGAAGCTCACCAGCGACAAGCCCACGCGCGCCGTGGTGTTCGCGGTGGACGAAGGCATCCTGCAGGTGGCGCGCTACAAGACGCCCGACCCGCTGAAGCACTTCTTCCAGAAGCGCGCGCTCGAAGTCGGCACGCTGCAGACGCTCGACCTGATCCTGCCGGAGTTCAAGAAGCTCATGCAGGGCGCCGCACCCGGCGGCGACGGCGAGGGCGAACTCGGCAAGCACCTGAACCCGTTCAAGCGCAAGCGCGACAAGCCGGTGGCTTATTGGTCGGGCCTGGTCGACGTGAACGGCAGCCGCGAGTTCAGCTACACCGTGCCCGAGAGCTTCAACGGCAGCCTGCGCGTGATGGCCGTGGCCGTGAACGACGAGACCACCGCCGCCAAGAGCACCCGCACCGTGGTGCGCGGCGACATGGTGATACTGCCGAACGCGCCACTCGCGATGGCGCCCGGCGATACGGTCGAAGTGGGCGTGGGCCTGGCCAACAACATCCTGGGTTCGGGCAAGGAAGCGCCCATCGCGCTCACGCTCACCGCCTCCGGCGGACTCGAAGTGGTGGGCGACGCCACGCAGACGCTCAAGGTCAACGAGCGCGGCGAAGCCAGCACCAAGTTCAACGTGCGCGCCAAGCCGGGCGAACAGGCAGTGCTGGGTTCTTCGGCGCTGGTGTTCACATCGACGCACAAGAACTACAGCGCGCGCCTGTCGACCGAAGTGAGCGTGCGGCCCGCATCGCCCTTCGTCACGCTGGTGCAGGCCGGCAGCTTCCAGCGCGCGGGCGAGCTGTCGAGCCAGGCCGACCTGTACCCGAACTTCCGACAGAGCGACGTGGCCGTGTCCGCCGCGCCGTGGGCTTTCGCGACCGGGCTCATGCAGTACCTGGAGGCGTACCCGCACGGCTGCACCGAGCAGATCACGAGCCAGACCTTCCCGGCCGTGCTGCTCGCGGGCCGCCCCGAGCTTGTGAAGGAGATGGCGCGTGGCCGTACGGCCGAGCAGGGGCCGATGCCCGAGGCGCGCAAGACCTTCGAGCGTTACCTCGTGCAGCTGCGCGCACGGCAGACGGCCGACGGCGGCTTCTCGCTGTGGCCCGGTGCCGGCACCGATGCCTTCGCCACGCTGTACGCAGTGCACCTGCTGGTCGAGGCCAGGGACCACAAGCTGCCCGTGCCGCAAGACCTGCTGCAGAAGGCCAACGCCTACCTTCAGGGCTGGCTCGGCAGCAGCGACGCATCGCTGGACGGCTGGCGCCAGCGCACGCAGGCGGCGTACCTGCTGACGCGCCAGGGCATCATCGCGCCGGCCGCGCTGGCCAACCTGCGCGAAGCATGGCGCGGCAAGCAGACGCAGGGCTGGAGCGACGACCTCGGCGCTGTCTATCTTGCCGCGAGCTACCAGCTCGTGAAGCAGGAGCAGGTGGCGAACGAGCTGCTGAACCCTGTGTGGGCCGACCTGCTCGCGCGCACGGAGAAGAAACAGCGCCGCAACGTATGGGGTGCCTACTACGACCCGCTGGTGCACGACAGCATGACGCTGCACCTGGTGGGCCGCCACTTCCCGTCGCGCCTGAAGACGCTGAAGCCCGCTGTGTGGGAAGGCATGGCCGCGATGGTGCGCGACGGCTGGTACAACAGCCTGTCGTCGGCCTCGATGCTGCTCGCGGTCGATTCGTACTTCGAGGCCGTGGGGCAGAACGCCGAAGGCAAGCTCACGGCGAGCGCCGTCAATGCGCAGGGCCAGGCCGCCGCGCTCGTGCTGGGCGCGGTGAACCCGATCACGCGCGCGGCGGTGCCGGCCGGCACGGCCAGGCTGAAGCTGTCGAACGACAGCGACTTCAACCTCTACTACAGCTGGGCCGAACAGGGCTTCGAGCGCAACGTGCCCGCCACGGCGGTGAACAAGGGCCTCGAAATCTTCCACGAAGTGCTCGACGCCAAAGGCAACCCGATCACCAAGGCCAGGCTCGGTGAAGAGGTCACGGTACGGGTGCGCGTGCGCAGCCTGGAGCGCGCGCAGCTCAACGACGTGGCGCTGGTCGACGTGCTGCCCGGCGGCCTCGAGCCTGTGCTGCAGGCCGTGGGCGACGACGACGATGCCAACGCCGACGCGCCCATCTGGAAGAAGCGCCTGGGCGGCGGCGGCTCGTGGAAGGTGCAGTACGCCGACATCCGCGAAGACCGCGTCGTGTTCTACGGCAGCGTCAACAAGGACCTGCTCGAAGTGACCTACAAGGCGCGCGCCACCAACGTGGGCGACTACGTGGTGCCGGCGGCGTACGGCGAGGCGATGTACGACCGGCGCGTGTTCTCGCGCTCGGCCGGTGCGCGCTTCCAGGTGGTCGGCAACTGAGGCAAGGCAGGCCCGCCATGCGCATCGGCATCGCGTCTGCAGGAAGAAGGCTGCGCAAGCCCGCGCTGTGGGCGCTGGCGCTTGTCCTCGTGCTCGCGCTGCTGCGCCTGTGGCCGCACGCGGCGTTGAGCGAGACCGTCGGCAGTTCGCGCGCCGTGTATGCGCAGGGCGGCGAGCTGCTGCGCCTCACGCTCGCGGGCGACGAGCAGTACCGCCTCTGGGTGCCGCTCGATCGCATCTCGCCCACGCTGGTCGACGCGGTGCTGCTGTACGAAGACCGGCGCTTCCATGCGCACCCCGGCGTCAACCCCGCCGCGCTGGCGCGCAGCGCCTGGCGCATTGCCAGCGGCGAGCGCAGGCAGGGCGGCTCGACGCTCACGATGCAGCTCGCGCGCCGCGTCTACGGCATCGACAGCCGCACGCCCAGCGGCAAGGTCGCGCAGATCTTCGCGGCGCTGTGGCTGGAGGCGCGCTTCAGCAAGCACGACATCCTGGAGGCGTACCTCAACACCGCGCCCTACGGCGGCAACATCGAAGGCGTGCAGGCCGCGAGCCTCATCTACTTCCGCAAGGACGCCGCCAAGCTGAGCCTGCCCGAGGCGCTGACGCTTGCCGTGATTCCGCAGAACCCCGTCAAGCGCATTGCCGAGCGCGGGCGCAATGCCGAGCTGCAGTCGGCGCGCGAACGGCTGTGGGCGCTGTGGGCCGAGCGCGACCCGGCCGCGAAGCAGCATGCGCCCGATGCGCAGCTCGCGCTGTCGGCGCAGTCGCGCGGCAGCCTGCCTTTTCTTGCGCCGCACGCCACCGGCATGCTGCTCGCGCAGGAGCGTGGCGTGCAGGAAGTGCGCACCACCATCGACCTGCGCATGCAGGCCACCCTCGAACGCGTGATGGGCCAATACCTGCGCACGCATGCCGACGTGGGCATGACGAACGCGAGCGCGTTGCTGCTCGACGCCTCGACCATGCAGGTGCGGGCGATGATCGGCTCGGCCGACTTCCGCAACGACGCCATCGCGGGGCAGGTCAACGGCGTGCTGGCCAAGCGCTCGCCGGGCTCCACGCTCAAGCCCTTCATCTACGCGCTGGCGCTCGACCAGGGGCTGCTGCATCCGAAGACGATGCTGAAGGACGCGCCGACCTCCTTCGGCCCCTACACGCCTGAGAACTTCGACCACCGCTTCGCCGGGCCGCTGCCGGCGCAGGAGGCGCTGATCCGCAGCCGCAACGTGCCCGCGGTCGCCGTGGCGGCCAGGCTCTCGAAGCCGGGGCTGTACGACTTCATGCGGCTCGCGGGCGTGCAGAAGCTGCAGAGCGAATCGCACTACGGCCTTGCGCTGGTGCTGGGCGGTGGCGAGGTCACGCCCGAGGAACTGGCGGGCATGTACGCGACGCTGGCCAACGGCGGCATCTCGCAGCCCATTCGCTACACGCAGCCCGCGCCCGACGAGCGGCCCGTGCAGCCGCTGCGCCTGCTGAGCGAGGAGGCTTCCTTCATCACGCTCGACATGCTGCGCCACACGCCGCGCCCCGACACCACGCTGCCCGCGCGCCCCGCCATCGCATGGAAGACGGGCACGTCCTGGGGCTTTCGCGATGCGTGGACGGCCGGCGTGTTCGGCCGGCATGTGCTGGTGGTGTGGGTGGGCAACTTCGACGGCACAAGCAACCCCGCGCTGGTGGGCGTCGATGCGGCCGCGCCGCTGTTCCTGCGCATGGTCGATGCGCTGCGCGCCCAGCGGCTCGACCCCGGCGAGGTCGCGTCGCGCCAGCCGCCCGACTTGCGCCAGGTCGAAGTCTGCGCGGCGACGGGTGGCCTGCCCGACGCGCTGTGCCCGGTGCGCACCATGACGTGGTTCATCGCCGGCAAGTCGCCCATCCAGGTGAGCAACCTGCACCGCGCGGTATGGGTCGACGAGACCACCGGCAAGGTGGTCTGCGGCCCGCAGCCCAATGCCCGCCAGCAGGTGGTGGAGCAATGGGGCAGCGACATGCGCCGACTGTTCCGCCAGGCCGGCCTGCCGCGCGCGAGCGCACCGGCCGATGGCTGCGAGAAGGACGGCGACGCACCGGAAAGCGCACCGCTCATCACCTCGCCCCTGCGCGGCGTGCGCCACACGCTGCGCGCGAACAAGCCCGAACCGCTGGTGCTGCGCGCCGAAGCCGCCGCGGGCACGCAGGCGATCTACTGGTTTGCCGACGACGCGCTCATCGGCCGCGCCGCGCCCGGCGAAGGCATCACGTGGATGCCCGACCTCGCGGCCTCGGGCCGGCGCTACGTGCTGCGCGCGGTCGACGACCAGGGGCGTGCCGAGTCGCGCGAGGTGACGGTCGACATCGCACCTTGAAGGGATGTCATGGCGGCGTCACGCCCCCTCGGCATGGTCACGCGTTTTCGACTTGAACGCTTTCCTGCTCATGACACGTCTTGCCTCCCTGTCCTTCGTTGCCCTGGCCGCCGCACTCGCATGCGGCGCCGCGGCTGCGCAGACCGCCTTCCCCGCCACGCTCGCCGGCCACGCCGTGCTGCCCGCGCAGAGCTTCGTTGCCACGCCCAAGGACGCACCGGCCGACCTGCAGGTCAGCGGCAAGTTCACGACGGCCAGGCGTGTCGAGGCCGTGGGCAGCGTCGAAGGCCTGTCGGCCGGACGCCCCACCGGCGTGTCGCTGCCCTTCAAGGGCCAGCCGCTGCAAGGCCACTCGGGCATCAAGAAGATGGACGACGGCACCTTCTGGATCCTCACCGACAACGGCGCCGGCGCCAAGGCCAACTCGCCCGACTTCATGCTCTACCTGAACCACTACAAGGTGGACTTCAAGAGCGGCAAGTTCAATCGCCTGGACACCATCTTCCTGCACGACCCCGACAAGAAGGTGCCTTTCCGCATCGTGCACGAAGGCACCAGGCAGCGCTACCTGACGGGCTCCGACTTCGACCCCGAGAGTTTCCAGTTCGCCGGCGGCGCGCTGTGGATCGGGGAGGAGTTCGGCCCCTTCCTCATCAAGGCCGACCTGAAGGGCAAGGTGCTCGCGGTGTACGACACGTTGGTTGACGGCAAGGCCGTGCGCTCGCCCGACCATCCGGCCGTGACCACGCCGGGCGCGCCGGGTGGCGCGGTCGAGTTCCAGGTCAAGCGCTCCAAGGGCTTCGAGGGCATGGCCGCGTCGAAGGACGGCAGCAAGCTCTACGCGCTGCTCGAAGGCCCGGTGTGGAACGCCGAGGCCAAGGACTACGAGAAGGTCGAAGGCAAGGAGGCGCTGCGCGTGCTCGAGTTCGACGTGGCCACCGAGAAGTGGACCGGCCGCCACTGGCAATACGTGCTCGAAGCCAACGGCAACGCCATCGGCGACTTCAACATGATCGACGGCAAGGCGGGAGATGGCACGAGTGCCATGGGCCTCATCATCGAGCGCGACAACGGCGAAGGCACCATCGACAAGGCCTGCCCCGAAGGCCAGAAGCGCACCGACTGCTTCCACGACATCGCCAAGTTCAAGCGCGTCTACAAGGTCGAGCTGAACGATGCCAACGTGGGCGGCCCCGTGCGCAAGATCGGCTACATCGACCTGCTGAACATTGCCGACCCGAACAAGCTCGCACGCAAGCCGCTGAACGACGGCGTGCTGAAGTTCCCGTTCTTCACGATCGAGAACGTCGACGTGGTCGATGCCACGCACATCGTGGTCGGCAACGACAACAACCTGCCCTTCTCCAGCAGCCGCGAGCCCAACAAGGCCGACGACAACGAGCTGGTGCTGCTCGAAGCCGGCGCGCTGCTGCAGGCGAAGTAAGCAGGAGGCCGGCGCCTCAGAACGCGATGTCCGCGACGATGCGCGCCACCTGCCGCTCGACCAGGTGGTGTTCCGCCGCCAGCGCGCGCACCGACTTGCCGGTGCTGAAGTCCGTGCGGATGCGCTCGTTGCGGATCGCGTCGAAAGCGCGCTGCGCCTTCGGCAGCACGAAGCGCAGGCCGGTGCCGTCGATGGCGTACTCCGCGCTCAGCGCGCGCAGCTTGTCGAAGCCGATCAGGCTCGCGAGCGGATGGTCCGGCGCCGGGTCGGCCGGAATGTAGATCCGCAAGCCGCCGTAGCGCTCGATCAGCCGCAGCGTGGCGGGCAGTCCGATCAGCCGCACGAACTCCCGCAGCCGCGGCGGCAGGAGCTCGCTGGCCAGCGCGGTGGCGGCTTGCCGCAGGCCCGCGCTGCTTCGTGCCGGTGCCGACGATGATGAAAACGGCGTGATGCCGATGAGTTCATGAGTGCTCATACGGCGGCCACGTCCAGGTTGATGGGCGTGTACTCGCCCGTGGTGTCGTCGCGCTCGTAGAAGCGGATGTACGGCTTGGTGCTCGCGACCTTCATGCTGTCGCCGATCGCCTTCATGGCCTGCTGCCATTTCTCGTCGGCGATGTCGTGGCGGCGCAGGCCGAGCACGCGGGCGGTGCTGATCTTGCCCTGCTGGTCGACCTGGAAGGCGTCGTTCACCAGCACCTTGATGTTCGCGTTGCTGCCCTTGCTCCAGCCCTGGATGCACTCGTCGATCAGCGCCTTGGCGGCCTGCAGGCGCTCGTCGAAGACCACGGTGTCCTGCATGCGGCGCTCGACCTTGTGCTTGCCGTCGAAGCTCAGCAGCGTGACGTTGCCCTTCTTGCCGCCCTTCTTCACGTCGTAGGCCGCCAGGCTGCGCTCGATGAACTCGTGCACCGCGTTCATGGCCGAGAGCTTGAACCCGATCAACGCCGCGCTCTGGCGGCGCGCCTGCTCGCAAAGTTCGCTGACGACGGCATGGCGGTCCTTGTCGATCGGCTTGATCTTCGACACCGGGATCAGCGCGTCGTTGGCGTCTTTCCAGTAACCGGGGTGGTGTGCGATGGCTTCTTGCATGGTGTGTCCTCTCAGGAGTTGACGGTGTCGGTGGCGTTGTTCTTGTCGGAAAGCGAGAGCTGCCCCAGCAGCGCGGGCATCGACACCCGGCGCATGCGGCTCTCGATCAGCAGGCCGGAGACGGCGCGGCTGCGCAGGTAGCGGCAGGTCTCGTCGAGCTCGGCCGGGCTTGCGGCCATGAAGTAGCCGGTGTCGGGTTTGCCGCAGATCTGCTCGCCCTGCAGCCGCAGCGCCGAGACGAACTCGCGCACGCGGCGCTCCAGTGCCGGCGCGGGCGCGGTCTGGCCGGTGATGCGTGCGACCAGGTCGCGCACATGGATGCCGTTGTCGCGTCCCGGCCGGGTGCGCAGTTCGGCGAGCACCTGCGCGGCGTTGATGGAAGCCGTAGCGGTGCTCATCGCGAAGTCCCCCAGTAAACGGAGCGCCGGCCGAGCAGCAGGCTCGGGATGCGGGCGAAGTCCATTGCGCCTGGCCGCACGACCGTGAAGGCGGCGGGTTCGTACACGCTGGTGTCGAGCCGCAGCACCCGTCGCGCCGTTGCGATGCGCCCGGCCGGCATGCGTTCGAGTTCCAGCGCGGACGCCGCCTCGTGCGTTTCGAGGTGCGTGGCGATGGCGCACCGCGCGTCGGCTGCCTGTTCGTTGTCGGGTGTTGTCGTGCTCATGCTGCGGTCTCCTCGTTCGTCGCGGGTTCGCCGAAGGTGTCGAGCACGCGGCGGGCGATGCGGTCGGTGCGCGCCTTGCCGGCGCCGTATTTGCCGCTGGCGTTGAGCACCTGGCTCACCGCCGCTGGGCTGATGTGCAGCTGCGCGGCCACTTCGGAGCGCGAATGTCCGTCGCAGGCTTGCCGCAGCAAGGCGAACCACGCCTCTTGCATGTAGGGGGGCGGCGTTCCGGTCATCGGGCCTCCCCGCGCGGTGCCGGCGGCGTGGCGCCGATGTCGCGCAACAGGGTGTAGCGCTTCATGCCGTCCACGCGGCGGGCGTTCATGCGCACAGCCTGCGGACATTGCCGCGACCACGACAGCATGAGCGCGCCCGCCTGGCGGCGGCCCAGCGCGATGTCTTCGTCGGCCTGCGCATCGGTCAGCAGCAGGGCCGCAGCTTCGTCGGCCGTCAGCGCGCGGCGGATACGCAGCAGGTTCCACAGGCGGGTGGCGAACGGGTCCGCGTCACGGACCTGCGCGTCTGGCGCGGTTTCGGGAGCGGCGGTCTCGCCCTGTGCCGCTTCGGCGCGGCGGTCCGCCAGCGCCATCAGCGCCTTGGCGACGAACCATTCGGAGGTCGTGTCTTCCATCACGCGCCTCCTGTCTGGCGCGCGCGGCCTTCGGTTTTGACAAAGCGTTTTCTCACAGTACATTCCTCCTCGCTCGTGGCACTGCTCAGTTCACTGGCACGCCCGATGAAGGCTGCAACCTTCGTCGGGCACTCTTCAAACATCTGCCTTCGCGTCCCGCCCGGGACGCTCCAGCCGCTTCGGATTGCGCGTCAGCGCGAGGCCCCGATGCGTGGGCCACAACCCACCGACAGTTCAAAACCCGCTCGGATATGCGCGAATCCGTGTTCTCCATCCAACTTGGACGGGTTGGTTTTGCTCGGATCGAGCGTTTCTTTAACCCGAATGGGGTGCTAAATCATCAGAATATGTTGTTTTGTGTCGATGGAAATGATTATGCACACAAATCAGGTTTTCACAATCAAGAGAAACATGAAAATCAACATTTACATGTTTTCAGACACCAGATGGGTTGAAAAAATACCTTGACGTGTCTAGGATGTGCGCGTTCGCACAAACCAAAGTTATCGTGAAGCCGCAAATCAACACTCCACCCGACGACGACCAGGTGAAGGCTCGCGTCGGCGAGCTGGCTCTCGCGCAAGGCGCGCGGGTTCGCGATCTGCGCAAGCAGAAGGGCCTCACCATCGACGACCTCGCCCAGCGCAGCGGCCTGCACTTCAATACCGTGGGCCGCATCGAGCGGGGCGTGAGCGATGCCAGCCTCGAGCAGCTGTACGTGATGGCGCTGGCGCTGGGCGTCGACCCGTCGGAGCTCAACCCGTTCCAGCCGGCCAACCCGCCCAGCCAGCTGTCGAGCGGGCTGGACGACGAGGTCTTCGTGCTGGTCGAACTGCTCGACGTGCGTGTGAGCGCCGGCAGCGGCGCCATCAACGGTTCGCAGGAGCACATGGGCCGCTTCGCGTTCAGCCGCTCGTGGATGGCGCGCAAGGGCGTGAAGCCGGTGCATGCGCGCATCGTCCATGCGCGCGGCGATTCGATGGCCGACAAGATCAACAACGGCGACATCCTGCTGGTCGACACCGCCACCAAGTCGCTCGACCAGGACGGCGTGTACGTCATCCAGCTCGACGGACACGACTACGTGAAGGTGCTGCAGCGCGACTTCTCCACCGGCGGGCTGCAGATCATCAGCTACAACCCCGCGTACAAGCCGCAGGTGCTGAGCGCCGAGCAGGCCGCGGAACTGCACATCAGCGGCCGCGTCGTCTGGCACGGCGGCGAAATCTGACGCGCCGGCAGAAATGAAGAAAGGGGCCGGCTCATGTCGGCCTCAGTCGTTTGACCCCTTCGCCCGACCATTCGGGTCATGGGCAACGACATCTCTCGAACACTCTTCAAGCGGCGGCAAACACGCCAGCGCGGCCAGGCGCCGCGCCAGTTGCTGGCCGCGCTCGCACTGAGCGCGGCGGGGCTGATCGGTATCGTCGCGCGCGAGGGCTACAGCGACAAGGCCTACCCCGACCCGGTGCACGGCACGGCCGTGCCCACCATCGGCTTCGGCACGACCGGCGGCGTGCGCATGGGCGACACCACCACGCCCGTGCCCGCGCTGCAGCGCGCGTTGCGCGACGTGCAGACCTACGAGGGCGAGCTCAAGCAATGCGTGAAGGTGCCGCTGCACCAGTACGAGTACGACGCGTATGTGAGCCTCGCCTACAACATCGGCGCCTTCAACTTCTGCACCGGCGGCCGGAAAGGCCGCACCTCGGTGCTCGTGCAGCGCCTTAATGCGGGTGACTACGCGGGCGCATGCAACGCCATCCTGGGCTGGAAGTACGTGGGCAAGACCGACTGCTCGTCGCCCGGCAACCGGACCTGCGCGGGCATCTGGAAAGACCGCCTCAGGCTGCATGCGCAATGCATGGGGAGCGACGCGCCATGAGCCTCACAGCCAGGGCCTGGGCGGGCCTCGTTGCCGGCGCAGTTGCGGCGTTGCTGCTCGCCGCCTGCGCGTTCGCGATCCATGGTGCCGGCCGCATGCAGGAGCGCGCGGCCTGGCAGCAGAAGGAAGCGCAGCGCGCCACGCAGTTCGCGCAAGACCTGCAGGCCGAGTACGAGCGCGGACGCGCCGCCTCGGCGAAGTACCAGCTAGGCGCGAGCGCCCTGCAGGCCAGCTACCTCTCTCTCGAAGGCCCGACCCATGAACTACGCCAGCGCGTTTCGCTTGTGCTTCCTCCCGCCGTTCCTGATCGCCGCACGCGGCAGCCTTCCTGCGCAGCGCCTGCCGCAGCGCCTGAACCGCATGCCGATGCCGCGCCACCTGCCGATGGCCCTCATCGCCTCAGCCTTGCTGCTGTCTGGATGTGGAACAGCGCCCTCGCGGGCACCGACGTACCCGCGGGCACCTGCGGACTTGCTGACACCTCCGTCGAAGCCTGTGCTGCTGATTCCGGCCTCACCGTCGACGACGCCTGGACCAACCACGACATCAATGCCCGCTCATGCGCGGCGGACCGGCTCCGGTACCGCGCGCTGATCGAGTTCCTTACAGAAAGACCCGCCCCATGAGCGAAACCCACGCACGCACGCAGGAGCTGTTGCTGCTCGGCCAGATCCACGGCCTGGTGCAGGCCCTGAAGGACGGACAGGACCGGCAGAACCGCCGCATGGACGGCTTCGACACGCGCTTCGACGCGCTCGACGGACGGCTGCGCACGGTCGAGCAACGCGCGGCCGTTTTCGGCGCCGCATCGGGCGGCGCGATGGCCATCGGCACGGCGCTGCTCGCGGAGGCAATCAAGCAGTGGTTCCGCAACGGGCCCGGCGGCAACTGACGGACCACGGATGCACGGGGACGGCGAATGTCGGCCTCAGCCATTCGGGCCTTCGCCGCGACAGTTCATACACCAACCCATCAACACCCAACGGAGCCCAGGCATGAGCCGTCTCGACACCCTTCGCAGCGCCATCGTGCAGACGCTGAACACCGTGCCACAGGTCGGCCGCGTTCACGACCGCGAACGCTCCCTGGCCGACGAAGCAGCGCTGCGCTCGCTCTTCCTGTACGACCTGCCGGGCGGCGGCCAGCAAATGCGCGGCTGGTGGCTGCGCCGCACCGCCACCGAAGAGCGCAGCGTCAATGCCGCCGGCCGCGCGATGAGCGTGGACACCTGGACCGTGCACGGCCTGCTCGCATTCGACGACGCCGCCGCTTCGGAGCATGTGTTCGACGCTCTCGTCGAAGACATCCGCGACGCCGTGCGCGCCGACCCCACCTTCGGCGGCGCATGCGCCGCCGGACCGCTCACCGACGACAAGCGCACCGACGGCGTGCAGGTCGACGGCACCGGCCTCGTCACGTTCTGCGGCGTGCGTTGCCACGGCATCGCGCTGCAGCTGCGGACCTGGCGCTACCTCTGACTGCACGCAGGCAGATCTTTCCTTTTCTCGACAACCCAAACCAACCAACCAACGGAGAACGCCGACATGGCAAAACTCATGCGCAAGATGGCCATCCTGGCCAAGGCTGAAACGGTACGCGGCACCGACGCGGCGCCCACGGGCGCGGCCAACGCGATCCTGGTCAGCGAAGTCACGCTGACCCCCATCGAAGGCGACGTCGTCCAGCGCGACAACGTGCGCCCGTACTTCGGCTCGCGCGGCTCCGTGCTGGTCACGCAGTACAGCAAGATCGCCTTCTCGGTCGAGATCGCCGGCGTTGCCGCGGCAGGGGACGTGCCCGGCTACGCAGCGCTGATGCGCGGCTGCGCCATCGCCGTCACCACGGCCGCCGGCGTCAGCACCACCTTCGCGCCGGCCACGGACGCGCTGGAGTCGCTCACCATCTATGGCAACGTCGACGGCACCGTCTACAAGATGACCGATGCGCACGGCAACGTGAAGGCCACCATCAATGCCAAGGGCATTCCGAAGTGGCAGTTCGAGTTCACCGGCCTGTTCGTGCCCGCAGAAGACGCGCCGCTGCCAGTGGCCGACTACACCAAGTTCATGGACCCGCTGGGCGTGAACAAGGCCAACACCACGCTCACGCTCGACGGCCTCGGCGTGGCCGCCAACGCCTTCGCCTTCGACGCCGGCAATACCGTGGTCAAGCGCGACCTGATGACCGTCGATGCCGTGGACATCACCGCACGCGTGTCGACCGGCTCGGTCACCTTCGAGAACACCTCGGTCGCCACCAAGGATTGGATCGGCATGGCACGCGCGAGCCAGCGCGTGAACCTGGCGCTCAGGCACGGCCAGGGCGCGACCAACGTCGTCGAGTTCCTGTCGCCGCGCGCGCAGATCGGCAAGCCGACCTTCAGCGACGTCGACGGCGTGCAGATGATCACCGTGCCGCTCGAGTTCGTGCCCACCGGCGCGGGCAACGACGAGTGGTCGATCGTCGTGCGCTGAGCTTCACCGGCACCACCGACCACTCCACAGAGGAACAGACAGAGATGCCCCAGAAACTCAAGATCGCCGTCAAGCCGACCTTCGTCGCGCCGGTGCTGATGCGCGTGCCCGGCGACAGCCAGGTCGAGGAAGTGCGCTTCAGCGCCGTCTTCAAGCGCCTGACCAAGTCCGACAACGACATCCTGCAGAAGCGCCTGGACGGCCGCGACCTCACCGACAGGGAACTGCTCGACATGGTGCTGGCCGACTGGAAGGGCCTGGAAGGCGACGACGGCGCGCCCTTCATCTGCACCGCAGAGAACCGCGCGGCGGCGGTGGAGGAATGGCCGTCCTTCGAGGCTGCCATTGCCTACAGCTACTTCGAGCATGCCTACCCGGCCGCGGTAAAAAACTGAGAGGCGCCGCGCGCCTTGTGCTCGGAGCAGAGCATCGCGTCCACGACGAGCTGGACGACGATCTCCGAAGCCAGTGCGCGTCGCTCGGTCTCGACCCGACCCGGCTCGTCTCTTCGACGGCCAACGGCGGCGGCCCGCCACCCTTCGAGCTATGGCCCGAACACCAGGAAGCATTCGAGGTGTTCCATGCCTGCCGAACGCAGTGGCGGGTCGTCGCGGGTGCGGCGGGCGCGTGGTTCCAGGGGCTCGACTTCGGCGCCGTCGACGTCGCCATGAAGCGCCTGGGCATTCCGCGCGCACGCCAGCGCGAGGTGTTCCTGCAACTGCAGGTGATGGAAGACGAAGGCATCGCGGTGCTGAACGTCTAGCGGCATCGCGGGCCCCTGCGGCCTTCGAAGAAGCATGGGGCCGGCAGATGTCGGCCTCATTTTTTTCTTAGCTCAAACGGACCATACAGACATGGCTGCAACACAACAATTAGCGATTCAGATGTCAGTGAACGCTTCGTCAATGAAGGCGGACCTGGCCGAGGTCTTGAGCGAATTTTCAAAGTTCGTCGACAGGATATCGAGCGGCGCCAGCAAGGCCGAAGAGGCCAAGGCGAAGGCAGCGGCTTCCGCCAAGGAGGTTGCTTCTTCTGTTCAAAGCCTGTTCTCCAGCATCCAGAGCGGGCAGTCGCCCTTGACCTCGCTGGTGGGCGAAGGGACGAAGCTCATTTCTTCTTTCGGCGGCATCGGCCCAGCAGCGGGTGCCGTGGGAGGCTACATCAGGGGCTTGGTGTCGCCTCTCCATCTGGCGACGCAGGCTGTCCTCACGTTGACCGAGGCTTATGTGCAAGGCAGCAAGGAGGCCGCCGGATACGCCAACGCAAGAATTCTGTCCGGCAACTATGCGGGTCAAACGAACGATCGACTCCAGGCAAGAGCCGTGGAGATCGCCGGAACGAAGGGCACGCAGTCATTGGCTGCGGAGGCCCTCACGGCCGCAGTCGGTACTGGCAGGGTAGGCAGCCAGGTCCTGAGTGACGTTGCTGGTGCAACTTCGGAAATGAACCGTGTTCTGGGAACATCGATCAGCGAAGCCACGGAGCACTTCGTCAAGCTTGCCGATGCGCCTTCCAAAGCATCCGCCCAGCTCAACGAGGCCTATCACTACCTGAGCGCGAGCACCTACGACCGAATCAAGGCACTCGAAGACCAGGGCCGCAAGGAAGACGCCGCTGCGCTTGCGCAGAAGTCGTTCGCCGATGCCATGAGCCAGCGCACACAGCAGGTAGTCGGCAATCTCGGCACCATGGACCGTGCCTGGATGGCCATCATCGGCACCATCAATCGCGCAGGGGATGCCATTCGCAACATCGGCCGTGCCGAGCCGATGCAAAAGAAGATCGATGAAGTCTCGGACAAGATCGAGCGCTATCGCAAGCGTTACGGGGATGACAACGGTGGATTTGCAGAAACTACCGGTGGTGCTGTTGTGGGAGTACCCAGAAAAAACAATCTGGAAACTCTGAGGCTGAGCCAGTCCTACCTGCAGGAAGACCTGCGCTTGAAGAATAGAGACGCCACGTCTCAGTCGGAACGCGCGCTCGTCGAACAGAAGGGCATCAAGGCCAGCGATACGTTGACCGAACTGCGCGGCCGGTTCAACAAGAAAGACGAGGCAGCTGCTGCCGTCGATCTTTACAAGAAGAGCATCCTCGACTCCAAGGCGGCGAGTCGGCCGGTGCCGACCATGGCCGAGCAGGAAAAGGAGATCGAGGCGCTCAGGAAGTCCTTCGCACCCAAGGGCGGCACGGGCGGGATTGATCGCGCCGAAGACGAAGGGGGCCGCATTCGGTTGGAGGCCGTGCGCGAGGAATACAACGCCAAGGCGAGAGAGACAGCCGAGGGTCTGAAGAAGATCGACAGCCTGCGCAAGCGGGACCTCCTGACTGATTACGACGTCGTTCGCAGCAAGCGAGATCTGCGTCTCAAGGACCTTAAGGATCAGGAAGACCTGGTTCAGGACGAGTTGCGCATCATCGGCTCGAAAAAAGGGTCGGCCCTGGCGCGACAGAAACTGGAAAACCAGTCCAGAACTGTTGGTGACCAGCGACGTTCCGTCAACAGCGATGCCGAAAACGCATTCGATGAGCTGGACGCAGCATCTCAAAACTCGGTGCTCAAGACATCGCAGCAAGCCACTGAAAAAATTCGCGAGCAGGTGCACGCACAGGAAGAGCAGAACGCAGTGTTTGGGCTCACCAAGGAGGCGGTGCAGCAGCTGAACATCGAGCAAACCCAGCGGCAGATCAACGATCTGGAAGCGACGAACAACGTCGTGCCCGGCTACATCCAATCCTTGTACGACCGACTTCAGGCGGAGAAGGATCTTCTGAAAGTGACCCAAGCCGGTGATCGCCTGAAGACCGAGGGCGACAAGAAAAAGAATGAGGAGGACAAGGACAAGGGCCGCTCCAAAAAGATCTCCGACGACATCGGCGGCGTGTTCCGTGACGGGTTCGTGAATCTCTTGGATGGCGGCGGCAAAGATGCCATCGACAAGATGGGCGAAGCGCTCAAGAAGAAGCTTGCAGCGTCGGTGGCCGATGCGCTGTACGACGCCTCTGTGAAGCCGGCCGTCGAGGCGTTTTCCGGATGGCTCTCCGGTGCGATGAAGGGGATTTTTTCGGGAAGCAGCGGCGGCGGCGGCACGGCCTCGGGTTCCAGCTCCGGCGGAAGCTGGATCGGCAGTGCGGTGAGCACCGTACTCGGCTTCTTCGGCGTCAAGAGCGCTAACGGCAATGTCTTCTCGTCCCCCGGCCTGCACGCCTATGCCAACAGCGTGGTCGGCCAACCCACGTTCTTCCCGTTCGCGAACGGCATCGGCCTCATGGGCGAAGCCGGGCCCGAAGCAATCATGCCGCTGCGCCGCGGCTCCGACGGCCGCCTCGGCGTGAGCGCGCCGGGTGGTGCGAATGGCTCGCCGACGATTCAGTTCGCGCCCTCCAACGTCTTCCACATCGACGCCCGTTCCGATCGCGGCGCGGTGATGGCCGACATGCAACGCCTGCTCGCGGAGAACAACCGCGGGCAGATGGAACAACTCAAGCGCGTGAAGGTGCTCCCCCAATGACCATCGTGACACTCCCGTCCGATCTGCCGGTGAAGCGGCAGGACTTCGGACTCCAGGTCTTCGACCTGACTTTCAGCAACAGCGAATCCGGATCGATGCAGGTGGCCGTGCTCGGGCCCGCGCGCCGCACCTGCACGCTCGTGAGCGAGGAGCGCATTCCGCTGATGCGCGAGGCTGCCGCCTGGCGCGCCCTGGTGCATTCGATGCGCGGCCAGGTCAACGTGCTGGCCGTGCACGACATGCTGCAGCCCGTGCCGCAAGGCACCGCGCGCGGTGTATGGACGGCGGTCGCTGCCGCCGCAGGCTCGTCGGAGCTGACGATCCGCATGGGTGCCACCGAGGCCGGCAAGACCCTGCTGCAGGGCGACTGGATCGGCGTCAACCAGGCGTCGAACCATCGGCAGATGCTGCACGTGCAGGCCGACGCGGTGGCCGATGCGGCCGGCGTGATCACGGTGCGCTTCGAGCCCGTGCTGCGCACGCCCGTGGTGGCCGGCAGCGCGGTCGTGTGGGACCGCCCGACCTGCCTGATGCGGCGGGTCGACACCAAGACCACCTGGGCTTCGGAGTCGCGCACGCAGGGCGGCTTCAGCCTGGACCTGATGGAGTCGTGGGAACAATGACCATCCAGACCAGCTCCGGCTTTCAAGCGGCCGCGCGCTCGCAGACGTACGGCCAGTTGGCCCTCGTCGAGCTCAAGCTGCGAAGCGGCACCGCGCGCTTCACCAACTGGCCGTTGTCCCTCCAGCTGATGGGCCAGACGTGGCAGGGCGTGGGCAACCTCGGCTCCATCGGCGAGCTTCACGAAAGCGAAGACGGCGCCGCCGAGAAACTGACGCTCACGCTGTCGCCCGTCGACATCGGTACGCGCGCACTCGCGCTGGGCGACCCGAGCGAATACCAGGACCGTGGCGTTCGCGTGTGGATCGCGTTGCTCGATGCCACCACGCTGCAGGTCAGCGGCGAGCCGGTGTTGCGCTTCGCGGGCGTGATGGACCAGATGAAGATCGAGCGCGACGGCTCCACCGCCAAGATCGCGATGGACTGCCGCACCGCGTCTTACGACGTGCGTTCCAACCCCGCGTCCCTGCGCACCAACGATGCGCAGCACCAGGTCAAGCACCCTGGCGAGCGCGGCTTCGAATACCTGAATTCCATGATCGGGTCGCCCACCGTGTGGGTCAACAAGCACCTGCAGATGGCACTGAACTACTGGGCCCGGGCACGAGGCAAATGACCATGAAGAACCTGGACGATTTCATCTCGGTGCGAAGAAACGCACCTTTCGAGTACTTCCGGCATGACTGCGCGCACATCGCGGCCGACTGGGTCATCGAGCACACGGGCAAGGACCCGCTCGCGGACCTGCGTGCACCCGATGCGCCCATCGGAAGAAAACACCTGCTGGCCACCTTGCGCGCGGTGCGTGGGGCTGGGGGCTTCCTGTCGGCCGCTACGGCACGGCTCGGCCCGCCCTTGCCGGGAACGATGGCGCAGCGCGGCGACGTGGTGCTGGCCCGTAGCGGCGGCAGGGTCGGGCGCGTGTCGGGCTACAGCTTCGGGATCTGCACGGGCTCGCACATTGCCGCTCCGGCGGCCGACCGACTCGTGTTCTTGCCACTTACCGCGGGGGTTGCCACATGGCGTATCTGATTCGAAGAGGGCTGCTTGCCGTCGCACTTCTGTTGGTTTGTGGTGCAGCGAACGCGGACGTCGTGTCCGGAATCGTTGGACTCGTCAGCCTGATTGGCGGCAGCTCCGTGGCCACGTGGGTAGTTGTCGGTCTGAGTGTGGTGTCGAGCGCCTACGGCAACATGCAAGCCAAGAAGCAGGCCAAGGCCGCAGCAGCCCGCAAGCTCGCCGAAGACGTCGCGAACATCAAGGAGCGCACCACCACGATCATCGCGTCCGATGCGCCGCACACCGTCATCTACGGTGAGCCGGCACCGGTCGGCGGTGCGGTGGTGGCGGTGCTCACCGGCGGCGAGTACAGCCACCTTAAGCATGTCGTGATGGTGCTGGCGGCGCATCCGTGCGAAGCCGTGACCGACATCCAGATCGAAGGCGTTTCGCTCGGCGCGCTCGATGCGAACGGCTATTCGTCGAACCCGGAATTCATCGTCACGGATTCGGAGGCGATCGGCGGCGTGCCCGGGGTCAACGTGCAGATCCACCTCTCGCCCGACGGTGTCGACACGGCCGATGCGTACATGCGTGCCAACCTCGATCCTTGGCCTGCCAGCAAGGGCCTGTGGACCGAAGCCCACAAGCTCAGCGGCTACACCTACATCGTCGTCACGCTCAACCTCTTCGTCGAGCGTTTCCAGGGTGGCCTGCCGGCCATCACCGCGAACGTGAAGGGCAAGAAGGTCTACGACCCGCGCACCGGCGCAACTGCGTACAGCCGCAACCCTGCGCTGTGCCTGGCCGACTTCTTGCGCTCGGAAGAGGGCTACCTCGCGTCCAACGACCAGATCGACCAGAACGCGCTGATCGTTGCCGCCAACGCCTGCGACACGGCCATCTACAACCCCGGCACGGTGGCGGCCGACAGGGCCAACTACGGCGGCAGCGCCGCGCGCTACACCTGCGACGGCATGTTCCGCTCCGACCAGGACCGCGACAGCACGCGCCAGCAGCTCGAAGACACGATGGCCGGCTACAGCCTCGAGTCGGGCGGTGTCTGGCGCATCCTGGCGGGCGCATGGACCACCCCCGTCCTCGCGATGACCGACGACGACCTGCTGGCGCCCATGACCGTGGTGCAGACCTGCAACCCCGGCACAGCACGCTACAACGGCGCCAGGGGCACCTACGTCAACCTCACGCGCAACGGCGTGTCGGAAGACTTCAAGCAATACCAGAACGCCGTCTTCCGCGAGAGCGACCAGAAGGACAAGTTCCTCGACCTCGTGCTGCCGTTCACCACGGCCCATGCGCGCACGCACCAGATCTCGCGCGTGCTGGTGGAGCAGAGCCGCGGCGGCTTCGTGCTGCAGATCCATCCGAAGATGCTGGCGTGGCACCTGCAGCCGGGCGACCGCATCGTGCTCTCGAGCGCGCTGTACGGCTTTGCCAACAAGCCGTTCCGCGTGCAGGACTGGAGCTATTCGATGAGCTCGCCGCTCTCGTTCCAGGTCATCGAGGACGAAGAGGCCTTCTACGACACCGCCGACGAGGTGCTGCGCGACCCGTCGCCCAACACCAACCTGCCCAACCCGTTCCTGCTGCCGCAGCCGCCTCTCGACCTGCAGGTGCGCAGCGGCCAGGAGCAGATGGTGCAGCAGGGCGGCACGCTGGTGATCCGCGCGCGCGTGAGCTGGTCGGCATCGGTTGACGCCGCCGTATTGCGCGGCGGCAACGTGCAGGTGCAGTGGCGCACCACCACGCCGGTGGGCGACTGGCAGAGCGCCACGCTGCCCGGCACGGCCACCGAGACCTTCCTGCTTGGGCTGGAGGTGCATGGCGAGTACCAGGTACGCGTGCGTTTCATGACGGCCTACGCGTCGAGCTACTGGACGATGGTGACGCACACGCTGCAGGGCGCGAGCGTGAAGCCGGGTGATGTCGAGGGACTGAGCCTTGCCGTGGAGCCGACCGGCGTGGTCGCACGCTGGTCGGCCCCGACGGGCATCGACCTGCTCGAGTGGGGCGCGACGCGGATCTTCATCGGCCCGACCTTCGAGACGGCGGTGGAGCGATGGACCGGCAAGGCCCTGAACGCCAACATCGGCTGGCTGCCTGCCGGAACGGTGAAGGTGTGGGCGCAGCACGGCAATACGCAAGGGGTCTGGGGCATTCCGATCTCGGCCACGATCGACATCGCCCGTCCGGCGCAGCCGATCGTGCGCGGAGAGGTGTGGGGCGCGCAGATCGAGCTGGCATGGCAGGCGTGCGGCACGACCCAGCCGATCTCGGCATACATCGTCAAGGTGGGGCCGACGCTGGCGGAGGCGGTGGAGATCGGCCATACGGGCTCGCTCAACTTCGTGCGGACCGAGCCTGTGGCGGCCACGCGCATCTACTGGGTCACTGCGTTCGACATCGGTGGCAATGCCAGTGATGCGGGGTATGTCCAGCTTGCCTCGCTGCCTTCGATCGACGATGCGATCAGGGAGCTGCAGGAGGGGCTCGACGAGCAGGTCGCCGATCTGTTGAACGTCAACTCCGGCATCAGCGAGCGCCTGATCGACGAGGCCATCGAGCGCGGGACCGCGATCACGCATGTCGAGAAGGTGATGACCGACACGGCGGAGCAACTGGCACAGCGCATCGACACCGTCTCGGCCCGCGCGGTCGGCTATGTGCGCGCCAACCTGGTCTTCAACGGCGGGTTCGAGTTCGACCTGGACAAATGGGAGCTGCGGGACAACGACTGGGAAGTGGTGGAGGACGACTGGGGTACCTCGGCGCGGCTTCATGCGGCGGCACCCGCAAGCGGACGGCTCGTCAGCGCCAGCTTCCCGGTCAAGCCCGGCAGTTGGTACGCGTGCTCGGGCGACTCGATGTTCCAGAGCGACGTGGGCCGGAGCGGATTCGCGCTCGAGTTCTTCGACGTGAGCGGCAACTCGTTGGGCATCACGGACACGCTTCATGAAGGGCGGCACGGCTTCATGAATGAACAGCTTCGCCGCAACGAGTTCGCGGTGGAAGCGATTGCGCCGGCCGCCGCGGTCAAGGGCAAGGCAGTGTTCCTCTGGAACGGCTACGCTGCGGGCGGGGGCATGGGCGTGCGTTTCGTGAAGGTCGAGCAGGGCCGCTTCCCGGTCACGCCTTACACGTCGGAAACCAGCGACCGCGGCGCTGTGGCGGCGATCCGCGAGGAAGTGGTAGCCCGTGCGGCCGCCGATGCGGCGGAAGCGGCGGCACGCACGACGCTGGCCGTGCGCGTGAACGGCGCCGAGGCGGCCATCGACCAGGAGGCCCAGGTGCGCGCCGACGAGACCGGCCGGCTGTCGGCCAAGTGGGGCCTGAAGGTCGTTGCCGGCAACAAGGTTGCGGGCGTGCTGCTCAACAACGACGGGCAGGAGAGCAACTTCACCGTGCTGGTCGACCGGTTCGCGATTGCGCAGCAGGCGGCCGGTGGTGCCACGAAGTACCCCTTCGTGGTGGGTTCGGTGGGCGGTTCGCCGACTGTCGGCATCGACGGCACGCTGGTCGTGGACGGCTCGATCCTGGCGCGTGCGATCAGTGTCGACCGGCTGTCGGCGATCACGTCCCGGCTGGGCTACGTGACCGCGGGGCAGGTGGACATCTCGGGCGACGGCGTGGGCGGCTGGGGCTATCTGCGCAGCGCCAACAAGTGGTTCAACGACGGCGGCTGGGGATGGATTCTTGCGCGCCACACCGGCGGTGACACCTTCGTCGACATGACCTGCAACGGCATGGGCCTGCAGATGCAGAACGCCACGGGGCGGTTCCGGCTCTGGGGCCCGGGGTTCAACCTGCAGAACGAGGGCCTGACGATCAATCAGGTCGACGTCATCGATACGTTGAACCTGCGTGGGCAGGCGGTCACCGTGCCGTCGTTTGCTTCGTCGGGGGCGAATGTGGTGTCGGTCAACCACTACGTGCCCGGCAGCGAGCCTCTGCACACCTTCATTCTGGGCTCGGTCTTTGTCTCGCAGACGGCACCAGTTTCGTTGACCGTCGATGGCGCGCTCCAGTGGTTAGGCGGCGGCATTGCCGGAACCACGGTAACTGGCGGCGTTCAGGTGTTGCTGAACCCTGGCTCGCACACGCTCACTCTTTTCACGCCCGCGTCGGTCGGCACCGCGGGCTCCTCTATCTATGCGCTGTCCACGCGCCGCTGAACCATGCCTCACTTCACTGTCTACAACACCCGCACCGGCGAGATCCGTTGCACCGGCACGCAGGCCACTGTCGAGTGGTGCCACGCACAGGCTCGCCCCGGCGAGTCGGTCTATCTGGGCCATGCGGCGCCCGGTACCTTCATTCGCAACGGCGTGCCCGAGCCTTTGCCGCAGCGGCCGAGCGAGCACCACGTCTTCGATTGGGCGGCACACGCCTGGCGCGATCCACGCACGCCCGACGACCTGCGGCGGCAGCTCAAGGCCGAGCTTGCCGACGAACGCTGGCGCCTCGAGACCGGTGGCCTGACGCTCACCGGTGGGCTGCGCATCAAGACCGGCCGCGAAGACCGCGCGACTTTTGCCGAGTCGCTTGCCGACATGGAGGCGCGCGGGCTCGATCGCATCGACTTCAAGGCGGCCGAAGGCTTCGTCACGCTCACGCGGGAAGAAGCGCTGGCCATTGCGCGTGCCGTCGCCGAACACGTGCAGCGCTGCTTCAGCGCCGAGCGCGCGGCGCACGTGTTCATCGACGGACTTCGCGACACAGACATCCCGGCCAGCTGCAGCCTGGCCGACTTCATGGGCGACCAGCCCGTCAACCCTTCGCTTGCATAACCAACTCAACCCCAGGAGCTCCCAATGGCTTATTCACCCGCATCCGCCAACGCCTTCATCAAGCTGATTCTTCTCGGCACGCCCATCACGGGCCTCGCCGACAACGCCTCGGTGAACCCGTCGACGGACCTCTACATCAGCCTTCTCACCGCCGCCCCGGGCGCTGGCGCGAACCAGAGCACGAACGAGCTCGTGTACCCGGGCTACGCCCGCATGGCGGTACCGCGCAATCCGGCCGGCTGGTCGGTGATCGGCAACGAGGCTTTCCTCGTCAACGCGCTGGAATTCCTGGAAGTGGCCGGCACCGCAACAGGCACGGCCACGCACCTGGGCATCGGCACCGCTGCGGCGGGCGGCGGCCTGCTGCTGCTGCACGGTGCGTTGACGCCCGTCATCCCCATCCAGGCCGGCGTGGTGCCGCGCCTCAAGACGTCGACCAAGGTCGCGTTCCTCACGGTCTGAACGGCACAGCGAGATGGCACACAAAACCGCCGACCGCATCCTGGAGTCCAGCAGCTCCGTGGGACTGGGCGCCTTTGTGCTGGGGGGCGCCGTCGATGCATATCGGCCGTTCTCCGCAGCTGGCATGGCAGAGGGAGACACCTGCCACTACATGATCAACGCGGTCGACTCCGTCGGCCGCCCAACCGGCCTGTTCGAACTCGGCCGGGCCACGATGACCGACGGCGCGCTTGCGCGCACGCTGGTCATCGCATCGAGCAACGACGGCGCGAAGGTCGACTTCCCCGAAGGACCGAAGCAGATCGGATTGACCATCCTGTCTGCATCGACCGAGCAGCTCAAGGCCGATTGGCAGGAGGCGCTCGGCCTCGACCAGACGGGCATGGTCTGCTACTTCGCGCAGGCCACGCCGCCCGCGGGCTACCTCAAGCGCAACGGCGCCGCGGTCTCGCGCACGACGTATGCGCGGCTGTTCGCGAAGATCGGCACGACGTACGGCGCGGGCGATGGCTCGACCACCTTCAACCTGCCCGACGGGCGTGGCGTGTTCGATCGCGGGCTGGACGACGGGCGAGGATTCGATCCTGGCCGAACGCTGGGGTCCTACCAGGACAGCGCGAATCTGTCGCACGCGCATGGTGTGGTGGATCCGGGGCATGCGCATGCGATCACTGATCCTGCGCACGCGCACGGCGTCTATGACCCGGGGCACTCGCACGGCGCTTGGACAGACGCTCAGGGCCATCACACGCACGGACTCATCGCCCCACAGGTGGCGGGTGTCGGCTCCTACGGCGCAGGCGTGATCGCGCGGCTGGTCGACGGTGACGTGAACAGGGAGACCTACGGCGCGGGGAGTCACGCCCACAACGTCGGTGTCAGTGGCTCCGGCACGGGCATCGGCATCTACGGCGCAGCCACAGGCATCGCCATCAAGACCGGCCCCACCGGCATCTCGCTGAACACCAGCGGCGACACCGAAGCCCGCCCACGCAACAACGCGTACCTCGCGTGCATCAAGTACTGACCATGAAGAAAACCAAGACCGTCTATTCATTCGGCCCCGACCGGCTCTACATCGGCCCCGTCGAGCTCGACGAGAGCGATCTCTCGCCGGCTGACGAGGGCGAGGTCTGGCTCGTCCCAGGCAATTGCCTTGTGGCGGAGCCCCCGCCGCCCGTCGAAGGCAAGCGCTATTTCGCGGCGGCCAACGGCATGTGGATTGCCGAGGAGATTCCCGTGCCGGAGCCGCTTCCCGAGCCGCCCCTGACGCCTGAACCGGAAGTGCTGGGCGGCGAGCCGCCAGTGACGCCCGACCCGCATGTGCCGACTCTCGAGGAGCGTGCCGCCAGCTTGCGCAGCGGAGTGCAGAAGCATCTCGATGCCACTGCGGTTGCCTATGGCTTCGACGACATCCGGACCGCGGTCACCTATGCCGACGAGCCTGCAGTTCCGCGCTTCCAGGCCCAGGGGCGCGCCTTTCGCGCGTGGCGCTCGCTGGTATGGGACTTCTGTTATTCGCTGCAGGACAAGGTCGCGTCCGGCCAGGTCGACGAGCCGACCATGGAGCAGCTCCTGCAGATGCTGCCGGTGTGCGACTTCCTCGCGTTCCAGCCGGCTCCCGAAACCCCGGCGGAGTAGCACCAGATGTTCGGCGCATTGACTTTCGGAGCCTCGACTTTCGGTGCCAAGCCGTTCTCGGGTGCGCTCGTCTTCGAGGTGGCGGGACTTCTGGCGGCTAGAACCGACGTGCAGGGCGGCGGTGCCGCACGGGCCTCTTCAGCCGGTTCGATCGAACTGAATTCCGAGGCCAAGGCGGGCCTGATCGCGTTGCGCAGTGCCGCCGGGGCGGCGACGCAGGGGGCACCGCTTGGCGGGCAGAGTTCGATCGTGTCCAACGTCAACGGGCTCGTGTCGCAGTCGGCGCCGCTGATGGGCGTGGGAGCCGCAGTCATTTCCTGCGAAGCCATGGTCGAGGCATCGGCCGAATTCCTGGGATATCGCCTGCGGGCCTACGACCAGCTGTTCCCAGCCAACG
>PJUB01000114.1_pt1 | contig 61092 bp, 59 predicted proteins | sample 1512141 | NCBI WGS metagenome assembly PJUB01 (sample SAMN08177677, study PRJNA422409) | Soil metagenome, whole genome shotgun sequencing project. | isolation source: Soil enriched on filter paper: alkali lignin treatment | place: USA: Madison | collected 2015-01-15 | reverse complement strand
GCCACCGAGACGGCCTGGCGCACCCGCAAGGCGGCATCGCTCTCGATCGGCGCACCCGGCGCCGCGGCGGCCGGGTTGGTGACCGATTGCCAGCCCAACGTCGGCGTGCCGATCTGGTTGATGGCACCGGCCGGGGCCGTCACGGCGCCCAGCGTCTGGCTGTAGGCCGTCACCGTAATCTCGCCGCCGGGCGGAATGGTGACGCTGGCCGGCAACTGCCAGCGGCCGCGATTGGCATCGGTCGCCACGCCATCGACAATCGTGACGCCGCCCTGCCCCACGATGCGCAGGTCCACGGACGAGCGCGTAGCCGCCCCGCGGACCAGACCGTTGATCTTGACGTTGCTCGACAGCGCCGCGTTGGACGCGGTGGCGGGCGAAAAAGCGTTGTAGACCGTGACCGCCGCGGTGTTGGCCTCATGGATGGCCATGGCAAACACCGCCAGCAACTGGCCGTCCTGGCTGTCGGCTTCCAGGTAGGTGTCCGCGCCGTAGATGTTCCGGTACTGATCCTTGAAGTACTGCAGCACCTCCCCGTAGGTCGGCGCACGGATGCCCGCGGCGTCGATCACCGGGGCCGTTGAGAGAATCGTCATAATGCCGCCTGCACGGTGGCCGTGCCATAAAGGGTTGAGATGGATGCCGTGACGCTCAAGCCGCGGGTCTGCGGGTCGAGCCGGCTCGAATAGTCAGTTAGCGCCGTCACCCCGGGCGTGCCCAGGATGCGCTGGCGGATCGCCCAGTCGTAGCTGGCCCTGGGCTGCTTGCCCAGCACCTCGCTATTCCAGGGCGTGCCTTCGGTGACATCCAGGAACCACTCGCCGCGCGATAGCTGCAGCCGTGTCTGCACGGCCTGGGCGACGGTCTGGGCCGTATCGCGCAGAAAGTCGGCCTGGCGCGAGCCGAAGGAATAGTCGCCGTCGGCGTCCAGTTTTCGGTAACGCATAGGAATCCTCAGTTAGGCGGCGTAGTCACCGCGTTGGCGCCTTGAGCGGTATGGGTATGGGTGTCGTCCACCCGCTTGCCGTTGGCCAGGATCTGGCCGATCACATTCAGCACGCCGGTGATCTGGGCGGCGTTGCCCTCGCCGCCACTGCCCACCAGCCCCGCTACGTAGCTGAGCAGGCCATTGACCAGCACCTGCCCGGAAAACTCGGACATGGGTGCAACCACATCAAAGCCGCCGGGCGCCACGATCTTCACTTTGCCGGCGGCGGGGTCCAGCTCCACGAACGTGGAACCGTCATCGCTGCGCAGCTGCGTGGTCGTGGTGCTGACCGCGGGCAACACCCGAGGCTGGGAGCGCACGCCCACATAGACGAAGCCGTCGGACAGGTCGTGCATCCGCATCTCGGCCTGGTCCTGCACCTGGCCGGATTGCCACCAGGCGTCGATACAGCGGGACGCAAACACCACCAGACATTCGTCGCCTGGCTGGATCGGAAAGGTCAGCGTGCAATTGCCGCCCGACGGGAAATACACCGGGCAGTCCACCAGCAACGGCAGCTTGAGGTTCTGCTGCTGCCCCTCGGGCGTGGTCACGCGTGCCCGGATTGCCGGCTGCGCCGTGCATGTCATCGCCACCGGATCGAATTCACCGATGATCGCCGGCATCGCGGTCCAGGTTTGCGCCAGCGCGCCACGCATGGCGCTGGTGAACACCGTTTCCGGGTCGTTCAAAGTTTCAAGTCGATTCATGGATCATCCTGCAAAAATAGAGCCGGACCCGCTGCGGACACGGCCGCCAGCTACTTGACGACGTCGGCGGGCTTGCCCCCGCCGCCGTCCGCGCTTGCCCGCCCCAGATCTCCCGGGTACAGGGTGGCGTCGGTGGCAATGCACAACACGTCCGTGTACCAATCGTTGTCACGGGTATTGCCGCGGTGCGCCACTTCCATCACGTAGTAATAGCCATCGCTGCTGATGCGCCGCTGTTCGCTGCGATCGGCCTCGGCCGCGGCATCCTTGCCGCCGCCGGCCTTCGCACCGGTCTTGGCTTGGAAGCCGTATTCGGCGATGCGGCTGTTGTCCAGATGGATCAAGCCGCCCACGCGGATGCTGGGGTTCAGCAGCATCCGTGCCTTGATGCCCTTCTCCGTCTGTTCGGGCATGCCGATCAGACCGGTCTCGTGGGACACCACCGGCACGGAACCGGGCACGTAGGCCGTGTCGGGCACCACCACCACCTTGCCGTCCTGGATGCTCCATAGCGTGTTGGAACTGCCGCAGACGTCCTGCAGGTAGTCGCGGGCCATGCCGGCCATGACCGCCCCGCGGATCGAGATCTTGCCGCCCAGGTCGGGCACATAGCCTTGCTTGACGCCGTAGGGGTTCATCGCCGAGCACAGCAGCTGCACTTTGTCGCCCTGCGTGCTGCCTTTCGGCACGGTCGCATTGATGACGGCAAAGTTGTAGGCTTTGTCGCCGTCGGCGGCGGTGATGTCCAGGACCGTCTCGGTGTCACCCGATCTGCCCCATTTGGCCCGCACCACGTTGCCGTGGAAGATCACGCCGTAGTTGCCCTGGTATCCTGCCTGCACCACCACCCGGGTGAACTCCCGTTGCACCATGCTGGCGGTTTCCCGGCTGGCGTTCATCACCTTGATGGTGGCGGTATTGGGCGACTTGGCGTCATTGCGCCTGATGTCGAAACTGAAGCTCAGTTCGGACAGGTCCAGGGCTTCTTCGTCGCCCACGATCAGCGACGCTTTCCGGCCCCATTGGCGCACGCCGTCGCCCTCATCCACGGGATCACCATAGGCGGTGATCGGCTCCATTGTCGATATGTCGGCCATGTCAGTCCGCCACCCAATAGAGCTTGGCGCCGCGTCCGAGGTCATTGAAGGTCGGCACGTCGTCCGGCGATTCCGCGCCCGCCACGCGCAGGCCGCCGGCAAACCCCAGGTGGCGGTACTGCGCCAGAAGGTTCAGGCCGGTCACGAGCGGAATGCCGGATACCAACGGCTTGCCCAGGTCGTCGGCCACATCCAGGATCCAGCCGTCGCGGTACTGCAGCGTCAGCCGGTAGTCATCGCCGCCCAGCGAAATGGCGAAGACCTGCGGAATCGGCGACACGGGTATCTCGAAGTAGTTCATGCGTATCTCCTAGGTCCAGTGCAGCGATCCGCCGCTGGGCGGCGCTGCGGGCTTGGACGATTTCGTGCCTAGGCGCTGCGTATCCGCGGTCTTGTCCTTCTCCTTCTGATTGGCATAGGGAGGCAAGGACGTGCTGCGGGTCTGCGCCACGATGACTTCGCGGAACGTCACCGTCACCACCACGGCGCCGGACGTGTCTTTGCTATGTTCGACCGCCAGCTTCTCGATCAACATGCTGCTGTAGCGGCGGCGGCTCGACACCACCTCGATCGGTTCACGCGATTCCTGCAGGCTCAGCAACTGCGAATACACCGCCGAGGCGTAGTCATCGGCGGCCGCCTTGCCGTTGGTCGCGTCCATGGCCTGCGCGCCCAGCAATGCCTCATACGAGGCGTTGCTCCAGCCGCATTTCATGGTCAGGCCCAACGGCATCTTGTAGGAGTGGTCGCTGATCGCGGACTTGCCGTAGGGGCCGGATTCCACCGGATGGCTGGTGATCTTGAGCGAGTCGTCATAGGTCTCGCTCAACGTCGCCTGCACCACGATGTCGCCGATTTTTTTCGACATCAGGCCCACCATGTCCGAGCCTGCAAAGTTCAATTCGCTCATTTGTGATTCCCCTGCAGGTTGCGGGTCAGGTCCGCATTGACCCGGTCCTGTTGACTGGCCACCGCCTGGCCGGTCGCCAGCGGGTCGATCGACCCGTTGACATAGACGTTGGTGGTGGCGTTGACCGACACGGGCCCGCCGCTTTGCTGGCCGGCCGCTACACCGGCTGCCGCGCCGGTGACGAATCCAGGCTGGTAGTCGCGCCAAGGCGCGACCTGAGTGCCCTCAAGCGCCGGCGGCAGGACACTGCCAGGAACCTGGGTAAAGCCCGGGCCAGGCAGGCCTTTCGCCTGATTGCTCTCTATCTCGCGCAGCAACTTCTGATCGTCCCCCAGCGAACTGGGATAGAGCAGCAGGCCCGCGCCGCCGGCCAAGCGAGGCGCCAACGCCACCGTGCCACGGCCCAGCGCCTTGGCGCCGTCGACCAGCCGGCCAAGCCAGGAACCCGCCGATGCCAGAAACGACTGGCCCCACTGCATCGCCGTTTCGCCAATGGCCTTCATGCCATTGGCGGCGGCCGCGACGCCGCGCGTCGCCAGGCCCCCCACCGAGGACCAGAGCGAGCCGGCCCAACCGCCGAGTTGGGTCATCACCGCGCGGCCCTGAGCCATCACGCTGCCGAACATGCTCGACGCCGCGCCGGAGACCGTCGACCAGGCGCGGCTGACGGCCGAGCCGATCGTGCCGGCCATCGACGCCAGCCGAGGGCCCAGCGCGCCCACGACTCCCCTGATACTTCCCAAGGAGGAAAACAGGCTCATGAGAGCGCCCACCACGCCGCCGCCGCCCAGCAGCAGGAAGCCGCCGACCAGCAACATGATCTCGGAACTGAGTCCCCCCGTCGCTCCGTCCAGCCAGGTAAGCGCCGAGATCAGGGGGCCGAACAGCGACATCACGGTCAGCACGAGATTGCCGATCTCGCCCAGCCGCTTGCCCGCTTCGGCGCCGTTTTCCTTGAACCAGGCCGATATACTCTGGAGCATCGGCTCCAGCCGGTCCGCCATGGTCAGCAGCGCCTGCGCGAACATCTCATCCACGGAAAGGCCGATATCCCGCACCGACTTCATTATCCGGTGAGCACGCTCGCCGGCCGCTTCAATCTTGCTGTCTTCCAGGCTATCGCGCATGACAGACAGTTGCTGCCCGAAGCCCGGGCTGCGCATGGCTTCCATGAGCTGCGGGTCCATGCCCAGCTTGTTGCCCGCATCGCTCGCCTGCTGTGACGTCAGGTTCTTGAGCGCGTCGCCCAGTTCCTGGATGAGATCGATGCTGTCGCGCTGTCCGCCCGCGCCATTGCTCGCCGAGATGTACAGCTTTTCCAGCAGCGCGGCGGCCTGCGGATCGTCGCGAGCATTGCGATGCAGGGCCTGGACGCTGGCACGCACGGCCTCGGCGGACACGCCGAATTCCTGTGACACGCCCTCCAGCGCCCGCATGTCCTTGGACGAGGTGCCGGCCAGCTGCGCGTTCAGGTAGCCCTTCTCGAACTCGGCGATCTTGTTCTCGGCGAAACCGATGACGCTCTTCGCACGGTCCGCAAACACGGCAAGGGCGTCCGCAAGGCTTTGCTTGCGCGAATCGCCGATCGTCTGCTTGAGGTCGTTGAGGTCATCCTTGTCGAGTTTGAATGTGAAAATCTGGCCCGCGGTCGCGGACCCTGAGGTATTAGCCATTTCTTTCTGCCATGTGGCGGCGATGCGCTTCCGCCTTGTTGTCTGCCCGGACCGACAGCGCGTCGTTCAGAAGCGCGATGTCGGCCAGGTCCAGGGAGCCGTCCTTGAGGGACTCGTACTTGCAGAGTCCCTCAAGGACCGGCGCCAGCAACCAATCCTCGCCACCGGGCAGGCTCTTCAGCCAGCCTGTGTCGCCTCGGGGCTGCCGGTCTGGCTGGTAAGCAGCCCTTGTATAAAAGGCCCGAGGCTTCCGACGATGACCCGCAACATCAGCGGCAGCATGACGCCCAGGTCGATGTCCTGAAACATCGGCACCCGTTGGCTGGCCGACCAGATGCTGGTCCAGCCATGCTCCTGCTTGCGCTGGACAACCTGCATGCAGGTGTCCAGGACGTAATCGGCGTCTTCGTCCTTCATGCCTGCCAGGCCATCGGCCAGCGGCTGCAGGACATCGGCCATGCCGCCCGGATCCTCGATGATTCCGCGGCCGCCCGCCGCGAGGCGGGCGAACACGGGGATCAGCGTAGGAACGATCGGAGCGATGCGGCGCGACACATGGAACTGCTGCTTGGCGCTCAGTTTTCCAATGGAGTACCGGTGGCCGTTCAGATCGATTTCCAATGCCATGGCTTAATAGGTCCCCAGGATCGTGTCGATCTTCGCGGCGTCGAACGTCCACTTCACCACGTCGCCGTCTTTCTTGTAGGAAAGATCGGGCTTCTTGCTGAAGGCGCACGAGCGGCAAGCCGTCACGTCGCCCGTGGACGGGTTGGTGACCGTGATCAGGTTCTTGCCCCACAGGCGGCTGTCCAGCGACTGCGCGTCGTACAGGGCCTGCAGCTGGGCGTTGACCGGCGAGGTCTTCAGATAGCTCAGCGTCACGGTGCCGCTCTTGTCGGCGCGCAGCGTGTGCATCACTTCCCCGTCGGCGCCGACCGTCATGGCGCTCTTTTCACCCTTGGCGACGATGGCGATGCCTTCGTCGGCAACGCCCGAGCCGGAACCCAGCGAAATCGCCCCGCCCGGGCCGATGAGACTGGCGCTGATATCAGCGAACGAATAGGTAGACATCTGCTACTCCTGTTTAGCGGTTGACCGTGACCAGAACGTCGACGGTGTGAATGGCGCCGGCTTCCTTGGCGGCGACCTGGAACGGAACGGCCTTGCGCGCTTCGCGGTCGGCCTGGGACTGGGTGGCGATGGCCGGTGCGTAGACGTAGTAGCCCTTGGAAAGCGTGTCGCCCTGCTTCAACGCACCGAAGCCGGCCGAGTTCCACACGCCCGGGGCCAGGTAGCCGTTGTTCACCGCGGCCTCGCACGCGGCTTCGATCACCGAGGCGATCAGCTGGTTGCCGGCGTCGGTCTGCGGCACCTTGGTGGGGCTGGTGTAGAGCAGGTTGTAGACGTCGGTCTGCACGCGGTTGCGGAACCAGATCGCGTTGTAGACCGAGTCGATGAAGATGCCGCTGGGCGTCACGCCGTACTGGATGATGGCCGTGTCGTTGTCATAATTGACGAAGACGTTGCAGTTCTTGGCGGCCAGCGTGTCGGCCTGGCTGCTGGTCAGGGTCTCGGCGACGATGCCGGGCTCCTGCTTGTACATCAGCGTGATCGTGGTGTTGTTGGCGTTGAAGTTCACCGTCAGCATGCGGCCCAGCAGCGACGCCACCGCGTACGGATTGGCGCTGGAGAACTGCACGATCGTGTACTTGTATTTCAGCGCCTTCAACTGGCTGGCGATGTCGTCGTGGTGGGTCGGGTCCAGCACCTGGGGCGACTGGGTCGACACACCGTACAGGTGACGCTGGTCGGCCTCGATCAGGCCGGCCACCGCCAGGTGCTGCGCGCTCGTCAGTTCGGCATCGGCAAAGGCCAGACCCAGGAACTTGTTGGCGAAGCGGTCCAGGAACAGCGCCACGGCGTCCACCGGCGTCTCGGCGACGATACCCGCGACGGGGGCCGAGGCCTGGGCGGCGGTCAGGCCCAGCATCGACGAGATGTCGGTGCCGGTAGCGGGTGCCGACGCGTAGCCCAACGTCGACAAGGTGCCCGAGGTGTTCGAGGTCACGACGAATTGCGAGCCGTTCCACAGCACCGAGGCGGACACCAGCGCGGTCGAGATGATCGAGGCCACGCCGTTCAGGTTGGTGACGCCCGAGAAGTCCAGGCCGCTGACCGACTTGGCGGTGCCGTCGACCGTCAGCGCGAAGCCACCCGCGGTGACCGCGGTCCAGGCGGACAGTTGTTTTTCAGCCGCCGACAGCACGGCGCCGCGCAGCGTCGCCGACGTCGCGCCCTTGGCCCAACGGCCGATGTACAGCTGCGAAGGCTGGGGCGTCTGCTGGAAGTACAACAGGGCCGCGCGGTATTCGGGTGCGGTGGTGCCGAAGTCGGCAGCCACGGCGTCGATGCCGCCATAAGCGCGCATGCGCTCGCCGGTGTCGATGACCGCGGACGAGCCCAGCAACAGGGCGGTGTTCAGGCTCGCGCCCTGCGCCGCCAGCGGCGACATATTGATCGTAACGTTGATCAGGCGTGATACCGGCAATCCATTAGCCATGGTAAATCCCTTAATCTGCAAGGTGGTTGGTGTTGTCTGTCGTGGACAGCGACGCGGCATGCGTCGTGACTTGCGCCGACAGAAGATTCAGGACCGGATAGCTGCGGATGACCTGCCGCGCAAAGCGCAAGGTCATGTCGAACTGCCGTATCCACTGCTGATTCACGAGTTCGTGCTGGGCCAGGATCGGCCCCGCGCCGCTGATCGCGATGCCTTGCGCCTGCAAGGGCTCGCGGTTCTGCGGCACGGCGGCGCCGTCGCGCAACTGCGCCGCGTGGCGCAGGGCGCGCGGCCCGAACATCGAGCAAAGCACCTCGATGTCTTCGTGCCGAACGTATGAATCAGATCCTTCTCCGGCCGGGTCGTGTGCCACGACCGGACCGGCATCCGCGCGCTGCGACCGGATGTCCATCAGGCACCAGGTATCGGTTTGCGCGGGTGGTTCCACGCCGGCGGCAGGCCAGCGTGTACGAACCAGGTTGAGAGGCAGGCCGGACACGCCGGCAATGAACCCCTGGAACAGCGCCTCGAGTTCGGCGTCCTCCAGGGGCGGGGAAAGGGCCAGGGGCGCCAGGTAGCCGCCGGTGGCCGAACTGTTCGCCATGCGTCGCTCCTTCGATGTGGTCGGATCAAGGCGCCGTGCTCCCTGAAGGCAGCGCCAAGCAAAACGCCCCGCGTTCTCGGCGAGAACGCGGGGCGCGCAAATGAAAAAGGCCCGCCGATGGCGAGCCTGGTCAGGGAGACTGCAAAGAGCACTTGCCGACGTGTTGGCCGGACGTACGTACCCTCTCATAAATAAGGCCCGCACTGGGCGGGCCTTGTTTGGGGCCGTCGGCGCAAAGCGCGACGGCATGAACGAATTGTGCAGCAAGGTCAGGCGTGGGCGCAATCCTCCGCGTGTCGCACTTCGTTCCAGACATAGGCAAGCGAATTGCGGGCGTGTTCGATGCGCACCACCTGCCCCCCGTCGTGCAGGGTTTCCAGCACACGCAATATCGCCTGGCGCATTGCATTGCGTTCGCGGCGCGACAGTTCACGCGCACCGGACGCCCCGCGCACCAGTTCGGCCATGCGCCATGGGCGGCCGGGGTGGGCGGACATCGTTTCCAGGACTTCCTTGGCGTATTTCATCGGGACGCCCCCCGTTCAAAACCAAATGCCATGCCTCGTCATCCTTGTTCCAGGTTTATGCCGGTTGTGGTCCTCCTGCGTCGGCTTGCGGCCAGCCCGACTGTCGTGGAGTTGCAATTCATGGTAGCGAGTCGCTACCATGAAGTCAACAGCGAATCGCTACTGTACTTTCGGGTAGCGGATTGCTACTATCGCTACCATGGACATCCGATCGATCCGACTGAACAACCTCAAGTACGCCGTGCACGAGGCCGGGGGCGTAGACCGCCTGGCCGAACGCGCCGGCGTCAGTCGCAAATACCTCGACCAGATCCTTCAAGGATTCCAAGGCAAGCGGGACAAGAACCCGCGCAAGGTCGGCGACGCCCTGGCCGCCAAGCTCTCCATGGGCCTGGGCCAGTCCGCACACTGGATGGATCTTCCCCACCCCGACCTCTGGCGCGAAATCTCTCCCGATGCCATGCCGGACGAGCCGTCAGGCCGGCTCGTTTCTTTCGACCATGCACGGCTGGGCAGACCGAACCTCGACAACGTCCTCATCGCCCAGTTCGATACCGGAGGCGCAATGGGTAATGGCCTGGAACTGCGTGACCAGCCAGGCGTCATTCAAAGCTGGAACGTCAGCCCTGAATGGCTGCAAAAGAATGTCCGGGGCTTTTCCGCCTCGAAGAACCTGTGCATCGTCACCGGTTTCGGCGACTCCATGCGCCCCATGTTCAACCCGGGCGACCCCCTGATCGTCGACCGGGGCGTGCAGGCCGTCGAATACGACGCCATCTATTTCTTCCGCGTCGGCAGCGAAGGCTTCATCAAGCGGCTGCAGCGCATTCCCACCGCCACCGGCCTGGTGGTCCGGGCGAAATCCGAAAACACCAAGTACGACGCCTGGGACATCACCGAAGGCATGGATTTCGAGGTCTTCGGCCGCGTACTGAAGGTCTGGCGCAGCGAGGACTTCTGACCCCCATGCCCCAACTCTCCCGCCTGTCGCCCGCCGAAAGAACCATCCTGCTCTACGGCGTGCTCGGCGCGCTGGGTGCGCTGGCGCTGCATGCGGCGCTGAAACACCACGTTTGGCCGTGGCGCAGCACCTACGCCACGATGTTTGCCATTCAATTCGCGTGGCTGGTGCCGCTGACCGGCGCCCTGCTGGCCGGCATGCCTTCGGCCAGGCGTTGGCTGGCGGCCCTGCTCGCCTTCGGCGTGGTTCTGCCCGCACTGCATGCCTATAGCCTGACGACGCTGCTGGGCCCATTGCCGGTCGACGGCGACAGCACCGGCCTGCGTGCCGTGGCCACCTTGGTCACAGCGAGCAGCGCCTTCCTGCTGCTGCCGCTGGTGCAGGCGCTGGACCCGACCGCCCCCCATTGGAACTACCCGGCGGTCTTTCGCGCGGCGTGGCGCAACACGGTGACGCTGGCGCTGGCCGGCGGCTTGGCGCTGGCGGTGTCGTTGCTGTTCTGGGCGACGGGCCAGATGTTCCGCATGATCGGCATCATCATGGTCGACGACCTTGTCCAGTCCATCTGGTTCACCCTGACCGTGATGCCGCTGGTGCTGGCCCTGTGCCTGGCGGCCGTGCGCCGCCGCCCGCAGTTGGCGGATACCCTGCAACGCTCATGGCTCACGCTCACGGCGTGGTTGTTGCCGCTGGTGGCGCTGATCGGCATCGCCTTCGTGCTGGCGCTGGCTGCCCGCCTGACGCTGGATCTGCAGGCCGGGGCCCTGTCCGCCGGTGCGCTGATCGCCTTCAGTGCCCTGTGGATCAAGCTGATCAATTCGGCCTGGCAAGACAGCCCCGATGCGCCCCCCTTCGGGCCTCGGTTGCGGGCGGTGTTGCGAGTGGCGGCGATCGGCCTGCTGCCGTTGGCGCTGGTCGCCCTGTACGGCTTGGCGGTGCGGGTGCAGCAATACGGCTGGACCACGCCCCGCGTGTGGGGCATCTATCTGGCGGCCTTGCTGGTCGTCTACGCGGCAGGCTATGCCCTGGCGGCCTGGGCGCCCCGACGATTTCACGCCATCTTGGGCGCGACCAACATTGCGGCCGCGCTTTGCGCCCTGGCCATGTTGGCGGCGGTCCAGACGCCGCTGCTCAGCCCCGACCGGCTCACCGTCGACAGCCAGATCCAACGCCTGGTCGACGGCCGGGTGCCACCGGGTGATTTCCGCTATTTGTCCATGGCACGCGACCACGGCGACTACGGCCGCCATGCCTTGCAGCGCCTGGCCGACGGCGCCGCCCAGGCGCAAAGCCCCGAGATCGCCATCGCCGCCGAGCTGGCCCTGAAAGGCAACTATTACGACTGGGGTGACCCGCGACGCACGGGCTCAAGAATCGCCAAGTCTCCCGCCATGCCCACCTTCAATGTGTACCCCGCAGGCAGTGCGGTGCCCGAGGGCTGGTGGGCCGCTGCCACGCTTTCTGCCCCGTTCCAAACCAGCAACTGCATCAGCGCCGACCAGGCCGCCTCGAAAGACGCCGCCGCGGCACACCGGCGTTGCTGGCTGATCCACGCCGACGTCACAGGTGCGGGCGCCAACGACCTGGTGCTGTATGTGCCGCCGCGCACGTTCACCGAGGCGGACGGCTACGAAGAATTCATCACCTACACACAAGACCCGGACGGCACGTGGCGCAGGGTTGGCGCCCAGTCACAGCGCTGGACCGAAGACCGCCAGCCCAACGATATCGGCAATGCGCTGGCACAGGGCCAGGTCAGTACCCAGCCCCGCACGGATCGCGACCTGATTGTCGGCGGGCGGCGCTTGCCGTTGCACTGAAGATTGACCATGGGCACCTGCCGCAGCGCCAGCGCCTGCGGCCGCCCAGCGCCATCAACGCCTGGGACCGGTCCTCAGGGCTTGTCTTCCAGGTCCGGCGTGCCCGTGAACTGGCTCTTGAGCAGCGTCAGCGCGCCCTTTTCCGCCAGCGCTTCGTTCGGAAAGACATTCTTGGTGTCTTCCAACACAGGAAAACCAAAGACCCGCACGCGGGCGTGATAGCCCTCGGGGGTTTCGGCGAATTCGATATCGAAGTTGCGTTCTTCGATCCAGCCCGATTTGTGCAGCTTCCAATCCATGTCCGACGCGCTCCAGGTAAGCGAGGCCGGCATCGGCAAGTGCCGCAGAGGCCGGCATCGAGGTTGACATACCGATCAGGCCGGCCCCGCGGGCCGGCTCTGCGTTACACCTTACACCCGGCAGGCTGACGGCGGATTGACGACAGGCAATCCGCGCGATCGGCTACCGGGTCTTGGCGGGTCCTGCCTCGTCGGCAGGCAATGGGGGCCGCGGCTCGACAGGCTCGATGACCGCTTCGTCGGGCGGCGAGAACAAGTCCCAGCTGGCCATGAACAGCGCCGCGATCAGCGGGCCGATCACGAAGCCGTTCAGACCGAACAACGCCATGCCGCCCAAGGTCGAGATCAGCACCACGTAGTCGGGCATCTTGGTGTCCTTGCCCACCAGGATGGGACGCAGCACGTTGTCGACCATGCCGATCACCAGCACCCCGAACGCGATCAGGACCACGCCCTTGACGGTGGCGCCGGTCAGAAGGAAGTAGATCGCCACGGGCGCCCAGATCAGGCCGGCGCCCACCGCGGGCAACAGCGACAGAAAGCCCATGATGACGCCCCACAGCAGCGCCCCCTGAATGCCCAGGATGGAAAAGATGATGCCACCCAGCAGGCCCTGGGACGCCGCCACCGCGATGTTGCCCTTGACCGTGGCGCGCACCACGGTGGTGAACTTGCGGAACAGATGCTGCTTGTGCGCGTGGCTCAAGGGCATGGCGCGCTTGATGCGCTGACCCAGTTGCGGACCATCGCGCAGCAGGAAGAACAGCAGGTACAGCATGATGCCGAAGCTGATCACGAACTGGAACGTATCCTGGCCGATGCTCAAGGCCTGCGTGGCCAGGAACTGGCTGGCCTGCATCGCCCCGGCGCTGAGTTTTTCCTGCAGGCTGGGAATGTCGGCCAGGTCAAAACGCGCCAGCAGATCATGCACGGAAGGCGGCAGCGCAGCCATGGCCTGCTGGAAATAGGCGCCGAAATTCAACTGTCCAGACTTGATCCCCTGGTAGAGGTTGGCGCCTTCGTTCACCAGCGATCCGCTGATGACGACCAGCGGCAGGATCACCAGGAACAGCACCAGCAGCAACGTGATCAGGGCGGCCAGGTTGCGACGTCCGCCGATGCGGGCCACCAGGCGGCGTTGCAGCGGCGCGAACAGGATGGCCAGGATGGCGCCCCAGAACACCGCGCCATAGAACGGCCAGAGCAGCCAGCCGAACGCGATGGAAACGACCGCCAGCAAAAGCAGGAAGGTTCTGTAGTGCAAACTGGAAGATTGACTCATGTTCCGTCCAAGGCGCGGCATGCGCCGCGAGACCCGCATTGTACAAAGGCCCGCCCTAGCCAGCCCGCGCGCCACCCGGGTTCACGGACCGTAACCTGCGCTCAGGAATTGCCGCCCGCGGCGCGCTGAATGGTGGCACGCGCCTGCTCCAAGGCGACGGAACGCGCATTCAGGGCCAGCAAGCGCTGGTTCAACGCCTGCTGCAGGGACGGGGTGGCAACCTTGGCCTGGTCGTCGTCGAGCGTGATGTCCGCGGCGTTGGCGGCAACGAAATCGGCAATGCCCAAGGCATCGCGCGCCACGCCATCCATGATGCCGGCGGCCTGCATCAGTTCGGCGGCAGGCGCGGTGACCGCCTCGTCGTAGACTCCGTCATAGACAGGCGCCAGATCCGGCGGCAGGGCCAGGCCGCTGCGGGCCCGGTCCGCCTTGGCGCGGGCCGCTTGCAGGTCGCCGGCACTGTCGGCCAGCGTCTTGCGGGCCGCCTCGAAAGCTTGCCGCCGTTGCAGGATGTCGCCCACCGAGCGGAGGGTCTCTGCCGCCAGCACCTGGCGCAGCGGCGCGGCCGCCTTGGCCATGGAGGCCTGGAAGCTGGTAATCACCGCATAGGCGTCGTCGTAGCCGCCCACGGCATCTTTTTCGGTGTCGCTCAGCGCGCCGATGGGCACCAGGGTGCCCGCATCGATACGGCTTTGCAGCAGTTGGATGAAGGCTGCGCGTTGCTCGGGCTCGCGGTTGCCACACGCCGCCAACGCCAGTATCGACGCCGCCGCCAGGCCCGCCAGGCACATCCGCAACAATGCCATGCCTATCCTCCTTGCGTAACACATGGGCCGGGGGCGCAAGCCCGGCCCCTCGGGCAGATTATCCCGAAGCGCTCGTCTCGCGCCGCGCTCGGGCGGAATTTGTTGCCATCGAATCGAGTTGACACAGGGGCGGGTTTCCTCGCGTCAATGCGCCGACACGGACAAACGCATCGCGCAGCGCCGTGCCGGATCGAACCCCGCATCGGCCTCATGGCGCAACTGCGCGCGCAATGACGGCCCCTGCTGTTCGACGGGCACCTCGACAAAGCCGGCGCGGCGATAGAACGGGCCATTCCAGGGCAGCTCACGGTCGGTCGTCAGCACTACGCCGTGGAAGGTGCATGCCGCCGCTGCGTGGTCGATCACCGCCTGCAGCAGCGCCCGACCCAGGCCGCGGCCCTGATGGGGCAGCGCGACCGACATTTCAGCCAGGAACAGGTCGGCGTCCAGCGGCCGGGCCAGCGCGAAACCCGCGGGCCGGCCCGTCTCGTCCAGTGCCACCCAGAGCAGGCCGTCGGCCATGGCCTGCGCCAGCACCGCGGGAGGCAACGGGTCGCCCGCACTGGCCCAGGCCATGGGCGTGCCCAGGAACCGGCCGGCGGCGGAACGTTCGATATCGGGCAAGACACCCAGGTCCGAGGATATGGCAAGTCTGATCATGGGGCGACAAGTATGCCTGACGCGGCGGACCTGCATGCCCCATCGCCTAAAATGGCGGCCTGCCGGCCAGCGCCGCTCGGCCGCCCGTCACTTTTTGCCGTTGCACTGACATGACCCAAGACACTTCCCCCACCAGCTGGGGCTTTGCGCATCCCGATTGCCACGGCGCCGCCGCGCTGCTGTTCTTCATGAACGACCTGGCGCGCGTCGCCAATCAGTACCTGGGGCCGGACAAGCTGGGCCAGGAAGCCCTGGCCGACGCACAAAAGGCCGTGGATGCCCTGCTCAATCGCTACGTGCAGATCCAGGCGGCCCCCGATGCCTTTGACGGCGAGCGCGTCGAGCTGGCGCTGGAAACCGAAACCCGCCCCGACGGCTCGACGGCCGCCCAGGTGGCCCTGCGCATGTCGCCGCGCCTGGAAGGCCTGATCATCGAAGCGCAACGCCAGGCGCGCCCTGCCACGCATTGATCCCGGACCGGACAAGGGGAAAAGAGGGGCTATGGGGATACCGGCAGCCCCCCCTGCCCCTGCCCCCGCAAAAAAGCCTTGCAAAGTCGCAACGTCCGCGCTATAGTCGTTAGTTGAGTCGACCAAAACACCTATAAAACGTTGATTCGACTCGACCAGCCAGGGCAAATAAAAGCAACCCAGCAACCCCTGCCCCCCCTTGAGGACGTACCCGAAAACCTGGGGGCGCACTCAAAACATTGGCTTACCCAGGCTCTGCGACAGATAACCCTAAAAGCGCAGACCTGCAAGCCAATAGACAGCAAGCCAAATACAAACCGCAGCACAGCAAACTGCTGCGACGACATGGCACTCGGCAAGCCTGACCGCATGCCAAATCGCGTTGTAAAGATTGCGCCGCCCAGTCCGGCAAGATTGCACAGCAGTTCGAATCACCCTATTTCGCGGCCGCATCCCAAAGCAGCCGCACGCCAGAACCCGGCCCGCCATCCATTCAGCCCGCCAACGTTCTGGCAGCGAGCCCCAGGCCGATGCCTGGAGCCGCAACCCGCAGCCAACCCGCGCGCACGCAAAACCATGAGAATGCGCAAAGGATCGGCAGCGGTTATGCGTTAGTGTCATGCATGACTCGGCACGCGGACAGTACGCGACGTGTTACAGCACTCTCGTCCGGTCTACGCGGCATGCGCTGCGCAGCATTTCCCATAACAAGAACTTGAAAGAGAACACACCATGAATACTCGTTTCACTACCTCGGACCTGATCCGACGCCCGGCTCATACCAAGCTGGACCACATGCCGATCCATATCGGCGACATCGTTTACCTGCAACCGGCGAACGGCCCGGCCATCCGCGCCACCGTGATCTTCAACGCGCCGATCGATGGCACGACCACGTACACCACGGAAGTCGTGCCTTGCGGAGCGCCTGCGCAAAAGGCCCCCGGCCAGCGCATTCGCTTTCGCCACGAGCACGTGCATCGCATCGAACCGGTGCGCCGCGCCGCACGTTGATCAGGTTACCGGCTATCGGCAGCGCCCCCTCGGCGCTGACCGAGCCAGCCTGACAGGGGCCCGCCCCGTCGGGCCCTATCAAATCCGCCGCGGCCCAGGCCGCGGCGGCTTCATTTGTGCATGATAAAGTCGCGAGCAACGCAGTCTTGGCGAGAGCTTCATGCAAAACAACCGGTCGGCAATCCGCATCTGGGACCTTCCCACCCGCCTCTTTCACTGGGCACTGGTCGTCTGTATCGTCGGCGCCTTCATCAGCGTCAAGATGGGCGGACTGTACATGGACTGGCATGTGCGCTTTGGCTGTACGGCGCTGGGCCTGATCATCTTTCGCGTGCTGTGGGGCTTCGTGGGCCCGCGCTATGCGCGCTTCATGCAGTTCGTGCGCGGACCACGCGCCGTGGCGCGCTACCTCCAGGGCGCCGCCGCGCCTGCCGGCCATAATCCGCTGGGCGCCCTGTCGGTACTGGCGCTGCTGCTGGTCATCGGGTTCCAGGCCGTCAGCGGCCTGTTCACGACCGACGACATCATGACGCAGGGCCCGCTGTTCGGCCATGTCAGCGAGGCCACCTCCAGCCTGCTGACCTCGTGGCACAAACTCAATGAATGGGTCATCATCGGCCTGGTCGCGCTGCATCTGCTGGCCGTGGCCTGGTACGCCCTGGTGCGCCGCAAGCGCCTGGTGCGTGCCATCGTCACCGGCAATGTCGACCCCAAGGACGTGCCGCCCGGCACGCCGCCCACGCAGGATGGATTGGCCGTATGGCTGCGCGCGTTGATCCTGGGCGCCTGCGTCACCGCGCTGGTGCTGTGGATCCGGTCGCTGGAAATCGCAGCGGACATGTCGTTCTCGTAGCCCCCACGGGAAGCCTGCCGCCGCCAGGTCGCGAACGCCCCGCCTCCCTCCAGGTATCGCACAAAAAGAAAGCCCCTCGGCATGCCGCCGAGGGGCTGTCGCTTGCCTGCCTCCCGCAGCGCGGGGGGCCAGGCGGCTTTACTTCTTCTTGCGGTACGAATCGTGGCAGGCCTTGCAGCTGGCGCCTACGTCGCCGAAGGCGGCACGCAGCTTGTCCAGGTCGCCGGCATCAGCGGCGGCCGACAGTTTGACGATGTTGTCCTGGAAGGCCTGCTGCTTCTGCTTGAAGCCAGCGGCGTCGCTCCAGATTTCCGGGCGGGCATCGCCGCCTTCCGTGCCGGCGCCAAAGGCGGTCCAGGGCAGCGCCGACAGCGTCTTGAGCACTTCGACGTTGGCCTTGATCTGGGCGGCATCGTAAGGCGCCTGGCCCTTGATCACCGGCGTCATGCGGCCAAAGTGCGAGGCCATCAGGGTCAAGGCCGACTGGCGGTACTTGACGGCATCTTCAGGCTTGGCGAACTGCGCATGGGCGGACGTCGCCAGCAGCGGCCCGACGGTCATACAGGCCAGCGCAGCGAGCGTGGACAACTTCTTCATTGCAATCTCCCGTGAGGACAACAAGAACGCCGCGCGCCCGGGCGCGCGGCAAGGCGACTATACCGCCCGGGCCAGCTCCGCAGCCAGACCGATGTACGAACGCGGGGTCATCGCCAGCAGGCGGGCCTTGGGCTCGTCAGGCAGCGCCAGGCCCTGGATGAATTCTCGCAGGGCTTCTTCGGTAATGCCCTTGCCGCGCGTCAAGGCCTTGAGCTGTTCGTAGGGTTGCGGCAGGCCGTAGCGGCGCATGACCGTCTGCACGGGCTCAGCCAGCACTTCCCAGCAGGCGTCGATATCGGCATCGATGGCCGCCACGTTCACTTCCAGCTTGCCCAGGCCGCGCATGCAGGCATCCCACGCCACCAGGCAATAACCCAGGCCGACGCCCAGGTTGCGCAGCACGGTGGAATCGGTCAGGTCGCGCTGCCAGCGGGAGATCGGCAGCTTGTCGGACAGGTGACGCAGCACGGCGTTGGCCAGGCCCAGGTTGCCTTCGGAGTTTTCGAAGTCGATCGGGTTGACCTTGTGCGGCATGGTGGACGAGCCCACTTCGCCGTCCTTCAGCCGCTGCTTGAAGTAGCCCAGGGCCACATAGCCCCAGATGTCGCGGTCCAGGTCGAGCACGATGATGTTGGCGCGCACCACGGCGTCGAACAGCGCCGACATCCAGTCGTGCGGTTCGATCTGGATGGTGTGGCGGTTTTGCGTCAGGCCCAGGCCGGCCAGCACGCGCTGGCTGAAGGCGGGCCAGTCGATTTCGGGGTAGGCCGACAGGTGGGCGTTGTAGTTGCCGGTGGCGCCGTTGAGCTTGGCCAGCGGTTCGACCGCTTCGACGGCAGCGATGGCGCGGTTCAGGCGCGCGGCGACGTTGGCGAATTCCTTGCCCAGCGTGGTGGGGCTGGCGGGCTGGCCGTGGGTGCGCGACAGCATGGGCTGGTCGGCCTGGGCCACCGCCATGTCGTTGAGCTTGGCGGCGATTTCACGCAGGCGCGGCAGCACCACTTCGCTGCGGGCGCGCGACAGCATCAGCGCGTGCGAGGTGTTGTTGATGTCTTCGGAGGTGCAGGCGAAATGGATGAATTCGGCCGCGCGCGCCAGTTCGGCGTCGTCGGCAACCTTTTCCTTGAGCCAGTATTCCACCGCCTTGACGTCGTGGTTCGTGACGCGTTCGATGTCCTTGATGCGGGCGGCGTCGGCTTCGGAGAAGTCGCGCACCAGTTGCTGCAGGCGGTCGCGGGCGGCTTGCGAGAAAGCGGGCAGCTCGGGCAGGCCGGCATCGGACAGCGCCACCAGCCAGGCGACCTCGACTTCGACGCGGTGGGCCATGAAACCGGCCTCGGAAAGCAGCCCGCGCAGCGCGTCGCCGCGGGAGGCGTATCGGCCATCCAGTGGCGAAAGGGCATTAAGTTGGCTAAGCTGGTCGGCGATTTGCATGGTCTGGGAAAGAAAAAGCTGCGGATGGGAAAACCCGGCGATTTTATCATTCAGGGCCGCGCAACATTGTGGCAAACTGAACGGGATTCCGTCCTGCGGACGGTTTGACCGTCATGCGGCCTGCTATACTTCGGCCGCTTTCCGACTCCGCTTGTAAATCCATGAAACTGATCGGCTCGCTTACCAGTCCATACGTGCGCAAAGTGCGTATCGTCATGGCCGAGAAAAAGCTGGATTACCGGCTTGAACTCGAAAACGTCTGGTCCGCCGACACGCAGATCCAAACGTACAACCCGCTGGGCAAGGTGCCCTGCCTGGTCATGGAAGATGGCGGCGCCCTGTTCGACTCGCGCGTCATCGTCGAGTACCTGGACACCCTGTCGCCCGTTGCCCGCCTGATTCCACAGCCAGGCCGCGACCGTGCGGCCGTCAAATGCTGGGAAGCCATCGCCGATGGCGTGCTCGACGCCTGCGTCACGATCGTCAAGGAAAAACAGCGCCCCGAGGCGCAGCGCAGCCCTGAATGGATCGAACGCCAGTACGGCAAGATCAGCGCCAGCCTGGACGCCATGAACAAGAGCCTGGGCGACAACGCCCACTGCATGGGCATCAACTACAGCCTGGCCGATATCGCCGTGGGCTGCGCGCTGGGCTACCTGGACCTGCGCTTTGCCGAACTCGACTGGCGTGCCAGCCAGCCCAACCTGGCGCGCCTGTACGACAAGCTGTCGCAGCGCCAATCGTTCGTGGACACGGTTCCCAAGACAGCCTGACGCGGCCTTGCCGCCACTTGCCTGAACCGCTCCGGCCGCCTCGCGCGGCCGGTTTCACGTCCGGCGCCCGGGGGCGCCGGACATCCAGCAGGGCCTAGCCCGCCGCGTAGGTTTGCCAGGCCTTGGACAGCATGTATGCCGCCAGCGCGAACAGCAGGCAAGCGAACACCCGCTTCAGGGTTGCAACCGGCAGCCGGTGCGCCATGCGCGCGCCCAGCGGCGCCGTCAACACGCTGGTGCACACCAGCGCCAACAGCGCCGGCCAATAGATGAAGCCCAGCATGCCCGGCCGGCTGGCGGCCTCGTTCAGCCCCGACACGATGTAGCCGGCGCTGTTGGCGAGCGCAATGGGAAACCCCAGCGCGGCCGACGTGGACACCGCGTTGTGCAGGGCCACGTTGCACCAGACCATGAAGGGCACCGACAGGAAACCCCCGCCTGCTCCCACCAGCCCCGACAGGAAGCCGATGCCGGCGCCCGCCGCGCTGGTGCCGGCGACGCCGGGCATCTGGCGGCTGGGCTTGGGCTTCTTGTTGCGCAGCATGCTCCAGCCGGAATAGCCGACGAACAGCGCAAAGAACAGCGACAGCCAGAAGGTGCTGAGCGCGGCGAACACCGCGCCGCCTGACAGCAGGCCGCCGATGATGATGCCGGGCGCCATCGCCCAGACGATGCCCCACTTGATCGTGCCCTTCTGCTGGTGCGCCCGGACGCTGGAAATGGAGGTAAACAGGATCGAGGTCATCGAGGTGGCAATCGCCGCATGCACCACCAGGTCGGGCGCCATGCCCTTCCAGGCAAACAACATGGTCAGGAACGGCACCAGCACCATGCCCCCGCCGATGCCCAGCAACCCCGCCAGAAAGCCCGTCACGCCACCCAGCACCAACAGGCACACCACCATCGTTACATCCACATCCCTCTCCTCGTTGTCGATTTTTTTGTCGTTCTACCATGTACCAGGCCCCGGGGGCGCGACGCCCGCGGGGCCTGGCTGAAACCTGCCTGTGCCGCATCGGGGCCCGCATGGCCCCGGTGACGTCTACACGATGATGCCACCGCCCAGGCAGACATCGCCATCGTAAAGCACGGCCGATTGCCCGGGCGTGACGGCCCACTGGGGTTCGGTGAAATCCAGGACGAAGGCGTCGCCGTCGGCCTGGCTCAGGCGGCAAGCGGCGTCGGCCTGGCGGTAGCGCGTCTTGGCGCCGTAGCCCCCCGCCGCGGGCGGATGCCCGGCCACCCAGCTGGCATCCTGCGCCCGCAGCGAACCGGACAGCAGCCAGGGATGATCATGCCCCTGCACCACATAGAGGATGTTGCGTTCGAGATCCTTGCGCGCCACGTACCAGGCCTCGGCCGTGCCGTCTTCGCGCTGGCGGCCTTTCACGCCGCCCACGCCCAGCCCCTTGCGCTGGCCCAGCGTGTAGAAAGACAGGCCCTCGTGGCGCCCGACCTTCTGGCCCTCGGGCGTCAGGATCGGCCCGGGCTCGGTAGGCAGATAGCGGTTCAGGAATTCGCGGAAGGGGCGCTCGCCGATGAAGCAGATGCCGGTGGAGTCCTTTTTGGCCGCGTTATGCAGGCCGATCTCGTGCGCGATGCGGCGCACTTCGGTCTTGTGGATCTCACCCAGCGGGAACAGCGTGCGCGACAGCTGCGCCTGGTTCAGCCGGTGCAGGAAATAGCTCTGGTCTTTCGAGCCGTCCAGCGCCTTGAGCAACTGGAACTGCGAACCGCCGCCGTCAACCGGCACCTCGCGCACGCGGGCGTAGTGACCCGTGGCGATATGCTCGGCACCCAGCGCCATGGCGTGGTCGAGGAAGGCCTTGAACTTGATCTCGGCGTTGCAGAGCACGTCCGGATTGGGCGTGCGCCCGGCGGAATACTCGCGCAGGAATTCGGCGAACACGCGGTCTTTGTATTCGGCGGCGAAATTGACGTATTCGAATTCCACGCCCACCAGGTCGGCCACGCTGGCCGCGTCCAGCAGGTCTTGCCGGGTGGAACAGTATTCGGAATCGTCGTCGTCTTCCCAGTTCTTCATGAACAGGCCGACGACCTCGTAGCCTTGCTGCTTGAGCAGCCAGGCGGTGACCGAAGAATCGACCCCGCCGGACATGCCGACGACAACGCGGCCTTTCTTGGTGGATGTTTGACTCATGATGGGGCCATTTTACTGTGGGCTGGCGGCTTCCTGCGGCTGCGGCTCGGCCGCCCGCGAAACCTCCATCAGCCAGGTGCGGAACGCCTGCAGGGTCGGCAGGTTGGCCTTCTGGTCGGGATAGCACAGGTAATACCCCATGCGGGCGCGGATCGGCAGCTGGATGGCGACCGCCAGCTTGCCGTCGCGCAGCTCGTCCTCGATCAGGCAGCGCGGGATCAGTGCCACGCCGAAGCCGGCGGCGGCCGCCTGCGACAGCAGCGCATACTGGTCAAAGCGCGCCCCTTCCAGGCTGCGGCGGGTGTCGCAGCCGGCCTGCTCGAACCAGTCGCGCCAACCTTCCAGGGCCGACGTATGGTGCAGCAGCGGATAGGCCAGCAGGTCTTCCGGCGCGCTGCAGCCGCCGGGAATCAGGCGCGGGCTGCAGACCGGCAGGATTTCGCGGCCCACAATATAGTCGGCGCCGCTGCCGGGCCAGATGCCTTCGCCAAAGCGCACGGCGGCATCGAGTTCGGGGGTGGAAAAATCGTAGCCCTGGCGGTGCGGCAGGAACTCGACGTGGATGTCGGGACGCAGCCGCATGAACGCCGTGAGGCGCGGGATCAGCCAGCGCGCGCCGAAGGTCGGCATACAGGTCAGGTTGAGCGTGCCGCCCTGCCCCTGGTGCGCGATCAGTTCGACGGTGGCGGCTTCGATCTGCCCCAGCCCCGCCTGCACCTTGGTCAGGTAGCTGCGGCCGGCTTCGGTCAGAACCAGGCCTTGCCTGATCCGCAGGAATAGTTCGACCCCGACGAACTCCTCCAGATGTTTCACTTGCTTACTGACCGCGCCCTGCGTCACGCACAATTCCTGGGCGGCGCGGGTAAAGCTGCTGTGCCTGGCGGCCACTTCGAACGCCTGCAGGTCGGTCAGCGAAGGACAGAACCGTCTCATGTAGCAGAACTCCCATGCCCGGTCCGCCTGGAGCGAAGTTACAAAAAGAAACCCCGCCGCAAAAGAGGCATGAAAAAAAGTCATAGCTTACGGAGAAACTTTCGTTTGCGCAAACCGCCCCCGCACGAAAGAATCTTCCTGTTTGCGTCTGCCTTTGCGCATCCGCGTTTCAATTCATAGGGGAATTCATGCAACGCCGTAATGTAGTCCTGGGCCTGTGTGTCGCTGCCGCGACCCTGGCCACGCCGCTGACCTCGGGCATCGCCCATGCCGAAGATGCCTACCCGAGCAAGCCGATCCGCCTGATCGTGCCGTTCCCGCCCGGAGGCACCACCGACATCGTCGGCCGTCTGTTCGCCGACAAGCTGGGCAAGGAACTGGGCCAGACCGTCGTGGTGGAAAACCGCGGCGGCGCCGGCGGCTCGATCGGCAGCGCCTTCGTGGCCAGCAGCGCCCCCGACGGCTACACCCTGGGCATCGCCACCGTCAGCACGCACGGCATCAATCCGGCCATCTACCCGAACCTGCCGTTCGATGGCGAAAAGGACTTCACGCCGGTCTCGAACCTGGCGGCCGTGCCGAACATCATGACCATCAATCCGAAGGTGCAGGCCAAGAACATGGCCGAGTTCATCAAGCTGGCCAAGAGCCAGCCGGGCAAGCTGACGTACGCCTCGGCCGGCAACGGCTCGGTGTCGCACATGATGGGCGAACTGTTCAAGATGGCCTCGGGCACCGACCTGATGCACGTGCCCTACCGCGGCGTGGGCCCGGCCCTGAACGACGCGCTGGCCGGCCAGGTCGACGTCATGTATGACAACCTGCCGTCCACGCTGCCGCACGTGCAGTCCGGCCGCCTGATCGCCATGGCCGTCGCCGCACCCAAGCGCGTGGCCAGCCTGCCCGACGTGCCCACGTTCGCCGAAGTCGGCCTGCCGGCCGTCAACGACGCGTCCTGGTTTGGCCTGGTCGCCCCGGCCAAGCTGCCCGAACCCATCCTGGCCAAGCTGAACGCCGCCGTCCAGAAGGTCAGCGCAGAAGCCGACGTCAAGGCGCGCCTGGAAGCGCTGGGCGCCGAACCTGCCGCCAACAGCCCGGCTGACTTTGCCAAGCAGATCTCGGCGGAAATCGCCAAGAACAAGCGCATCGCCAAAGAAGCCAACGTGAAGATCGACTAAGCGATCTTCGGTCCCCGCCCCCGCGCCTTCGGCGTTCGGCGGGGACCTCCGATTCACGAACGCAACACCCCTATATGCGAATTTCCCAACCCCTGTCTTACCGGCTCGACCTTCCGCAGCAATATCCGAATTCGGCGCCCTCGGCCCCCCTCGTGCTGGACTCCCCGCACAGCGGCACCGCCTACCCGCCCGACTTCGCGCCCGCGGTGGCTTTTGGCGCACTGCGCACGGCCGAGGACACCTGGGTTGACGACCTGTGGGGCGACGCCGTCGACATGGGCGTGCCCCTGATCGCCGCCGGCTTCCCGCGCGCCTACATCGACGCCAATCGCGCACCCGACGAAATCGACCAACTGCTGCTGGACCAGCCCTGGCCCGGCCCGGTCAATGCCTCGCCCAAGGTCAAGCTGGGCAAAGGCCTGATCTGGCGCATGCTCGACGACGGCACCCCGCTGTACGACCGCAAGCTCACGGTGGAAGAAGTCACGCACCGCATCGAAGCCTGCTGGAAGCCCTACCACGCCGCCCTGGGCCAGGTGCTGGACAGCGCCCACCAGAAGTTCGGCAAGGTCTGGCACATCAACTGCCACTCGATGCCCAGCATCGCAGGCGCCTACGCCACGGACCGCCCGGGTCTGGTCCATCCCGACTTCGTGCTGGGCGACCGCGACGGCAGCACCAGCGATCCGGCCTTCCGTGAATTCATCGCCGCGTGGCTGCGCGAGCGCGGCTACAACGTCACCGTGAACGACCCCTACAAGGGCGTCGAACTGGTGCGCGCGTTCGGCCGCCCCGACGAAGGCCGCCACAGCCTGCAGATCGAGATCAACCGCAATCTGTACATGGACGAAGTCAGCCTGCGTCCGTCGGCCAACTATGGCCGCCTGAAAGCCGACCTGCGCGACCTGACCGCCGCGCTGATCGACTGGACTCGCGCGCAGACGGCCTGACGCCGGACGCCTGCGCGCCAGTGCCGGCCAGCAGCCCGTCAGACTGGCCGGTATGACCGGGGCGCAAGCCCCAAAGCCCCATGGTTAACCCCATGGGGCTTTCTTTTGGGCGGCCGGGCCGCCCACAGGCGCGGCAGTGTATAACTACGGCGAACCTTCTTAGGAGAGGCGTCGTATGCACATCGGGATACCCAAAGAAACCCGAGACGGGGAAACCCGTGTCGCAGCAACACCGGAAACCGTCAAGAAGTACGTCGGCGGGAAGCACACCGTGGTCGTGGAGCGTGGCGCGGGCAGCGCGGCGCGCTATCTCGATGAGGCCTACGAGGCTGCCGGCGCCACGCTCGGCACCGCCCAGGATGCGCTGGGGGCCGAGCTGATCCTGAAGGTTCGCGCCCCCTCTCCCGCCGAATTGCCGCACATGAAATCGGGCAGCGTCGTCATCGGCATGCTCGATCCGTTCGACGCCGACGGCCTGCAGCAGATGGCCGGCGCCGGCCTGGTCGGCTTCGCGCTGGAAGCCGCCCCGCGCATCACCCGCGCGCAAAGCCTGGACGTGCTGTCGTCGCAGGCCAACCTGGCCGGCTACAAGGCCGTGCTGCTGGCGGCCCACCACTACGGCCGCCTGATCCCCATGATGATGACCGCGGCCGGCACGCTCAAGGCCGCCCGCGCCGTGGTGCTGGGCACCGGCGTGGCCGGCCTGCAGGCCATCGCCACGGCCAAGCGCCTGGGCGCGGTGGTCGAGGCCTCCGACGTGCGCCCCGCCGCGCGCGAACAGGTCGAATCGCTGGGCGCCAAGTTCATCGACGTGCCTTTCGAAACCGACGAAGAGCGCGAGATCGCGCAAGGCGTGGGCGGCTACGCCCGGCCGATGCCGCCGGCCTGGATGGCGCGGCAGGCGGCGCTGGTGTCCGAACGCTGCAAGCAGGCCGACATCGTCATCACGACCGCGCTGATTCCCGGCCGCCCGGCGCCCACGCTGGTGTCCGCGGAGACGGTCGCGGCCATGAAGCCAGGCTCGGTGCTGGTGGACCTGGCGGTCGAGCGCGGCGGCAACTGCCCGCTGTCCGAGAAAGGCAAGGTGGTGGAAAAGCACGGCGTGACCCTCATCGGCCTGACCAACCTGCCGGGCCTGGTGGCCACCGATGCCTCGGCGCTCTACGCCCGCAACATCCTCGACTTCCTGAAACTCATCATCAATGCGGACGGCGCGCTGGCGATCCAGCGCGACGATGAAATCGTGGCGGCCTGCCTGGTGTGCGAAGGCGGCAATGTGACGCGGAGGAACTGACAGCATGGAAGCGATCAACCCCACCCTGATGAATCTCATCATCTTCGTGCTGGCCATCTACGTCGGCTACCACGTCGTCTGGAATGTCACCCCGGCGCTGCATACGCCGCTGATGGCCGTCACCAACGCCATCTCGGCCATCATCATCGTGGGCGCCATGCTGGCGGCCGCGCTGACCGAAGGCGGACTGGCCCGCGGCATGGGCGTGTTTGCCGTGGCGCTGGCGGCGGTCAACGTGTTCGGCGGCTTCCTGGTCACGCGGCGCATGCTGGAGATGTTCAAGAAAAAGGACAGGAAGCCCGCCAAGGAGGAAGCGAAATGATCTCGCTCAACCTTGTCACGCTGCTGTACCTGATCGCCTCGGTGTGCTTCATCCAGGCGCTCAAGGGCCTGTCGCATCCCACCACGTCGCGGCTGGGCAACGCCTTCGGCATGGCCGGCATGGCGATCGCCGTGCTGACCACCGGCGCCCTCATCGTCGGCCTGGCACGCTCCGGCACGGTCACCATCGGGCTGGGCTGGGTGCTGCTGGGCCTGCTGGTGGGCGGATCGATCGGCACGCTGATGGCCAAGCGCGTCGAAATGACCAAGATGCCCGAACTGGTCGCCTTCATGCACAGCATGATCGGCCTGGCGGCCGTAGCCATCGCGGTAGCCGTGGTGGCCGAGCCCCACGCCTTCGGCATCGTCGCCGCCGGCACGCTGATTCCCACCGGCAACCGCTTCGAGCTGTTCATCGGCACCTTCGTCGGCGCCATCACGTTCTCGGGTTCCGTCATCGCCTTCGGCAAGCTGTCCGGCAAGTACAAGTTCCGGCTGTTCCAGGGGGCGCCGGTCGTGTTCCCGGGCCAGCACATGCTGAACCTGGCGCTGGCCGTGCTGATGCTGGCCATGGGCGTATGGTTCATGCTGACCCAGGCCTGGACGCCCTTCGTCATCATGACGTTGATCGCCTTCGTCCTGGGCGTGCTGATCATCATCCCCATCGGCGGCGCCGACATGCCGGTGGTGGTGTCGATGCTGAACAGCTATTCGGGCTGGGCCGCGGCGGGCATCGGCTTCTCGCTGAACAACCCGATGCTGATCATCGCCGGCTCGCTGGTGGGTTCGTCGGGCGCCATCCTCTCGTACATCATGTGCAAGGCGATGAACCGGTCATTCTTCAACGTGATCCTGGGCGGCTTCGGCGGCCAGGCCGGCGAAGCCGCGGCTGCGGGCAGCACCGCGCAGCGCAGCGTCAAATCGGGCAGCCCCGACGACGCCGCGTTCCTGATGACCAACGCCGAAAGCGTGACCATCGTGCCCGGCTACGGCCTGGCCGTGGCCCGTGCGCAGCACGCGCTCAAGGAACTGGCGGAAAAGCTCACCGAGCGCGGCGTGACGGTCAAGTACGCCATCCACCCGGTCGCCGGCCGCATGCCCGGCCACATGAACGTGCTGCTGGCCGAGGCCGAAGTGCCCTACGACCAGGTCTTCGAAATGGAAGACATCAACAGCGAGTTCGGCCAGACCGACGTAGTACTGGTGCTGGGGGCCAACGACGTGGTCAATCCAGCTGCCAAGAACGACCCCAAGTCGCCGATCGCCGGCATGCCCATCCTGGAAGCCTACAAGGCCCGCACGGTGATCGTGAACAAGCGCTCGATGGCCTCCGGCTACGCCGGCCTGGACAACGAGCTGTTCTACATGGACCGCACCATGATGGTCTTTGGCGACGCCAAGAAGGTGCTCGAAGACATGGTCAAGGCCGTGGAATGACGCGGGCGCCGGGCATCGCGCCGGGCCACCCGGCGGCGCGATGAGCATCGCGCGCCCGGCATCCGCTTCCCCGCGGCGCGCAAGCGCCGCGGGCGATGCACCCGCCGCCGCTAGGCGCGGGCCAGGTGCTCGTCCACCACCTCGATCCAATGCCGCACGGGCGTATCCGTTCCGCTTTGCAGATGGCCGATGCAGCCGATGTTGGCCGACAGGATCACATCCGGCGCCGCCGGCGCGATGGCGCCCAGCTTGCGGTCACGCAGCGTCAGGGCGATTTCCGGATTCAGCACCGAATAGGCGCCTGCCGAGCCGCAGCACAGGTGCTTGTCGGCAAACGGCAGCAACTCGAACCCCAGGTCCGCCAGCAGTTGCTCCGACAACGGCCGCAGGCCTTGCCAGTGCTGCAACGTGCAGGGCGGATGAAACGCTGCCCGCAAGCCCTTGCCCGCCAGCTGCTGCCGCAATTGCGCGGCATGGGGCGCCACGATTTCGGCCACGTCCTTGACCCGCTCGACAATGTCGGCCGCCCGCTGGGCGTAGGCCGGATCGTGACGCAGATGGTGGGCGTATTCCTTGACCATGGCGCCGCAACCCGACGCGTTCATGACAATCGCCTCGACCGCGCCATCCTGTACCAGCGGCCACCAGGCATCCACATTCGCGCGCATCTGGTCCAGCGCGGCCGCCTGCGCGTCCAGGTGAAAGCTGGCGGCGCCGCAGCAGCCGGCGCCGGGGGCAATGCGCGCGCCGATGCCCACGGCATCCAGCACCCGGATGGTGGCCGCATCGATGGTGGGCATCATGGCCGGCTGTACGCAACCCGCCAGCATCAACACCTGCCGCGCATGTCCTTCGACCTTCGGCAGCGCGCCGGGGGCGCGGCGTTCGGGCACCTTGCGCTTGAGGGCCTCGGGCAACAGGCCGCGCACGGCCTGGCCCACGCGCATGGCCGGGCCGAACAACGGCGACAGCATGGCCCGCCGCAGCATCTTGCGCTTGGCCTTTTCGGCCCAGGGCCGCGGGACGCGCTCTTCGACGATCTGGCGGCCGATGTCGATCAGATGACCATACTGCACGCCCGACGGGCACGTGGTTTCGCAATTGCGGCAGGTCAGGCAACGGTCCAGATGCTGCTGCGTCGATTGCGTCGGCTCGGCGCCTTCGAGCACCTGCTTGATCAGGTAGATGCGGCCGCGCGGACTGTCCAGTTCGTCGCCCAGCACCTGGTAGGTGGGACAGGTGGCCGTGCAGAAGCCGCAATGCACGCAGCGCCGCAGGATCGCGTCGGCCTCTTTGCCCAACTCGGTATCACGGGCCCAGGCTGCCAGATTGGTTTGCATGATGCGCTATAGCTCCAGGACCAGGCGGCCGGGGTTGAACAAGCCGGCCGGGTCGAGTTCTTGCTTGAGGCGGCGGGTGATCAGCGCGATACCCGGTGACAACGGCTGGAACACACCATCGGCCGGCGGCTTGGTACCTGCCGCCCGGAACAAGGTCGCATGGCCGCCCAGCCGCTGCGCCAGTTCGCGCAATTCGGCGGCATCCTGCGGCCCGGACAGCCAGCGTTGGCCCCCGCCCCACTCGATGAGCGCCGGGCCATGGCCCAGGGCCGCCGCCGTGGGCGGCAATGCCAGCCGCCACAATGGCTGGCCGGGGACGAAGAACGCATGCGTCTGCTCGCGCAATCCCGTCCACCAGGAATGGGCGGCATCGGGCTCGAGCGCATCGCCGCCGATCACCTGGCGCGCACTGGATATCGCCGGCGGCGCACCGGACAGGCGCACATGCATCTGGCCTTCGCCGTCCGCCGCGCCGGTCCAGCTGGTCGCGGAAATCGGCAGCGGCTTGCCGCGCCACAGCGCAAAGCTCGCCAGCGCCTGGGCTTGCGTGGCCGGCAGCGTCAACGTCACTTCCTGCATCGGCTTGGGCACGACCTTCAGCGACACCTCAAGAATGGCCCCGAAAATGCCGTGAGAGCCAGCCAGCAGGCGCGAGACGTCATAGCCCGCCACGTTCTTCATGACCTCGCCGCCGAACGACAGCACCCGGCCGTCCGAATCCAGCAGCCGCGCACCCAGCACGAAATCGCGCAAGGCCCCGGCGCTCATGCGGCGCGGCCCGGACAGTCCGGCGGCGACACAGCCCCCCACCGTCGCCGCAGGCGAGAAATGCGGCGGTTCGAACGCCAGCATCTGGCCGTGCTCGGCCAACGCGGCCTCCAGTTCGGCCAACGGCGTCCCGGCGCGCACCGTCACCACCAGCTCGGACGGGTGATAGCTGACGATGCCGCGATACGGCGTCATGTCCAGCAGGCAATGGCCATCTTGCGGCGTCACGGGGCGGTAGTTGCCATAGAACGCCTTGCTGCCACCACCCATGACGAACAACGGCTTATGACCGGCGCGCGCCGTCATGACCTGGTCGCACAATTCCGACAGGACGAAATCCATAGGGGGAACGTCCTAGAAGCGAGCGAGATCCGGGAAGCGCATCTCGCCCGCATGCACATGCATCTTGCCGTATTCGGCGCAGCGGGCCAGCGTAGGGATGACCTTTTCTGGATTCAGCAGGCACGGCGGGTCGAACGCCCGCTTGACCGCCAGGAACGCGTCGAGTTCTTCGCGAGAGAATTGCACGCACATTTGATTTATTTTCTCCATTCCCACACCGTGCTCTCCAGTCACGGTTCCTCCCACCTGCACGCACAGTTCGAGTATGGCGGCGCCAAACTTCTCGGCGCGCTCCACTTCGTCCGGTTTATTCGAATCGAACAGGATCAACGGGTGCAGGTTGCCATCGCCCGCATGGAAGACGTTGGCGCAGCGCAGGCTGAACTCGTCTTCCATTTGCTCGATGGCACCCAGCACCCGCGCGAGATGACGGCGCGGAATCGTGCCGTCCATGCAGTAGTAATCGGGCGACACGCGCCCGGCGGCGGGAAACGCATTCTTGCGTCCCGCCCAGAATTTGAGCCGCTCGGCTTCGGATGCGGACACCTGGCAGCGGGTGGCACCGGCCGCGCGGAAGATGGCTTCCATGCGCGCGATCTCGTGCGCCACTTCCTCGGGCGTACCGTCCGATTCGCACAACAGAATGGCCTGCGCATCCAGGTCGTAGCCGGCGCGCACGAAAGGTTCGACCATGTGCGTGGCGCGTCGGTCCATCATTTCCAGTCCGGCCGGAATGATGCCGTCGGCAATGACCTGGGTGACTGCGTTGCCCGCGGCCTCGACGCTGGCAAAACTGGCCATCACCACCTGCGCGCACGCGGGCTTGGGAATCAGTTTGACGGTCACTTCCGTCACCACGCCCAACATGCCCTCCGAGCCGATGAACACCGACAGCAGGTCCAGGCCTGGCGCATCGGGCGCTTCGGAGCCCAGTTCCACCACGTCGCCGTCGATGGTGACCATGCGCACCCGCAGCACGTTGTGCACCGTCAGGCCGTACTTCAGGCAATGCACGCCACCGGAGTTTTCCGCGACGTTGCCGCCGATCGAACAGGCGATCTGGCTGGAGGGGTCCGGCGCGTAGTACAGCCCGTAGGGCGACGCCGCTTCGGAAATGGCCAGATTGCGCACCCCCGGCTCGACCACCGCAGTCGCGCTGGCCAGGTCGATGTGCTTGATGCGGTTGAACTTGGACAGTCCCAGCAGGACGCCCCGGCTGTGCGGCATGGCGCCGCCAGACAAACCGGTGCCGGCGCCGCGCGCCACCAATGGCGCGTTGAGCCGCTTGCAGATGCGCATGACCGCCTGCACCTGCGCTTCGGTTTCCGGCAGGGCCACCACGGCGGGCAAGGCCCGGTACAGCGACAGCCCGTCGCATTCGTAGGGGCGCGTATCCTCTTCGCGAAACAACACGCAATGCGACGGCAACGCGGCCGACAACGCCTCGACGAGTTGCTGCAACGAATAAGGCGCCTGCACATGTGCCAGGCCGGTTTCGACCAGAGAATTCATGAGCGCAACGATAGCGCGACCGCAGGCTGGACGCAGGCCGGGATTTACCCGCATCCTGCGTACACCGCTGCTCGCGGCCAACAGGCGATACGCACGCCGCAGACGTAACCAGCGGTAAAGGTGACGGCCATCGCCTGGCCGAGACCGGCCACATCGCGTCGGCCACCGGGGCTCGCCCCCCCCCCCCCCCGCCCCGCTGCCCATCCCTTCCATTCCCATCTATTGAGAACCATGGAAGCCACACGCCGGCCGGCCCCGCCGCCCCTGCCGCCCGGTCTTGGCTCGGCAAGAAAAAAGGCCGGCGGGTTGCCCCGTCGGCCTTGTCGTGCCGTTTGGCGGCGCCTTACCAGGACACGATCTTGCCCGGGTTCAGGATGTTGTTCGGATCAAATGCGTGCTTGAGGCTGCGCATCAGGTCCAGGGCGTTGTCGCCATGCTCTTCGGCCATGAATTGCATTTTGTGCAGGCCAATGCCATGTTCGCCGGTGCAGGTGCCATCGGCCGCGATGGCGCGACGCACCAGGTTGTGGTTGATGGTTTCGGATTCCTGCCATTCGCGCTCGCTGTCGGCATCCAGCAGCATCAGCACGTGGAAATTGCCGTCGCCCACATGGCCCACGATGGTGTAGGGGAAGCTGGCGCGGTCCAGTTCCTCGACCGTGTCGCGCACGCAGTCGGCCAGGCGCGAGATCGGCACGCAGACGTCGGTGGTGCTGGCGCGGCAGCCGGGGCGCAACTGCAGGCCGGCGAAATACGCGTTGTGGCGGGCGGTCCAGAGCCGGCTGCGATCTTCGGGGCGCTCGGCCCATTCGAAGTCCATGCCGCCGTGCTCGGCGGTGATCGCCTGCACGGTTTCGGCCTGTTCCTGTACGCCGGCCGGGCTGCCATGGAATTCGAACACCAGCAGCGGGGTTTCGCGCAGCGTCAGCTTGCTGTGCAGGTTCACGGCGCGCACGCTGGCCGCGTCCATGAATTCGACGCGAGCCACCGGCACGCCCATCTGGATGATTTCGATGACGCTTTGCACGGCGGCATCGAGCGTGGGGAAATTGCAGACTGCGGCCGACACGGCCTCGGGTTGCGGATACAGGCGCACCGTCACTTCGGTGATGATACCCAGCGTGCCCTCGCTGCCCACGAAAATGCGGGTCAGGTCGTAGCCGGCCGAGGATTTGCGGGCACGGCCGGCGGTGCGCACGATGCGGCCGTCGGCGGTGACGACCGTCAGCGACATCACGTTTTCACGCATGGTGCCGTAGCGCACGGCGTTGGTGCCCGAGGCGCGCGTGGCGGCCATGCCGCCCAGGCTGGCATCGGCGCCCGGATCGATCGGGAAGAACAGGCCGGTGCTGCGGATTTCTTCGTTGAGCTGCTTGCGCAGCACGCCGGCCTGCACCGTGGCGGTGAGGTCTTCGGCGTTGACGGCCAGCACCTTGTTCATCTGCGACAGGTCCAGGCTGATGCCGCCCTGGATTGCCAGGATGTGACCTTCAAGCGACGACCCTGCGCCGTAGGGGATCAGCGGCACGCGGTGCTCGTTGCACAGCTTGGCGATTTCGGCGACTTCTTCAGTGGTCTGGGCGAAGACGACGGCGTCCGGCAGCATGGCCGGATACGGCGATTCGTCGCGGCCGTGGTGCTCGCGCACGGCGGCGGATTCGGAAAAGCGGTCGCCGAAACGGGCGCGCAAGGCCTCCAGACAGGCGGCCGGGACCGCGCGGCGCAGCGATTCAGCGTGCAAGGGAGCGTTCATGATCAGCGTTTTCTCGGATGGGACGATCCGGATATTCTACGCCGCCCCCGGTCGCCGCAAGCCGCCCGGGTGGGCGGCTTGCGGCAAGCCGAGGTCACTTGCCCGAAGTCAGCGCCACGCGGCGGCGTTCGCGCACCGCATGCGCCAGGCGTTCCAGCACGGCCACCGAGGCGTCCCAGTCGATGCAGCCATCGGTGATGCTCTGGCCATAGACCAGCGGCGTGCCCGGCACCATGTCCTGGCGGCCGCCCAGCAGGTGGCTTTCCACCATGACACCGACTAGGCGCGCATCGCCCGCTTCCATCTGGCGCGCCACGTCCTCGATCACCAGCGTCTGGTTCTCGGGCTTCTTGCTGCTGTTGGCATGGCTGGCGTCGATCATGACGCGCTGCGCCAGACCGGCCTTGGACATATCCTGGCAGGCCGCGTCGACACTGGCCGCATCGTAGTTCGGCGTCTTGCCGCCGCGCAGGATGACGTGACAGTCCTCGTTGCCCGCGGTCGAGACGATGGCCGAATGCCCGCCCTTGGTCACCGACAGGAAATGGTGCGGCTGCGACGCCGCCTTGATCGCGTCGACCGCGATCTTCACATTGCCGTCCGTACCGTTCTTGAAACCCACCGGACACGACAAGCCCGAAGCCAGTTCGCGATGCACCTGGCTTTCAGTCGTGCGCGCCCCGATCGCCCCCCAGGAGACCAGGTCCGCAATGTATTGCGGCGTAATCATGTCCAGGAACTCGCATCCCGCCGGCAGGCCAAGGCTGTTGATGTCCAGCAGCAGTTCGCGGGCCACGCGCACGCCCTTGTTGATGTCGAAGCTGCCATCCAGGTCAGGGTCATTGATCAGCCCTTTCCAGCCCACCGTGGTGCGAGGCTTCTCGAAATACACGCGCATCACGATTTCCAGGTCCGCGCTCAGGCGGTCGCGTACCGGCTTCAAGCGCTTCGCATACTCGATCGCGGCGCGGGTGTCGTGAATCGAGCAGGGGCCGATCACGACGATCATGCGATCGTCCATGCCGTGCAGGATGCGGTGCATCGACTGCCGGGCGGAGAACACGGTATCGGATGCCTCTTTGGTGCATGCGAACTCGCGCATGACGTGCGCGGGCGGGTTCAGTTCCTTGATTTCTCGAATGCGAAGGTCGTCGGTATTGTGTGACACGGTACTGCTCCTGGGTTTCCCGCCACGAAGCGCATGCTCCGGGGTTGTTTCCTCAAGCTGGCGGCACAAAAAAAGCCGCCAGTTCGCTGGCGGCTTTTTTGGGGGGATTCTTTCCAAACTTCAGATTGAGCGCGTCCCTTCCTCCGCCAGCGGCTTCAGAAAACCATAAAAATAAAAGTAAAAGGCGGGGGACGCGAATTTCATAGCGAAAGACTCTAGCACAATTTTCCCAAACTGTCCCGAAAGAATTGCCGTCCCGTCCGGCCGCCCGGCCGCCCGAAGGCCGGACAGCCCCCCTCGGGGGGGCAGCAAGCGCAAAGCGCGCAGCGTGGGGGCTTTATCAGGCCGTTCCGCCGACGGTCAGGCCTTCCATGCGGACCGTCGGCATGCCCACGCCCACCGGCACGCTCTGGCCGTCCTTGCCGCAGGTGCCCACGCCCGAATCCAGCTTCAGGTCGTTGCCGATCATGGACACGCGCGTCATGGCGTCGGGGCCATTGCCGATCAGGGTGGCGCCCTTGACCGGGTAGGTGATCTTGCCATCTTCGATCATGTAGGCCTCGGACGCCGAGAACACGAACTTGCCGTTGGTGATGTCGACCTGGCCGCCGCCGAAGTTCGCCGCGTACAGGCCGCGCTTGACCGACGAGATGATTTCCTCGGGCGCCTTGTCGCCGGCCAGCATGTAGGTATTGGTCATGCGCGGCATCGGCAGGTGCGCGAACGACTCGCGCCGGCCGTTGCCGGTGGCGGCGGTCTTCATCAGGCGGGCGTTCAGGGTGTCCTGCATGTAGCCGCGCAAGATGCCGTCTTCGATGAGGACGTTGCGCTGGGTGGCATTGCCCTCGTCGTCGATGTTGAGCGACCCGCGACGATCCGGAATGGTGCCATCGTCGACCACGGTGACGCCCTTGGACGCCACGCGCTCGCCGATGCGGCCGGAAAACACGCTGGAGCCCTTGCGGTTGAAATCGCCTTCCAGGCCGTGGCCCACGGCTTCGTGCAGCAGGATGCCAGGCCAGCCGGAGCCGAGCACCACGGTCATTTCGCCAGCAGGCGCCGGACGCGCTTCCAGGTTGACCATGGCTTCGTGCACGGCACGCTCGACATAGCTCTGCAGCATCTCGTCAGTGAAGTAGGCCAGCCCCAGACGGCCGCCGCCGCCGGCATGGCCCATTTCGCGGCGCCCGTTGCGTTCGGCGATGACGGTCAGCGACAGGCGCACCAGCGGACGCACATCGGCAGCCAGGCGGCCATCGCTGCCGGCGACCAGCACCACGTCGTATTCGGCGCCCAGGCCCGCCATGACCTGGATCACGTGCGGATCGCGGGCACGGGCCATGCGCTCGATGCGTTCCAGCAGCGCCACCTTCTCGGGCGCGCTCAGCGTGGCGACGGGATCTATATCCGCATACAGGCTGCGGCCCATTTCGGCCTCGACCTGGGCCGCCACCTTGACCTTGCCGGCGCCGCGCCGGGCAATGCCGCGCACCGCATGCGCCGACGACAGCAGCGCCTCTGCGGACAGCGAATCGGAATAGGCGAAAGCGGTTTTCTCGCCGCTCACGGCACGCACGCCCACCCCCTGGCTGATCGAGAAACTGCCGGTCTTGACGATGCCCTCTTCCAGGCTCCAGCCTTCGCTGCGGGTGTACTGGAAATACAGGTCGGCGTAGTCGACTTTGTGGGTAAAGATTTCGCCCAGCGCGCGCGCCATGTCGGCCTCGGTCAGCCCCCAGGGGTCGAGCAACAGCGATTTGGCGGTGGCCAGGGAAGCAATAGCGGGATCGATGATTTTCATAGGACTCTGTTCGGGGGCGCCGGCGCGGGGAACGCACCTGCAATGACGCTCAAGCCTCTATCGTAACGCCGACACGGGCCCGCCGTCCTCGGCGCGGGATATTACCTGCCAAGTTAACGAATCAGGGACTGGCTCAAACTCCGTATGGGCCACCGTGAAAAATCAACGCCGGCCCGCCGCGCAAATGTCCGCACAGCGTCGGACAACCCCGCTTGCCCCTGTACGCATACCCACGGGAGCGCCCAGATAAAACTTGTCATACAACCAGATCGAAAAATGCCAACCTGTGAAAACTACCCACGAATAGGCCCTCGCATATCGATCCTGAAGCGGTGCAATGAAAATAGGCATACCGCCGGGAATCACTGAAATATTTGCGGGCCACGCCGTCATCAGACCTCTGCCCGGCGAGCAGAAAAGCGCCTTCTCAGCATCCGAGAAATCCCAAATGCGCCAGAGGCGCGACAGAAAAAAACGCGTTTCCTCTGACATCCGCTCGCTTCATGAAACAAAAAGAGCTTTTTTCAAGCCCGGACCGCGACATTCGTCCGCCGCATGAACCAACGGCCGTTTTGTTTCAATTAGTCCCAAATTTGGGAATATCATTCCCAATACTTGTTCCTGGCGGGAACCCGCAAGTCTAAAGACTCTCCGGCAGTTTTGATACAAAGTAATTAGGCTGAAACTGCGGCAATCGAGCAGCAATTTATGTATTATGCGAAGCACAACAAATAAACATAACTTCGCCGGCGATTAAAGCAGTTCCATAATCAGGAATAAACCATGGCCCGAGAAACCTACGCAGCTCTGCAAGCAAAGATCGAAAAGGAAATCAACAAGCTCCAAAAGAAGGCTGAAGTCCTGCAAACCAAACGCCGCAAGCCCGTGATCGCGTCGATCATCACGTCCATGCGCGAGTACGACATCACCCCCGACGAAATTGCCGCTGCCTTTGGCTCCGGCAAGCCCGCCCGTGCCGCCGCGCCCACCGGCCGCCGCAAGGCCGGCGCCGCCACCCGCCCCGCCAACGCCGCCAAACGCGCCGTTGCGCCCAAGTACCGCCACCCCCAAACCGGGGAAACCTGGAGCGGTCGCGGCAAGGCCCCCCGCTGGCTCGCCGCCGAAGAAGCCAACGGCGCCACACGCGAGAGTTTTCTTATCAAAGAATAAAACCTATTATTCAGTAAGAAAAGTAAAGGCGCACCAAAATGGTGCGCCTTTTTTATTTTGGCGCCGCGCCTGCGGCACCTGAAAATTCACTGAACCGGGAATTGAATCTCACGTTCTGCGCCATTATTTCCCGGGAAATTGTCAAATATTGCACGGACCAGATAGGGCATCGTACGCATGAAATTGTCCCGCTCACTGAGTATGTAGGCAGTGGACCGGTATACCTCGGCGCCGCCTCGCTGGGTGTCGTGGATCTGCAGGGTCAAGGTATTGCGCTGGACAACTGCGGGCACGTCGACCCATTCCGGCCCCCAGTAACCGTAGTAGCCGCCCCAGGGCCGCGGGCCGTAGAAACCGCCATAGCCGTAACCGCCGTTGAAATACGGGTCATACGGACGCCGCACCATGATCTGGGTCTGCGTCGTGCCATATTTGAACGAGACGTCAAAGCGCGCCTTGGCGCTACCCTGGGCTTGCACCAGCCCGGTGGCGCCAATCCCGGCGCGCACCATATCCTGGTAGGACTGGTATTCCAGATTATTGGACTGCGTGGGGTCGGCGGGCACGAACTGATAGGTCTGGCCTTCGACGCCGGTCGGCCATTGCTGGAAGGAGGTCACGCGGGCCGAGACCGTCGGGGCCGCGCATCCGCTCAATACCAATGCCCCCATGACAGCCAGCACTGCGGCCCACCGGCAGGCATTGAAACGGGAAGAACGGGACATGTGCGACTCCTCATTGCGCGCGACGGCGCCATCATACTGACGTTTGACCGCGCAGGGCGGCAAAAGTTTGCGGCCGACCGCCAGGCGTCCCTGCACCCGCCTGCCCAGCCACTACAATAGGGCTCCCCGTTCAAACAGGACTGCAATCCCATGCGCACAGACACGCCCGTTACCGTATACCGCAAGGATTACCAGCCCTACCCGTACGATATTCCCCATGTCGCGCTGGCCTTCGACCTGGCCCCTGACGCCACCGAAGTGCGCTGCGTCATGCAGGTGCAGCGCAAGGCTGACGCCAGCGCCGACGCCGCGCTGGTGCTGGACGGCGAAGACCTGGAACTGGTCTCGGTCGCCGTCGACGGCCAACCGCTGGCCGCCGACCGCTACCATCAGTCCGAACACAGCCTGGCGCTGTATGGCCTGCCCGCCGACGCCTCCGTTGAAATCGTCAGCCGCTGCAAACCGGCCGCCAATTCGACCCTGATGGGCCTGTATGTGTCGGGCGGCAATTTCTTCACCCAATGCGAGGCCGAGGGCTTTCGCCGTATTACCTGGTTTGCCGACCGCCCGGACGTCATGTCACGCTACCGTGTGACCTTGCGCGCCGCGCCGGCCTACCCCGTGCTGCTGTCCAACGGCAATCTGGTGGCATCGCGCCAATTGCCCGACGGCCGCAACGAAGTCGAATGGGAAGACCCGTTTCCCAAGCCCTGCTATTTGTTTGCCCTGGTGGCGGGCAACCTGACGCACCGCGAAACCACGGTCAAAACGGCCAGCGGCCGCGACGTGCTGCTGCAGGTCTACAGCGATCCGGGTTCCGAAACCAAGACCGAATGGGCATTGGATTCCCTGGTGCGCGCGCTGCGCTGGGACGAAACCCGTTTTGGCCTGGAACTGGACCTTGACCGCTTCATGGTGGTGGCCGTCCATGATTTCAATATGGGCGCCATGGAAAACAAGGGCCTGAACATTTTCAATGCCGCCTATGTGCTGGCCGACGCCGATACGGCTACGGACGCCAACTACGAAGGCATCGAATCGGTCATCGGCCACGAATACTTCCATAACTGGACCGGCAACCGCGTCACCTGCCGCGACTGGTTCCAGCTCAGCCTGAAAGAAGGCCTGACCGTGTTCCGCGACCAGGAATTCAGCGCCGACATGATGGCGCAGGACATGGACGAGGCGGCCGCCGCCAGCGCCCGCGCCGTGAAACGCATCGACGACGTGGTCACGCTGCGCGCCGCGCAGTTTCCCGAAGACGCGGGCCCCATGGCCCACCCGATCCGTCCCGACAGCTACCAGGAAATCGGCAATTTCTATACGGCCACGGTGTACGAGAAAGGCGCCGAAGTCATCCGCATGCAGCATACGCTGCTGGGCGAAGCTGGTTTCCGCGCCGGCATGGACGAGTACTTTCGCCGCCACGACGGCCAGGCCGTGACCTGCGATGATTTCGTCGCCGCCATGGAATCGGTCTATGTGCGCCAACATCCAGGACGCGACCTTGCCGTGTTCCGCAACTGGTACCGTCAGGCCGGCACGCCGCGCGTGACGGTCAAACTCGAGCACGACCCCGCCGCGCGCCGCGTCACGGTGACGTTGTCGCAGGAATGCCAGCCGGTCGGCGTCGAAAAGAAAGCCCCCGCCGGTTTCGTCAAGGCGCCGTACCACATCCCGTTCGCCATTGGCCTGCTGGACCGCGATGGTCGCGCCCTGCCCCTGCGCCACGAAGGCGCAGCCACGGACACCGCGCTGCTCGAGCTGACCACCCAGCGCCAGCAATGGCACTTCGACGGCATGGACGCCTTGCCCGTGCCGTCGCTGCTACGCGATTTCTCGGCCCCCGTGATCGTCGACTACGACTGGACCGACGCCGAACTGGCGCTGCTGTCGGCTCACGACAGCAACCCGTTCGCGCGCTGGGAAGCGGGCCAGGAATTGGCCACGCGCCAGATCCTGAGCCTGGCCGAGGCCCGCCAGGCTGGCCGCACGCTGCACGCAGACCCCGCCTTCATCGACGCCTGGCGCGCGCTCTTGACCGACCCGAGCCTGGACGCCGCCTACCGAGCCCGCGCCCTGGCACTGCCGTCGGAAAAGACGTTGGCCGAACGCATGCACGCCGTGGACCCACCCGCCCTGGCCGTGGCCCGCGACTTCCTGCGCGCCGAACTGGGCCGTCAGCTCACCGCGGAGTTCCGCCAGGCCTTCGACGACAACCAGACGCCGGGCGAATACAGCCCTGCCCCGGTACCGGCCGGCAAGCGCGCCCTGAAGAACCTGGCGCTCAGCCACCTGATGGCCGCGGGCGAACACGAAGCGCAGCGGCTGGCCGAACAACAGTACGAGCACGCCGGCAACATGACCGACAGCATGGCCGCGCTGTCCGCCCTGATCAACTATGGCCAGGGCGAATTCCCGCAGCAGGCGCTGGCCGCGTTCTACGACAAGTGGCAGGACAACGCACTGGTCGTGGACAAATGGTTCGCCTTGCAGGCGGCGGCGCGCTATACCACCGTGCAGACCGCGCGCGAACTGATGAAACACCCGGCGTTCACGCTGCGCAACCCCAACCGCGCACGGGCGCTGGTGTTCCAGTTCTGCCTGAACAACGCCCGCGGCATGCACCACCCCGACGGCACAGGCTACGCCTTCTGGGCCGAACAGGTGCTGGCGCTGGACGCGCTCAACCCGGAAATCGCCGCCCGCCTGGCGCGCGCGCTGGACAACTGGTCGCGCTTCGTGCCGGCCTTGCGTACCCCCATGCAAGCGGCCCTGCAGCAGGTGCGGGGGCACGAGGGGCTGTCGCGCAACGTCCAGGAAATCGTATCCAAGGCATTAGAATTCGCAGCATAGGGAGAACCTCTTGAAACGTAAAACACTTACCCAATACCTGGTCGAGCAGCAACGCTCGGCCCAGGCCCTGGCCCCCGAAGTACGGCTGCTCATCGAGGTCGTCGCGCGCGCCTGCAAGGCGATCAGCCACGCGGTCAGCAAAGGCGCCCTGGGCGGCGTCCTGGGCAGCCTCGAAAGCGAGAACGTGCAGGGCGAAGTCCAGAAGAAGCTGGACGTGCTGTCCAACGAGATCCTGCTGGAAGCCAACGAATGGGGCGGCCACCTGGCGGCCATGGCCTCGGAAGAGATGGAAACCATCCACCTCATCCCGAACCGCTACCCCAAGGGCGAATACCTGCTGCTGTTCGATCCCCTGGATGGCTCGTCGAACATCGACGTGAACGTCTCGATCGGCACCATCTTCTCGGTGCTGCAGGCGCCGCACAACGTGTCCGGCGCCCCCGTCTGCGAAGCCGACTTCCTGCAGCCGGGCAACAAGCAGGTCGTGGCCGGCTACGCCGTGTATGGCCCGCAGACCATGCTGGTGCTGACCATCGGCAACGGGGTGGTGGGCTTCACGCTGGATCGCGAAATGGGCTCGTGGGTGCTGACCCACGAGAACATCCAGGTGCCGGAAGACACCAAGGAATTCGCGATCAACATGTCGAACATGCGTCACTGGGCCGCCCCGGTCAAACGCTATGTCGACGATTGCCTGGCCGGCACTACCGGCCCCCTGGGCAAGGACTACAACATGCGCTGGATCGCCTCGATGGTGGCGGACGTGCATCGCATCCTGACCCGTGGCGGTATCTTCATGTACCCCTGGGACGCCCGCGAACCCGGCAAGGCCGGCAAGCTGCGCCTGATGTACGAGGCCAACCCCATGAGCTTCCTGGTCGAGCAGGCCGGCGGCGCCGCGATCAACGGCGCACAGCGCATCATGGACATCCAGCCCGACACGCTGCACCAGCGCGTGAGCGTCATCCTGGGTTCGAAGAACGAAGTCGAACGCGTGGGCCGTTATCACGCCGAGGCCGCGGCAGCGGCCAAGTAAGCCTCGCGCTCACGCGGTGCCCATGCAAAAGCCCAGGCCTAGGCCTGGGCTTTTTCTTGCGAAGCAAAACGTGCCGCGGCAGTTTCCGCGCCGCTTGCCGCGCTTACTTCACTTCTTCGATGGACTTCACGTCGTCCTTGTTGATCTGGACCTTCTTGCCGTCCTTGTCGTACTCGTACATGCCCGACTTCTTGTCGTAAGTGGGCGCATCCGGGGTGACGGTCGAGCTCCCGTCCCGTTGCTGAATGACCGAGGGCGACGAGCATCCGGCCAGCACCCCAACTCCGGTCACCACCAGGGCCAACGTCATGGTCTTCAGGTTCATGGGCGTGTTCTCCGAGTGTGAATGGTGGATTCACTGTATCGGATGATGGCGCGCAATAAGTGACGGGTTGTGGCCAAAGTGCGTGAGAACGTAAAAAACCCCTCGCGGCTCACACCGGCGAGGGGTTGCAACCCAATACATACGCAAGCAGCCTTTACACCTTGGCGTGGGCCTCGATGTAGCGGCGCACGGCGGCGGCATCGCAGTCCATCACTTCGACGCGTTGCGGCAGGGATTCCAGGTTGGCCAGGTTGCCCGGCGGCGTGGCCGGACGGCCCAGGGCGGCCTCGATGGTTTCCGAGAACTTGGCCGGCAAGGCGGTTTCGAGCACCAGCATCGGCACGCCGGGTTCGACGTGATCGCGGGCGACCTTGACGCCATCGGCAGTGTGCGGATCCACCAGCACGCCGGTCTGGTCGTACAACGAACGGATCGTCGCCAGGCGGTCTTCGTGCGAGCTGGCGCCGGACACGAAACCGTAGCGTTCCTCGAACTGGGGCTTCAGCGCCGACAGGTCGAAGTGGCCATCGCGCGCCAGGTCGGACCACAGCGCCTTGACGCGGGCGGCATCGCGGCCGACCAGGTCGAAGACAAAGCGTTCGAAGTTCGACGCGCGCGAGATGTCCATCGACGGGCTGGACGTGGCGTAGGTCTGCTCGGCCGGACGCGGACGGTAGATGCCGGTGCGGAAGAATTCTTCCAGCACGTTGTTCTCGTTGGTGGCCAGCACCAGGCGGCGCACGGGCAGGCCCATGCTGCGGGCGATATGACCGGACAGGATGTTGCCGAAGTTGCCCGAGGGCACCGCAAACGAGACCTGCTGGCCCGGCTTGTCGGTGGCACGCAACCAGCCGTGGAAGTAGTACACCACCTGGGCGGCGATGCGTGCCCAGTTGATGGAATTGACGGCGCCCAGGCGGTACCTGGACTTGAACGCCAGATCGCCGGCCAGCGCCTTGACGATGTCCTGGGCTTCGTCGAACACGCCGCGCACGGCGATGTTGTGGATGTTCTCGTCTTGCAGCGAATACATCTGGGCGCGCTGGAACGCGCTCATGCGGCCGTGCGGCGACAGCATGAACACCGCCACACCGCGCTTGCCGCGCAAGGCGTATTCGGCGGCCGAGCCGGTGTCGCCCGAGGTGGCGCCCACGATGTTGAGCGTGGTGCCGCGCCGGGTCAGCACGTATTCGAACACCTGGCCCAGGAACTGCATGGCCATGTCCTTGAAGGCCAGGGTCGGCCCTTCGGACAGTCCCAGCAGCGACAGGCCGTTGTCCAGCGGACGCAGCGGGACGATGTCTTCGCTATTGAAGATCTGCGACGTATAGGCGGCGCGCGTCAGGGCGCGCAGGTCGTCGGCCGGAATGTCGGTGGCAAAGCGCGACAGGACCTCGAACGCCAGGTCGGCATACGGCAGGCCGCGCCAGGACTCGAGCGTTTCCGCCGAGATCTGGGGCAGTTGCTCCGGCACGGCCAGGCCGCCATCCGGCGCCAGCCCTTCAAGCAGGATGTCGGAGAACGGCTGGGGGACCATGCCCCCTCTGGTGGAAATGTATTTCATATCATTGACTCCACAAGGCACCCCACCCTTTCCGAGCCTGGCCGCGCGGAGCCGGCTTTGCCGGGCCGCAGTCGGCGCCCCCTTGAGGGGGAAGCGCCGCAGGCGCTTCGGGGGTGGGGATATCTCATGCCAAATGCTCCACGCGCAGGCGGGTGACCTTGGACCGCACGAACGGCAAGGCCTCGATGCGCTCGATGGCTTGATTGACGTTGCCTTCCACTGCCTCGTGCGTCAGGAAAATGATGTCCGCGCCGCCGATGTGCGAGGGCTGCTGGATCATCGACCCGATCGAGATCGAGCGGTCGGCCAGGATGCGGGCGATGTCGGCCAGCACGCCCGGCTGGTCGTCCACGCGCAGGCGCAGGTAGTAAGACGTGCTGACCTGTTCGATCGACAGGATCGGCGTGTCGGACATGGCATCCGGCTGGAAGGCCAGGTGCGGCACGCGGTTGCCCGGATCGGCCGTGTGCAGGCGGGTCACGTCGACCAGGTCGGCCACGACGGCCGAGGCGGTGGGTTCTTCGCCCGCGCCCTGGCCGTAGTACAGCGTGGGGCCGACGGCGTCGCCCTTGACCAGCACGGCGTTCATCGCGCCTTCGACATTGGCCAGCAGGCGCTCGGCCGGCACCAGCGCCGGGTGCACGCGCAGCTCGATGCCATCGGCGCGGCGCTTGGTGATGCCCAGCAGCTTGATGCGGTAGCCCAGGCGTTCGGCGTGCTCGATGTCTTCGGCGGCCAGCTGCGAGATGCCTTCGATGTAGGCACGGTCGAACTGCACCGGCACGCCAAAGGCCAGCGAGGCCAGCAGGGTCAGCTTGTGGGCCGCGTCCACGCCTTCGACGTCGAACGTGGGGTCGGCTTCGGCGTAGCCCAGGCGCTGGGCTTCGGCCAGCACGTCGGCGAACGGCAGTCCCCGCGAGCGCATTTCGGACAGGATGAAGTTGGTGGTGCCGTTGATGATGCCGGCGACCCACTGGATGCGGTTGGCGGTCAGGCCTTCGCGGATGGCCTTGATGATGGGGATGCCGCCGGCCACCGCGGCCTCGAACGCCACCATCACGCCGCGCTCGGACGCCGCGGCGAAGATCTCGTTGCCGTGCTTGGCCAGCAAGGCCTTGTTGGCCGTGACCACGTGCTTGCCGTTGGCGATGGCCTCGAGCACCAGCTCGAGCGCCAGGGTGTCGCCGCCGATCAGTTCGACGACGATGTCGATGTCGGGATCGCGCACCAGCGCGTGCACATCGGTATCGACACGCAGCGCGTCGCCGACGCGGGCGCGCGCCTTCTGCACGTCGCGCACGGCGGCGCGGGTGACTTCGATGCGACGACCCGCGCGGCGCGCGATCTCTTCCGCATTGCGCGACAGCACGGTCCACGTGCCACCGCCGACCACGCCCAGACCGAGCAGGCCCACTTTCATGGGATTCATCGCGGCGCCCTCTGCGGGCGGCCGTTGGGGGGAATTCATTTCATTTCTCCAAACTGCTCACGCAAGAAACAAGTGCGGCCAACAGGCTCGGCCCCGATCGGGATGCCGCGGATCCGGCTCAGCCGGTCCGCCAGCATGCCCCCTGGGGGGAAGCGCGCAGCGCTACGGGGGGAGCCCTATTTGAGCAAACCGTCCTTGCGGAACATATCCTTGATGCCGCGCACCGCCTGGCGGGTGCGCTGCTCGTTTTCGATAAGCGCGAAGCGTACGTATTCGTCGCCATATTCGCCAAAGCCGATCCCGGGGGACACGGCCACTTTCGCATCCGACAGGACGCGTTTGGCAAATTCCAAAGAGCCCATCGCCCTGTAGGGTTCGGGGATCTGCGCCCAGATGTACATGGACGCCTTGGGAATTTCCACATTCCAACCTGCTTCATGCAGACCGCGCGCGAGCACGTCGCGGCGGCTTTGGTACTGCGCCACGATTTCGTTCACGCAATCCTGCGGGCCATCCAGGGCGGCGATGGAAGCCACCTGGATCGGCGTGAACGTACCGTAGTCGTGATAGCTCTTGATGCGCGCCAGCGCGCCGACCAGCTCGCGGTTGCCGACCATGTAGCCGATGCGCCAGCCCGCCATGTTGTAGCTCTTGCTCATGGTGAAGAACTCGACCGCGACATCGCGCGCGCCGGGCACCTGCATGATCGAGGGGGCGACATAGCCGTCGAAGGTGATGTCGGCGTAGGCCAGGTCGTGCACCACCAGGATATCGTGTTCCTTGGCCAGCGCCACCACGCGTTCGAAGAACGACAGGTCGACGCACTGGGCCGTGGGGTTGCTGGGAAAGCCCAACACCATCATCTTGGGCTTCGGGATGGACTCGCGCACGGCGCGTTCGAGCTCTTCGAAGAAGTCCACGCCCGGCGTCATGCGCACCGAGCGGATGTTGGCGCCGGCAATGACGGCGCCATAGATATGGATGGGGTAGCTGGGGTTGGGCACCAGCACGGTGTCGCCGCGGTCCAGCGTGGCCAGCATCAGGTGGGCCAGGCCTTCCTTGGAGCCGATGGTGACGATGGCTTCGGAATCGGGGTCGAACTCGACGGCGTAGCGGCGCTGGTACCAGTCACAGATGGCCTTGCGCAGGCGCGGGATACCCTTGGACACCGAGTAGCCATGGGTGGTCGGACGCATGGTGGCTTCGACCATCTTGTCCACGATGTGCTTGGGGGTCGCGCCATCGGGATTGCCCATCGACATGTCGATGATGTCCTCGCCGCGCCGACGGGCCGCCATCTTGAGCTCGCCGGTAATGTTGAAAACGTACGGGGGCAAACGCTCAATGCGAGAGAACTTCCTCATGATGGGAATCCTTAGGGGCGAAGGGGCAAAAAACCAGGGCGCGAAGGCGCGAAGGGGAAAAGGGCTCAAAAGCCGCGCCAGCAAACGATTGCAGCGCAACAAAACCCTGTAATCTAGCGCAAGGACGCCTAGGCGGCAAATGGGGCTGAAAAGGCCCCATTTCCCGAGTGGACACACTGCAACATAACGCCCGGTTCATGCGCTATTATCGGAGGCATAAAGCCGGAGTATTTATTGAAGCTGCATACCGATCCTGCGACGGCCGCTCTGAACACCGTCACCGCCTATGGTGACGGCTATATCGAGGTCAACCAGGTACGTTTTTCCTCCTCGGTCGCTTTTGGCCCCGAAGGCGAAGTTACCCATTGGCCCGTAGAGTCGCCGGCCGACATCACCCCCACCCTCTTGCGTCAGGCGGCCGGATTGTCCGAGCCCGTCCGCGACCCGCTGGCTTTCCTGGACGAACCCGAAGCCACCCCCAGCCGCCCGGCCAATGCGCCCGAAGTGCTGCTGGTGGGCACCGGCGGCCGGCAACAGTTCCTGCGTCCCGAAGTGCTGCGTCCCCTGTTGGCGGCGGGCATCGGCGTGGAAATCATGGACACCCACGCCGCCTCTCGCACCTACAACATCCTGATGGCGGAGGGCCGACGCGTCGTCGTCGCCCTCATCCCCCCCAACGGAGATCCCCAGACATGATGCCGATCATAGGCAAACCCGCCCCGCTGTTCACCGCTGAAAGCACCATTGGCCCGATCAGCCTTGAGCAATGCCAGGGCCGCGCCGTGATTCTGTACTTTTACCCCAAGGACAACACCCCTGGCTGCACCACCGAAAGCCAGGATTTCCGCGACCTGCATGCCGACTTCCTGTCGGCCAGCGCCGTGGTGGTCGGGATCTCGCGCGATTCCCTGAAATCGCACGAGAATTTCAAGGCCAAGTACGAGCTTCCTTTCCCTCTCATCTCCGACGCCGACGAAACCGTGTGCAATCTGTACGGCGTCATCAAGCAGAAGAACATGTACGGCAAGCAGGTGCGCGGCATCGAGCGCAGCACCTTTTTGATCGATGCCTATGGCGTGCTGGTGCAGGAGTGGCGCGGGGTGAAGGTCCCGAACCACGCCAAGGAAGTCCTGCAGGCCGCAAAAAGCATCGGTTAGCCGTGCACAGGAATACCCGTCAGGCGCTATAGCCGGCCCATACTGGAGAGTGACGCATATGCCGCTTCCGAAGTTGCCTACCCGCCCCGCAGCCATCCTGACCTTCCCCTCGGGCGAAACCGCCCGGGCGCAGGCCCGCACCCCCAAGACTGCCGCTGCGCGGTCCAACACCCAGGCCGCCTTGGCCGAGGACGACGAAGACGAGCTGCTGATGCAGCCTGAACTCGACGGCATGACCGCGCCGGCCCGCAAGGCGCAGATCCCCGCGCCCGCCCGCCAGGTGCCCCCGCCGGCGCCCGCCACCCCGGCGCCGCGGGCTGAAACCCGCCCGCCCAAGACTGCCGCAGCACCGGCCAAGCGTGGCAAGGCCCGTGCCCAGAACGAGCCGCGCAAGCTGTTCGTGCTGGATACCAACGTGCTGCTGCACGACCCCAGTTCGCTGTTCCGCTTCGAAGAGCACGACATCTTCCTGCCGATGATGACGCTCGAAGAACTGGACCACCAGAAAAAGGGCATGTCGGAAGTGGCGCGCAATGCCCGCCAGGTCAGCCGGTCCCTCGACGCCCTGGTGCAGGACACGACCCAGCTGGACGAAGGGCTGGAACTGGCCAAGCTGGGCAACAAGGACGCCACCGGCCGCCTGCTGTTCCAGACCACCGCCATCCACAGCACCCTGCCCTCGGACCTGCCCATGGGCAAGGCCGACAACCAGATCCTGGGCGTGGTGCGGGCCCTGCAGGAAAAATACCCTCAGCGCGAAGTCGTCCTGGTGTCGAAAGACATCAACATGCGCCTGAAGGCCCGTGCGCTGGGCATGGCCGCCGAAGACTACTTCAACGACCATGTCCTGGAAGACTCGGACCTGATGTATTCGGGCGTGATGCAGCTGCCCGAAGACTTCTGGAACAAACACGGCAAGGACGTCGAATCCTGGCAACAGGGCGGCACCACGTTCTACCGCATCCATGGCCCGCTGTGTTCGCAGTTCGTGGTCAACCAGTTCGTCTATTTCGAAGGCCAGATGCCCCTGTATGCCCAGGTGCGCGAGGTCAGCGGCAAGATGGCGGTGCTGGCGACGCTGCGCGATTACACCCACGGCAAGAACAATGTCTGGGGCATCACGGCGCGCAACCGCGAACAGAACTTCGCGATGAACCTGCTGATGAACCCGGAATGCGACTTCGTGTCGCTGCTGGGCCAGGCAGGCACGGGCAAGACGCTGCTGGCGCTGGCCGCGGGCATCACGCAGGTGCTGGAGACCAAGCGCTACACCGAGATCATCATGACCCGCGTCACGGTGCCCGTCGGTGAAGACATCGGCTTCCTGCCCGGCACCGAGGAAGAGAAGATGCTTCCCTGGATGGGCGCCCTGGAAGACAACCTGGACGTCCTGAACATGGGTGAAGGCGAAGGCAACGGGGACTGGGGGCGCGCCGCCACCATGGACCTGATCCGTTCGCGCATCAAGGTCAAGTCCCTGAACTTCATGCGCGGCCGGACCTTCCTGAACAAGTACCTGATCATCGACGAGGCCCAGAACCTGACACCCAAGCAGATGAAGACGCTGGTGACCCGCGCCGGCCCCGGCACCAAGGTGATCTGCCTGGGCAACATCGCCCAGATCGATACGCCCTACCTGACCGAAGGCAGTTCGGGCCTGACGTTCGTGGTCGACCGCTTCAAAGGCTGGCCGCATTCGGGCCACGTCACGTTGCAGCGGGGCGAGCGTTCACGCCTGGCCGACTATGCCGGGGATGTGTTGTAGCCCCCACGCTACGCCCACTGTCGTGGGCTAGCTGCCCCAAAAGAAAAACCCCTTGAGCGATCAAGGGGTTTTTTTATGCCCGCGGCGGACGATTACTTGTCCGCGGCGTTGGTGATGGCGTTGCCGGCCCGCGACATGTCTTTACCCATGCCCGCGACGGTATTGCAACCGGCGAGCACGAAGCCGAACACGACGAAGGCGGTCAGCACGATCTTGCTGCGCATGCTGGCGCTCCTGAAGTGACGAAACGAATCCGGGCTGTACTTTAAACGATTTGGACGCGCAGTTCGCCCAGGCCTTCCACGCCGCCGGTGATGACATCGCCCTGCACCACGGCGCCCACGCCTTCCGGGGTACCCGTGAAGATGATGTCGCCCGGTTGCAGTTCAAACAGCGTCGACAGGTACGCAATGCTTTCCGGCACGTTCCAGATCATCTGGGAGATGTCGCTGGCCTGCTTGCGCTGGCCGTTCACGTCGAGCCAGATCGCGCCCTTGTCCAGGGTGCCGACCACGCTGCGCGGGTGGATCGGGCCCAGCGGGGCCGACAGGTCGAAGGCCTTGCCCACTTCCCAGGGGCGGCCCTGCTTCTTCATTTCGCCTTGCAGGTCGCGGCGGGTCATGTCCAGGCCCAGGGCGTAGCCCCAGACGCATTCGTTGGCCTCTTCGACCGGGATGTCGCGGCCGCCCTTGCCCAGCACCACGACCAGTTCCATTTCGTAGTGCAGGTTGGAGGTCTTGGGCGGGTACGGCATCTTGCCTGTTTCGCCATCGGCCACGCTCAGTACCGCGTCGGCGGGCTTGCAGAAGAAGAAGGGGTCTTCACGGCCGGTGAAGCCCATTTCCTTGGCGTGCTCGGCGTAGTTGCGGCCGACGCAGTAGACGCGGCGCACGGGAAACAGCGCGGCGCTGCCGGCTACGGGAACCGCGGTTTGCGGCTGGGGGGGCAATACGTAGTCCATGATCGATCAACCTATGACGAGTGAGGCAGCCCGGTGGCCAAAAATCATCCGCGAGTTTATCCCTTTCCGGGGGGACGGGGGTCGGCCAGCCCGGAAAGGCGGCGATTCGGCCTTGGGACGCGGGTTTCAGGAAATTGTAGGGATTTCGCCGTCAAACACCACCAGCCGCTCGATGAAGCCGGCCATGTAGGCCTTCATTTCCTGGTGGGCGGGCGAGACCTGGTAGCGGTCGTGGGCGGCGGCATCCGCAAACGTCGCCACGACGGCATGGGTCAGGCCATCGGACCGGCTGGCCTGGTTGGGACGGAAGGCATAGCCCGCCACCCCATCGCATTCGGCCAGGATGCGGTCGCAGTAGGCCTGCACGTGGGCGTGGAAGCGCGCATCGGCGGCGCCCGACAATTGAAGCATCACGATATGCAAGAACATCAGGTTTCCTTTTTCGCAGGGAACACGGCCAGCCAGGCCCGGGACACCAGGCCCATGATGCCGTCGCGCAGCAGCAGGACGCACAGCACGAAGATCGCGCCCTGGACGATCAGCACCCAGGACCCCAGCGGTGCCAGGTAATTCTGCAACGATACAAAGGTGAAGGCGCCTGCCAGCGGGCCGAACACGGTGCCGATGCCGCCCAGCAGCGCCATCAGCACCACTTCGCCGTTGGCATGCCAGTGCACGTCGGTCAGCGATGCCACGCCGAACACCAGCACCTTCAGCCCCCCCGCCAGCCCCGCCACCGAGGCCGACAACGTGAACGCCAGCAGCTTGTAGCGCGACGTGGAATAGCCCAGCGAGCGGGCGCGCTGCTCGTTATCGCGCACCGATCGGATGACCTCGCCGAAGGGGGAATTCAGCACCCGCAGCACGAAGGCGTAGCCCAGCGCGAAGACGGCCAGCGTGAAGTAATACATGGGCATCACGCCTTCCAGGTCGATCAGGCCGAACAGCTTGCCGCGCGGCACGCTTTGCAAGCCATCTTCGCCCCCCGTGAAGCCCGCCTGCACCGCGATGAAGTACACCAGTTGCGACAAGGCCAGCGTGATCATCGCGAAGTAGATGCCCTGGCGGCGGATGGCGATGGCGCCGAAGGCCAGCCCCAGCAGGCCGCCAGTCAGCACCCCGGCCAACAGACCCAGTTCGGGCGTGGCGCCCAGCAGCTTCATGACGATGCCGGTCGCATACGCCGCCGCGCCGAAGAAGGCCGCATGGCCGAACGACAGGAGCCCCACATAGCCCACCAGCAGATTGAAGGCGGCGGCGAACAGGGCAAAGCACAGCACCTTCATCAGGAACGTCGGGTAGACGAACCAGGGCGCGGCCAGCGCCACCACCGCCAGCACCGCCATGCACAGGCGCATGGCGCGGCGACTCAGCTGCACGGGCTGGCGGGTGGCCTCGGCGGCCAGCACGTTCTGCACCTGCAAGGGCTTGCCGAACAGGCCCGCGGGCTTGCACAGCAGCACCAGCACCATGATGATGAAAATCGCCAGGTTGGCCGCTTCCGGGTAGAACACCTTGGTCAGCCCTTCGATGATGCCCAGCCCGAAGCCGCTGATGATGGCCCCCATGATGGACCCCATGCCGCCGATCACCACCACCGCGAAGACCACTACCACCAGGTTCGACCCCATCATCGGGCTGACCTGGTAGATGGGGGCGGCGATCACCCCCGCCACCGATGCCAGCGCCACGCCCAACGCGTAGGTCAGGGTGATGAGCAGCGGCACGTTGATGCCGAACGAGCGCACGATGGTCGGGTTCTCGGTAGCCGCGCGCAGCATGGCGCCCACCCGGGTCTTTTCGATCAGCACCCACACCGCCAGGCACAGCACCAGCGACACCACCACCGCCCAGCCGCGATACCAGGGCAGGAACATGAAGCCCAGGTTGACGCCGCCCGACAGCGCCTTCGGGATGGTGTAGGGCAGGCCGGATACCCCGTAGGCCTGCCGCAGGCCGCCTTCGATCAGCAGCGCCAGGCCGAAGGTCAGCAACAGCCCGTACAAGTGGTCCATACGGTAGGTGCGGGAAATCAGCACGCGTTCCACCACGATGGCGAACGCCGCCATGATGAGTGGCACCAGCACCAGCGCGGCCCAGTAGTTCACGCCCAGGTAGTTCAGCAGCATCCAGGCCAGGAACGCGCCTGCGGTGTACTGCGCGCCATGGGCGAAGTTGATGATGTTCAACAGGCCGAAAATCACCGCCAGCCCGATCGAGAGCAAGGCGTAGAAAGAGCCGTTGATCAGGCCAAGCAGGAGCTGGCCGAATAGTGCCGTGGACGGCACGCCGAATATTTCGAACACAGGATTCTCCCCCTCAGACACCCAGGCGGCGCGCGATCCGGGCAGGATCGTTGCGCGCCTCTTGCGCCGACAACTGGTCGACCACGCAGCCATGCTCCATCACGTAGTGGCGGTCGGCCACCTTGGTGGCGAAGCGGAAATTCTGCTCGACCAGCACGATGGTGAAACCGCGTTCCTTGAGCGTGCGGATGGCCAGCCCGATCTGCTGCACGATCACCGGGGCCAGGCCCTCGGTGGGTTCATCCAGGAGGATCAGTTGGGCTCCGGTGCGCAGGATGCGGGCGATCGCCAGCATCTGCTGCTCGCCGCCGGACAGGTTGCCGCCGGAACTGGCGCTGCGTTCGCGCAGGTTGGGAAACAGGGTGTAGATTTCATCGAGCGACATGCCGCCGTCGGCCAGGCGCGGCGGCAGCATCAGGTTCTCGGTCACGTTCAGGCTGCGGAACACCGCCCGTTCTTCCGGGCAATACACCACGCCCAGCCGCGGGATGCGATGCGGCGCCATGCCCACCGTTTCCTGGCCGTTCAAACGGATCGAGCCGCGGCGCTTGTCCAGGATGCCCATGACGGCACGCAGCAACGTGGTCTTGCCGGCGCCGTTGCGGCCCAGGATGGTGACGAGTTCGCCGCGCTGCACGTCGATATCCACGCCGTGCAGCACGTGCGATTCGCCATACCAGGCGTTGAGGTCTTTGATCGACAGCATCAGGCCTCCCCCTCGTCCGAGCCCATGTAGGCGGTGATGACGCGCTCGTCGCGCGAGACCGCGGCATAGTCGCCCTGCGCCAGCACCGCGCCGCGCGCGAGCACCGTGATGGTGTCGGACAGATCCGCCACCACCGACAGGTTGTGTTCGACCATCAGGATGCTGCGATTGGCCGACACGCGGCGGATCAGCGCGGCGATGCGGGCCACGTCTTCCTGGCCCAGGCCCGCCATGGGTTCGTCCAGCAGCATCACTTCGGGTTCGAGCGCCAGCGTCATGGCGATTTCCAGCGCCCGCTTGCGTCCGTAGGGCAGCAAGGCGGCGGTGGTGTCCGCCAGGCCGCCCAGGCCCACGGCGTCGAGCAAGGCCAGGCCCTGGTCGTTCAGGCGGTCGACGCTGCGGCGGCTGCGCCAGAAGCGCAGGCCGTCGCCATGCTGGCGCATCAGCGCCACGCGCATGTTCTGCAGCGCGGTCAGCCCCAGGAACACGGCCGAGATCTGGAACGAGCGCACGATGCCCAGGCGCGCAATCTGCTCGGGCGCGAGCGCCGTGATGTCGCGGCCGCGGTAGTGGATCACGCCCTGGTCGGGGGTGAGGAACTTGGTCAGCAGGTTGAAGCAGGTGGTCTTGCCGGCGCCATTGGGGCCGATCAATGCATGAATGGAGCCTTCGCGCAGGGCCAGGGACACGCCGTCGACGGCATTGAAGCCGCCGAACCGCTTGACCAGCCCCTGGGCGGACAGAACCGCTTGGGTGCTCATGGTGCGTCTCCTACATGCGGGCCAACAGGCCGCCGTCGATCGCCAGCACATGGCCATTGACGAAGGACGCGCCCGGCGAGGCCAGATAGACCACGGCCGGCGCGATATCTTCCGGCGCGGCCCAGCGCCCGGTCGGCACGGCGGTCGCCAGGAACGACTGGAATTGGGGGTTGTCCTGCAAGCCTTGCGTGAAGTCGGTGCGCACGAAGCCCGGCGCCAACGCATTGCAGGTGATGCCGCTGGCGCCGTATTCCACGGCCAGCGCGCGGGTGAAGGCGGCAATGGCGCCCTTGGCGGTGGCGTAGGCGGCGATGTTGGGCATGGTGGCCTGCCCGGCGACGGACGACATCAGCACGATGCGGCCGAAGCCGCGGGCAGCCATGGCGGGCAGAACGGCCCGGGCACAGTGAAACGCGCCGTTGACGTGCACGTTCTGCAAGGCCTGCCATTCGGCCGGCGTCATCTCGACCACCGGCTTGCGGTTCTGGTTGCCGGCGTTGCTGACCAGCACGTCGATCTGCACGCCTTCGGCTTCCAGTTGCGCCACGGCCTGGGCCACGGCGGCGCCGTCGGCCACGTCGAACACGGCGCTGCGCGCCGTGATGCCCGCCTGCGCCAGTTGCGCGCAGGCCGCATCGCAGGCGGCCTGCGACAGGTCGTTGATCACCACATGGGCCCCTGCCCGGCCCAAGCCGGCTGCGATCGCGTAGCCCAACCCGCGCGCGGCCCCCGTCACCAGCGCAGTACGCCCGGCCAGCCCGAAGGTCTGGCCCAGATAGTCCTGATTCAAGCTTGTCTCCTTGATTTATATGCACCGGATCTCTGGGTCCGGCCTGTGCCTTGGTCGCGCTGCCTGGTGCAAAACGACGTTGACATTAATCTCAATATACGCGACTATTTTTAAACACTCAATAACAAGATTCTTCGTTTATCTTCCATAACGAGTTCTGGCTAGGAGACATCATGGCCCTCGAAACCCCCGGCTGCCCGGCAGCCAATGCGCTGCCGCCCCTGGCCTCGCGCTTTCTGAAAGTCGATGAATTGCCCTGGAAACCCACCCAGGTGGAAGGCATCGACATGAAGGTGCTGATGCAGGACAAGGAATCCGGCTTGCTGACCGCCCTGTTCCGCTGGCAACCCGGCACCGAACTGCCGCTGCACGAACATGTGGAGGTCGAGCAGACGTACGTGCTGGAAGGCTCCATCGTCGATGCCGAAGGCGAAGTGCGCGCCGGCGACTACGTCTGGCGGCCGCGCGGCAACCAGCACGTGGCGCGCGCGCCGCACGGTGCGCTGGTGCTGAGCTTCTTCCTCAAACCCAATCTGTTCATCGACGCCTTCGCCGGCCAGAAGCTGGAATAGGCGCCGCACCGGCCGCACCCGCGCGACCGTCCGGCACAGGGCGGCGCGCGACAAGATATAAGCCCCCAAGGAGACAAACCATGAAGACCCGTTTCAAGCTTTGCCTGGCCGCCTGCGCGCTGGGTGCGGTTTCGCTGTCGGCCCACGCCCAGGTGTCGGACGATGTCGTGAAGATCGGCGTGCTGGGCGACCAGTCCGGCATGATGGCCGACCTGTCCGGCAAGTTCGGCGTCGAGGCCGTGAAGATGGCCGTCGAAGATTTCGGCGGCAGCGTGCTGGGCAAGCCCATCGAAGTCGTGTCCGCCGACCACCAGAACAAGGTGGACATCGGCGTGTCCATCGCGCGCCGCTGGTACGAGAACGACAAGGTCGACCTGATCCTGGACGTGCCCAATTCCGCCATCGCCCTGGCGGTGCAGGACCTGACACGCCAGATGAAGCGCGTCGTGATCTTCACCAGCGCCGGCTCGGCCGACCTGACCGGCAAGGCCTGCTCGCCCAACGGCATCCACTGGACCTACGACACCTACGCCTACGCCACGGGCGTGGCCAACGGTGTCATGGAAGACGGCGGCAAGAGCTGGTTCTTCATCACGTCCGACTACGCTTTCGGCCATTCGCTGGAACGCGACGCCATGGCGGTGGTCAAGGCCAAGGGCGGCCAGGTGGTCGGCAGCGTGCGCCATCCCATCGCCAGCGCCGACTTCTCGTCGTTCCTGCTGCAGGCCCAGGCGTCCAAGGCCCAGGTGATCGGCCTGGCCAACGGCAGCGGCGACACCATCAACAGCATCAAGCAGGCGTTCGAGTTCGGCATCATGGGCAGCAAGCAACGCGTGGCTGCGCTGTTCATGAGCATCGTCGACGTGCGCAGCGTCGGACTGGAATACGCCCAAGGCTTGAACCTGGTCGAGCCGTTCTACTGGGACCAGGACGACAAGGCGCGCCAGTGGTCCGAGCGCTATTTCAAGCGCACCGGCCGCATGCCGTCGATGGTGCAGGCCAGCAACTACAGCGCCACGATGCATTACCTGAACGCGATCAAGGCGGCCGGCACCGATGGGTCCGAAGCGGTGCTCAAGAAGATGCACGAGACGCCGATCAACGACTTCATGACCGACAACGGCCGCATCCGCGAAGATGGCCGCGTGATGCGCGACCTGTACCTGTTCCAGGTGAAAAAGCCTGCCGAATCCAAGCGCGACTGGGACTACTACAAGCTGGTGCGCAAGATTCCCGCCGAACAGGCATTCCGCCCGCTCAACCAGGGCGGCTGCTCGCTGGTGAAGTCATGACGCCAGGCGCTTTGCAACTCCTGGCCGGCAAGCGGGCCCTGATCACCGGGGGCGCCAACCCCCGGGGGATCGGGGCGGCCATCGCCGCGCAATTCCTGGCGCAGGGCGCGACGATCGCGGTGCTGGACCACGCCTACCCGGACGAGGCCGAGGCGGCCTTGGCCGGCGGGCGCGTCAATCTGCACTGCGACGTGTCGCGCGCCGCATCCTGCGAGCAGGCCGTGGCGCGGGCCGCGCAGGCGCTGGGCGGCATCGACGTGCTGGTGAACAACGCCGGCATCGTCGCCGCCACCCGCATCTGGGACCTGGCCGAAGACGAGTTCCGCCGCATGATCGACGTGAACCTGACGGGCACCTACAACGTCACCCACGCCGCCCTGCCCCGACTGCTGGAAAGCGACCGCGGGCCCGCCATCGTGAACTTGGGGTCGACCGCCGCGCTGCGCGGCGGCGGGCTGCTGGGCGGCTCGCACTATGCCGCGTCCAAAGGCGGCGTGATCAGTTTCACCAAGGCGCTGGCGCGCGAACTGGGCCCGCGCGGCGTGCGGGCCAATTGCGTGGCGCCGGGCATCATCGAAACGGACATGACGCGGGGAAAATTCGGCGAAAATTGGGAACAAGAACTCAAACAGGGCATTCCGCTGCAACGCTTCGGCTCTCCCGCCGAAGTCGCGCAGGCCATTCTGTTTCTGGCCTCGGACCTGTCCTCCTACTCAACCGGCATCGTGGTCGACGTCAACGGCGGCTTCCACATTCACTAGGCGCGTCCGCAGCAATGAGCACTCCCGATCGCATGTTGTCCATCCTCGATCTTTTCCGCGACGACACCACCGCCGCCTTCCAGGAGGACGTCATGGCGCATCTGGAGTGCTCGCGTGCCACCGCCTACCGCTATCTCAAGTCACTGACCGAAAGCGGCCTGCTCGCGCCTACCGCGGGGGGCGCCTATGTGCTGGGCTCGCGCATCATCGAGCTGGACCGCCACCTGCGCCAGCATGACCCGCTGATGCGCGCGGCGCGCGAGGTCATGCGCGCCACCGGCGACGAACTGCACGCCAACCTGATGCTGTGCAGCTATTACGGCGACAAGGTCATGTGCGTGGACCGCTACTGGACCGACCATTCGATCGAATCCAGCTATGCGCGCGGCCGTCCGTTCCCGATGTTCCGCGGCGCGACCGCCAAGCCCATCCTGGCCAACCTGCCGCCCTACCAGTTGCGCAACCTGATGCTGTGGCACGCTGCCGAAATTCGCGAGGCCGGGCTGGGCGAAGACTGGGATGCGTTTCGCGCCAACCTGAAGCGGCTGCGCGCCGCCGGCGTATGCGTGTCGCACGGCGAGGTCGACCCGGGGTTGATGGGTATCGGTTCGGCCATCTTCAGCCCTGACCAGAAGGTCGTGGGCAGCCTGGTGTTCATTGCGTCGCAGGCCCGTACGCCCCCCGACCGCCTGGCACTGCTGCAAGCGCGCATCCAGACCGCGGCGGCCGAGGTCTCGCAGAATCTGGTGGGCCCGCAAAACAACGGCGCGGCGGCGATCGGCATCATGCCGTCGCGGCCGCGCCGCCTGAAGACGCCGGCCGGGGCAAGCCCGGCACGGCGCAAAGCCTGAGTATCAGGCCTTGTTGTAGCGTTCTGCGCTCTTGACGATTTCCTCGTGGGCGGCGTCGACGCCCTTCCAGCCCTTGACCTTGACCCACTTGCCCTTTTCCAGGTCTTTGTAGTGCTCGAAGAAGTGCTGGATACGGGCCACGTCTTCGGTCGGCAGGTCTTCGTACGACTTGATGTTGCGGTACGGGGGGTACAGCTTTTCGATCGGCACGGCCAGCAGCTTGGCGTCACCGCCCGACTCGTCGTCCATTTCCAGCACGCCGATGGCGCGGCAGCGCACCACGGCGCCGATCTGGATCGGGAACGGCGTCAGCACCAGCACGTCGGCGGGGTCGCCGTCTTCGGACAGGGTCTGGGGGATGTAGCCGTAGTTGCACGGGTAGTGCATGGCGGTCAGCATGAAGCGGTCAACGAAAATCGCGCCCGTGTCCTTGTCGACCTCGTACTTCACCGGGTCGGCGTTCATGGGGATTTCGATGATGACGTTGAAGTCTTCCGGCAGCTTCTTGCCGGGGGACACGCGATCAAGACTCATGATTAAACCTTGTTGGTCTGAACTGAAAAGGGATCAAAGCGAACCGTCGTCCTTGAACGGCGGCTTGGTGGTCGGCACCGGCGCGGCAGGCGCGGCGGGCTTGGGCACCGCCGGCGCCGCGGGCGGCACTGGCGAGTAGCTGGGTACGGGGCTGTCGAAAGCCGCGGCCGGGATCGGCGCGCTGTCGAAATACTCGTCGAAGTCGGACGTGCCGCCCGCCACCGGCGCATCTTCCGGTGCCAGCGCACGGGCCTGCTGTTCCTTGCTGGCGCGCGCGTCCGGGTCCAGCACGTAGTCCGAGGCGGAGGCGGCCACCGCGGGCGGCAGCGACGGGTAGTCGCCGCCGATGTCGGCGTCGGCATCCGACAGGCCCACCGCGTAACCGCCTTCGGCGTCGACGCGGTAAGGGTCCGAACCGATGTCGGCGGCCGGCAGCGACGCGTCGGCGGCGAGCACCGGCAGCGCCATGCTGGCGGCCGTGGCCAGGCGCCAGTGGCGCACGGCGTCGGCCGGGCGATCCAGGCGGTCGTACAGGCTGCCCAGCAGCGCGTGGGTCTGGGCATCGCTGCGGCGCGACAGGCTGCGCAACAGGTAGCGTTCGGCCTGGCCCCACAGCTGGCCGTTCAGGCACAGCATGCCCAGGGCGGTCAGCAGGTCGGGATCGGTCGGGCGTTGCTGCAGCCAGGTTTCGGCCTTGGCCAGCCGCCGCGAAACCTGTTCGGCATCGCAGCGGGCGTAAGCGGCTACCAGCGCGGGGTTGAACTTCACGGCGATGGCCGCTTCGAGCACCTTGGCGGCCTCGTTGGCCTCGCCCGCCGCCTCGAAAGCCGAGGCGCCGGCCAGCGCGATTTCGGGCAGCAGCCGCTCTTCGGCCTTCAGGTCCTTCCAGATGGCGCGCCAGGCGTCGCTGGCGGCTCCGGCGCGCAGGCGCGCAGCGCCGGCAGCGTCGATCAGGTGGTCGCCTTCGGTACGGGCCAGGGCATTGCGGCGCAAGAGGCCGCGGGCCAGCGTGAAGACCTGTTCATCGTGGCCCAGGGCCGTATGCGCGCGCAGCAGCAGGCGCATCGTATGCAGGTGGCGGGCGCCGCCATCGGCCAGCGGCGACAGCACGGCCAGCGCGCGCTCGGCGCGCCCCTGGTCCAGCAGCATGTCGGCCGACACGGTGGCGGTG
>PJUB01000112.1_pt1 | contig 62098 bp, 62 predicted proteins | sample 1512141 | NCBI WGS metagenome assembly PJUB01 (sample SAMN08177677, study PRJNA422409) | Soil metagenome, whole genome shotgun sequencing project. | isolation source: Soil enriched on filter paper: alkali lignin treatment | place: USA: Madison | collected 2015-01-15 | reverse complement strand
GCCGACGTGCGCACCGACACCTTCCGCGCCAGCGGCGCCGGCGGCCAGCACATCAACAAGACCGACTCGGCCGTGCGCCTGACCCACATGCCCACCGGCATCGTGGTGCAGTGCCAGAACGACCGCTCGCAGCACCGCAACCGCGCCGAAGCCATGCAGATGCTGAAATCCAAGCTCTACGAGCTGGAAATGCGCAACCGCATGGCCGAACAGCAGAAGCTGGAAGACTCCAAGACCGACGTGGGCTGGGGCCACCAGATCCGTTCCTACGTGCTGGACCAGAGCCGCATCAAGGACCTGCGCACCAACGTCGAAATCTCGAACACGCAGAAAGTGCTGGACGGCGACCTGGACCCCTTCATCCAGGCCAGCCTGAAGCAAGGCGTCTGAGTTACCCGCCCGTTCCGCCCACCGCACCCAGAGGGTCCACGAATGTCTGACACCATCGCAATTCTCACCGGCGCTTCGCGCGGCATCGGCGCCGCCATGGCGCGCGGCCTGGTCAAACCGGGCACGCGCCTCGTCACCCTGGCGCGCCGCGAAGATCCCGAGCTGGCCGCCTACGCCCGCTCGCAGGACGTGCAGCTCGAACAGCTGTCCGTGGACCTCTCCGACCTGGCCGCGGCCGAAGCCGCCGCCCAGCGCATCTGCGGCGCCCTGCCCCGCGACGCGCGCCGTTACCTGCTGATCAACAACGCCGGCACCGTGCACCCCGTGTCCGGCACCGATGCGCTGATCGACGGCCCGGCCATCGCCGCCGCCTTCAACCTGAACGTCACGGCCGTGATGCTGCTGACCGCACGCTTCCTGGCCGCCGTCGAAGACCTGCCGGCCGACCGCCGCGTGCTCAACATCTCGTCCGGCGCGGGCCGCAATCCCAACGCCGGCTGGGGCGTGTACTGCGCCACCAAGGCCGCGCTCGACATGTACTCGCGCGTGGTCAAGCAGGAACAGGGCGAAAGCGGCGCACGCATCGTTGCGCTGGCCCCCGGCATCGTCGACACCGACATGCAGGCCGCCATCCGCGCCAGCGACCCCGACGCCTTCCCGGCGCTGGCCAAGTTCCAGGACTTCCACGCCACCGGCAAGCTGTCTTCGCCCGCCAACGTGGCCTCCCGCATCCTCGCCTACCTGGACCGCGACGATTTCGGCACCACCGAAATCGACGACATCCGCAATTACGACTGATCCCTGACCATGACCGACCACACGACCGCTCCGGCACCCGCCCAGGATGAAAACCGCTTGATCGCCGAACGGCGCGCCAAGCTGGCCAAACTGCGCGAAACCGGGGTCGCGTATCCCAACGATTTCGTTCCCGACGCCCGCGCCGCCGCCCTGCACGACAAGTACGACGGCGAGGAACAGGAAGCCCTGGCCGCCGCCGCCGTCACCGTCAAGGTCGCCGGCCGCATGATGCTCAAGCGCGTCATGGGCAAGGCCAGCTTCGCCACCCTGCAAGACAGCACCGGCCGCATCCAGATCTACCTGGACCGCGGCACGCTGGGCGAAGACAACTACGCCGCGTTCAAGCAATGGGACATCGGCGACATCATCGCGATCGAAGGGTCGGTCTTCAAGACCAACAAGGGCGAACTGTCGGTGCACGCCGCCACGGCGCGCCTGTTGTCCAAGTCGCTGCGCCCGCTGCCGGACAAGTTCCACGGCGTTGCCGACCAGGAACTGCGCTACCGCCAGCGCTACGTCGACCTCATCATGACCGACGCCACGCGCCGCACCTTCGAAGCGCGCAGCAAGGCCGTGGGCAGCATCCGCCAGTTCATGCTCAACGCCGGCTTCCTCGAAGTCGAAACGCCGATGCTGCACCCGATCCCGGGCGGCGCGGCGGCCAAGCCGTTCGTCACGCACCACAACGCGCTGGACATGGAAATGTTCCTGCGCATCGCGCCCGAGCTCTACCTCAAGCGCCTCATCGTCGGCGGCTTCGAACGCGTGTTCGAAGTCAACCGCAACTTCCGCAACGAAGGCGTCAGCCCGCGCCACAATCCGGAATTCACGATGATGGAGTTCTACGCAGCCTTCGCGGACTACCGCTGGCTCATGGACTTCACCGAAGAACTGATCCGCCAGGCCGCCATCTCGGCCACCGGCAGCGCCGTCCTGACCTACCAGGAACGCGAGCTGGACCTCGGAAAGCCGTTCGACCGCCTGACCATCTGCGAAGCCATCCTAAAGTACGCGCCCGGCTACACCCAGGCGCAACTGGACGACCCGGTCTTCGTGCGCGCGGAATTGAAGAAGCTGGGCGCCGACGCCGATGGCCCGGTGCTGTCGCGCGCCGGCCTGGGCGCGCTGCAGCTGGCGCTGTTCGAGGAAACCGCAGAAGCCAAGCTCTGGAACCCCACCTACATCATCGACTACCCGGTCGAAGTCTCGCCGCTGGCGCGCGCGTCCGACTCGCGTGAAGGCATCACCGAGCGCTTCGAGCTGTTCATGACGGGCCGCGAGATCGCCAACGGCTTCTCCGAGCTGAACGACCCTGAAGACCAGGCCGAACGCTTCCGCTCGCAGGTCGAAGCCAAGGACGCCGGTGACGAAGAAGCGATGTACTACGACGCCGACTACATCCGCGCGCTGGAATACGGCATGCCCCCCACGGGCGGCTGCGGCATCGGCATCGACCGCCTGGTCATGCTGCTGACCGACAGCCCCAGCATCCGCGACGTCATCCTCTTCCCGCACCTGCGCCGTGAAGACTAAGCCGCGCGCCGCGTCATGATCTTCAAGATCCTGATGCTGGCCGCGGTCGTGGCCGCGCTGTTCTACATGGTGATGCAGCCGCGGCGCGGCCGTGGCGGCTATGGCGCCGGCCCGGCGCCCGTGCGCCGCTCGCCGCTGTTCATTGCCCTGTGCCTGGCCGCCGCGCTGGGCCTGTCGGGCGCGCTGATCACCGCAGTGATCTGGATGGGCAGCGTCGCCGGTGGCGTCACCGGCGGCGGCTATCACGGCGAAGCCGACTTCCTGCTCACCATTGCCGGCGCCCTGCTGGCCATTGCCATCGCCTGCGGCGTCGGCGCCTTCTTCAAGCGCCGCGGCTGACGCGGGCTGGCCCGGCTACGTCCTGCGCAAGGCCACGGCCAGGCGCTTCATGGCCGTCTCGATATCGTGGGCGCTCAATGAGGCGTAGCCCAGCAGCCATCCCTGCTGTTGCACCGATCCCGCATACAGGCGGCTCAACCCCGGCAACACCACCCCGGCCGCGGCAGCCCGGCGGATCGTGTCCGCCTCGGACCAGCCCGGTTCCAGCAGGCACGGAATCTGCAACCCCCCTTCGGGTCGCACCGCCCGCACCACACCGTTCAAATGGCGCGCCACCGCATCCAGCATGGTCTCGCGCCGCGCCGCATACAGCTTGCGCATGGCCCGCACATGCGAGTTGTAGTGCCCGTCGGCCATGAAGCGCGCCAAGGTCAGTTGCAGCATCTGCGGCGTATGGCCATCGACGATGCTGCGCGCACGGCTGAAGGCGTCCACCAGTTCATCAGGCAACGCCATATAGCCCATTCGCAAGCCCGGAAACAGCGTCTTGCTGAACGTGCCCAGGTAGATCGTCCGGCCTTGCTTGTCCAGGCCCTGCACACAGGCAGTCGGCAGGCCGTCGTAGTGGAATTCGCTGTCGTAGTCGTCCTCGATGATCCACTTGCCCGTTTCGCCCGCCCAGCGCGTCAGCTCCAGCCGACGCGCCAGCGACAGCGTGGCGCCGGTGGGATATTGATGCGACGGCGTCACGTAGACGCAGGCGGCGCCGCTGCGGTCCGCGCGCAAGAGGTCGGTGCGGATGCCCTGCGCGTCCACGTCGATGGGGACGATGCGGGCCTCGGCGAATTCGAACGCCTTGCGCGCGCCGAAGTAGCCGGGGTTCTCCAGCAGGATCGGCTTGCCGGCATCGGCCAGCAGCTGCGCACACAGGAACAGCGCCTGGCGCGTGCTGCTCAACACCACGATCTGCCGCGCCGACACCTTGGCGCCGCGTTCCAGGTTCAGGTAGGTGGCAATCGCCTTGCGCAGCGGCTCGGCCCCCTGCGGATCGCCATGCAGCAGCACGTGGCCGCGATGGTCCTTGAGCACCTGGCGTTGCAGGCGCTCCCAGATCTGCGTCGGAAAAGTCCGCGTCTCGGGCAGGCCAGTGGCAAACGGCTGGATCGACTGCTGGTCACTGACGCCCCCGCTGTCGAAGATGGACCGGCCGCGCCGGCTCAAACCATCGCCTGGCATCGACAGCGGGACAGCCCCCGCCGGATGCCTGAGCCGCCGGCCGCCCGCCCCGCGCAGTTCCGCGCCGATGGTGGCGGACACGTAGCTGCCGGACCCCTTGCGCCGCGCAATGAAGCCGTCGCGGTGCAACTGCACGTAGGCATTCTCGACCGTGTCCCGCGCCACGCCCAGCGACTGGGCCAGCGTGCGGGATGCAGGCAGCTTCACCCCGGCGCCCAGTGCCCCGTCCAGGATCAATGCCCCCAGCGCGCGCTGGATGCGCAGGTGCAGGTCCAGGCGCTGGAAATCCGCGTCGGCCATGCGGATCTTCAGGGTTTCCAGTTCGAATGCCTTGCTCATGCGGTCTGCCTCGATTCCACGGATTGAAGCGCCGCGGCAGGCCATTCTAGGGCGGCGGCTTGGGCGGCGGCAATGCCTCGCCCCAAAGAAGTGGTCTGGTCCCACTGAAAAAAGCATAGGGATCCAATAGTCCATTGCGGCACTATAAAACGGGCTGGCCCAACCCCTTCATGCCCTGCCCGGCCCTAGCGCCCCCTCACGCCATGTCCTCCCCTTCCCTCCGCCCCGCCCCGCCGCTGCGCGACCTGATCCATCCCGTCATTGCCGGCCTCATCTCGGTCATCGTCAACTACGGCGGCACCTTCATCCTGGTATTCCAGGCTGCCAAGGCGGCCGGCCTGGACCCGGCGCACACCGCCTCGTGGGTCTGGTCCATATCCATCGGCGTGGGGGTCACGGGCGTCCTGCTCAGCTGGGCCAGCCGCGAACCCATCATCACCGCCTGGTCCACGCCCGCCGCCGCCTTCCTGGTCACCGCCCTGGCCACCACGCCGTACGCCGAGGCCGTGGGTGCCTACCTGCTCTCGGCCGTCGCCTTCGTCGTGCTGGGCCTGTCGGGCTGCTTCGACAGACTCATCCGCCTGATTCCCCCCGGCGTCGCCGCGGGCCTCCTGGCCGGCATCCTGCTGCCGTTCGGCATCGGCGCCTTTGGCGGCATCAGCCTGGACCCCTTGCTGACGGGCTGGCTGATCCTGGCCTACGTCGTGCTCAAGCGCTTCACGGCCCGCTACGCCGTGGTCGGCATCCTGGTGTCGGGCCTGGCGCTGCTGCTGTTGCAGAACCGGGTCGATCTCTCCGCCCTGACGCTCACGCTGGCCGCCCCCGTGTACACGGCACCCGCGTTCTCGCTCAATGCCGCACTCAGCGTAGCCCTGCCGCTGTTCCTGATCACGCTGACCGGCCAGTACATGCCCGGCATGCTGGTGCTGCGCAACGACGGCTTCAAGACCAGCGCCAACCCCATCGTCACGGTCACGGGGCTCGGGTCGCTGCTGATGGCGCCCTTTGGCTCGCACGCCTTCAACCTGGCCGCGATCACCGCGGCCATCTGCACCGGCCGCGAATCCCACGAAGACCCATCCCGCCGCTGGATCGCCGGCATCGCGGCAGGTATCTTCTACATCGCCGTCGGCGTGTTCGGGGTGACCCTGGCGGCCGTCTTCATGGCACTGCCCGCCACCTTCATCACCACGCTGGCCGGCCTGGCGTTGCTGGGCACCATCGGCGCCAGCCTGGCAGGCGCCCTGGCCGATGCGAAAACCCGCGAAGCCGCGTTGATCACCTTCCTGGCAGCCGCCGCCAACATCAAGCTGTTCGGCATCGGCGGCGCCTTCTGGGGCCTGGTGATCGGCCTGGCGGCCCACGCGCTGCTCCATGGCCGTCTGCCTGGACGCCCCCGCTATGCCGGCGCAGCGCTCGGCGCCCCCGCGACCGCCAAGGGCAGGGTGAAGTAATGCAACCCGACCGGCTCCCCCGCGACGACACCCGGACCCGCCACGACCAGCATGGCCGCTACCCCCAGGCCCTGACCGTCGAAGACTTCCAGCGCAACCTTGCCGCCGTGCACGCGCGCATCCAGGCCGCCTGCGCGCGCGCCGGCCGCCACCCGCGCGAAGTCCGGCTATTGCCCGTCAGCAAGACCAAGGACGAGTCCCGCATCCGGCTGGCCTATGCCGCAGGCTGCCGGCTGCTGGGTGAAAACAAGGTGCAGGAAGCGCTGCGCAAATGGGAAGGCACGACCGACCTGACCGACCTGCGCTGGTCCGTCATCGGCCACCTGCAGACCAACAAGGCCAAGCTGGTCGCCCGTTACGCCAGCGAATTCCAGGCCCTGGACAGCCTGCGCGTCGCCGAGGCACTGGACCGCCGCCTGCAGGCCGAAGGCCGCTCGCTGGACGTCTTCGTGCAGGTCAACACGTCCGGCGAATCCAGCAAGTACGGCCTGCCGCCCGAAGCGGCCGCTGCCTTCGTCCGCGCCATGCCGACGTACACCGCGCTGCGCGTGCGCGGCCTGATGACGCTGGCGCTGTTCTCCAGCGAAGCGGTGCGGGTGCGCCAGTGCTTCGTGCTGCTGCGCGGCCTGCGCGAGCAATTGCGCCAGGATGCGCCCGCCGGCATCGCGCTGGACGAGCTGTCCATGGGCATGTCCGGCGACTTCGAAATCGCCATCGAAGAAGGCGCCACCGTCGTACGCGTGGGCCAGGCCATCTTCGGCGCCCGCGCCTTGCCGGACAGCCACTATTGGCCCGCCGGCGAATCGCCGAACCGCCCCTGACCCAGGGGCCAGCGGCCAGCGCCCGGCGGCAAGCCTGGCAGGCTGGCCAACAGCATTTCGTCGATGAATGCGGCCGGCGCCAGCCGGCCGTCCGGCTTGTACCACTGCACCGTCAGGTTCATCGCGCCCAGCACGCAACGCTTGATCACCCGGGCGTCGCCCCGCAGCAGGCCGGCCGCGACCGCCGCCGCCACCACCTGCTGCCACATCGCCTCGTAGCGGTCGCTCAGCACCTTGACACTGGCCTGGCTGGGCGCCGACAGGCTGCGCCATTCGTACACCAGCGCATTCATCGCGTCGCCGCCGGCGCCGTGCAGCATGCTCCACATGTGCACCCGGAACAGCGCCGCCAGGCGGTCGGCCGGCGCCTGGTAGTGATCCAGCGCCTGGCGGCCGCCATCGAGCACTTCCTGGATGCCGTGATTCATCACCGCCACCAGGATTTCCTCCTTGCTGCGGAAATGGTGGAACAGACTGCCCGATTGCAGGCCCACCGCCCGCGCCAGTTCGCGCACCGTGGTGCGTTCGTAGCCATGCTGGCGAAACAGGCGTCCCGCGGTCAGGATCACCGCATCGCGGCGCAGCGACTCCGCCCCGTCCTCGTGGCTGGCCGGTATCTCCCTGGCAGGCCGGTTCATAAGCGTTCGATTACCGTCGCCGTCGCCATGCCATGGCCGATGCACATGACCTGCAGGCCGAACTGACCGTCCGTGGCACGCAGGCCCGCCAACATCTTGGCCATCAGCCCCGCCCCCGTCGCGCCCAGCGGATGGCCGTGGGCGATGGCGCCGCCCCACGGGTTCACGCGCGCCGGGTCCGCGCCCAAGGTGCGCTGCCAGGCCAGCACCACGCTGGCAAAGGCCTCGTTGATCTCGATCCAGTCCATGTCCTGCAAACGCAGGCCCGCTCGGGCCAGCGCCTGTTCGGTGGCGGGAATCACGCCGGTCAGTTGCAGCACCGGGTCCGACCCCACCGCCACGCGGGCGCGAAAGCGAGCCTGGGGTCGCAACCCGTCGGCCAACGCGGCCTGCCGGTCCGCCAGCAGCACCGCCGCCGCGCCATCTGCCAGCTGGCTGGCCTGAGCCGCGGTCACGTTGCCCTGGCCCGGCGGGCGCAAGGCCGGCGCCAGCGCCGCCATCTTGGCCGGGTCCGCCCGTTCGCGAATGCCTTCGTCGCGCAGCGGCAGCCCCGCCGGCCCCGCCAGCAGTTCGCTGTGCCGGCCTGCCGAGGCCGCCGCCCAGGCGCGGGCGTGGCTCTGCACCGACCAAGCATCCATCTCGGCGCGCGTCAGTCCCCATTGTTCGGCGATGCGTTCCGCGCTTTCGATCTGATGCACCAGCGGATAGCGCCGCAACAAGCCCGGGTTCAGCGAATCGAACCCGCGAAACTCGCCCTGTCCCAGGGTCACGTCCAGGAACATCGGCACGCGGCTCATGCTTTCCACCCCGCCCGCAACGACATAACGCATGTCGCCCGCGGCAATGGCCTGCGCCCCCATGTGCACCGCCTGCTGGCTGGATCCGCACATGCGGTTCAGCGACAGGCCCGGCACCGTCTCGGGCAAGCCCGCCAGCAGCGCCGCCAGGCGGCCGATATTGGCGCCTTGCTCGCCCGCCTGGCTGACGCATCCGGCCAGCACGTCCTCGACCCGCCCGGGCGGCAGGCCGGCCCGCGCCAGCAAACCCTGGATGGCATCGGCCAGCAAGTCATCAGGCCGCCTGTCGGCCCAGCGGCCGCCGCGCCGCCCGAAGGGCGTGCGCACGGCCTCCACAATCACTGCTTCGTTCATGCCGCTGCCTCCTCGGCGTACAGCCGTTCGATCTCGTCCGCATAGCTGCGGTAGATACTGGCGCGCCGCACCTTCATGGTCGCGGTCACCTCGCCGTCATCGTGGTCCAGTTCCTTGGTCAAGAGATGAAAGCGCTTGATCTGCGCCACGGGCGCCAGCCCGGCATTGGCGCGCGCCACCTCGCCCGCCACCAGTTCGCGCACCTCCGCGCATTCGGCCAGCGAGCGAAAATGCGTAAAGGCGATACGCCGCGATTCCGCCCATTTGCCCACCGTGTCGAATTCCAGCTGGATCAATGCTGCGACAAAGCGGCGGCCGTCGGCGACGATCACGCACTCCTTCACGTAGGGGCTGCTCTTGACCGCATTCTCGATTTCCGATGGCGTCAGGTTCTTGCCGCCCGCCGTGATCATGATGTCTTTCAGGCGATCGACGATGCGCAGGCGTCCGTCCTGCACCGCGGCCACGTCGCCCGTGTGCAGCCAGCCGTCCCGCACGGTATCGGCGGTGGCCGCGTCGTTCTTGTAGTAGCCGGCAAACACCATCTCGCCGCGCACTTGCAACTCGTCTGCCTCCCCCAGCCGCCATTCGACGCCCAGAATGGCCTCGCCCACCGTACCCACTTTGACGCGGTCCGGATGCTGGCCGAAGATCATGCCCGCCGATTCGGTCAGGCCGTACACCTCCACCAACGGCACGCCGATCGTGCGGAAGTAGCGCACCACGTCGGGCGCGATGGGGGCCGCGCCCGTCATCGCCACCCTGACCCGCCGCAAGCCGATGAAATTCTGCAAGGCACGCAGCACCAGCCCGTACCACAGCGCATAGGTCAACCTTTCGCCCAAGCTGCGTTGCCGCGCCGATTTTTCCAGGAACGGCGAGCAGGCCGCCAGCGCCCGCCGGTACAGCCATTGCTGCAAGCGGCCGGCTTCCTGCATCTTGATCGAGATCGACGCGTGCAGCTTTTCCCAGATGCGCGGTACGCCCAGGAACACGGTGGGCGCCACCTCGCGCAAGTCCTCCTGCACCGTGCGGATCGACTCACCGAAATTCACCTGCGCCCCCAGATAGATCGGCACGAAGGTCGACAGCATCTGTTCGGCCACGTGGCACAGCGGCAGGTACGACAGGTGCACGCTGGCGGCATCCATCGACAGGCGGTCGGCGATGCCAGGCGCCACGCCCCGCATGTTGCGGTAGCTCAGCATCGCGCCCTTGGGCTTGCCGGTGGAACCCGACGTGTAGATCATCAGCCCCAGGTCATCCAGCTGCTGCGTGTCCAGCCATGCATTCAGCGCCTCCAGCCCGTCGGCCTCGCGCCGCTGGCCTTCCGCTTCCAGTTCGGCGAAGGCAACGATGCGCGCGCGTTCGGCGGGCGGATACGAGCGCAGCCCCTTGGTTTCCATTACCACGATGCGGCGCAAGAGCGGCAGCCGGTGCGCCACCTGCAACACCTTGTCGGTCTGCTCCTGGTCTTCGCACACCACCAGTTCGACATCGGCATGTTCCAGCACGTAGCCCATTTCCTCGGCCGGGCTGGTCGCGTACACCCCCACCGCCACGCCGCCCACCGCGCCCGCGCCCAGCTGCACCAGCAGCCATTCCAGGCGGTTGTCGGACACGATGGCCACCCGGCCGCCGCGAGACAGGCCTTCGGCCTGCAGGCCCAGTCCCACGCGGCAGGCGCGCTGCCAGTACTGCGCCCACGACACCGGCTGCCAGATCCCGAAATCCTTCTGCCGCACGGCAATGCCGGCGGGCTGGCGGCGCGCCTGTTCGCGCAGCATCTGCGGCAGGGTCAACGCCGGCCAGAGCCCGTCCGCCGGCCGCGAAGGTACGGGCGCCATCATGACAGCCAGCGCTTGCGGCGCTTGTAGTGCTTGATATCGCGAAAGCCGCGGGCCTCGCCCGAGCCGCCCACGCCCAGATAGAACTCGCGCACGTCCGGGTCGGCCGCCAGCTTGTCGGCCGTGCCGTCGATCACCACCTTGCCTGTTTCCATGATGTAGCCATAATGGGCCACCGCCAGCGCCACCGACGCGTTCTGCTCGACCAGCAGCATCGACACCCCCTGTTCGCGATTGATGCGGGCAATGATCGAAAAAATGGTCTCCACCAGCATCGGCGACAAGCCCAGCGACGGCTCGTCCAGCAGCATCAGCTTGGGCTGGGCGATCAGCGCGCGGCCGATCGCCAGCATCTGCTGCTCGCCGCCCGACAGATAGCCCGCCAGGCCGCGACGCCGCTCGTGCAAGCGCGGAAAATAGCCATACACCAGATCGAAATCCACCTTGGCGCCGGGCCGGCCGGTCAGCGCGTAGGTCGCGGCCACCAGGTTCTCTTCCACCGTCAGGTCCTCGAACACGCGGCGCCCTTCCATCACATGCGCCAGCCCCGCGCGTACCAGGTTCTGCGGCCGCGTGCCCGCCGTGTCGCCGCCGTCGAACGCGATGCGGCCGCGCACCAGTTCGCCGTCCTCCAGGTCCAACAGGCGCGACACGGCCTTCAGCGTGGTCGACTTGCCCGCGCCGTTGCTGCCCAGGAGCGCCACGATGGCGCCGGTCGGCACCGACAGCGACAGGCCGCGCAGCACCTGCACCGCCTTGTTGTAGACGACCTCGATATTGTTGATGTCCAGCACCGCCGCGGGCGGCGCTGGCGTCTGTGCAACGATGCCAGGCATCACGGCCGCCTCACTGCAGCACGATCCAGTCCGACGCCGGCACCATCTGCTTCTGCTTGGTGTCCGCGCGGTAGATCCGCCCCACGGGAATGGAATTGCCCTTGATCGAGATCGGCACGCCGATCAGGCCGCCGGTGTCGAAATCCTTGATGCCCTCCAGCGCCGCCTTCATGTTGGCGCTGGTCAGTTCCTTGCCCGCGTCCAGCGTGCGCTTGGCCACTTCGGTGAACAGCATCGCGGCCAGGAAGCCCTGCATGTAGCCCGTGCTCTGGTATTGCGGCCGCATCTCGCGGATCTTCTTGAGCATCGGTGCGTCCGCCGCGTTGTCATAGTAGTAACGGTAAGGCATCACGCCCATGAAGCCTTCGGCGTCTTCGCCCATCTGCATGACGGTGGAGTTGTCCATCGTCCAGAACGTGCCCATGTAGCGCGTCTTCAGGCCCATACGCTTGCCCTGCCCGACGAATTCCGGAATCGGCGCCAGCACGTAGCCGTGGAAAATGGTGAAGTCCGGGTCCGCGCGGCGCAGCTTGATCACCTCGGTCGACACGTCCACGCTGCCGGGCGGCGTCATGATCTCGGTGGCCACCGTCAGCCCCAGCTTCTGCGCCACGGCGCGCGAACTCGCAATCGGGTCGCGGCCGAACTCGGTGTCCGAATACACGAACGCCACCTTGGCCCCGGGCTTTTCCTTGGCGATATAGCGCAGCAGAATGCCGAACATCTCGGTGTAGTCCGGCCCCAGCATGAACTGCGCCGGATACTTGGCCGGGTCGTTCAGTTCGGTGGCGAACGAGGCGCCCGTCATCAGGATGCTGCCCGTGCGGTTCAGCTCGGCGTTGATGGTCTTGGAAAATCCGGTCGAATCGCCGTAGTAGAAATTCACCTTGTTCTGGCTGGTGATCTTCTTGAAGGCCGCCACCGACGCATCCACCTTGTAGGCCGTGTCCTCCGGCACGTAACGCACCTTGCGCCCCTTCACCCCGCCTTGTTCGTTGATGATCTTCACGTAGTCGGTGATGCCGGCATGGATGCCCTGCCCGGCAAACGCAAACACCCCGCTCAGCGGGATCGAACCGCCCAGCACCAGGTCTTCTTCGGCGTGGGCCGCGGGCGCGGCCGCCAGGGCCAGCGCCACGCCCAAGGGCGCCAGCCACTTCGATAAACCGCTGCCTATCCGGATGCGCTTCATGATTCTGTCTCCTGGTTCTCTGGGTGCGCGGCCGCCGTCTACGTGCGGAATGGCCACAGGTGGAAGTAACGGCGCACGCGGCGCCAGATTTCCGCGAGCCCGTGCGGCTCGAAGATCAGAAAGCCCACGATCAGCAGGCCGAACACAATCGTGCGCACTGGCGAAATCAGGCTCAGGGCGTCGCCCCCGACCGGCAGCCAGCCCACGATCAGCTTGAGCAATTCAGGCACCATCGTCATGAACACCGCGCCCAGGATGGCCCCCAGGATCGAGCCCATGCCGCCCACGATGATGGCGGCCAGAAAGAAGATCGACATGATCAGCGGAAAGCTCTCCGGCGTGACCACGCGAAAGAAATACGCCCACAACCCGCCCGCCACGCCGGCATAGAACGACGACAGGGCGAACGACAGCAGCTTGTAGCGCAGCAGGTGGATGCCCAGTACTTCGGCCGAGATATCGCGGTCGCGGATCGCGATGAACGCGCGGCCGATGCGCGTGCGAAACAGATTGGCCGCGCCCAGCACCATCAGCACGGTCAGCGGCACGATCAGCCAATAGATCCTGAACGACGTGTCCAGATCCATGCCCAGGATGCGGGCGGGCGGCACCTGCAACCCACCGGTGCCGCCGGTGAACTGCCAATTGGCGAAGACGAAATGCGCGATGAACGAGGCCGCGATGGTCGATATGGCCAGGTACAGGCCCTTGACCCGCAGCGACGGAATGCCGACCAGCAGCCCGCCCAGCATCGCCACCACGCCCCCGCCCAGCAGGTTGACCAGCACCGGCGTGCCCAGGCGCAGTTCCATCACCGCCACCGTGTAGGCGCCCAGTCCCATGAAGGCCGCCTGCCCCAGGCTCACCAGGCCCGTGTAGCCCGTCAGGATGTTCAGGCCCGTCGCGCTGGCCACATTGATGGCCACCAGGCAGGCCAGGTACAGCCAATAGGCGTCCGCCACGAACGGGAACAACACCAGGGACGCCGCCAGCAGCGCCAGCCACAGCCGCTGCGTGCGGGTATCGAAAAGGGCCTGGTCAGCCAGGTAGGTCTCTTTCGCGGTCGCGATGCGCATCGGCTACAGCCTCTCGATCTCGCGGGTGCCGAACAGCCCGTAAGGCCGCAGCATCAGCACCACCACCAGCACCACGAAGGTCGCCAGCAATTTGTATTCGCCGCCCAGATAGGCGCCGGCCCAGGCCTCCAGCAAACCGATGAAAATCCCGCCCACCAGCGCGCCCGCCACGCTGTCCAGGCCCCCCACGATCACCACCACCAGCACCGACAGGCCAAACACCCCCATCGACGACGAAATGCCGCCGATCGCGCCAACGATCACCCCCGACACCGCGGCAATCGCGCCCGCCGCCGCCCACGACAGCGAAAACACCCGCGGCACATTGATACCCATCGCGTAGGCCGCGCCCTGGTCCGATGCCGTGGCGCGCAGGGCTACCCCGCCGCGCCAATAGCGAAACACGGCCAGCACCAGCAACACCAGCGCCACCGCCACCCAGAAGCCGTAGAACACCTTGGGCGCCACGAAGGCCTCGCCCACCATCACCGGTGCACGCGGCATGAATTCCGGCAGCCGGCGCTGGTCCGCCGTCCAGATCAGTTCCACCACGCCCACCAGGATCGACGCCAGCCCGACCGTGATCATGAACACCGAAATCGGCGATTCGCCCAGCATCGGCCGGATCGTCAAACGCTCGACCAATGCGCCCAGCGCCGCCGACACGGCCACCGCCCCGGCGATCGCCAGCCAGACCGGCCACGCCATGCCGGCAGCGAAGGCGTAGAACACATAGGCGCCCAGCATCAGGAATTCACCGATGGCGATGTTGACCACCCGCGTGGCCTTGTAGACGATCACGAACGCCAGCGCCGCCAGTGCGTACAACCCGCCGCTGCCCAGGCCTGCCAGCGACACTTCCAGGAAGAACAGCCCGTCCATCAGGCCGCCTCGCGCAAACGGCGCCGCAGGTCGCCCACGTCACCGGCGCCCAGATAGGCTTTGATGACCTCGGGGTTGGCCTGCACTGCGGCCGGTGCCCCGTCGGCAATCACCTGGCCGAAGTTCAGCACCACCACGTGGTCCGACAGGTCCATCACCATGCCCATGTCGTGCTCCACCATCAGCACCGTCACGCCCCATTCGGCGCGCGCATCCAGGATGAAGCGCGCCATGTCGTCGGTTTCCTCGCGATTCATGCCGGCCACCGGCTCGTCCAGCATCAGCACCTTCGGGTTCATCGCCAGCGCGCGCGCCAGTTCCACGCGCTTTTGCAGCCCGTACGACAGCGCCGCCACCGGCGCGTGGCGAATGTGGTCGATCTCCAGGAAATCGATGATGCGTTCTTCGATGTCGGCGCGCAGCGCCATTTCCTCGCGGCGGGCGCGGCCCAGGTACAGCAGCGCGTCCAGCACCGTGCTGCGCAGGTGCGCGTGGCGCCCCAGCTTGATGTTGTCCAGCACCGTCATGCCGCGAAACAGCGCGATGTTCTGGAAGCTGCGCGCCAGCCCCATCTTCGCCCGCTCGGGCGCGGCGACGCGCGTGATGTCGCGGCCCAGGAAACGGATCGTGCCCGCGGCCGGCCGGTAGAACCCGGAAATGGTGTTGAACAGCGAAGTCTTGCCCGCGCCATTGGGGCCGATGACCGTGGTGATGGATCCCGGCGCCACGCGAAAGCCCACGCCGCTGAGCGCCTTGACCCCGCCGAACGCCAACGTGACCCCATCCACCTCCAGCAAGGGAGGGCTCTCGGATTGATCCACCTTTGTCTCCTCGCTGTGTCGCGAAGCTGTTTTTCTAATGGCGGTGAATCAGCGTAGCCCCGAGGCAGGCGATGCAGCGAACCTGTCTTTACCTACGCTGGTACAGCGCCGGAAAATCGTTCTATGCGTTACGCTTGCCGTGCGGATCGTCAACCAAGCAAGCGCTCGGTTCCGACCATAGCATCGCGGTTTTTGGATCGAAAGTTGGTATTTACCCGATAACGGAGACAGGCCATGACCCCTTCCCTTCCAATCTTTCCAACGCTGCTTCTGGAGACCGGCGACGGCATCGCCACCCTCACCCTGAACCAGCCCGCGGCGCTCAACGCCATCAGCGTGGCCATGGCGCAAGACCTGTCCCGCGCCGCCCAATGGCTCGACACGCAGGGCGACATCCGGGTGGTGCTGTTGCGCGGCGCCGGCAAGGCCTTCTGCGCCGGCGGCGACATCGCGATGTTCGAAGGCGGCGCCGATGCCGTGCGCGGCAAGCTGCTCGACCTGTTCACGCCGCTCAACGATTTCCTGTCCCGCATCGCCCGCATGGACAAGATCTGGCTCGCCCAGGTGCACGGCGTGGCCGCGGGCGCCGGCCTGTCGCTCGTGTTGGCCTGCGACCTGGCCATCGCCGATGCCGACGCGCGCTTCATGACCGCCTATCTCAAGCTGGGCGCCACGCCCGACGCAGGCATGACGCATGGCCTCATGCGCGTCGTCGGCCCCAAGCGTGCGCTCGACCTGCTGCTGCGCCACGATGCCTTCACCGCTGCCGACGCGCTGGCCTGGGGCATCATCACCCGCAGCGCCTGCGCCGGCCAGCTGGAGCCGCAGGCGCGGGCCTACGCCCAGGCCATCGCCAGCCATGCGCCGCACGGCATCGCCGGCGCCAAGCGCTTGCTGCGCAGCGCCGCGCAAGCCTCGCTGGAAACACAATTGGCCGAAGAAACCGCCACCTTCCTGGCATCGGCCCGACGCGACGATTTCGCGGAAGGCGTCAGCGCCTTCCGCGAAAAACGCGCACCGCGCTTCACGGGCCGCTAGGCGGCCCATCCGGCGACCGGCGTCAGAACTTGTAGCTGACGCTGGCGATCACGCTGCGCCGCGCGCCGTACCAGCAATCGCCGCGCGACAGGCACGTGGCCAGGTAGGTCTTGTCCAGCAGGTTGTTGACGTTCAAGGCATAGCGCCACTGGCTGGTTTCGTACGAGACCATGCTGTCCACCAGCCACACTGGTGGCAGCTTCGGCCCGTTGCCGTCCCGGAACGAGGCCATCCAGCGCGCGCCGGCGCCCACGGTGAAGCGCCCATCCAGGTTGTCCAGCCCGAAGCGGTAGCGGCCCCACGCCGCAGCCTGATGGCGCGGTATGCCTTCCAGCTTCGGGTCCAGGTCGATGTAGTTGTAGTGGGCAATCACGTCGAACGACGACGTCACCTGGCCGCGCCATTCCAGTTCCACGCCACGGGTGCGCGTCTTGCCGGTCTGGATGTTGTTCAGCGCCGATGTCGGATCCGGCACCAGGCGGTTCTTCTCCCGCAGGTCATACACCGACGCGGTGGCCAGGTGGCCGCCATCGGCCGACTGGTACTTCACGCCCGCTTCCCACTGCTTGCCTCGCAGCGGCTTGTACAGCTCGGGCACGGCGCCCTCGGGCGTGCTGCGCGTGGTGCTGGCGACCGGCGTGAACGATTCGCTGTAGCTGACATACGGCGACCAGCCATTGCTGGCCGCGTACATCAGCCCGAAACGCTTGGTGGTGGCCTGGACCTTGTCCGCATCCCCCCCGTCGAGCTGGCTGCGCGCGCGATCATGGCGCAGGCCCGCCGTCACGATCCAGTGCTGGCCGAACTTCATCTGGTCCTGCAGGTAAAGGCCCGTCTGGCTCTGCGTGAACCGCGGTTCGCCCGTCAGTTCCGGAATGTAGCCATTGCCGTAGACCGGCGCATAGGCGTCAATCGAATCCTTGCCGCTGCCGCTTTCGCGGTCGCGGCGATAACGTGCCCAGTCCAGCCCCAGCAGCAGCTTGTGCGTGACGGCGCCGGTACGCACCTCACCGGTCAGGTGCTGGTCCAGCGTATCCATGCGCACTTTGGTGATCGTGTCATCGGCATAGCGGCCGATGATGCGCTGGTTGATCGGATCATCCGCCCAGCCGCCCGGCTCCGTGAACGAATCCGCGTAGTGCGTGAAGTACGTCACCTTGTTGTTGGCATGCCGAAAGCCCTGGCTGAACGACCATTTGTCGTTGAACTTGTGCTCGAACAACCAGCCGATGCTGCGGCGCTCCGAATCGTAACGGTCGTGATCGGGTTCGCCAATGAAGCGATAGGTCGGGATGGTGCCATTCGGATTCGGCGTGCGCATGCCGGACCACGGCATGAACTGGGCCGTCGACCCGGACTTGTCCTTCTGGTACAAGGCCTGCAACGTGAAGGTCGTGGCGGCGCTGGGCTTCCACGTCAGCGAGGGCGCCACCAGCGCGCGGTCGTCCGGCACGTGGTGCACTTGCGTATCGGCATCGCGCCCCAGCGCCACCAGTCGATACAGCCATTGGCCGTCTTCGGTAATGGGGCCCGTCAGGTCCATCTGCACCTGCTTGCGCCCGTGGTTGCCGAACTGCACCCCCACCTCGCGCTGCGTTTCTGCCAGCGGGCGCTTGCTCACCATGTTGATGATGCCGCCCGTGCTGCCCTGGCCGTACGTCATGGCCGCCGGACCGCGCAACACCTCGATGCGCTCCAGCAAATACGGGTCCGGGCGCGTCGTGCTGGTGTAGTAATCAAACGCCTGGCGCAGGCCGTCCAGGTAGACATCGGCGTCCGTGCCCCGCACGCGCACGCTGTCGGAGCGCGAGTCCAGGCCATAGGCATCGGACCGCACGCCGGCCGCATAGCCCAGCGCCTCCTGCAGGCTCGTCGCCCCCTGGTCCACGATCTGGTCGCGCGGCACCACCGTGATCGATTGCGCCGTTTCGTTCAGCAGCGTATCCGTCTTGGTCGCCGTGGCGGACCGCGTGGCGGCATAACCCAGCACCGGGCTGGTCGCCGTCTCTTCACCGCTGCCCTCCACGGTCACGGTCGGCAGCGTCGTGGTGGGCCCCACGGCAGCTTGCTGCGCGAACAGTACGGTGGGCAGCAAGCCCAATGCCGCGGCCACTCCGACGCGGCGGCGCATGACAGGACAAAACATCAACATGGCTCCCTTTTGTATGGATTTTGAAAGCCAAATGTTAATGGTTCTTCTTTAGATAATGGTTCCTTTTACGATTCGAATAGCCAAGAAACCACAAACTACAAGGGCGGCCCTCGCGCCGCCCCCTCTGCTGTGTTATGCGCGCGCGGCCCGCAATTGCACCGCCTGGGCCCAGCGCCGCGCCACCGACGGCGATGTCGCGCACGTGGCCGACTCGGTCACCACCCGCACGGCGCGCTCCAGCAGCTGGATATCCGCCTCGTGCTGGCGCGCCACATGGGGATCCTCGAAGAAGATCACCCGCTGGCACTGGTGCTCCAGCACCAGTTCGGCGATCTGCGCATCGCCGCCCAGCGGACCACTCAGGTAGCGGTGCACCCAGGGCGTGTCCTTGGGCCACCCCCGCGACCAGGCCAGCTCATTCAGGCGCCCTCCTGTCGTGCCGGTCGCCACCCGCCGCGCAAACTGCGACAGCACGTCAAAGTGTTCGCTGGCAAACGCCACCATCTCGTCCTTGAGTGCATCGTGGGCGATCAGCGCCAGCGTCTGGCCCGTGTAGTTGAACAGCCGCGACGCCGACATGTCCGGCGCCAGCCCGGCATGAACGCGCTCGACTTCCATCCATTCGATCGCGCCGGCCAGCGTCGAAATGAACGGCCGGCCATGCGTGATGCACTGACGCTTGAGCGCCAGCGCCTCGGGGAAAATCGACGACGGGTCCACCGGATCGATCAGATAGATCGCGCCGTCGAACGGCGCCTGCCCGTCACGGCCCTCGGTCACGCGCGCCACCAGCTTCATCAAGCCGCCCTCGCGGCCATAGGGATAGCGGATCAGGCCGCTATAGCCCTGCAGCATGCCTTCGCGCACGATCGCATCGTGCGTGCGACCCACGGTGTGCAGCTGCACGCCCAGCTCGCGGATGGTGGACGAACACGCCCGCAGCCAGGTAAACAAGGCGGCGTCGGGGGTTTCATGGTGCAGTCGGTTGGCGGCCAGGCCAAAGCGCAGGGGGGCAGCGGGCATCGGTAGACTCGGGAGGTAGGAACGACAAAGAGAGTCTTGATGATACCGCGCAGCCAGCGCGCCAAAGCAAAAACGCTCCCCAAGGGGAGCGTTTGCGGCGCGGTTCAGTCGGCTTCGTCGATCCAGGCCATCTGGATGGCTTCCAGGATCTTCTCGCCGCTGCGGTCGGGGTCATCGCTGAACCCGGGCAAGGCCAGCACCCATTCGCGCAGCTGGGTGAAACGCAGCGTCTTGGGGTCGACGTCCGGATGGGCGTCCACCAGCGCTTCAGCAATCTGGTAGGTATCGGTCCACTTCATCAATGGCCCTCTTTCGCGTGGTTGATGGTGTACTTGGGAATCTCGACCGTCAGGTCGGCATCGGTCACCAAGGCCTGGCACGACAGGCGCGAGGTGGGCGTCAGGCCCCAGGCCTTGTCCAGCAGATCCTCTTCGTCGTCGGTCGCGTCTTCCAGCGACGCGTAGCCCTGCTTGACCACCACGTGACAGGTCGTGCACGCGCACGACAGCTCGCAGGCATGTTCGATGTCGATGTGGTTGTCCAGCAGAACGCGGCAGATCGACACGCCCTTGGGCGCGTCTTCGATCACGGCGCCCTCGGGGCAGTAATCGGGATGAGGCAGTACGGTCAGTTTCGGCATAGCTTCTTATCAGGCAATTTCGTCAAGTTTGCGGCCAGCCAGCGCGGCGCGGATGCTGCGGTCCATGCGGCGGGCGGCAAAGTCGTCGGTCGCCGCGGACAGCGCCTCGGTCGCGGCTTTCACGGAGTCCACATCCTGGGCATCCTGCGCCACGATCGCCGCCTGCAGGCATTCGTCCACCCGCTTGCGTTCATCGGCATCGAGCAGATCGCCATCGGCCGCCAGGGCGGCCTGCACCGACTCCACCAACTGGCGCGCATCCACCTGCTGCTCGCGCAGCATGCGGGCGCGGGCATCGGTATCGGCCTGTGCCACGCTGTCGGCCAGCATCTGTGCGATCTCGTCGTCGCTCAAGCCATACGACGGCTTGACCGACACCGCGGCCTCGACGCCCTTGCTCTGCTCGCGCGCCGTCACGCTCAGCAACCCGTCGGCATCCACCTGGAAGGTCACGCGGATACGCGCGGCGCCGGCCACCATCGGCGGAATGCCGCGCAGCTCGAAACGCGCCAGCGAACGGCAATCGGACACCAGGTCGCGCTCGCCTTGCAGCACGTGGATGCTCATGGCCGTCTGGCCATCCTTGAACGTCGTGAACTCCTGCGCGCGCGCCACCGGAATCGTGCTGTTGCGGGGAATCACGCGCTCGACCAGCCCCCCCATCGTTTCCAGGCCCAGCGACAGCGGAATCACATCCAGCAGCAGCCAGTCTTCGCCCGGCGCACGGTTGCCGGCCAGCAGGTTGGCCTGCAAGGCCGCGCCCAACGCCACCACCTGGTCGGGGTCCAGATCGGTCAGCGGCGCGGTGCCGAACATCTCGCCCACCGCCGCACGCACCACGGGCATGCGCGTCGCGCCGCCCACCATCACCACGCCGCGCACGTCCGCCGGCTTGAGCTCGGCATCACGCAAGGCGCGTCGCGCGCATTCCAGCGTGCGCTGGATCAGGGGCTGCGCCAGCGTTTCGAATTCGGCGCGCGTCAGCAGGCGTTCAATCGCCTGGCCGTTGGCCAGCGTCAATTGCAGGCGTGCCTCCTGTGCGTCGGACAGCGCCTCGCGCACCGCACGCGCCGCCATCAGCAGGCCGCGCCGGTCGGCGTGCGTCAGCTCGCCCACGCCAGCGGCCGCCACCACATGGTCGACGATCAGGGAATCAAAGTCGTCACCACCCAGCGCCGTATCGCCGCCGGTGGAAATCACTTCGAACACGCCCTGGGTCAAACGCAGGATCGAAATATCGAACGTGCCGCCCCCCAGGTCATACACCGCATACACGCCTTCGGCGGCGTTATCCAGGCCGTACGCAATGGCTGCGGCGGTCGGTTCATTCAACAGGCGCAGCACGTTCAGGCCGGCCAGGCGCGCCGCATCGCGGGTGGCCTGGCGCTGGGCGTCGTCGAAATACGCCGGCACCGTGATCACGGCGCCCACCAGATCATCGCCCAGCACGTCTTCGGCACGCTGGCGCAACACCGCCAGGATCTGCGCCGACACCTCGACCGGGCTCAGGTCACCCTGCGCCGTGCGGATGCGCACCATGCCAGGCGCGTCCACGAATTCGTAGGGCGCGCGCGTGGCACGGGCCTCTTCCAGCGAACGCCCCATGAAGCGCTTGACCGACACCACCGTATTCAGCGGGTCTTCGGCCTGCTGCGCCAGAGGTTCGCGACCCGTGGTGACGCGGCCGCCCGGGTAGTAGCGCACGGCCGACGGCAGCAGCACATGGCCCTCTGCGTCGGGCAGCACTTCAGCCACGCTGCTGCGCACCGCGGCAACCAGGGAATTGGTAGTGCCCAAATCGATGCCTACCGCCAGCTTGCGCTGGTGCGGCGCGGGCGATTCACCGGGCTCGGAAATCTGCAATAAGGCCATGATTCTATTTTTCTGCTCAGTAGGCGGCCAAGCCCGGGCACCGGGCGGCCAGGCCTGTCCAGATCGCTCAGGCTAGGGGTGAGCGTGTGCCAGCTCTTGCGCCAGCTTTTCCACGAACATCCATTCCCGCACCTTGAGGCCCGCGGCCGCGTAATCGTGCTGCTCGTCCAGCAGCCGCGTCAGCGTCGCCCGCATTTGCTCGCGCGCTTCCTGCAGCTCGGCCTGCAGCGTCGCCAGGGCGCCGGCGTCTTCGCGCGCGTCGTCCAGCATTTCGCGCCAGGTCATCTGCTGCATCAGGAAAGCCGTGTCCATGGACGTGTTGCTCTCGGTCTGCAAATCGATGCCCGCCTGTTCGCACAGGTAGCGCGCCCGCAACAGCGGATCGCGCAACTGCCGATAGGCTTCGTTGGCGCGCGCCGCCCATTGCATGGCCACGCGGCGTTCCGCGGGGCTGGCCGTGGCAAAGCGATCAGGGTGCACCTGCGCGGCAACGGTCCGCCACGCGGTTTCCAGCGCCTGCGCGTCCAGGTCAAAGCGTGCCGGCAAGCCGAACAGGCTGAAGTGGTCGTCTCCAGCCAAGACTTACACCGTGAACGACTCGCCGCAGCCGCAGGTCGCCTTCTCGTTGGGGTTGCGGAACTTGAAGCCTTCGTTCAGGCCTTCGCGGGCGTAGTCCAGCTCGGTGCCGTCCAGGTAGGCCAGGCTCTTGGGATCGACGAACACCTTCACGCCGAAGCTCTCGAAGACCTGGTCTTCGGGGGCCACGTCGTCCACGTACTCCAGCTTGTAGGCCATGCCGGAGCAGCCCGTCGTCCTAACGCCGAGCCGCAAGCCAATACCCTTTCCGCGCTTTTGCAAGTAGCGGCCGATGTGGGTGGCAGCCTGTTGGGTCAGGGTAACGGACATGTCAGTTCGCCACAGCTTCGGCCGCAACCGAATGCTTTTCCTTGTAGTTCTGCACGGCGGCCTTGATCGCGTCTTCGGCCAGGATCGAGCAGTGCACCTTCACGGGCGGCAGGGCCAGTTCTTCGGCGATCTGCGTGTTGCGGATGTTCATCGCTTCGTCCAGCGTCTTGCCCTTGACCCATTCGGTCACGAGCGAGCTCGAGGCAATGGCCGAACCACAGCCATAGGTCTTGAAGCGCGCATCTTCGATGACGCCGGATTCGTTGACCTTGATCTGCAGCTTCATGACGTCGCCACAGGCGGGCGCGCCGACCATGCCGGTGCCCACCGAGTCGTCCGACTTGTCGAACGAACCGACGTTGCGCGGGTTTTCGTAGTGATCCAGGACTTTGGTGCTGTAAGACATATCAGTTCTCCACGTATTTCGTTGGCGCGGGCGCTCAGTGCGCGGCCCACTGCACGGTATTCAGGTCGATGCCTTCCTTGGCCATTTCCCACAGCGGCGACATGTCGCGCAGCTTGCCGACCCGGCTCTTGAGCAATTCGATGGCGTAGTCCACTTCCTTTTCGGTCGTGAAGCGGCCCAGGGTGAAACGGATCGAGCTGTGTGCCAGTTCGTCGTTGCGGCCCAGGGCGCGCAACACATACGACGGTTCCAGGCTGGCCGAGGTGCAGGCCGAACCGCTGGACACGGCCAGTTCCTTGATCGCCATGATCAGGGACTCGCCTTCGACATAGTTGAAGCTGACGTTCAGGTTGTGCGGCACGCGCTGATCCATGTCGCCGTTCAGGTAGACCTCTTCGATCTGCGACAGGCCGGCCCACAGGCGATCACGCAGCATGCGGATGCGCTCGTTCTCGGTACCCATTTCTTCGCGCGCCAGGCGGAAGGCTTCGCCCATGCCGACGATCTGGTGCGTAGCCAGCGTGCCCGAACGGAAACCCCGCTCGTGGCCACCGCCGTGCATCTGCGCTTCGATGCGCACACGCGGCTTGCGGCGCACGTACAGGGCGCCGATGCCCTTGGGGCCGTAGGTCTTGTGGGCCGAGAACGACATCAGGTCGACCTTCAGCTTCTGCAGGTCGATCTCGACCTTGCCGGTCGCCTGCGCGGCGTCCACATGAAAGATGATGCCCTTCTCGCGGCAGATCTCGCCCAGGGTTTCGATATCCTGGATGACGCCGATTTCGTTGTTCACCATCATCACCGACACCAGCACGGTGTCGGGACGCAGCGCCGCCTTGAAGACGTCCAGGTCGATCAGGCCATTGTCCTTGACGTCCAGGTAGGTCACTTCAAAGCCCTGGCGCTCGAGTTCGCGACAGGTGTCCAGCACAGCCTTGTGCTCGGTCTTGACGGTGATGATGTGCTTGCCGCGTTCGGAATAGAAGTTGGCGGCACCCTTGATGGCCAGGTTGTCCGATTCCGTGGCGCCGGAGGTCCAGACGATTTCACGCGGGTCGGCATTCACCAGCTTGGCGACTTCTTCGCGGGCGCGTTCGACCGCGTCCTCGGATTCCCAGCCAAAGGCATGGCTGCGCGAAGCGGGGTTGCCAAAGTTCTCGTACAGCCAGGGCACCATCTTGTCGACGACGCGCGGGTCGACGGGGGTCGTGGCCGAATAGTCCAGATAGATCGGGCGGGTGGTCATTTCTACAACTCCTGATGCTGCTTATACGGTGGCGTTGGCCGCGACGGTCGTGGTCGGGGAATTGGCGGCGGCATTGGCGCCCCCCACCCGATTCACACGCACCGCGCAGGCCTGCGCTTGATTGTTGGCTTCCTGCAGTTGGCGCACGCGCTGCTGATCAACTAGATCTTGCAGGGACACCGAATCCAGGTAATCCACCATCTTGCGATTCAACGTCGCCCAGAGCTCGTGCGTCATGCACTTGCCGGGCTTGCCGTCGTTGCCGCTCGTACAGTCCCGCTTGCCGCCGCAGCTGGTCGCGTCCAGCGGCTCGTCGACGGCAAAGATGATGTCGGCCACCGTCACGTTGCGCGCCAGGCGGGCAAGCGAGTAGCCGCCGCCCGGGCCGCGCACGCTGTCCACGAGTTCGTGGCGACGCAGTTTCCCGAACAGCTGTTCCAGGTACGAAAGCGAAATGTTCTGACGCTGGCTGATGGCCGCAAGAGTGACCGGGCCGCTATGCTGCCGCATAGCCAGATCGATCATGGCAGTCACGGCGAAACGCCCTTTGGTAGTTAGCCGCATGGTGGGTTCCCTGTGATTCGGCAATGGCCGTCGGCGAATCCGGCGGTCAATACCCGAGTAATTGGCTCAAGTATAGCAAATTCCCGACTAATTTGGTATGGCTCCCGGCTAGAAAAAACCGCGCAGCTGCGCGGTTTTTTTCACTACCAAATTGCCCGAGGCCGCCCGTGGGCGGCCTGGCGCACCAGGGGATCAGGCCGCCTGGTACTGGGTAGCGCGTTTGCGGACCAGCTCGAGCACGCCCTGACAGGCGTCTTCGAGGTAGTCGAGCACTTTGCCGAAACCGTCGGCGCCGCCGTAGTACGGGTCGGGCACGGTGGCTTCTTCGAACTCGTTGGCAAAGCGCATCAGCAGCATCAGCTTGTGCTGGTAGGCCTTGGGGCACTGCTGCTGCATGGCGGACAGGTTGTCCCAATCCATCGCGAGGATGAGATCGAAGTCGCGGAAATCTTCCGCGGTGACCTGACGCGCCTCGCAGTGCGTGATCTCGTAGCCGCGCTTACGTGCCGCAGCCTGCGCCCGGGCATCAGGCGCCTCGCCGATATGAAACGCGTGCGTGCCCGCGGAGTCGATGCGAACCACATCGCCCAAACCCGCGTCGTTCACCAAATGGCGAAACACGCCCTCTGCGCTCGGCGAGCGACAGATATTGCCCATGCAAACGAAAAGTACCTTGGTCATCATGGGAGTAAGTGTGCGGGAAAACCCGAGATAAGGCAAGCTTTTTTTGTAGCGCCGGCCAAGATGCCGAGCAAATGCGTCCCCTTAAATATCAACTATAAATCATATAGTTACGGACTATATTTAAGGCTTCGCAAGATGCTTTGCGTGAATCGATTGTCCAATTATTGAGCACGCGATTGCAACAGCGCGCTGTCAGCTGCTATTCAGCAGTCTGTCAGCGCCCAGACACATTTAGATACCCGCGCGATATCACACCGCGCCATCCAGCAGCACGCGCTGCTTCAGCGCGTTCAGCGCATCCCGGGCGGCGGCGGCCTGCTCGAACTCAAGGTTGCGGGCGTGGTCCATCATCAGCTTTTCCAGCCGCTTGATTTCCCGCGCCAGCGCCTTTTCGTCCTTCAGGAACTCCGCCGGCACCGCCGCTTCCAGGGCGTCGTGCTGCACCGGCGCCACAATGCCATCGATCAGCTCGCGGACCGCCTTGTGCACGCCGCGCGCGGTAATGCCGTTGTCGGTGTTGAACTGCAACTGCTTGGCGCGGCGGCGGCTGGTCTCTTCCATGGCACGCTGCATCGAATCCGTGATGCGGTCGGCATACAGGATGGCGTGGCCGTTCAGGTTGCGCGCAGCCCGACCGATGGTCTGGATCAGGCTGCGCTCGGACCGCAGGAACCCTTCCTTGTCGGCGTCCAGGATGGCCACCAGCGACACTTCCGGAATATCCAGGCCTTCGCGCAACAGGTTGATCCCCACCAGCACGTCGAACGTGCCCAGGCGCAGGTCGCGGATGATTTCGACGCGCTCGACCGTGTCGATGTCCGAGTGCAGGTAGCGCACCCGTACCCCGTGCTCGGACAGGAAGTCGGTCAGGTCCTCGGCCATGCGCTTGGTCAGCGTGGTGACCAGCACCCGCTCGCCCTGCCCCACGCGCACCTTGATCTGGCCCAGCAGGTCGTCCACCTGCGTGCGGGCAGGCAGCACCTCGACGATCGGGTCGACCAGACCGGTGGGCCGCACCACCTGCTCGATCACATTGTCGGTGTGCTCTTTCTCGTAGGCGGCGGGCGTGGCCGAGACGAACACGCATTGGCGCATCCGCGCCTCGAATTCCTCGAGTTTGAGCGGCCGGTTATCCAGCGCCGACGGCAACCGGAAGCCGTACTGCACCAGCGTTTCCTTGCGCGAACGGTCGCCGCGGTACATGGCGCTGAGCTGGCCGATGGTGACGTGGCTTTCGTCGATGAACATCAGGGCATCGGACGGCAGGTAGTCGATCAGCGTGGGCGGCGGATCGCCCGGCGCCGCGCCTGACAGATGCCGCGAGTAGTTTTCGATGCCTTTGCAGAACCCCAGCTCCTGCAGCATTTCCAGGTCGAAACGGGTGCGCTGCTCCAGACGCTGGGCCTCGACCAGATGGCCGTCATCGACAAAGCGCTTGACCCGGTCGCGCAGTTCTTCCTTGATGGTCTCGATGGCACGCATGACCGTATCGCGCGGGGTCACATAGTGCGAGCCAGGGTAGACGGTAAAGCGCGGCAGCTTCTGGCGGATACGGCCGGTCAACGGATCGAACAGCTCCAGGCTTTCGATTTCGTCATCGAACAAGGTCAGCCGCAGCGCCAGTTCGGCGCTTTCGGCCGGGAAGATGTCGATGGTTTCGCCGCGCACCCGGAACACGCCGCGGGTGAATTCCGCGTCGTTGCGGGTGTACTGCATGGCAACCAGCCGCGCCAGGATCTCGCGCCGCGAGATCTGGTCGCCCGCGCGCAGGATCAGCACCATCGCGTGATAGTCGCCCGGGTTGCCGATACCGTAGATGCACGACACCGTGCCGACGATGATCGTGTCGCGACGTTCGAGAAGGCTCTTGGTCGCCGACAGGCGCATCTGCTCGATGTGCTCGTTGATGGACGAGTCCTTTTCAATGAACAGGTCGCGCGTGGGTACGTAGGCTTCGGGTTGGTAGTAGTCGTAATACGAAACGAAATACTCGATCGCATTCTTGGGGAAGAACTCGCGCATTTCGGCGTACAACTGCGCCGCCAGGGTCTTGTTCGGGGCCAGAACCAGGGCCGGCCGCCCGAGCTGGGCGATGACGTTGGCCATGGTGTAGGTCTTGCCCGACCCGGTCACACCCAGCAGGGTCTGGAACATCAGGCCGTCCTGCACCCCCTGGACCAGGCCCTCGATGGCCGCAGGCTGGTCGCCGGCCGGCGGGTAAGGCTGGTACAGATGAAACGGGCTATCCGGGAAATCCACGAATCCGGCACCCGCCGGGCCTGCACCGGGCGCCGCCGCAACGGGGGCTGCGCCGGCCGGATCGGTGGTCGAACCCGCGGCTGCGGCACCCGCCGTACTTGGGTCTATTGCGCTCTTAGGCATGCTAGACTGTTCCCAGGGTAAACCCCCCATTATCCACAGCACTTCCCACTGCGTCCACTCACCCTCAGCAGAGTCCCATGAGCACCCTTTTCGATTCCGTCGAACTCGCGCCGCGCGACCCCATTCTTGGTCTGAACGAACAATACAACGCGGATACCCGCCCCGGTAAAGTCAACCTGGGCGTTGGCGTGTACTACGACGACCAGGGCCGGATTCCCCTGCTGGGCGCGGTGCGCAAGGCCGAAATCGCCCGCATCGAAGCCGCCGCTGCCCGCGGCTATCTGCCGATCGAGGGCATCGCCGGCTACAACCAGGGCGCGCAAGCCCTGCTGATCGGCAAGGATTCCCCACTGGTGACCGAAGGCCGCGTCCTCACCACCCAGGCCCTGGGCGGCACCGGCGCCCTCAAGATCGGCGCCGACTTCCTGCGCCAGCTGCTGCCGACCGCCAAGGTCCTGATCAGCGACCCCAGCTGGGAAAACCACCGCGCGCTGTTCGAACGCGCCGGCTTCGAAGTCGGCACCTACGCCTACTACGATGCCGCCACCCGTGGCCTGAATTTCGATGGCATGCTGGCCGCCCTGAAGGCCGCGCCGGCCCAGACCGTCGTCGTGCTGCACGCTTGCTGCCACAACCCCACGGGCGTGGACCCCACCTTCGAACAATGGCAGCAGATCGCCGCCGTCGTGAAGGAAAACAACCTGGTCCCGTTCCTGGACATCGCCTACCAGGGTTTCGGCGAAGGCCTCAGGGAAGATGCCGCCGTCGTGCGCCTGTTCGCCGACCTGAACATGACCATGTTCATCAGCTCGTCGTTCTCGAAGTCGTTCTCGCTGTACGGCGAGCGCGTCGGCGCCCTGACCGTCGTGGCCGGCAGCAAAGACCAGGCCACCCGCGTCCTGAGCCAGCTCAAGCGCGTCATCCGCACCAACTACTCCAACCCGCCCACCCACGGCGGCACGATCGTCTCGACGGTGCTGAACACGCCTGAACTGTTCACCATGTGGGAACAGGAACTCGGCGCCATGCGCGACCGTATCCGCCTGATGCGCAAGCAACTGGTCGAGAAAATCAAGGAACACGGCGGCAAGCAGGACTTCAGCTTCGTGCTGCAGCAACGCGGCATGTTCTCGTACTCGGGCCTGACCTCGGCCCAGGTCGACCGCCTGCGCGAAGAGCATGGCGTCTATGCCGTCTCCAGCGGCCGCATCTGCGTTGCCGCCCTGAACAGCGGCAACATCGACCAGGTCGCCAAGGGCATCGCTGCGGTGCTGTAAAGCGCCTCGCACTGCCGGCACCAGCCAGACGGGACCTTCGGGTCCCGTTTTCATTGCCCGCGATTTATGGGTCTCTTGCCCTGGCGCTCGACACCCGCTTGCTTTTTTGCGTTATGTCCCCCAGAATGCTGCTGTATATATGTACAGTCCGACCCCAAACGGATCATCGCCATGGCCAGCAAACTCACTGATCGTCAACAGCAAATCCTGGACCTCATCCGGCAAACCGTCGCGCGCACGGGCTTTCCGCCCACCCGCGCCGAAATTGCCTTGGCCCTGGGATTTCGCTCGCCCAACGCGGCCGAAGACCATCTCAAGGCCCTGGCCCGCAAAGGCGCCATTGAGCTCACGGCCGGCGCCTCGCGCGGCATCCGCCTGAAAGACGCCTCGGCCGCCCCGACGCAAGCCGCCCTGCCCCTGCCAGGCCTGGCGCAGCTGCTGCTGCCGTTGGTAGGCCGGGTGGCCGCCGGCAGCCCCATCCTGGCCGCCGAACACGTCGAACGCGAAATCGGCGTCGACTCCAGCCTGTTCGCCCAGGCACCCGACTACCTGCTCAAGGTGCGCGGCATGAGCATGCGCGATGCCGGCATCCTCGAAGGTGACCTGCTCGCCGTCAAGAAGGCCTCCGAAGCCCGCAACGGCCAGATCGTGGTGGCCCGCCTGGGCGACGACGTCACCGTCAAGCGCCTGCAGCGCCAGCACGGCCGTATCGAACTGCTGCCCGAAAACCCCGACTTCGACACCATCGTGGTCGAAGCCGACCAGGAATTCGCGCTCGAAGGCATCGCGGTCGGCCTGATCCGCACCCACGCACTGCATTGATGCACCACTGAACCGCGCCTGGCTGGCCTCGCAGGCCGTTCCAGGTTCTCTATACGGCTCCCGCCCGGCCAGCGTCGCCGAGACACGCCGCAGTGCGGCCAAGCCTAAAAAAGAAACCCCGCCAAGGCGGGGTTTCTTGTTGAAGGCGCCGCAAGCAGCGCCTCTCGGGCCAGCATCAGTGCTTGAGCACCGGGTCCGTCGAGCCCGGTTCGGCCGGCTTGGCCACCAGCGGTTCCTTCACCGCCTCGTCTTCGGCCAGCGGCTCGGGCAGGCGTTCCAGGGCCAGTTCCAGCACCTTGTCGATCCAGCGCACCGGCACGATCTCGAGATGGTTCTTGACGTTGTCCGGGATCTCCGCCAAATCCTTGACGTTTTCTTCCGGGATCAAGACCGTCTTGATGCCACCGCGGTGAGCGGCCAACAGCTTTTCCTTCAAGCCGCCGATCGGCAGGACTTCGCCACGCAACGTGATTTCGCCCGTCATGGCGACATCGGCGCGCACCGGGATGCGCGACAGCGCCGACACCATGGCCGTGGTGATCGCAATACCCGCAGACGGACCGTCCTTGGGCGTCGCGCCTTCCGGCACGTGCACGTGCATGTCATGCTTCTCGAACACGCTGTCTGCAAAGCCCAGGCGACGGGCGCGTGAGCGCACCACCGTACGAGCCGCTTCGACCGATTCCTTCATCACGTCGCCCAGCGAACCGGTGCGTTGGATCACGCCCTTGCCGGGCATGTCCGCCACTTCGATCGTGAGCAGGTCGCCACCGACTTCCGTCCAGGCCAGGCCGGTCACTTGACCGATCTGGTTTTCCTTTTCGGCCATGCCGAAGGTGTAGCGGCGCACGCCGAGGTAGTCGCTCAGGTTGTCGCCCGTGACATTGACCGGCTTGACCTCGAGGGTCTTGCCTTCGGCCTTGGCACGATCGGTCTGGGTCAGCAATTGCTTGATGACTTTGCGGCAGATCTTGCCCACTTCGCGCTCGAGCGCACGCACACCGGCTTCGCGGGTGTAGTAGCGCACGATGTCGCGCAAGGCGCTGTCGTCGACGGTAAGCTCGGTATCCTTCACGCCGTTGTTCTTCATCAGCTTGGGCAGCAGATGGTCGCGGGCGATGTGGATCTTTTCTTCCTCGGTGTAACCCGACAGGCGGATAACTTCCATGCGGTCCAGCAGCGCCGGCGGAATGTTCAGCGTGTTGCTGGTCGCCACGAACATGACGTCGGACAGATCGAAGTCAACCTCGATGTAGTGGTCCTGGAACGTGTGGTTCTGTTCAGGATCCAGCACTTCGAGCAGCGCCGACGAGGGATCGCCACGGAAATCCATGCCCAGCTTGTCGATTTCGTCGAGCAGGAACAAGGGATTGCGCACGCCGACCTTCGACATGTTCTGGACGATCTTGCCCGGCATCGAACCGATGTAGGTCCGACGATGGCCGCGGATCTCGGCTTCGTCGCGCACGCCACCCAGGGCCATGCGCACGAACTTGCGGTTCGTGGCCTTGGCGATGGACTGGCCAAGCGAGGTCTTGCCGACGCCCGGAGGGCCGACCAGGCACAGGATAGGCGCCTTGACCTTGTCCACGCGCTGTTGCACGGCAAGGTATTCAAGGATGCGTTCCTTCACCTTTTCCAGGCCGTAGTGGTCGTTGTCCAGTACGGTCTCGGCGTTGGCGATGGAATTGTTGATCTTGCTCTTCTTTCTCCAGGGGAGGTTGATGAGCGTATCGATGTAGTTGCGCACCACGGTGGCTTCGGCCGACATGGGCGACATGAGCTTGAGCTTCTTGAGCTCGGCATCGGCCTTTTTACGTGCCTCTTTGGGCATGTGGGCAGCGATGATCTTCTTTTCGAGCTCTTCGATGTCCGCGCCTTCTTCGCCCTCGCCCAACTCTTTCTGAATGGCCTTGACCTGCTCATTCAGGTAGTAGTCGCGCTGGCTCTTTTCCATCTGCTTCTTCACGCGGCCGCGAATCCGCTTCTCGACCTGGAGAATGTCGATTTCGGTTTCCAGCTGCGTGAGCAAGCCTTCAAGGCGTTCGGAGGTGCCGACGATCTCGAGCATCTTCTGCTTCTGCTCGAGTTTCAGCGGAAGATGCGCGGCGATCGTATCGGCCAGGCGACCGGCGTCATCGATGCCGGCGAGCGAGGTCAGGATCTCCGGAGGGATCTTCTTGTTCAGTTTGACGTATTGCTCGAACTGGGCAACGATCGCGCGGCGCAGGGCTTCGGTTTCGGAGCCCTGGACGGCATCCGGCTCGATCGGCGTGACCTGGCACGTAAAGTGCGAATCGGCGTCTTCGATGCTGTTGATGCGGGCACGCTGGGTACCCTCGACCAGCACCTTGACGGTGCCGTCGGGCAGCTTGAGCATCTGCAGGATGCCGGCGACGCAGCCGATCTCGTAGACGTCTTCGGGGGTGGGATCATCCTTGCCGGCGGACTTTTGGGCCACCAGCATGATGCTCTTGCCCGCTTCCATCGCAACCTCGAGCGCGCGGATCGAGCGCGGACGGCCGACGAACAGCGGGATGACCATGTGCGGAAACACCACGACATCGCGCAGCGGCAGCAGGGGAAGGTCGATCGGGTCGGAAGGCAGGGTCTGGCTGGCAGACATAGGAGGTTCCTCGGTATGACTCGGCGTATCGGGGACAGGATGCCCGGGTATACCCGGGCATCTTCGTCAGTTACGTCTGTTATGGGAACAATAGCCGAAAATTCAAGATCCCGGCTGCCGGATAAACAAAACGGCAAAAAAAACAGCGGCCGGTTTCCCTTGTTTTCTTGGACACGCCCCGGGACCATCCGTTCAAGGTCAGGCCCCGAGGTAAAAAAACCCGTTACGAGAACGGGTTTTTCTGAAATAACCGTCAGGCCGCGGCGTCGCGGACTTCTCCGCGCTCGGGCTTTTCGGCGGCGCTTTCTTCGTCCGCGTAGATCAGCAAGGGCTTGCCCTCGCCTTCGATCGCGCCTTCGTCCAGCACCACGCGCTTGACGTTGCCTTGCGACGGCAGGTCATACATGGTGTCGAGCAGCGCCTGCTCGATGATGGAGCGCAGGCCGCGGGCGCCGGTCTTGCGCTTGAGCGCCTTGCGGGCGATCGCCTTCAAGGCTGCCGGGCGCACGTCCAGCTCGGCGCCTTCCATGGCGAACAGCTTCTGGAACTGCTTGAGCAAGGCGTTCTTGGGCTCGGTCAGGATCTGGACCAGGGCCGCTTCGTCGAGTTCGTCCAGCGTGGCGACCACCGGCAGGCGGCCGACCAGCTCGGGAATGAGGCCGAACTTGATCAGGTCTTCGGGTTCGACTTCCGAGAACAGCTCGCCCACGCCGCGTTCGGACTTGGCGCGCACGGAGGCCGAGAAGCCGATGCCCGACTTTTCGGTGCGGTCGCGGATGACTTTTTCGAGTCCGTCGAAGGCGCCGCCGACGATAAACAGGATGTTGGTCGTATCAACCTGGACGAAGTCCTGGTTGGGGTGCTTGCGCCCGCCCTGCGGCGGCACGGAGGCCACCGTGCCTTCGATGAGCTTGAGCAAGGCCTGTTGCACGCCCTCGCCCGACACGTCGCGGGTGATGGACGGTTTGTCGGACTTGCGGGAAATCTTGTCGATTTCGTCGATGTAGATAATGGCGCGCTGCGCCTTCTCGACTTCGTAGTTGCAGTTCTGCAGCAACTTCTGAATGATGTTTTCGACGTCTTCGCCCACGTAACCGGCTTCGGTCAGCGTGGTGGCGTCGGCCATGACGAACGGCACGTTCAGCATGCGCGCCAGCGTCTGCGCCAGCAACGTCTTGCCCGACCCGGTGGGGCCGATCAGCATGATGTTGCTCTTGGACAACTCGACTTCGTCGCCCTTGATTTCGCCGTGGCGAATGCGCTTGTAATGGTTGTAGACGGCCACCGCCAGCATGCGCTTGGGCGAGGTTTGCCCAATGACGTACTGGTCGAGGAACGTTTTGATCTCAGCCGGAGTGGGCAGTTCGGAACGAATCGCCGCGCGCGCGGTAGCCTGCGCTTCCTCGCGGATGATGTCGTTGCACAGGTCTATGCATTCATCGCAGATGAATACCGACGGACCCGCGATCAGCTTGCGGACTTCGTGCTGGCTTTTATTGCAAAACGAGCAATGCAGCACTTTTGCGTCTGCCGATCCCTTTTTTTCAGGCATATGTAGTCGTATCTCAGGTAAAGAAGCGCCGGACCGGGTAAACGGCCCGGCGCCTGCGCTTACTCAAACGTGGCAGCAGCGGGTCGGACTCAACCGGGAAGTCAGCCTTCCGAACGGGAGGTCATCACCTTGTCCACCAGTCCATACGATACCGCATCTTCGGCGGACATGAAGTTGTCACGTTCCGTGTCCAGGCCGATGCGCTCGATCGACTGGCCGGTGTTGTCGGCCAGGATGCGATTGAGACGCTCGCGCAGGTCCAGGATCTCGCGAGCCTGGATCTGGATGTCGGAGGCCTGCCCCTGGGCGCCGCCCGAGGGCTGGTGGATCATGATGCGCGAGTTGGGCAAGGTGAAACGCTTGCCCTTCTTGCCAGCCGCCAGCAGGAAGGCGCCCATGCTGGCCGCCAGGCCGGTGCACAGGGTCGACACGTCCGGCTTGATGAACTGCATGGTGTCGTAGATGGCCATGCCCGCGTACACCGACCCGCCAGGCGAGTTGATGTACAGGGAAATGTCCTTGTCAGGATTCTCCGATTCCAGGAACAGCAACTGTGCAACGACCAGGTTGGCCGTTGCGTCGTTGACCGGACCCACCAGGAAAATGAGCCGCTCGCGGAGCAGACGCGAATAGATGTCGTAGGCGCGCTCGCCGCGCCCCGACTGCTCGATCACCATGGGAATGTAGCCCAGGCCGGTGGGGGTCACCGAAGACCCGCCATTCATTGCCGCATAGAAATCGGTGAATCTCTGCATAGTGTTACGCCATCCCCATCAACTGATCGAAAGGCACCTTTTCTTCGGTGACCTTGGCCTTGTCCAGAACGTGTGCCACGACGTTGTCTTCGAGCACGATAGCTTCGATTTCAGCACGACGTTGACGGTCAGCCAGGTAATAGCTGACAACCTGGGCGGGTTGTTCGTAGTTTTCCGCGAATTCTTCGATGCGGGCACGAACCTGTTCCGGCTTGGCTTGCAGCTGGGCTTGCTTGACCAGTTCGGACACCAGCAGACCCAGGCGCACGCGGCGCTCGGATTCGGTCGAGAAGGCTTCGGCGGGGATCGGCACGGACTCGGCGTTCGGCACGCCGCGTTGCTTCAGTTCTTCGCGGGCAGCGGCGATGCGGCTTTGCACGTCGTTGTCGACCAGGGCCTTCGGCACGTCGAACTTGCCGGCTTCGACCAGGGCGTCCATCACGCTGGACTTGGTACGGCCTTGCGAGCGCACCTTGACTTCGCGTTCGATGTTGCTGCGGATGTCGGCCTTGAGCTTTTCGACGTCGCCTTCGGCCTGGCCGAGCGACTTGGCGAATTCAGCGTTCAGTTCGGGCAGGACGCCTTCAGCCACTTCCTTGACGGTGATGGTGAATTCGGCGGTCTTGCCGGCGACTTCCTTGCCTTGGTAGTCGTCAGGGAACTTCAGCGGGAAAACCTTGCTTTCGCCAGCCTTCAGGCCGCGGGCGGCTTCTTCGAATTCCGGCAGCATGCGGCCTTGGCCGAGCACGAACGGGAAGTCTTCGGCCTTGCCGCCTTCGAACGGCACGCCGTCGATGGTGCCGGCGAAGTCGAGGGTGACGCGGTCGCCGTCTTGCGAGGCGCGGCCTTCACGGGCTTCGAACGTGGCGCGCTGCTTGCGCAGGACGTCCAGGGTCTGTTGCACTTCGGCGTCGGTGACGGCGGTTTCGAAGCGGGTCACGGACAGTGCCGACAGGTCGGGCACGGCGACTTCGGGGTAGACCTCGAACGTGGCGGTGAACGCCAGCGTGTCGTCGGTGACGCCTTCGGTCTTGGGTTCCAGGTTCGGGGCACCGGCGACGCGCAGCTTGGCGCCGTCGACGGCTTGTTCGAACGCACGGCCAACTTGGCTATTGATCACGTCGTAGCGGATGCCGGGGCCATGGCTGCGCTCGAGCATGGCGAGCGGCGCCTTGCCGGGACGGAAGCCGGGCACCTTGGCGGTACGGGCCACGCGCTTCAATTGCGCCTGGACTTCCTTTTCGACGTCGGCCACCGAGACGGCCAGATCAACACGGCGCTCCAGGCCGGAGAGGGTTTCAACCACAGGCTGCATTAAAAGACCTATTTTCCGAGAGAATAAGAGATGACGGGCGGATAAACGCGCCATTTTACCGGAAACTTCCGGAACCCTGACGCAAAGGGGTGCGAGCCCCCGGATAAGCCCGGATGCTCGCACCCCGTTTCCACCCCCGAAGGGAGGCAAACGCCCGCTGGGGCGCCTTATTTCGCTTTGGCGATGCGATCCTCGATGTGCTGAGCGCGCTTTGCCGAAGACGGATGGGAGCTCATCATATCGCTCTTGCCGCCATCAAGCTCGGCCAGCTTCTGGAAGGCGGTCACCAGGCCACGCGTATTGAGCTTCTCGGCCTGCAGTTGGTCGAACGAGTAATCGTCGGCCGCGCTTTCCTGCGATTGCGAGAACTGCGCGTTGATGAACTTCTCGGTCAGGTCGCCCAACTGGGACGAATTCAGGGCAGCCACGGTGGCGCCCCCTGCGGCGCCGGCGGCGTCACGCGCAGCCGACACGGTGTAGGCGGTCTGCATGGCCTTCTTGCTGTGGCCCAGGGCCACGTGGCCGATTTCGTGGCCGACCACGCCGAGCACTTCGTCGTCGGTCATCATGTCCATCAGGCCGCTGTAGACGCGGATGCAGCCGTTGGCCATGGCCCAGGCGTTCACGTCCTTGGTGATGTAGACCTTGTAGTTCGCTTTCTGGCCATTCACCGTGGCGCCCAGGGACTTGGCGATCTTTTGCAGGCGGGCGTCGTACTTGCTGCCCGGCGCGGCGATCTTTTCCTGGGAATCGCTTTGCGCGCACGCCTTGTCGGACAAGGTCTTGATTTCGGCATCGCTGAGGGTGGCGGCCTGCACCACCTTGCTGCCGGCGCCCACCAGGCCTCCGATGTCGAGGGCATGCGACGCGGAATAAGGGGCAAGCGCAACGGTCAGGGCGGCAACGGTGTAGCGGATCTTCATGGAACAAACTCCTCTTGACTGACTCTGTACGAGTGAGGCGGCAATTCTATATACGGCAAAACCGTGCAAACCGTTTCGCCACAGAGTTTCGCAAATGCGAACTTCGCTTACATAAAAGGCATGCAAATGACTCGTTAGCGTGGTAAATACCGGCGCCGCGATACCAATCTGTCATCAAAAACCCATTACCGCGTGGCCCGGCATTGATAGAATTGCCGCCGCACTTTTTCGCACCCAACCTTGGCTCGCACCCACTCATGACCCCGAACACCCCTCCCCGCCTTGGCCTGCTGCCCAGCCTGATATTCAGTTCGCGCTGGCTGCAACTGCCGCTCTACCTGGGCCTGATCGTCGCCCAGGGCGTCTACGTCATGCTGTTCCTGAAGGAACTCTGGCATCTGCTGACGCACGCCAACAGCTTTGGCGAAATGGAAATCATGCTGCTGGTGCTGGGCCTGATCGACGTCGTGATGATCTCGAACCTGCTGGTGATGGTGATCGTCGGCGGCTACGAGACCTTCGTGTCGCGCCTGCGCCTGCAGGGCCACCCGGACCAGCCCGAATGGCTCAGCCACGTCAACGCCAGCGTCCTGAAGGTCAAGCTGGCCATGGCCATCATCGGCATCTCGTCGATCCATCTGCTGCGCACCTTCATCGAGGCCGGCACCCTGGGCACGCCCAATGCGCGCTTTTCCGAGGCGGGCGTGATGTGGCAGACCATCATCCACGCCCTGTTCATCCTGTCCGCCCTGGGCATTGCGCTGGTCGACAAGCTGTCCACGCCGGCACACCCCAAGCACTGACGCCCCGCTCGCCACGGCAAAGAAAAAGCCCCTGCACATTGCGTGCAGGGGCTTTTCATTGGAGCGGACCGTTTTGCCGGACCGCTACCGGACGGAACTCAGGCTGCGACCTTGATGTTCTTGGCGCTGGGGCCCTTCGGGCCGGTACCGACCTCGAACGTGACGCGCTGGTTCTCCTGCAGCGACTTGTAGCCTTCGCTGCGGATTTCAGAGTAGTGAGCGAACAGATCCTTGCTGCCGTCGTCGGGCATGATGAAGCCATAACCCTTTTCGGCGTTGAACCACTTGACGATGCCGGTTGCCATGGAATTTCCTCGAACCTAAAAGATGCGATTGCTCGCGGGACGCCAGATCATCAAGGATGGGAGAGGAAGCAACCGCAGCACCACTGACGGCGACAAGTTAAACGCAGACCGCGTCTCTTGAAAATCTCGCTGAACCCAGTGTATTGGTGAACCCGGAAAAACGTCAAATATGCGGCCATCCGCCAGCCCGCGCCCGGCTTGCCCTGGCGCAAAGCGGGGCAAAATTTTCAACTGGCCATGCGTCGATACAAGCAGATACCGTCACGGCAGCGGGCCTGGACTCAGGCGGGAAAAGGCGGTCTGACCCGAGCGCCGCCCCGCCTCACCCGGCGAAGCCGCCGGCGTCCAGGAATTCCTGTTCAGGCTGGGTCGTGTGGCGGCCCAGGGCGGCGTTGCGATGCGGGAAGCGGCCGAAACGCTTGATGATGTCGCGATGAAGAACCGCCCAGCGCACCGAATCGGCACCCAAGGGTTCCATCAAGGCCACCGCGCGATTCTGCGCCGCCAGGCTCTCGGCATGCTCGAACGGCAGGTAGAAGAACTGGCGCAGCGACGGGTCGACCGCCAGGTCGTGCCCCGCCGCAACGGCGCGCTCGGCAAACACCAGCGCCAAAGGGTCGGTGGCGAACATGTGGGCGGTGCCGCGGTAGGCATTGCGGGGATACTGGTCCAGCAGGATCATCAGTGCCAGCGCGCCTTCGGGATCATCCAGCCAGGCATCGAGTTGCCGGGCCGCCGCAGCCAGGTGGGCCGCCCCGCAATGCTGCCGGAAACGCTCGTCGAAGGCCGCATCCTTGGTGAACCACGCCTCGCGCCCCGCATCGCGCCAAAAGGCCACCACGTCTTGCGGTTGCAGGGAAAGCGGGGCGTGGCTGGGCTGGGTCATGGATTCGTCCTGTAGCGGGTACGCCCGACGCGATGCCGGGCAAGAAACGGAAAGCTGCGGCAAGGATACCGCGGCACGCCTGGCGCCATGCAAAAGGGCCCCCTTGCGGGAGCCCCAGACGCAAAAAAGCCCCCGAAGGGGCTTTTCCGAAAAGCCAGAATCCTTACAGGACCTGGATCTTCGTGGCTTGCGGGCCCTTGGGGCCATTGGCCGTCACAAAGCTGACGCGCTGGTTCTCTTCCAGAGACTTGAAGCCCGAGCCCTGAATTTCGGAGAAGTGAGCGAACAGGTCCTTACCACCCGCTTCCGGGGTGATGAAGCCATAGCCTTTTTCCGAATTGAACCACTTAACGACGCCGGTTTCCATACTGTATTTCCTAGAGATAATGGGCAAATGCCCGGAGGTCACGAATCAATCAAGGAGGGGACAGTAGAACAATAACGCTGAGCCGGAAAAGGCACGGCACTGAACGAAAATCGCAACGCTTGTGATCGTGTGCCGACACTATCGTTATGTTCCCCTCACAAGTCAACATAATCCTAAAAAATACGTGCCAATAATGCAACAAAGAGAAACTGCGCACAAAATTAACACGTTTCCATAGGCAAAAAGGTGCCCTGCATAGGTGTAAACACCCACACATCATAAAAAAACAATCGAGGCTTATATAAATGCCGTCAAACGCGCATCGGACTCATACGCCGTTTGGGTGGGGCACTTTTTCGTTTGCCGTGAGGCTTACTCGTCGATAGGTAAGCCCAACAGATCGAGCGCCGCGCCGAAAGCCTCGGGGCCCGAGCATAGGAAAACCGCCACGTCGCCGGGATTCATATTTTCCAGGACCTGGTCGATTTGGTCTTGCGCATTATCAACATTGTCGACATTGGCAGCGTGAATGTCCGCTCCGCCTTCGACTTTTTCGGGGGGCACGATGTCGGCGATGGCATTGAGATCGTTTACGCCGGATACGACATAAGTGCTAATGCTTTCGCCATCAAGCGTTGTGTGGAGCTCAACGCCGCCCGTCACGTCGGCAACGTGCCGACTGAGTATTTCCATGATCAATCTTCCTAGACTTGCGGGCCGAGCCCGCCTGGGCACGCACCGTACAGGTGCACACACGCCCAGGCGCGACTATAACAGCCTTATGCTAAGGCTTCCTGACAATCGGACCGAGCGAACGCCGGGCGGCGCCGGACGTGGCCGCCACGCTGCGGCTGCGCACCCCCGCGGCGGCCAGCGCGGCGAGCAGCGGCTTCTGGGCGGCCAGGAACGTGGCCTTCTCGTCGCCGGCCAGCTTGCACAGGAACATCTGGGCCTGCAGCTGGGTGCGGCGAGCCTTGCGATTGTCGGACTCTTGCGCCAGCCAGTCCGCGATCCAGTCGGCCGCAGCCTGGGCGTCGCCTTGCAGCTTGACGTGGCCGAGCAGGTCGAACACGGTCACGCCGTCGATGGCGCCTGCTTCGGTGCGGGTCAGAAAGAGCTTGGCGGCCTGGCCGGTGTAGCCGGGGATCAGCGCGAGGCAATCGCGCTCTGCGGGTTTCTTCATGGGTACTGCCCGTAAGGGTTGTCGGTAACCCGCCACTTTAACCCGCGCTCGCAGCTGTCGCGTGCACGCCACGGAACTCTGCTATTGTCGGCCTGTCTTTTTTCCCAACTTGGCGGACAACATCATGCAACGCGATTTCGATCTGGTCGTCACCATCCTGGGTGCCTTGCGCGACGCGGCAGGCCCCAACCTGAGCACGCACGACATCAAGAACGCCGCTCTGGCGCCCCACGCGCAGGAACAGGGCCTGCAACTGATTGCGCATCACCTGGACCTGCTGGCCGATGCCGGGCTGGTCAAACAGGTCAGCGAGACGGCGGCCACTGCCGGCGATACGCGCTGGCGCATCACCTGGAAGGGCTATGACGCCCTGGAACAGGACGAGGAAGACGAAGAAGACGAAGACTTCGACGACGCCGAAGAATAAGCCGGCACGAGTCGCGGACCCAGGGCAACGGGCCGTCGGTACGCGACCCTGCTGGCCGACACGGGGCGCCCCTTGCGGGCGCCCTGCTCTTTTGGCGGATCAGGCGCGGCGCAGAATGCGGCGGGTGAGCAGCGCCGCCGCGCTGCCGATGACCAGGCTGAACATGAAGGCGGCGATCGACAGCATCGCGGCCTGGTCGCCAAATCCGGTCGAGCGCGACAGCGTGAATACGGCGGCGAAGATTGCCGCGGCGAGGATCGCGACGCCAGCCAGCGCCCGGCCGACCGAGTGCAGGCGGCCGCAGAGCGAACCGCCTACCAAGGCCACGGCGACCATGGCGGCCATGGACCAGAACAGATATTCGTAGTGCATGCGGATGGGCTCCCCCAGGGGTATCGAGGCGCCCGCATTATAGGCGGCTGCGTGCCCCATCCGTCCCCGTCCTTCAAGCAGGTGGCGCCACCGCGATGGCGCTGATTTCCACCAGGGCACCGTAGTGCAATTCACGGGTGGGCACGATGGCGCGGGCGGGCCGGTGATCGCCGAAGCTGCGCTCGTAGACGCTGTTCACCTCATTCCACAAGCCGACATCGGGGATGTAGACGGTGACGTTGACCACGTGGGCCATCGACGAACCCGCCGCCTGCAGGATGGCCGCCATGCTGCGCAGGGCGGCCTCGGTCTGGGCCGCCACCCCTTGCGCCAGTTGCGGGCGTTCGCCCGGCTGGGCGGGGGCCTGAAACCCCAGTTGCCCGGAGACAAAGACGAAGCCGTTGGCCCGTACGGCCTGCGAATAGTGGCCAGCTGGCGGGGTGGCGTTGGGGGTGTATATCGTGTCCATGGAGATTCCTTGATGGGCTTACCAGCCGCGAAAGCGTTCCCAGTGCGCCACGACGTCGCGGCCGCCGGTGCGCACGACTTCGTAGGCGTCGTGCTGGGCGCAGGTTGCGCAGGCGTGGTTCGGCACGATGCGCAGTTTGCTGCCCAGCGGCAGGTCCGGCAAGGCGGCGCCGCTGCCCGCGCGCAGCTTGATGATGCCCTGCTCCTGGTTGGTTTCGGCCAGCAGCAGGTCGGGATAGACCTTGCCGTCCGCATCGCACACCAGGCCGTACAGCTGATCCACCGGTTGCTTGGCGGTGCCGCGGTCCCGCGACATGGCCATCCAGCCGGCGTCCACCAGGATCCAGCCCTTGTCGGGCTGATGGCCGATGACCGTCGTGAGGACGGTCGCGGCGATGTCGTCCACCGAGCACACGCCCAGCCCGGCCATGACCAGGTCGAAAAATACGTACACGCCCGCGCGCACCTCGGTCACGCCGTCCAGGTTGCGGGCGAAATGCGCGGTGGGCGTCGAGCCGACGCTGACGACCGGGCACGGCAGTCCGGCGGCGCGGATCGCTTGGGCGCAGGTGACGGCGGCCAGGCGTTCCTGCTCCGCCATGGCGGCGATCGCGTCGACACTGCGGCAGCCGTAGGACTCGCCGGCGTGGGTCATGACGCCGCGCAGGCAGCCTGCGCCGTCCAACACCCGTGCGATGGCCAGCAACTGCTCGACGTGGCCAGGCTGCACGCCCGCGCGATGCCCGTCGCAATCGATTTCGATCAGGGCGGGGATCGCGGTTCCCTCCTGCGTGGCGCGCTCGGCAACGGCTTGCGCAGCCTGGATGCTGTCGACCACCACCGTCAGGTTGACGCCGCGCCCGCGCAGGGCCAGGACCCGGTCCAGCTTCGCGGGCGCCACGCCCACGGCATAGAGCAGGTCGGTCACGCCGGCGGCGGCGAACTGCTCGGCTTCCTGCAGCGTCGACACGGCGGCCGGGCCTTGCGGGCTGGCCATGACGCGGCGGGCCACCTCGATCGACTTGGGCGTCTTCAGGTGCGGACGCAACTGCACGCCGTGGCCGGCCATGAGGCCATTCAAGCGCTCGATGTTGCGGGTCATGCGGGTTTCGTCCAGCAGCAGGCAGGGCGTGTCCAGGGTATCGAGAGTGGCGCTAGCAGCAGTCATGGCAGTGTCGGAAGCAAACGGGCGGGGACAGGCGGGGATCGACGCGGGCGCCGCCCGGGCGCAACCGCATGCCGGAAGTATGGCGCGACCAGGGGCTTGCGTGTTTAATAAGGACTTAATCAATCATTAAGGCAATTCTGAATGATTACCACCGACGACCTGCGTTTTTTCCTGAGCCTGGCGGCGACCAGTTCGCTGGCGCAGGCCGCGCGCGCCCTGGACGTGACGCCGCCTGCCGTGACGCAACGATTGCACGCACTGGAAAAGCGGCTGGGCGTAAGGCTGGTGAACCGATCCGGCCGCGGCACGGCGCTGACCGACGAAGGCCGCCTGCTGGCCCTGCGCGCCGGGCAGATCTGCGGTGAACTCAATGACCTGGCCGACGAGCTGGTCGGCCGGCGCGGCGTGGTGGCCGGCCATCTGCGGGTGGTGGCACCATTGGGTTTCGGCCAGCGATACGTGGCGGAACGGGTGGCGCAGTTCCGCCAGAACAGCGAAGACGTGACCGCCAGCCTGACCCTGTCCGACGGACCGCCGCGACTGGCCAGCGACAACTGGGACGTCATGATCCACATCGGGGAACTGCGCGATTCGACACTGGTGGCGTATCCGCTTGCCCCCAATCGGCGCATCCTGTGCGCGTCGCCCGCTTACCTGGCGCGGCGTGGCGCCCCGGCCAAGCCCGAAGACCTGCGCGACCACGACTGCATCGCCCTGCGGGAAAACGAAGAAGATGTGACGCTGTGGCGCTTCAAGCGCGGCCGCGGCCCCGCGGTGGGCGTGCGCATTGCGCCGGTGTTGTCGACCAACGCCGGCGCGGCGGCGGTGGCCTGGGCGCTGGCCGGTCACGGCATCCTGGCCCGGTCGGAATGGGATGTGGCCGAGCACGTGAAAAACCGCGACCTGGTGCCATTGCTGGCGGGCTGGAGCCTGCCCGAGGCCAACGTGGTAGCGCTGGTGAAGTCGCGCCAGGACCTGTCGGCGCGCACGGCGGGCTTTCTGGCCCACCTGCGCGAGGCGTTTGCGACGACGCCGTGGCGCGACAAAGACTGAGACCTGCCGGAACCGCCCGTGCGTTCGGGCTGGGTCAGTCCAGCATGGCTTCGGCTTCGATCTCGACCAGCCACTCCGGCAGCGACAGACCGCTGACGATGATCCACGATGACGGCGGCGGGTCCTTTGGAAAGCGGTCGCGCAGGGCCTGGGCGATCACTTCCTGGTCTTCGCGGGCCGTTTCGCAGATGTAGATGCGCAGCATGATGACCTGCGCCAGCGTGCCGCCCGCCGCGGCGAGGACGCGCTCGATGTTGTCCAGCGCGGCTTCGGTCTGTTCCTGCAGGCCGGGCCCGACGGTGCGTTCGTCGGCATCGACACCGACCTGGCCGGACAGCAGCATGCGACGCTGGCCGGTCACGATGACGGCCTGGCTGAAGCCGTATTGCACCGAATTGAAAACCGTGTCGGGATTGATGACGGTTCGGGACATGTGTGTTCTCCTTGTAGGCGCCGCGCCCCGCGGCCCGGCGCTACCGGCATTCTAGAACCGCTGGCCGATCAGGCGGCCGCCGGGGCGGCCCTGGCGCCACGCGCTGCGTACAGGGCCACCAGCAACACGACGGCGCCCGCCCCGACCGCCGTCCAGAAACCCGCAACCACGCCGTGATGATCGACGATCCAGCCCGCCAGCGCCGCCCCGGCCGCAACCCCCGCGCCCAGGCCGGTGACCAACCAGGTCAGCCCTTCGGTCAAGCGGCGCCCCGGTACGCTGCCTTCGACCATCGCCATGGCGATGATCATGGTCGGCGCGAACGACAGGCCGGCCAGCAGGACGCCCAGCGACAGGGTCAGCAGGTCGCCTACCAGCAGTAGCGGCACCGTGGTGAAGGCCGTCACCGTGGCCGCAATGGCCAGGAGGCGCGCCAGCGGCATCTGGAATTTCAGCACGCCGAACGCCAGCCCGGCCACGCACGAGCCCAAGGCATAGGCTGACAGCACCACGCTGGCGCCCGCCGGCAGACCCTGCTGGCGGGCGAACGCCACGCTCATCACGTCGATGGTGCCGACGATGACGCCCATGGCCGCCATCATGGTGGTCAGTTGCCGCATGATGGGCACGCTGAGCACCGAGGCTTCGCGGCCAGCCTCGCGCGGCTGCACGATGGGTGCCGTGGCGCGCTGCAGCACGAATGCCGTCACGCCCACGCCCAGCAGCAATGCCGCGCCCAGCGGCCCGGCTTCAGGGAACAGCAGCACGCACAACCCCACTGCAACAGGCGGCCCGATGATGAAGCTGAGTTCGTCGAATACCGATTCCAGCGCATAGGCGGTGCGCAGTTGCGGCTGGTCGCGGTAGATCTCGGTCCAGCGGGCCCGCGCCATGGCGGGCATGCTGGGCAGGCTGCCCGACAGCGCCGCGAACACGAACAGCGTCCAGTCCGGGGCACCGATCCGCACGCAGATCGCCAGGCCAAGCAGGCCGGCGACGCTGGCGCCGGCCGCCACGGGCAGCACCCTGCCCTGGCCATGCCGATCGACCAGGCGGGAAATGCGCGGCGCCAACAACGCCGTCGCCAGCGCAAACGTGGCCGCCACGGCGCCAGCCAGGGTATAGGCGCCCCGCACCTGCGACAGCATGGTGATGATGCCGATGCCGATCATCGGCAGGGCCAGGCGCGCCACGGCGCACGCCGCCACAAAACCTGCGGCGCCGGGCGCCTTGAACAATTCGCGATAGGGATTCGACACCCGGAACCTCTGGGGGATGTTGCAGGCCGGCGGCGGGGCCACCGGACAGATTGACATACGAAGCGTATGCAAGATCGTATTCACATACCCGGCGCATGTCAATTAACATACGCGGCGTATGCAACGGGAGCCCACCATGTCGCGATCACGCGCCGAGATGATTGAAGAAACCCGCGGAAAGCTGCTCGCGACGGCCCGGGAATCGTTCCGTCGCGCCGGCTATGCGGACACGTCGATGGACGATCTGACCGCCGCCGCCGGGCTGACCCGAGGAGCGTTGTATCACCATTTTGGTGACAAGTCGGGATTGCTGGCGGCGGTCGTCGAGCAGATCGATGGCGAAATGGATGCGCGCTTGCAGGATATCTCCCGGCGGGCTCCGGACGCCTGGACGGGGCTGCGCGAGCGCTGTCGCGCGTATCTGGAAATGGCGACCGAACCGGAGATCCGCCGGATCGTGCTGCAGGATGCGCGCGCGGTGCTGGGCCATGGCGGCAACACGGCGCAGGACCAATGCAGCGTGTCGCTGGGCGCATTGCTGCAGACCTTGATGGAAGAAGGCCGTATCGGCCCCGCCGATCCCCGCGTACTGGCAAGAATGCTTGACGGCGCCCTGGCCGAAAGCGCGTTCTGGATCGCCGCCGGCGACGACGGCCCGGCGCGCCTGGCGCTGGCGTTGCAGGCGCAGGAATTGCTGCTGCAAGGCTTGCGGCGAGAGCCGTGACGACAATGCCACCTGCGCGCATAATGCCGCAAGTCCAACACTCCCCTGAACGATCACCTGCCGCGCTCCGATGCCGATCCAACCGCTGCCCCTTGCCATCAAGCGCTTGCGCCCCGGCGCCCTGGCCGCCCTGCTCTGCGCCGCTGCGCTGCTGCCCGCGGCAGCTTGCGCCCAACCGCCCGTGCCGCAGGCCGCGCAGGCCCTGGTCGGCAAATGGCGGCACCAGACCATGCTGCGCACGGTGGACGGCCAGGCGCTGCCGCCGCAGCCGGCCGGCGGGGCCGGCGTAGCCGAGTTCCGCGCGGATGGCACCTGGTCGATGCAAGGCCCCGGCATGGTGTCCAGCGGCACTTACCGCTGGCTGGACGGCAAGCGCATCGAGCAGACGCTGGAACAATCCACGAACAAGTACGAGCTGGGCGTCGCGTCGATCCGCTACGTCAAGATACAGGGCGATCACCTGACCCTCACCCGTATCCAGGACCGCAAGGAAATGGACAAGCTCATGCCTGCGCCGGCCCCGAACACCCGGCGCCCGGACGAAATGATCGTCACCAACGTGTTCACCCGGTTGACCGAGGAATAGCGTCGACGCTGCCGCCCAGCCGCCGCCTCGGCCGAACGCGGTATGGAAGGAGGCAACCTTCTTTGCTAGGCTGGGTCACACACCTGGAGGCCACCGTCCATGAAGCAGAAGATCCGCGTGCTTTGCGTCCAGCCGTCGTGCGTCTCGGCACGCTTCGCTTTCCTGGCCATCGCGCTGCGCTGGTCGCTCGGCGCCACACCCCGGCCTGAGCGATTGCGGATCGGCCCCCACGACCTGGCGCCAGTCGGTTCCGAAGCGGCCTTCTGGATGTTCGCGCTGCGCCACGCGTTCTCGTCGCAGTCGGTCCTGGTCACCCGAGGCGATCACTGGGATGTCGCGGCATCCGTCGATGGCGACGAAATCCGGGCCTTCGGCCGGAAATTCGCCTTGCGTCAATGCCTGTAGCGGCACGGCTTGCCGCCTGCGACCCGCAGGCTTTCAACCAGTGACCGGCGGTTTGCGGTGATAGGCGGCCAACTGTTCGGCTGTCCAGCGCTGCCGGGCCTCTTCCTGGCAGCAACTGCGGAACACTCGGGCGCCCACATCCAGAAACCCCCTCACATCTTCGTCCGTCAATTTGCCCTGCACTTTCATCAGGCAATCCGCGTACGCGGACAATATGCCGTCCCAGCCCTCGGGTTTGCCAGGGGCGACGGGCTTGCTGATCATGCGAGCCATCATTTCGTTATGGTCCATGCTGAGTCCCCACTGATGCCGGGCCGCGGCCCCGAGGACCGCAGCGATCAGACACCCGGATCAGCAGCAAGCGCCATGCCTGCCGGGCGCCCGGGCGGGGCCGGCGCAACGCCCGCCGGACAAGGCATCGGCGCATCGGCCCGCCTGGCCATAATGAAAAAACTACCCTTGCCGCCATCGGGCCTGCACGGCGGCGGCGGCACGGCCTGGCGCTAAGGGGCGGGCTTGACCGGGTCCGCCCCGCGCCCCCGCAGCAAGGCATCGGGACGCGTTTGCAGGTAGTCCGACAGCTGCCGCAGCGAGCGGGCCGCCCGGCCCAGCTCACGCACGGCCACATCGGTGCCCACCGACAACGACCCATCCGGCTGCAACATGTTGCCCACCGCGGCCAGAGAGCGGCCGGCTTCGCGCAACAAAGCCTGCGCCGCCGGCGCCACCTGGGAGTCGAGCTTGCGCGCCAGGCTCGCGGTGGCCCGCAGCACGCTGCTCAACTCCATGCCTATATGGTCGAAAGGCACTTTGTCCAGGCGGGTCATGATGCGATTGATCTGTTGCTGCAATTGATCCAGGTTGTTGGGCACGGTAGGCAGGAAGGGAACGTCTTCCATCGTGAACGTTACCGGCCGGGCATCCGGGAATACGGCCAGCGACACGTAGAGTTGCCCGGTCAACAGATTGCCGATGCGCAGTTGCGCGCGCAGGCCGCGCTCGATCAGCGCCGTCAGAAGGCGCCCGGTGGGACGGGACAGGTCGGGGCCGGTGTAGTCCCTGACTTCGCCCAGCACCTGGGCACCCAACCGCTGGGGATAGACGGTGGCCGACACCACCGCGTAGAACAGGTTGGTGGACTTGTCGAATTCCAGGCCGATCGCGTCCACCTGGCCAAGCGTCGCGCCGAAGGCGTCGACCGGCGCGCCGACCACCAGCCCACGCACCGACTGGTCAAAGCGCATGCGTATCCGCAAGGGCTCGCCGTCGGGTTGGGCGCGGGCGGCCTCTTCGTTCGGGAACAAAGCGAACGCGGCATCCGCCTGCGCCGGCGGCCGCTCACGCGCGTCGAAGGTCTCGAAAGCCACCCCGCCGATCGCGACCGACAGCAACGATTGCGAACGGACCTTCAGGCCGCGGGCGTCCACGGTGAAATCGATGCCGCCGGCATTCCAGAAACGCGTGCCGGCGTTGATGTAGGCGTCGTAGGGCGTATCGACAAAGACCTCGACGGCGACACCCGAGCCCCCGGGCTCCAGGCGGTAGCCGATGACTTCCCCCACCGCGACCCGGCGGTAATAGACGGGGGACCCGACTTCAAGAGACCCCAGATCGCGGGCATGCAAGGCGTAGCGCTTGCCGCCCCGATCCTGCGACACCTGCGGGGGGACCTCCAGGCCGGTGAACGCGGATTTGGATGCCGCCCGGGCACCCTCCTTGCGTGGCTTGGCGGGATCCACGCCGATGTAAGCGCCGGAAAGGAGCGTGCCAAGGCCGGACACGCCGCTCAAGGTCAGGCGGGGCCGCACAACCCAGAAGGCCGTACCCTCGCGCAGCAGATCCGCGGCGTCCTGGTTCAGGCGGATCGTGGCGACGACGCCGGTCCGGTCATCGTTGAGCGCGACACGCTCGACCACGCCCACCACCACTTCCTTGAAGCGCACCTGCGTCTTGCCGGCCTCCAGGCTTTCGGCGGTGCGAAAGGCGATGGTGGCAGTGGGACCGGCGGCCAGCCAGGCATGCAGAACCAGCAGCAGGCCACCCACGGCGGCCACGACGGGCACGAGCCAGATCCAGGAAATGCGCCGTCTGCGGGCACGCGGGGCCGCGGTGGCGCTGGCAGGTTCCGGCTCGGACATGCAGACCCCCTTCTGGCGGTGACTCCAGCAGGGTCGCGCCGCGGCCGATGCCGCGCAAGCAGGGTATTCCCGATGCAGACAGCCGGGGCCTAGAACTCCGGCAGATCGAACACCGTGTGCAGGGTGGAGCTGGGCACCGGCACCGAGGCCAGGTGCTCACGCCCGTCGTCGTCGACCAGCACCCGCACCGGGCGCGAGGCAACCGACAGACCGTCGACGCTGATCACCGTTTCGACGTCGGCGCCGGCCTTGATGGCCTCGATGACCTCGGACGCCGCCGCCGTCACGGGGTCGCTGACCCAACCGGGCACGCCGCGTTCGGCCAGCCCCCAGCGCACATAGGCGACATGGCCACTGACGGGTTCTTTACGAACGGCGACGATCGCGTAAAAAGACATCCAGGCCTCCCTAAAGTATTTGGCCCGGATCGTATAACAACTTGGCTGACCTGCGATGACAACCCGGGTCAGGGCTCGATGTCGATGGGCGCAAAGGATTTCACCAGGTCATCCAGCTGCTTGAGCTGGGTCAGGAACGGCTCGAGCTTGTCGAGCGGCAAGGCGCTGGGGCCGTCGCACTTGGCGTTCTTGGGGTCAGGGTGGGCTTCCAGGAACAGGCCGGCCAGCCCCACGCCCATACCCGCCCGCGCCAGGTCGGCCACCTGCTCGCGACGCCCGCCGGACGCGGCGTCCAGGGCCGAGCGCTGTTGCAGCGCGTGGGTGACGTCGAAAATCACCGGGCGGTTGCCCGACACCTTCTTCATCACGCCAAAGCCCAGCATGTCGACCACCAGATTGTCGTAGCCGAAGCTGGTGCCCCGGTCGCACAGGATCAGTTGTTCATTGCCGGCCTCGGTGAATTTTTCGACGATGTTCAGCACCTGCGTGGGGCTGAGGAACTGGGGCTTCTTGATGTTGATGACACGGCCGGTCTTGGCCAGCGCCACCACCAGGTCGGTCTGCCGGGCCAGGAAGGCTGGCAGTTGCAGAATATCGGCCACTTCGGCGACCGGCGCGGCCTGCCACGGCTCGTGCACGTCGGTAATGACCGGCACGCCGAATTCCTTCTTGACCGCCTCGAAGATCTTCATGCCCTCTTCCAGCCCCGGGCCGCGGTAGGAATGGATCGAGGAACGGTTGGCCTTGTCGAACGAGGCCTTGAACACGTACGGGATGCCCAGCTTGGTGGTCACGCGCTGGTACTCCTCGCAGGAACGCAGGGCGAGATCCAGGGATTCCAGCACGTTGATCCCGCCGAACAGCACGAAGGGCTGGTCGTTGGCGCAGGCGATCGAGGGCGAGATGACGACTTCCGGGGCGGTCATGATGAGGCGATCCTGTAAAGGTGAAGCAGGTAATAGTGCGTAATGTACAACCTGCCCACCCCCGATCCGGCGGCCAGAGGGTCGGGATGGCGCAAGCCGTCACAAGATACACTCGTTGGCTATGCGCCTGTCTGGCCAGGCAAGGCCCGCCAGAATAGGAATATCAGACTTACGACGACCTGATTCATGGACACCGACACGCTCCAGGGCCGGCTGGAATTTCTCCGCCAGGCCGAAAAACTGAAAGACGTACTGCGCAGCGCCCGCAGTTCGGGCGGCCGCCAGGAAAGCACCGCGGAGCACACCTGGCGCCTGTGCCTGATGGCGATGATGCTCGAAGAAGGCCTGACGGGCCTGGACTTCGTCCGCGTCCTCAAGCTGTGCATCATCCACGACCTGGGCGAGGCCATCCACGGCGACGTGCCCGCGATCGAGCAGGCGCCCGGCGCGAACAAGGGCGCCCAGGAACGCCAGGACCTGCTGACCCTGGCCGGCTCGCTGGACGCCCCTGCCCGCACGCAACTGCTGGCCTTGTGGGACGACTATGAAAACGCCTCATCGCCCGAAGCGCGGGCGGTGAAAGCCATGGACAAGCTGGAAACCCTGCTGCAACATAACCAAGGCGCCAACGGCCCCGATTTCGACTACGCCTTCAACCTGGACTACGGCCGCAAGTACACCGACGCCCTGCCGCTGTTGCGCGAGCTGCGCCGGCTGGTGGACGTCGACACCCTCGCTCGCCTGCGCGAGCAAGCCGCTGCCCGATCCGCCCCCCCACCCCGTCCGCTGCCTGGCGGCGACGTAACGTAGTCGAACGCTGCCGCGTCCTGCGACGCCCCCTCAACCACCCGAGAAAAGCATGGGATTCCTAGATTCGCTGTTACGGCGCAAGCCGACACAGGACCAGTTCGCCGCGCTTTTCATCGCCGCCGTGCGTCAGCGTGGTTATGCCGGCGACCTGGCCTACAAGGCCGACGAATTCCGCCTGTTGCAGGGCGAAGGCTCGTACTTCAACCTGCACAACGCTTATCACGCCTACTGCAACGCCCCCGGCGGGCAGCGCCAGGGCGCCCTGCAAGGCTTCGTCTCGACGCTGCTCAGCAGCGGCCAGGCCGTGCCGCAATCGCTGGCCGAGGCCCGCCCGCTGCTTCGGCCCGTGATCCGCAACCTGGGCGCCATCGAAGATGTGCGCATGCATCACGTACGCACCGACGGCAACGACGCCGATTTCCATCCGGCGCTGCGGCCTTTCGGCGACGATTGCGTGGTGCTGCTTGCGCTGGACCACCCCGAATCCATCTCGACCTTGACCAACGGCCCGGAGGCGGCCTGGGGCATTTCGTTCGACCAGGCCCTGGCGATTGCCATCGACAACCTGCGCGATTCGGCCGACGACTTCATGGAAGTGGCGCCCGGCGTCTACAGCGGCGGCTGGGAAGATGGCTACGACACCAGCCGCGCCCTGCTTCCCGACATGCTCGAACGCGTGCCGGTGCGCGGCCGGCCGGTATTCATGATGCCCACCCGCGACCTGCTATTGGTCAGCGGCGACAACGACGCTGCGGGCCTGATGAAAATGGCCGAGCTGTGCCAACAGGTCGTACCGCATGGCCGGCCGGTGTCGCCGCACATGTACCACTATGCCGACGCCGGCGTCGAACGCTACCTGCCGCCGCAAGACACGACGCGCCGCCAGCTGAACCACCTGGCGCGCCTGCTGGCCAAGGGTGATTATGACGCCCAGAAGGAAACCCTGGACCGCATCCACGAAGAACAGGGCATCGACCTCTTCGTCGCCAATTACAACCTGTTCACGCAGCACGACGACGCGACCGCCTCGTTCTCGGTGGCCTCCTGGACTCGCGGCGTGGACACCTCGCTGCCCCAGGTCGACCGCCTGGCGCTGGTGCGCCCGGAAGCCGACGACGAGATCGGCGAAGTCCGCGTGGTCGACTGGGAACAGGCGCTGGCGGTGCTCTCGCCGTTGCTGGAACGGGAAGAGGTGTATCCGGTGCGCTACCGCACGCGGGGGTTCCCGAGCGATGCGCAGGTGATGCAGTTGCAGGCACTGGACTGACACCCACGCAGGCGCCCGTCGCCGCGTCCACGCGGGCGATACCGGCGCAAGCCCGCCCCTAAACCTGCGTGGCCGGTTCGCTCACCAAGCGGTACGCCAGCGCCCCGATGATCGCCCCGACGATCGGCGCCACCCAGAACAGCCACAGTTGCTCGATCGCCCAGCCGCCCACGAACAGCGCGGGACCGGTGGAACGCGCGGGGTTCACCGAGGTATTGGTGACGGGAATGCTGACCAGGTGGATCAGCGTCAGCGCCAGGCCGATCGGGATGGCGGCAAAGCCGGCCGGGGCGCGCTTGGCGGTGGCGCCCAGGATCACGAATAAAAAGCCCGCCGTCATCACCACTTCGGTCACCAGCGCGGCGCCCATCGCGTACTTGCCCGGCGAATACGCGCCATAGCCGTTCGCGGCGAAATGGCTGCCCTTCAAGTCGAACCCCAGCTTGCCGTCGGCGATCACCGCCAGCACCGCCGCCGCCGCGATCGCCCCCAGCACCTGGGCCGCCACGTAGGGCAGGATTTCCCGCGCGGGGAAACGCCCGCCCGCCACCAGCCCGACCGTGACCGCCGGATTGAAATGCCCCCCGGAAATATGGCCGACGGCAAATGCCATGGTCAGCACCGTCAGGCCGAACGCCAGCGCCACGCCCGCAAAGCCGATGCCCAATTGCGGAAAGCCCGCCGCCAGCACCGCGGCCCCGCAGCCGCCCAGCACCAGCCAGAACGTGCCGAAGCATTCCGCGCCGCAGCGCTTTGATAGTGGGTACATGATTCGCCCTCCAAGCTGAAAATTCGATGGTCGGCCAATGCGGCGCCGGCGACTTCAAAGCAATGCAAATTCCTTTCGATTGTTGACATTGCTATGCTTGGCGCGGTTTTCCTACCCCCACCATGACCGATGGACGCCACCCCTCTATTGCTATACGTCGTCACCGTGAGCGCCGTCATGGTCAGCCCCGGCCCATCCATGCTGCTAGCGCTGAACAACGGCGCTTGCCACGGCATGCGCGTCGCCGGCTTTGGCATTGCCGGCGCTGGGCTTGAGCCTGTATCGGCGCAGCGAATTACGTTGAATTACCGACGTCAAAGGCCATTTGACATGCTGTCAACCTGACCTCGCATTGTCAAAAACACGTCGCAAGACAAGAATCCTGGAACGAGCGCGACAGCGGCGTGGCGACCCGCCCCGCGGCCACAACGCGCCGATCCGGAGACTTGCGCATGACCCAGGGAAACACCGTACGATCCCGCCGCCGCTGGCTGGCGGGCAGCGCACTGGCCGTGCTGGGGCTGGCGCTGGCCGGCCCGCTGCACGCCGAGGCCGCGTGGCCATCAAAACCGATTCGCATCATCGTGCCGTACAACGCGGGCGGCGCCACCGACATCGTGGCGCGCATGGTGGCCGAACGCCTGTCGAACCGTCTTGGGCAGCCGGTGCTGGTGGAGAACCGCGGCGGCGCCTCGGGCATCATGGGCACCGATGCAGCGGCCAAGGCCGCGCCTGACGGCTATACGCTGACGGTATCGCTCAGTTCGTCGCTGATGCAGAACCAGTTCCTGTACCAGCGCCTGCCCTACCAGACGCTGCGCGACTTTGTCCTCATTTCGCAAATTGCCATCGCACCCGTGACGCTGGTGGCGCATCCCGGCGTGCCGGCCCAGGATGGCCCGCAACTGCTGGCCTACGTCCGCGCCAATCCGGGCAAGGTCGCCTATGGCTCCTGGGGCGTTGGCTCGTATGGGCACCTGGGCCTGGCCTATCTCGATGCCTCGCAGCACGGCGACATGACCCACGTGGCCTACAAGGGCGAATCGGCCATGCTGCAGGACCTGATCGGCGGCCGCATCCAGCTGGCCTTTGCCAGCGCGCTGGGCACCAAGCCCTATATCGACAACGGTCGGCTCAAGCTCATCGGCGTCACCGGCGACAAGCGCATGGACGTGCTGCCCGACGCCCCCACGCTGGCCGAACAGGGCCTGCGCGAGGACGCCTACCGCCTGGTCGGCTGGGTGGCGCTGGCCGCACCCAGGGACACGCCCGCGCCGATCGTCGCGCGTCTGGCCAGCGAAATGCACGACATGGTGCGCACGCCGCAGGTGCAGGCCCGGCTGATCGACATGGGCTTCATCCCCACGGGCAACTCACCGACGCAATTCGCGGCGAACTACCGACAGGAATTGCCGGTATGGAAGACGTTGGTGGAACAATCCGGCGCGCGGCTGGACTGACGCCCACCGCGGCCGGCCGAAAGCGCCGCGGCGCTACCGCAGCACTTTCGGGTCCACGCTCCAGAGCACCGCATCGCTGGTCGATACCGCCACCGCGCCTTGTTTCAGCGCAGCGGCCACGTCCGCCTGATTGCAGACGAAGCCCGACGCCACGATGGGCGGCAGCGCCTTCAGGTCCTGTGGCGCCATGTGGGCCAGCATCGGCGCCGGCATGATCTGCACCAGGTTGGGGTCGCTCTGCTCCAGCGCCTTGACGCTGCGCGGCCAGGTGGATCGATCGGTCACGAACACCTTCTGCATCGTCACCATGCCGGCGCGATTGGCGCGCTGGATGGTGGCCACGCGAGTGGACACCAGGCTGGCCACGCCGATGTCCGCCAGGTAGTCGACGCCGCCCTTGTCCTGCGACAGGCCTTCGCAGCTGTCGATGTTGACGATGACGTACTTGCCCGCCCGGTTCAGGGCGGCGATCACCGGCGCAAGCTTGCGCAGCTCGACGTTGGCCACGATACCGATCTCGGCCGCGCTGCCGACAAAGGCATTGATCTGTTCCGGCCCATACAACGTGGCAATGACCGGATGCCGCGAAAGGCATGCCCCGAGTGACCTGTCCATGTTATCGCTTGCCTTGATCGTAGAAGAGTTCGTCCGTCAGGCCGAGCTTTCCGGGGTTGAGGATGTTTTTGGGATCCAGCGCCTGCTTCACCGCAAGCAGCACGGCGAAGGCTGGTCCCAGCGATTCGCGCATGTACGGCGCGCGCAGCAGGCCCACGCCGTGATGATGGCTGAGCGCGGCATTGTATTTAATCAACACGGCGTTGGCCGCGTCCCAGGCCTGCCGATACCACGTGGCCCGATCCTCGACCGCGACCTCGCCACGCAGCGAAAAATACAGGCACGCGCCGTCCACATAGGCATGAGACTGGTGCGCCGACCCGGCCAGCGTGCCAGGCACCGCATTGATGGCGGCCACGACCTCGTCGTAGATGGCGGGCAGGTCGCTCCAGCGCCCCGCCATCTCCAGCGTATCGGCCACGAAGCCCGGGCTGCGCTTGAAGCCTTCCGCGCTCTTGCCGGTGAGGTAGCGGGTATCGAGCCAGCGCTCGAACATCGTCTCGCCATCCAGCTTGTCGCCCGTCTCGCGGCACGCGTCTTCGCTGATCTGCATGACCGCATCGACGATCGGCTGCGGACCTTCGTCGGCGATCAGCAGCACATTCAGATCGGGCTGGCTGAACTGCACGCCGCTTTCCAGCGCGTCGTACAGCCGCAATGCGGCGGGGTTGGCGCCGCGTTGCATGATCTGGCGGCAGGCTTGCAGGCCCGCGGCGAACGTCTTGAAGCCGTAGGCGATGGCACGCCCATAGTCGGGCAGCCGATGCAGCTTGAGCCGCACGCGCACCACCACGCCCAGCGTGCCTTCCGAGCCGATGAACATCTGCTGCAGGTCCGGCCCCACCGCCGCACGCGAATAGCCGCCCACGGTGATCAGGCTGCCGTCGGCCAAGACTACGTCCATGCCGAAGACCATGTCTTCGATCTTGCCGTAGCGCGTGGACAGCTGCCCTGCCCCGCGGCACGCCACCCACCCGCCGACCGTGCTGATGCCGAACGACGACGGCCAGTGGCCCATGGTCATGCCGAAGTCACGTTGAATGGTCTGCTCGAACACATCGCCGAACATGCCGGCCTCGACCTCGACGAGCTGGCTGTCGCGATCAAAGCCGACCAGCCGGTTCAGCTGGCACACGTCCAGCACGATGCCGCCGCGCAGCGGCAATGCCGCCCCTGTCACGTTGCTGCGCCCGGCCGACACGGTGACGGGAATGGCGGCGGCGTGGGCGATGCGCATCACGGCCTGGATCTGCGCCACGGTCGACACCTTGACGATCACGGCCCGCGGCGTGGCGGGCCGGCCCGCCGTTTCGGTCATCATCGATCCAGCCCACCAGTCGCGCGTCCAGGCCACGGCGTCGGCAGTGGCGGTCAGCACGTCGTCGGCCGCGGCGCGCAGCGCCTGGAGGTGTTCCGGCGCCACGGCCACCGGGTCGCGCTGCAGCCCGGGTTCGGTGCCGGTTTCTTTCAGGCCGGCCGCATAGCCCGGCGGCGTGTGCGCGCCCACCACGTAGTTGCCACGGTTGTAGCCGCGCTTGATTGCCTCTTTGCTGATCACGAGTCGTCTCCCAGTAGTACGGACTTTTCATGTTGGATCGCGGCGCGGTAGCCGTTCACTTGCCGCGCCACGTCGGTATCGGACAGGCCCAGTTCGGCCTGCAGTATCTGGCCCACGCGCGCCGCGGCCAAGGCCGAGGCATCGCGCGCCATCAGCCGCGTCCGCATGCGGCGTGACAGCACGTCTTCGACCGTGGCCGCCAGTTCGTGGCGCACGGCGTAGAGCGCTTCGGCTTCGGTGTAGGGCAGCCCCGGCACCAGCGGCGTCGCCAGCGCCGGGTCCCGCTGCATCAGGTCGCTGACAAAGCGCGCCTCGGTGCCGTAGCGTTCGCCCAGATGCGCCGCCAGGCCGCCCGAGGCCACGATGGCCTGCGGGTCGTAGCCCGCCGCGCCCAACAGGAAAGCGCTGGCGGTGACGCAGCGCGCCTTTTTGCCCAGCACTTTCTGCGCGGCGTCGATGGTCTGCTCGGCCATATGGCGCGAGGTGGTCAATTTGCCGCCGACGATGGTCACCAGGCCGTCCGCCGCCACGCGGATTTCGTGGTTGCGCTTGATTTCCAGCGTCTTGCCGCCGGGCGGCGCCACCAGCGGCCGGCAGCCGGCGATGCTGCCCACCACGTCTTCGGCGCACAGATCGGTCTTGAGCGCCGAGCGGGCGCCTTCCAGCAGGAAGTCCAACTCGCGCCGGGTGCAATGCACGTCGTCCAGGTCGCCTTCGTAGTCTTCGTCCGTCGTGCCCAGGTAGGACACGTTGCCCCAGCGCGTGATGGTGGCGCGGCGATTGCGTCCCGGCACGGGAATCGTCACCGTGCAGTCGTTGCGCACCTTCAGCCACGGCACCGCCACGTGCACGCCTTTGGCAGGACGGATGTGCAACGCTTGCGGATCACCCTGGCGGCTGCCGTTCCAGTCGCGCAGCCACACGCCGGTGGCCATGACGACCGCGCCGGCGCGCACCCGGATTTCAGCCTGGCCCGCCTGCACGATGGCACCGTCGACCCGGCCGTGGGCATTGCGCGTGATCTCGACCGCCTTCGCGTGGTTCAGCACGACCGCACCGTGGAACGCCGCGGTGCGTGCGACCGCCAGCGTGAGTCGGGCGTCGTCCACCCGCGCGTCGAAATACAGGAAACCGCCCAGCAGGCTGTCCTGCTTGAAGGTCGGGCAATGCGACAGCACCTCGGCGGGCGTCAGTTTCTGGTGCAGGATGCCTTCGCGCCAGCCGCCGGCCAGGTCGTAGGTCCACAGCAGGCTTTCGAACGCCTTGGCCAGCCGCTTGTCGAACACCCCGTCGCGCTCCAGGATGGGAAACAGGAACGGCAGGCGCTGCACCAGGTGCCGCGCATTGCGGCGCAGGCGCTGACGCTCGTGCAGCGAATGGCGCACCAGGCCCAGGTTGCCCTGTTCGATGTAGCGCAGCCCGCCGTGCACCATCTTCGAAGACTTCGATGACGTGCCGGAGGCGAAATCGTCTTTTTCCACCAGCGCCACGCGATAGCCGCGCAGGCTGGCATCCAGCGCGGCATAGGCGCCCGTGATGCCGCCGCCGATGATCAACATGTCGAACTGCTCGCTGCCCAACCGGTCCGACTGCTCCTTTCGGACCAGCCGCAACGGTTCGCTGCGGGTCATGCCGGCCCGGTCCTTCCTGGGCTGTCTTGATGGCCACCCGATCATGTGCGCAATGCCTCCTGCTTGTCGTGGGGGTACAGGCCCGCGTGGGCCAATTCGGATTCCACGCGCGAATGCCACAGCGCGCGGCGCCGGGCGCGCGCGTCGGCGGCCAGGGACGGAAGGAACACCGCATCGGTCGCGGCGGTATCGCGCGCCGCCTGCAGCGATGGCCAGAGCAGGCCGGACGCGCCCGCCAGGAACGCCACGCCGCGCAGGCTGGCGCGGTCCGCTTCCTGCATGCGGCGTATCGGAATGCCCAGCAGGTCCGCCTGGATGCGCATCAGCGGATCGCTGCACGACAGGCCGCCGCCCACCACCAGTTCGGACACCTGCACGCCCGACACCTCCTCGTCCGCCTCGATGCAGCTGGCGACCGAATGGGCGATGCCTTCCAGAATGGCGTAGGCCACCTCGGCCTGCGTGGTGGCCATGGAGATGCCGGTCAGCGAGGCCCTTGCCCCCGCTTCCATGCGCGGCACGCGCAGCCCGGTCAACGCCGGAATGAACGTCACCCCCCCGGCGGACTCGGCCGTGGCGGCCAAGGCGCTGATCTCCTGGGCATTCTGGAACCACTTCAGCTTGTCGCAGACCCAGTTCAACGCCGACCCGGTGGTGGCGACAAACGTCTCGACCGCGAAGTGCGAGACCTGGTCCTGGCGCCGCGCCGTCATCGTCAACGAGCCTTCGTAGCGGCCGCTGTTCACCGGCGGCTGCGGCCCGATGATCAGGTCGACGAAGCTGCCGGTGCCGTGCACGCACATCGCCTGTCCGCGGTCCAGGCACCCCAGGCCGACGGCGCCGGCGTGCTGGTCGCCGGCCGATGCGCGGATCGGCACCGCGATGCCCAGCAGGTCTGCCCGGGTGTGGCCGAAGTCATCGGCTTCCTGGCGCAAGGCAGGCAGCAGTTCGCGCGGGAATTCCAGCGCGTCGATCCAGTCCAGGTAATAGCAGTGGTCCGCCAGCACATAGGCGCCGGCGGAAGTGGCGTTGGTGGGCGTCGTGACGCATTCGCGGCGGTCCGACAGATGCCACAGCAGCCAGGTATCGACGGTGCCGAACGCCAGCCGGCGTTCGCGCCAGGCCTGCGCCACGGCGGGCGTATCGCGCAGGTGGCGCGCGGCCCAAAGATACGGCGAGCGCACCCCGGCCGGTCGCCCTACGTGGGCCAGCAGGCGCGCGTTCCACTGGGGCGCCAGGCGATCGAGCGCGTCGACATAACGCGTGTCCTGCCACACCATGGCCGGCACCAGGGCGTGGCCGGTCGTGGTGTCCCACAGCACCGCCGTCGCACGTTGCGTGGCCAGCGCCAACGCCGCGATGTCGCGGCCATCCTGGCGTGCCTGGGCGACGACCTGGCGGCACACCTGCACCGTCCGCGCCAGGATGGCATCGGCGTCCTGCTCGACCACGCCGGGCCGCGGCGCATCGACCTGCAAGGACAGGTACTGCTGTCCCGATACGTGGCCGTCGCCCGACACCAGGGCCGCGCGCGTCCCCGAGGTGCCGGCATCGATAGCCAGGATCACGTCTTTGTGCATGCTGTCTCCGTCCGTCATCGCGCCGATTTCCCCAAGGCGGGGCCCAGCGCGGGCAGGGTCTCGTCGCCCTTGAATTGCGGGGCCCCGGCCTCGTTGTCGGGATTGATCCCGCTACGGGTGGGGTCCCACTTGATGGCAAAGCAGATGATGCTGGCAATCAGCGGCACCACCGACAGGATCAGGAAGGTCTTCTCCAGCCCGTAGCTTTCGCGGAACAACGGGAACACCAGCAGCCCGACCGCCGCGCCAATGGAACCCAGCGCGCCGATGACGCCATTGGCGCCGGCCCGCAGTTCGCCGCGGAACGACAGCGACGACAGGCTCTTGCCGTTGGCGCCCGGCCCGCCGGAATGGAACAGGATGAAGAGCGAGGGCACCACCACCGCCAGCCACAGCGGCATCTTGCCGTGGAAGGTGCCCAGGATGAGCAGCATCAGGAACACGGCGGCAAAGCCGAAAGCCGACGCGCGCCGCAGGCCCAGCTTGCGGCCGATGTACGGCGACATGAAGCCGCCGAAGATGCCGAACACGTTGAACACCAGCGCGCCCACCGTGGCATAGACGAAGTCCTTGCCGAACAGCGCCGCGCTGATCAGCGGCAGGTACCAGCCCACCGCGAAATATTGAATGGACTGCCCGATCTGCACCGTGGCCGCCAGGATGGTGCGCGGCAGATACACGCCCCGAAAGATCAGCAGCACATTGGCCAGCCCGCGCCGGGCCTGGTTGGCCACCGGCACGCGCTCGGCCAACGGCGCGGCCGAGAACGGCTGCGCGTAGATGCGCGTCATCGCCACGGCGGCCTCGTCGACCCGCTCTTTGCGCGCCAGCCAGATCGGGCTTTCGATCATGAAGCGCAACTGCAGCAGCAGGATGGTCACGGCAAACACCGCGGTAGCCGCCACCGAATAGCGCCAGATCGCGTCGCCCACGTCCCACGAATGGAACAGCAGCGCCAGCAACAGGTTGCTGCAGACCGCCGTGTACCACATGCCCTGCCAGGTGTTCAGCCGGCTCTTGAACTTGACCGG